>ENA-UOOK01004397-UOOK01004397.1-fermentation-metagenome-genome-assembly--contig:-NODE-4397-length-15146-cov-3.559539_pt1 | contig 15146 bp, 11 predicted proteins | sample MGYA00245777_ERZ724023 | MGnify/ENA primary metagenome ERZ724023 (study PRJEB28704, sample SAMN03018312) | fermentation metagenome | biome: anthropogenic terrestrial biome; feature: soil; material...
TTTCCAGCACCGATATCAATTGGGAAGTGTTACAGGTTCCTTCCGGAATGGGGATCCCATTTTCCCTCAGGGCTTCTGATACAAAATACACGCATGTATTCAATGTTTTCCCTCCATTTTGCGCTACGGCCGCATGGAACACTTCCGTTTGATTTTCTGTCTCCAACATATATTGATAGAGTTGTTCCAGCAGTTGTGCATCCCGGTGCGGTTTGATCAGCCATTCATTTACTATGATACAGACTACAATCAAAAAAAGGATCCGTATGATTGCTTTTCTCCCTTTTTTCCTTGTTTTTCTGCGTTCTTTCATGGAATTATCACTCCAGTACGGTGTAATCGCCGCCAGGCTAGCGGGAAAAAGTCCATAGATTCTTGATCTGCGGCTCCAGCGTCTTATAGCTCCATGACTTTTTGCTCCGGTTCCGGCTGTTGGGGTCCTGCACCAGAAATTTGCCGTCCTTGTATCCGTATAAAACGATGAAATGACCGATGGTTGTGAAATCACCCGGCCGCATGCTGCAGATAATCGGATGTCCCTGGGAAAGTTCATGGATCATCCGATCCTTGTCCAAGGACAATTCGGTGGAATGCAGCCCCAACTCTCCTGCTCCGTCGGTCATCAGCGCCCAAAGGGTGCTGCCGGTTTTCGCGTCAAGATAGCCCTTCTCTTCGCTGAAGGCAGCAACTGCTTTCGGATTCAACGAGGTATCTCCCGTTAATCCCACCGCCACCATGGAAAGGCAGGTGGGTCCGCAGCCGTCCAGCGCGATCATTCCATCGCCGTAGGGGGCGTATCCCCAATCCTCGTCCCATTGCATCAACAAGGGAATCTGGCCGGGTTCGTATTGCCCGGAGAGATCGATATTGTCGTTCCAGGTGCCTTTCTTTTCGGGATAGTCCAATGTGAAGGCAAGGAGCTCCGGATTTTTTGCCAGGGATTCGAGAAGTCGAGGGGGATATTGAGCGGAATTTTTCAGGACGGTAACCACTTCGGGATTGTCGGATGCCATAGCTTCCAGGGAATCTATCACTTCACCGGAGACCGCACCGTTAAGGTCGCCCGCGTCGAAAGATACCTCGGGAGTGTTTCTTTCTGCGTTTTTGCGTATGCTTTTCTCTGTTTTTTCCATAGGAAAATAGGATCTCAGGAATTCTCCCCCAAAATGGACAATCAGCACCAGAATAGCAATTCGTATCAGCAGCTTAAAAAAGCGATATCTGACGGTTCGTTTTCTTCTTTTCACATGGAACTTCCTTTCCGGAATCATTGGCGATCCATTATATTATATCAAAAAAGATAAGTTATTTGCGAATTTCTCCTTACAGAACCCTTAATTTTTCATGAAGCATTTTTTTGAAACATCATGAGGAATTCCGGGTCTGTTCCGGTTGCCTGTTATATTCAGCCATATTTCGGCACAGCCATTTTTCCAGCCAATCTCAGTCAATCATATGAGGAATACGAATCATATGAGGAATACGCAAGCACGGATTTACTCACCAAAGTCACTTCCATGGCAATAGGAGTGACGATGGGGACGGGATGCGTGCTTTTGCAATGCGGACAACCCATTGTAGAATAGGTGCCGGAAAAGTCTGCACTCCCGAAGATCGGAACGGGGAAGGGCGTTTAAGCCTACACCGTCTCCAACACCGACCCCGAGGCCGACGCAGGGACCTACTCCAACGCCGAAATCAACTCCAGCCCCAACATCTGGACCGACTTTTACCCCAACGCCGGGAACAACTCCGACTCCGGCCCCGAACTTAACCCCGGTGCCGACATCAGGCCCGGCCCAAACCCCAGCACCCGGAACGGAAATCGCTTCCTTACCGTCCCAGACCCCGGCGACCAACCCCGGAGATAGAGATTGCCGATCCGGATGTGCCCGGCGGAGAAGCTGAGGAGGAGATCGTACTGGATGAGGCAGCTTTCTTTTTGTCCGGCTTCGGCGGAATGAGTTTTTGCACCACAATCAAATATCTTCTTGAATCCTGTTACGGAAAGTATACTTGACAGGAGCGTTTGACTATGATAGGAATATATCGGATACACATATAGACATATTTTTATACTTTATACTTATACGTTATACGTTGATTTTCCTGTAAAGGGTCATATTGCTGCAAAATAAGAAAGAAGGCCGTTTTGATGAAAAAGCTTTCCCTGGCGCTGATCCTGATCGGTATTCTCATAGCGGCTTATCCATTGGCGGATAGGGCGTATTCCATGTATCTGCAGACAAAGCTTGTCATGGACTGGGACACGGAGCGATATGATGAGGATGCATCCGCAGCATCGTCGGAGGAATATGCGCAACTTCAGAGCGTTTTCGAAGAGGGAGCGGAGGAAGGATCCGGATCGGTTTTACCGGAGGATACGGAGGCGGTGCAGGATCCATCCGCGGAACCTGCTTCGACGGAAGAAGCGCCGGAACCTTCGGGAAAATCGGATCGATCTCAGCAATTTAAGGCAATCGGCAGGATCTGTATCGACAAGATCGATCTGGAGATCCCTATTTTGGAGGGTACGACAAAGACACATTTACGGCTTGGTGCCGGTCACATAACCGGCACGTCCAAGCTCGGGGAAATAGGGAATGCAGCCCTGGCCGCCCACAGGAGCCATACCTACGGCCGGATGTTCAACCGTCTGGATGAGTTGGAGGTTGGGGACGGGATCGTGGTCGAAACAGCGGACGGCAGTTTTGAATATACTGTTTTCAAAAAGCATGTGGTAGAACCGGATGATCTGTCCGTATTGAACAAAAATGACAAGGACCGGGTCCTGACGTTGATTACCTGCACCCCCTTGTATACGGCAACCCACCGGCTGGTTATCCATGCCGTGATTCGGGACAATCAATAATACAGCTATATGTCAAAAGACCAAAAAAAACGAAAAAAATTTGCATAAATTGGGTAATAATGTTTGACAATATATCATTTTATGTATATAATTGTATTTGCAGTTGAATAAAGTGTATACGCGAAAGTTTTCTTCAGACTTTTCGACGATAAGGGCAAACCACTGGAAACGGTGGGACGCAAAGCCATAGGGCCTTATCCTCCGGGATATGGCAGCCGAGCTACCGAAGGGAGAGTTTTTTTATGCTCCGGATTCTCATCTCATTTGTCATTTCCCTGGCGTTGACAATGAGTCCGTATCTGGGGTGGCTTTTTGGGCGGCCTCAGATTACCTGTCATTCAGGGCCTGCTTATTCTTCCATAGAAGTGGACAAGCCTTCTGACGTAACAAATAAACAGAATGGAAATCAGAATGATCCGATACCGGAAGGCGGTACCGTCCCCAAGGGGCAGGCCGGTACGGCGCAGGCAGAAAACCGGCTGGAAAGCGTTGCGGATTCCCTTCTGCAGGATCCGGCTGCGGCCTCCGATGAAAAAGCGATCGATGCCAGCATGGCGGATTCCGGCCTGGTCCGGATCCGTTATCTCAATCAAAGCGGCAAGCGAATGAAGCTTCTTGTCGAGAAGGATGGAACCCGCTATACCTATGATCTGAAAGGGGACAACTCTTTGGAGTCCTTCCCGCTGCAGTCCGGCAACGGGGATTACACGATAGGTATATTGGAAAATACAGAAGGCAAACGCTACCGGTATCTCCTGACAAAAACGGTCAGCGTTCATGCCAATGCCAATGCGGCATACCTGAATTCCGTTCAGATGATACATTGGGATCCGGATATGGCCGCCATCAAAAAAGCGGCGGAACTCACCTCAGGTGTTTCCCGGGAAGAGGAGAAGGTTGAAAAAATACACCACTTCGTAGTAAGCAATATCCGGTTTCATTACAGCAAGCTCAACAACCTTCCCTCTACCTACCTTCCTGTCATCGATGACACGTTTCGGTCCGGGTTGGGTATCTGTTATGATTTTGCGGCTCTTACGGCTGCCATGCTGCGGAGCGTCGGCATACCGGCGAAGCTGGTGATGGGATATGCAGAGGGTGTTGAAGGATATCATGCGTGGAATGAAGTTTATATGGAAGGCAGATGGGTCACGATCGATACCTCCTATGATTCCCAGATGCAGGAAAACAACGGGGATTATTCCATGATGAAGGACAGCGATGCCTATCAAACCGAAAAAAAATACTAGTAATCCATTCAAAAACAGGTTATGATAAGATAAGGAGTATACAATAGAGTATGCTCCTTTTTATGTTGCAAAGATATGCTTATGCACAGTTTGAAGCGGTACCCCGCAGAAGCGAAACTACGACACGACAGGACTTTTTGCAGTAGAGCGATGGTGTTTTTTGTTGGTAAATATTTTGTCGTGTGATATACTCTATGTGGCACAATCCGCTTTTTCGCTGAGGCATGGATAGGATTCCGCAAGAGACAGCTACATAGGAATTTGATGGAGGATAAAAATGGATCGCATTGTCTGTTCAATCATTATCCCCATGTATAATGAGGAAGAGGTGATTGCCGAAACCTACCGCCGTCTGAAAAAGGTAATGGACGGAACAGGCGAAAGCTATGAGCTTCTGTTCGTGAATGACGGCAGCAGGGACAGATCGGCTTCTATTATTGCCGACCTGGCACATACCGATAACCATATCCGCCTGATCGATTTTTCCAGGAATTTCGGCCATCAGATTGCCGTGACGGCCGGTCTGGACTATGCGCAGGGCCAATCCGTGGTCATCATCGACGCCGATCTGCAGGATCCGCCGGAGGTCATTCCCCGGATGCTGGAGAAGTGGCGGGAAGGCTATGACGTGGTTTACGGCAAACGGCTGAAGCGGCAGGGAGAAACCTTTTTCAAGAAATTTACCGCCTTTGCCTTCTACCGCATCCTGGGAGCGCTGACCAATGACAATATCCCCAGGGATACCGGCGATTTTCGCCTGATTGACCGCAAGGTCTGCGACGCTATGAAAAAGCTGCATGAGAAGAACCGTTTTTTGCGGGGCATGGTCAACTGGGTAGGCTTTAAGCAGGTCGCAGTGGAGTATGTCCGGGACGAACGCTGGGCGGGAGAAACAAAATACCCGTTGAAAAAAATGTTGAGGTTTGCGGCGGACGGTATTTTTTCTTTTACCTATAAGCCGTTGAAGCTGGCTGGCTATATCGGTTTTTTGCTGTCCATATCCGGTTTTCTGTATCTGATCTATGTCCTGTATCAGCGCCTGTTTACGAGCAATACCCAGACGGGCTGGGCATCCATTATCGCGGTGGACCTGGTATTCAACGGCATCACACTGGTGATCCTGGGCATTATCGGAGAATATGTGGGCAGGATCTATGAAGAGGTAAAAGGCCGGCCTCTGTATATCGTGAAGGAAGAGATAGGGTTTCCAAAAGATGACAATCAGAAAAAGGATTAAAACTCAGTTGGTCAAATTCGGGCTGGTCGGTGTCCTGAATACGGCAATCGACTTCGGAATCTTTACGCTGCTGACAAAGGTATTTGGTATGGACCCCGTTGTCAGCCATGTTATTTCCTATTCCAGCGCCGTTGTCAACAGTTATTTTCTGAACCGGTCCTGGACTTTTCGGCGGAAAGAAAAGGGCAATACGGTTGAATTCGCAAGATTTGCGTTTATCAACCTGATTTCTCTCGGGGTGTCGACTTTGGCGATGTATCTCCTGGAGGAACAGGCGGGACTGGAGATCTATATCAGCAAGGTTGGGGCTACCGCCTGTTCCATGGTTGTCAATTTTATCGGCAGCAAGCTGATTGTGTTCAGAGAATAATGATTTTACTGTAATAAGTCATAACGCTGCAAAATGACGAAAGCCACCTTAGCCTTAGTTGCAGAATCAGCCGACGAAATCGCAGCATTTTTGAAGTAAAAATGGCACGGATGCCATTTTTAGCATCTCCAAGCACGATGCTTGCATGAGATGCGGCCGGGAAAATGCAAGATGAGTCGCTGCTGATTCGCAATACGGCTTCGGTGGATGAGTTTTTGCAGCAATCCATAATGCAAGGAAGGATCCATTGTGAGTATCATTGCAATCGTGTCTTATTTATTGTTTTTACTAGCCATAGCCGGGTTTATTCTGCTTGGGAAGAAAAAGCTGCCCGTCACCGACAAAAAGAGGCCGTATGCCATCCGCTACGTGCTTGTTTTTGCCTTGCTGCTCCGGCTGGCACTGGCGCCCGTCATCGAGGGATTTCCGAACGATATGGCGCTTTTCCGTTTCTGGTCCCGGAAGGCGGCAGAGAATTTTACCGGCTTGTATCAGGGGGATTTTTTTCTGGATTATCCTCCCTTTTATCTGTATGTCCTGTTTCTGACCGGCAAGCTTGCCGGTCTCCTTGGACTGGCCGGCGGCGAACCGCTGGATATTGTGCTTCTGAAGCTGCCCTCCATCACAGCCGACCTTGTGACGGGATATCTGCTTTACCGCGCGGCAAAGGATCGTCTGCCCGGTATCTGGCCTGTCCTTGTCTCCGCGATCTATGTATTCAATCCCGCCGTTATCCTGGATTCCACTGTTTGGGGACAGGTGGATTCCTTTCTGGTGATGTTCCTGGCATTGGGCTTTCTGCTGCTCTCTTCCAAAAGACCGGCGCTTGCCGGGTTGCCTTTGGCCGCGGCTGTATTGACAAAGCCCCAGGGACTGATTTTCCTGCCGGTTGTATTCTTTGAACTGCTGAAGCGCAAGGATTGGAAACTGCTCCTTAAGACAGCGGTCTATGGGATCGTTTCCGGCATCGTCATCATTCTGCCCTTTGCGCTGCGCCAGGGGCCTGCCTGGATATTCCGCCTCTATTTCAATACGGCGGAGGGATACCAATATGCTTCTCTGAATGCCTTCAACTTTTTCAGCCTGATTGGGGCCAATCTGAAGCCCGACTCCGGGACTTTGCTTTTTTTCAGCTATAAGCAATGGGGATTTTTCTTTCTGTTTGCCATGGTGGCGTTCACGGCGGTCCTCTATTGGAAGGGAAAAGGCCCCCAGCTGCCCTATGTCGGCGCTCTGGTTCTGTCCTTTGGGGTTTTCATGCTTTCCGTGCGGATGCATGAGCGGTATCTGTTCCCCGTGCTGTTCTTCCTGTTGGTGATCCTGATACGGACCCGTGACAAATGGAGCCTGTTCTTTTACGGCGTGGCATCCTTTACGGTGTTTGTCAATACCTTTGTTGTGCTGGACCAGATGCTGAAGGAAGATTATCCCCATATCGATCCGGATCATCCGGTTCTCCTGCTGATATCCGCTCTGAATATGCTGTTGTTTCTTGCCGTTCTGGTCTGGTCCTGGCGCTATGCGGTCAAGGGAGAATCGGAACCTCTTGATAGGAAGGCACCGGCCGATGTGATCCAGGGCGGGCCTCTGTGGTTCTCTTCGGGAAAATCCCGGTCATCCCGCAGCGCAGGCCCGGAGGAGGAATATCCGCCGCTTCATACGGGGAAGAAGGATATTACCGTAATGACCGTTATGACCGCCCTCTATCTGGCAATCGCCCTGGTCAACCTGGGCGGATTTGCCGCGCCCGAAACCGAATGGTCGGGGAAGAATGCGGGAGACGGTTTTATCCTCGACCTGGGGGAGGAACGGCAGGTCCTGCGGCTGACCTTCTACTGCGGTCTGGGGGAGGGCTCCTACCGTGCCTGGTACCAGGATGCCGACGGGGAATATCGGAGTCTGGACGACATCGATGTGGACGATTTCTATAAATGGAAGGTGCTGGAGATCTTGCAGCCCACTTCCCGGATAAAGATACAGGTGAAAGACCCCGGAGGCGTAATCAAGGAGATCGGCGTATTCGGAAAAGAGGGGACGGAACCGCTGATTTCTGCAACCCCGCCCCCGGATACGGAATCGCCGGACAAAGAGGGGGGCGCTCCTTCCGCGACTCCGTTTCCGATTGCGGAATTGGCGGCGAAAGGAGAGGTTGAGCCCCTTGCGTTCGAGGTCCGGAATCTGGATGATACGAAGGCGGAAGGGGACCTGCTCCATCTGACGGATGAACAGGACCGGATCCAATACCGCGATGACTACCGGACCAGCACCTATTTTGACGAGATCTATCATGCAAGAACGGCCTATGAGCATCTGAACCGCATCAAGCCCTATGAGTGGACCCATCCTCCCCTCGGCAAGATTCTGATCTCCGTCGGTATTGCCCTGTTCGGCATGAATCCCTTCGGATGGCGGATCATAGGCACTTTGGTCGGCGCTGCCATGATCCCCCTGATGTATCTGTTCGGAAAAAAGCTGTTTCAGAAGAGCTTCTATGGCTTCTGCGCCGCCTTTCTGATGATGTTCGATCTCATGCATTTTGCCCAGACCAGGATCGCCACCATTGACAGCTACACGACCCTGTTTGTGATGCTCATGTATTACTATATGGCGGATTATTGCCTGCAGAAGTCCTATCGGAAGGGATTTGCCCAATCCCTGAAGCCGCTTTTCCTGAGCGGATTGTTCTTCGGGCTGGGTGCTGCGACCAAGTGGTCCGCATTGTACGGTGCCCCGGGGCTGGCCGTGGTTTTCTTCGCGGCAAAATACAGGGAATACAGGGATTACAGGACGGCAAAACGATTGGGGCAGGGAGACGGGGAAACCGGCAAAGCTCCGGCCTGGGTGGAAAAATTCATGCCGGTCTATATGTGGAAAACCATGCTGTATTGCGTCTTTTTCTTCATCCTCCTTCCCGTCGGCATTTATCTGCTGTCCTATATCCCCTATCGGATGGTGCCGGGTATGAAGTTTTCGGATATTCTGGAATACCAGAAATCCATGTACCACTATCACAGCACCCTGAAGTCTGAGCATGCTTTCCAGTCGCAATGGTGGTCATGGCCGTTGATGATCCGCCCCATCTGGTATTATCAGGGCAAGGATCTGCCCTCCGGCATGGCTTCCACCATTGTTTCCTTCGGCAATCCGGCCGTATGGTGGCCCGGGATACCGGCATTCCTGGCGGCGATCCATGGGGCCTGGAAGAAAAACAGGGCAATGTTCCTGGTGGTCGTCGCGCTGATATCCCAGTATATTCCCTGGATGCTTATTTCCAGATCCTCATTTATCTATCACTTTTTCCCCATAGTGCCCTTCCTGATCCTTTCTATCGTTTATGTCCTCAAACGGCTGACGGAAAGAGGGGTGCGAAGGTATTGGATCTATGGCTATCTCGGCCTGGTGGGAATCCTGTTCGTCCTGTTCTATCCGGCCGTATCGGGTCTGGTTGTCACGAAGGCTTATATCGACTGGCTCAGATGGTTCCCTTCCTGGGTATTCTAGCGGACTTGGCATTTTGTATTGATCTGCGGCCTTCCCATCTCCTTGATTCCACTGCAACAAGTCGTATTGCTGCAAAATAACGAAGGACGCCTTAGCCTTAGTTGCCTGAATCCTTTTTTCTCCGAACGGAATAGAATGTTAGCGGCAGGGCAATGATGGAGGTAAGAAATGAGGAGGGGAGGTCCTTACTTATGGTCCGTATCATGGAATGCAGCATCTGCTCCAGGCTAAAGAGGGAAAATCTGGTGCTGCTTGGCAGGAACATCTGCGGCGAGTGCGAGAGGCAGATGGTTCGCTCCACCGCGGAGGATCTTTTGTATCCGCTGTACATGGAGAAGATAAAGGAAATCATGAAAACCGGCGAATTGCAGCAGGAGAATACAGATAAAAATTAATGGGGATGCATGTATGGAAACGCCTCTTGTCGATGCATTATTGGATACGATTGCACAAAAACCGGTATCTTTTCATATGCCCGGACACAAGGGAGGGAGGCTTTTTCCTCCGTCCTTTTCCGGCAATCTGTCTGCGATGGATATGACCGAGATACCGGGCCTGGATAATCTGCAGGCGCCGGAAGGTGTAATAAGGGAAGCACAGAAGCTGGCCGCCGAGGCATTTCGATCGGATGCCTGCTTTTTTCTTGTCAATGGGTCCACTTCCGGGATCCACATCATGATGATGTCCGCCTTTCAACCCGGCGAAAAGGTCATTCTGCCCCGAAACTGCCACAAATCCGTTTGGGGCGCTCTTGTGCTGAGCGGAGCCTTGCCCGTCTATGTCCAGCCGGAATACGACGAGGAACGCGGTTTGACGACCCACGCCGCTCCCGAGGCGATAAGGCGGACAGCGGAGGAACATCCGGATGCGAGAGGCATGGTACTGACCAATCCGGATTATTATGGGATGTGCCCTCATCTGAAGGAAATCCGCAGGATACTGGACGAACACGATATGCTGATGCTGGTGGACGAGGCACACGGCGCTCATCTGATTTTTCATCCCGGACTGCCGCCGTCCGCGGCCCAATGCGGTGCGGACTTATGGGTGCAAAGCGCCCATAAGACCCTGCCGGCTCTGACCCAGACCGCCTATCTGCAGGCACGGCTTTTCCCCGGCGGCGGGGAACGGCCGGGAAATACCGATCGCGTCAAAAGCCCGGGAAATATCGGTGGCGGCAGGAGCAGGAGAGGCTCCCGCCGTGCAATCGATTTCGACCGGCTTGCCCAGGTTCACCGGATGCTCCAGAGTACCAGCCCCTCTTATCTGCTCATGGCTTCCCTGGATTGGGCGCGGGGGTATATGGAGGAACGGGGAAAATGCGCATTGGACAAGCTTCTGGAGAATCTGGCATGGACAAGAAAAGAGCTGAAGGCTTTGGGGATCGATACCATGGAGGATTACAGGAGGCCGGAAATATTCCGAACGGACCCGACAAGGCTGGTCCTTGACCTGTCAGACCTCGGCCTGACCGGGTATGCGGGGGAGCGGATATTGCGGGAGGCCGGAGTGCAGGTGGAAATGTCCGATTTGCGTCGGCTGGTGCTGATCTGCACCGTTGCGGATGAAAAGGCGGATTTTGAGAAGTTGGTAAGGGCGTGCCGATCCTTGTCGGCGCATAAGGGCGAAATGGGACGAAAGGGAAATCATTTGTCTATTTCCCGGGAAATACCGAAACAAATGTTGTCGCCAAAAGAGGCTTTTGAGAAAACAAGGGAATATATCCCGCTGCAAAGTGCAAAAGGTCGGATCTGCGCGGGTTTGGTCGGGGCCTATCCTCCCGGGATTCCCCGCTTTTGCCCCGGGGAATGGATGGATGCGGCCGGGATAGGGGAACTGCTGGAAATAAGGGCCCGGGGAGGCCGTTTGTTTGGCCTTTCCGGCGATGACCGGATTCCGGTTGTTGCAGAATGAACGGATAATACGATAATACAACGAAGATTTTACTACAAAAAGTCGTATTTGCGGCAAAATCGGAGAGGAGCATAAAATGGGGAAACTGATTTGTATAGAGGCCGGAGACGGAAGCGGGAAGGAAACTCAATCAAAGAAATTATATCAGCGGCTTAAGGAGGATCATGATCGGGTGATGGAGGTGGAATTTCCGAATTATGCAAGCGAGTCCTCCGCTTTGATCAAAATGTACTTAAGAGGGGAATTCGGCAGCCGGCCCGGGGATGTGAGTCCGTATGTCGCTTCTACGTTCTATGCGGTGGACCGGTATGCATCCTACCGGAAAGAATGGGAGCAATTCTACAAAGGCGGCGGGATCGTTCTGGCGGACCGGTATACGACTTCCAATATGGTCCATCAGGCTTCCAAAATTGCGGAGGAACCGGAACGGGAAAAATTTCTGGAATGGCTGCGGGATTTTGAATTCCGGCTGTTCGGGCTGCCGGAACCGGACTGCGTCCTGTTCCTGGATATGCCGGCGGAATATGCCGCCCGGCTGATCGAAAACCGAAAAAACAAGTTCACCGGGAAAGCGGAAAAGGACATCCATGAAAAGGATCCCGTCTATCTGGAGCGCTCTTACCGTACTTCCCTGTGGCTGGCGGAAAAGTATGACTGGCATCGCATTTCCTGTGTAAAGGAAGGGAATGTCCGGTCGGTCGAAGACATTCATAATGAAATTTACGGCATTGTCCGCGGGTATATATGAGTCATAGAAAATTAACATTTGACGCATTGAAATTGCAATATAACAGGAGTAGAATGGAATACAAATCATTTTTGGAAGGCGGCGATGAAACATGCAGGACATTATCAAAAAGATCCTGTCGATTGATCAGAGTGCCAGGGATATTATCCGAAATAACGAACATGATATCAAGACCCGGGAGGATCTTGCCAATTGCCGCCTGGAACAGATGGATGCCGAGACGATGGAGCAAGCGGAGAAACAGGGCCGGGCGCTTTATGACGAAAAGAGGAAAGCGGCGGAGGAGGAAGTACAGCGTATCCTCAGCCGGAATACGGAGGATATGCGGAATCTGGAGCAGCGGTTTCTTGCCGTGAAGGACACTCTGGAGGCCGATATTTTTCGGAGAATTATTCTGGAAACAGGAAAGGAGAAACAGGACCGATGAGCAATGCAGCCCGGTATGCCGCCGTCAACACGAAGATCCGGGCATTGGAAGGCCGGTTCCTTTCGGATGAGGATTACAGGGCGCTGTTGGAGAAGGAATCGGTCCTGGATATTGTCCGGTATCTGAAGCGGACCGATTACCGGCACGCCTTTGCGGGACTGGACGAGGGATCCCTGCACCGCGGGAATATCGAAGTGCTGTTAAAGCGCTATGCAGTGGATAAGCTGGTACGGCTGCGGTATTATTATCAGGGCCGGTATGGAAAATTCCTGAACGTCCTGTTGCTGCGCTTTGAAGTGGAGGATCTGAAGATTCTGTTCCGGGCCATCGATACGGACCGGGATTATATGGATTCTCCCCATTCGCTCGTTTATATCGGGCGTTACGGCGATTTGGATTTTCAGAAACTGGCCGCTTCCAAAAACCTTCGGGAGCTGGCAGAAAATATGAAGGGTACGCCGTATTATCCTTATCTTGCCCCATTGACCCAGGACGGTGAGCAGAAGGGCCGGTTCGTGATTGGAATGGCACTGGACCTGGCCTACATCAGCATATATAAGCGCTGTCTGGAGCTGCTGACGGAGAAGGAAAGGCGGCTGGTCCGCAAGATCCAGGGGATGTGGGCGGATCTCCAGAACCTGCAATGGATTTACCGGGGCAAAAAGTTTTATCATCTGCCCCCCGAGATTTTACTGAACTATTCCATCAGCTTCGGCGGAAGGCTGGACGATGCGACCATCAAGGATCTGTGCTACAGCGGGGATGTTTCCGGGATGGAAAGCAGGATGCGGGGGAGTCGGTACGGCTTTTTGTTTCAGCATGACCGGACAACGGATATGTTCATGGAACGCAGGATCTTCCGTTATCTGTATTACCGGCTGTTGGAATTCAAACGGAAAAGCTCCATGGACATCGCGGCGACCATCGTGTTCTTTGATTTGCTGGATTTTGAAATACGGGATATTATAACCATAGTGGAAAACATTCGTTACCATAATGAGGATCCGGATCAGATCAAGCAATGCCTGATCCGGGAACTGTGAAGGGGGGATATCGGCTTGGCGGTAGAACGAATGGAAATGCTCAATATCATCGGGCATCTGGAGGATATGAACTTCATATCGAAGGAATTGGTTTTATTGGGATGCATACACCCGGTAAACGCACTGCATGAGATAGACTCCAACAATTTTACCATATCGACGACCCTGAAAAATATGGATGCTCTGGTGGATGTATGCTTTGTCAAGCCTTATCGCAGAAACCAGGAGGATGCCAGGATCGCGGAACAGATCGAGACGCTGTTGGAGGCGTTTGAACTGGACCGGGAAGACATACCGGTCGACCCGGACAGGCATTCCGATCTGGCAGGAATTGCAAAGGATATCGAGGGCGTTTATCAAAAAGTGGAAAAATGCAGGAAGGATATGGAATCCCTGAACGGGCAGCTGTCTCGTAATCAGGAATTGAGGGAGCATTTCGGCTACCTTGCGGACCTGGATATTCCCTGGCAGGAATTGATGGGGATGGAGTATTTTGATTTCCGGGTGGGCACATTCCCCAAGGAAAACATTGCCAAGCTCCGGACCAATTATGGCAATATTCCGGCGATTGCTTATCCCGTCCAATCCCTGAAGGACCATGAGGTCGTCGTTACGGTCGTGCCGAAGTCCCTTACCGTGGAGCTGGAGAGGATATACAGCTCCCTTGCCTATCAGTCTCTGCATATTCCCCATGAATACCAGGGTACACCGGGGGAGATCATCCGGAGCCTGGAAGAAGAGGCGCAGGATATGGAAAAGGAGCTGGAGGAGTGCAGAACATCCATCCAAAAGGCAAAGGAGGAATATGGCCAACTGGTACGGCAGGCCTGCAGCGAGTTGATCATCTATGAAAAAATGCAGGAAATCAACAACGAGACGGCATGCAGCAACGATTTCTTCTATATGGCCGGATGGGTGCCGGTCAAGGAAAAGGAGAGACTGGAGGGAAAGCTGAAGCCGGTAATGAAACGGACCCTGCTGTTCTACAAGGATCCGGACCAGGTGGATAAGGCGGCCACCCCGCCTACGCAGCTTAAGAATTCTCCCTTGCTCCGGCCCTTTGAGGCTTTGGTAAGCATGTATGGGACTCCTTCCTACCATGAACTGGATCCCACCTCATTTGTGGGATTGAGTTATATGCTGCTTTTCGGAGTCATGTTCGGGGATGTGGGCCAGGGTCTGCTCTTTTTCCTTACAGGTTGTTTCCTGTCGAAGTGGAAATCCCGGCCGAATCTGGGCGGAGTCTTCACCAGGCTGGGGATCAGCTCCATGCTGTTCGGCGTACTGTACGGCAGCGTATTCGGATTTGAGAATTGGATCCCCGCTCTGCTCATCCGTCCGATGGAAAATATCAACACCATGCTGATCGCGGCCATCGTTCTGGGTGTTGTCCTGTTGTCGGTCGCCTTTGTATACAGCATGCTGAATGCCGCCCGGCGCAAGGATCTGGAAGAAGGACTGCTGGGCAAAAACGGCATGGTAGGTCTGTTGTTTTTCTGGACGCTGCTGATCTTGGTGGTGCTGTATATGCGAGGAGGGAACCTGCCCATGCCGGCAGTGATATCCGTTCTCGCCGTATTGCTGGTCCTGATGGTGGGGAAGGAGCCCATTGCTAACCGGATTCAAAAGAAGAGGCCTCTTTACCGGGAACCGGTGTCGGACTATTATATCGAAGGGGGATTCGGTATTGTGGAGACGTTGCTGAGCATGCTCAGCAATACGATTTCCTTTGTTCGTGCCGGCGCGTTTGCCCTGAACCATGTAGGACTGTTTCTGGCCTTTCG
>ENA-UOOK01004399-UOOK01004399.1-fermentation-metagenome-genome-assembly--contig:-NODE-4399-length-15142-cov-18.912110_pt1 | contig 15142 bp, 19 predicted proteins | sample MGYA00245777_ERZ724023 | MGnify/ENA primary metagenome ERZ724023 (study PRJEB28704, sample SAMN03018312) | fermentation metagenome | biome: anthropogenic terrestrial biome; feature: soil...
AGGGCTATCCCAGCGAGGGGAACTTCTATTCCACATATACATAGTTTGGGGGTCACTATGAATCGTCTCGTTTCCGCAGCTCAGAGGAACGATTCCGAAGCTATGTTCAGGGCAATTCGTAATGATCTCGCTGAACATTGCGCCAACACTGATTCTGCTCGCGATTATGCCGCGATGATTAAGTCGCTCATTGATGTAACCGATAAGCTCGGCAGGATGCAAGGGCAAATCACGGACGGTCGCAAGAAGGGTTCGACCAAGACACATCATACATCACCGCTCGACCAGGCAAAGGAGAGGCGGGGTAATCTGAAGGTTGTCAATGGTTAGGCTTGGCGACCAGACTCCGACGTTCGAGACGTACGGGGGATGGGACCATACGGACGGCCCCGAGATGGTATCAACGTTCGAGCAATACGGATACCACTTCATACCATGGCAGGCGCACAAGCTCGAACTATACGGGGCACGCAATGCGGACAACTCGTTCGCAGCCACAAACATAGGTGACTCGACGCCGCGACGCAACGGGAAGAGCTTCCCGGCAAGGCTCTATGCGGCATGGGAATCGGCAGTCGAGGGCAACGGAGTCCTTTACTCGGCCCACCATGGTTCCGTTGTTTCGGAGATGTTCAAGGATCTATGCAAGCTGTTCGATGACCCGATCACGCAACCAGACTGGGCGAACCAGACGGATTACGTATACAGGCAACCAGGACGCGAGGGGATATACCTAAATAACGGTGGATTCATAGAGTTCAACACTCGCACTAACGGGAACTCGCGTGGTGTCGGCTACAAGGTAATCATTATAGACGAGGCACAGGAGTTCACGGACGCACAGGCCGACTCTCTGCTACCGACTACTGCCGCTTCATCTTCCCTTGACCTTGTTGTCGAGGACCCGCAGATAATCTACATCGGAACACCGATCTATCCGGAATGCCACGGAACTGTGTTCTCGCGCATGCACGATGCGGCGCATAGCGGAGAACCAGGGGATACGTGGTGGAGCGAGTTTGCCACGGAGAAGCTACCACCGAAGGACATTTCCGACAACGACCTGCTAGACCTGCTCTACCGCATGAATCCAGGGCTTGGCTACAAGGTTTCCATCAAGGCGCTTCTGTCGTATCGTGACAAGATGAGCTGGGAGGGTTTCTGCCGCGAGTGCCTGGGGTGGTGGATGCCAACCACCGGTGGATACGAGCACGCCATAGAGGAAGCATCATGGAACGCATGCGCAATCGATGACGCACCCTCTCCAGAAGGAGCAAAGGTTGCATATGGTGTGAAGTTCGCACCTGACGGAACACACGCGGCTGTGTGCGTTGCCGTGAAGCGTGATGGCATTCCCGTACACGTTGAACTCGTCAAGTGCGCCGACACGACTCACGGTGCTGGATGGGTGTCTCGTCTTCTTGCTCCAATGGCTGGTAGCGTTTGCTGCTATCTCGCAGACGGGCGTGGGACGGCAGAGAACATGGAACAGCAATTGAGAGCTTCTGGTTCCCCGAGGCTCTATTGCCGAACCGCAACGACCAAGGACGTGATACAGGCCGATGCGCGGTTCATGGACCTCGTAAGCGCACGTGGGCTTACGCACTACTCGCAACCAGAGCTGACCGCTTCAGTGGTTGGTTCGGCAAGACGAATGATAGGCAGCAAGCAGAATGGTGCCTTCGGATTCGGTGATGCGCCAAACGTTGACTCGGCCCCCGTGGAGGCGGCAGCGCTTGCCGTCCATGCCGTCATGACAACGCTACGTGATCCTCACAAGGTTCAAAGGGTGGTGAGCTTCTAGATGAACTTCTATACGGACATTCCCACTACCAACGTTGGTAGGAACATGCCGCAGGTGGCATCTGGTGACGGAATAAGCCCCATAGAGAGCCACGCCCTCAGAAGGCTGTGGACCGTATGGAGCGCAAAGTACAACGGAAACGCGCTAAAGCTCGCCTACTACCACTCCCATAACCGTTGCAAGAACCTTCAGCTTGCGTTCGCGAGTGATCAGGTTGCCAATGCCGTCGCACCGACCGTTGGTTGGCCGGCAAAGGCGGTTGATATGCTTGCGGAGCGCTCGCAGCTCGACTACTTTGCCATTCCAGACACCGTGAACGTTCCAGAGCTACGTGAGGCATACGACGCGAACGACATGGCGCAGCTCTACCGGCAGGCAACCACATCCGAGCTTGTTCAGTCGTGCTCGGCTATCACAGTGACTCTCGGTGACGTTTCACTTGGTGACCCGCGCGTGGTAGTTAACGCATACTCCGCGCTCAATTGCGCGATGGTATGGGACCGTCGCCGCAAGCGCATCGGATATGGCATGACCATCACGAACACGGACGGTGACGGTAACCCAACGGACGTGAACCTATTTCTTCCTGACGAGACGCTCGTTCTCTCGCTTAAAAATGGTGGATGGGTCTCTCAAAGGCTTGAACATTCCATGGGGCGTCCGCTCATCGAACCGCTTGTCTACAAGCCGTCGCTTGACAGGCCGCTCGGCAAGTCTCGCATTTCCCGTGCCGTCCGTTCCATCACTGACAATGCAGTACGTGAGGTGATGCGTACCGAGGTGTCGGCAGAGGTGTTCACTGCCCCGCAGCGCTACTTCCTCAACGTTGACCCGTCGAAGATAGACGCCAATAACTTCAAGACTTACTGGAACGGCTACTTCGCCATCACAGCTGACGGTGAGGGCAACACACCGAGCGCGGGACAGTTCAACCCGCCTGGCATGAACGACCATATCTCGTACATGCGCTCGCTCGCAGCCCAGTTCTCGGGAGAGACGGGGCTTCCGATATCGTCTCTCGGAGTAGTTTCAGACAACCCTTCCAGCGCCGAGGCGATATATGCGGCCAAGGAGGACTTGATAAACGATGCCAACTATCTGAACATCTGCAACGGGTCGCACATCATGAACGTCGCGCGTCTCATAGTGGCCACCGCACGCAACATCTCGTTCGCTGAGGCAACGTCGGTGCTCTCGGGAGCGTACCCGTACTTCAAGCGCACGGACATGCCGTCCCAGTCCGTCATAGCCGACATGGCGTTGAAGGAGGTGCAGGCGATTCCCGATCTCGCCAAGACCAAGACGTTCCTGCGACAGCTCTTCCCCGATGACGCGCAGTTCACGCTTCTTTGGAGCGAGCTTAGCAGGGCGTCTGCAAGCGACATGGTGAAGCAGCTCATATCAAACATGCCGCAGGTGACGTATCCGACGGCCACGCAGGGGGCGACTCAGAGTGAATCTGTCCAGAGCGCAGCTGTCTGATTACGTCAACTCGTTGAACGAGATAAGCGCACAGGCTCAGAAGACGTTTTCCGATGAGCTTTGGTCGGTCTACAACGCCACAGGCAAAGACATTGACACGCTCCATGACGCGATAAACATGCTCGCGCCGTCTATAGCAGATCGGTACGGTGCCGTGGCGTCGACCATATCTGCCGACCTGTGGGAGAAGATATACAAGGCAGATACCGGGCTTAGCGCTGATGCCGTTATCGATACAATGGATACGTCTCATCTGTTCGGCGCTTCAAGTGGATATGCGTTTCGTGACGGGAAAAGCACTGATGCAAAAGTCGCAATAGCGCATGTCGCAGGAACCATGGGGCGGGCTGTCCGCAACCACGCGCGTGCCACCATGCGTTCGAACACCGATCGCTATGGTGGGCGTTATGCTCGCGTGCCTACCGGTGACAAGACGTGCGCCTTCTGCCTCATGCTCGCAAGCCGTGGGTTCATCTACCTCAGCGAGGACAGCGCAGGCGAGTTCGACCAGTACCACGACGATTGCGATTGCGAGGTGGTCGCGAGCTTCGACACCGACAACAGCGCGATAGAGGGCTACTCGCCTGATGAGTATTACAAGATGTACAGAGACGCACGCGCAGAGGCTGGTTCAAAAGACACGAACGACATACTCTCCAAGATGCGTGAGATGTACGGGTTATCGTAGGAGGTAACGGCATGGCAACTGTGCAACTTTCGAACAGGCTCATATCAGAACTTTGCGATGCTGCCGAGTATATCCAGAAGCACGCTGCTGAGCTGATCGGCGATGTTGACGATACGTATGTCTCAGCCGATGGAATCGAGATAGTCATATCTAATCTCGACCCTGACAAGGCAACCACCGTTGACACGATGGTTCGTCGAATAGTCGTATAGCATGTCCGGCAACCCTCGCCGCGCGAACGGCAGCGCTCGTGACAAGCTACGCAGGACGCTGCTCATGACCACCACCGTCTGTGACCTCTGTGGGCTACCTCTCCCGTCTCTGGACGAGGTAAGGCATATGTCACCCGTGGACCCGCGCTATCCCGTCATAGACGAGATAGTTCCGATCAAGTATGGCGGAGACCCGCTATCGCGCGAGAACACGCACCTCGTCCACCGCGCATGCAACGCAAAGAAGGGAGCCAAGGTTCCCGTGAACCCTGCACTCTACAAGTCAACACAACCGTACCGGGTGTCTCACGACTGGACGAAGCCCGGTTTCTGATCACCAGCACCGACAACTCCATAGCGTTGAATCAGGCATCCGAACGGAAGCCTTTTTCATACCCATCGAATGTGCCGAACGGCACGCATGAAGCCCCGAACGGGGCGGACAGGAGAGAGACATATGGACCCTGAAGTGGAAGGCCCTGATAAGACCGAGCAGAACGGCGAAACGCCAGATGCCACGCCGACACCAGAAGACCTTGCAGCACAAATCGAGGCGCTCACCAAGGAACGCGACGAGTGGAAGCGCCACTCGCGTGAGAACGAGGCGAGAGCCAAGGAGAACGCGGAGAAGGCCAAGGCATACGACGGCTCGCAGGAGAAGTCGAAAACCATGGAGGAGCGTCTCGCGGCCCTCGAAGCGGAGCGCAACCAGCTTGCAAGCGAGAAGGAACGCAACGAGCTCGTCTCCAAGGTATCCAAGGCCACGGGAGTCCCATCGCAGATTCTCAACGTGCTCTCTGGGGCTGACGAACAGTCTCTCACCGAACAAGCGAACCTAATCATTCAAGCACAGAAGAAGCCGTCTTCGGTGGTTTTACCGAACGATGGCTCAGCACCCGAGCCAAAGAATCCGAACAACAGCGAACAAATGCAGTTCGTTCGTGACCTCATGGCAGGGGTGAAGTAACCAACCTACTTAAAGGAGATTCAAATGGCACTTTCTACAACTAGCGTCACCCTTCCTCTTTCCGTTGCCACGGCGATTACCGGAAAGGCAAAGGACACATCCACCATTGCAGCGCTCTCTCCGGCAAAGCCTGAGATTTTCAACGACGAGAAGTATCTTGTCTTCACAGGAGGCTCAGAGGCAGAGGTCATCGCAGAAGGTGGCCAGAAGAGTTCCTACGAGCAGCCCCTTTCTAACGTCGTTGGAAAGCGTTTCACCGTCCAGACCACGACCCGCGTTAGCAACCAGCTTCTCTATGCCGACGAGGATAACCAACTCCAGATCGTAAGCGCAATCCAGGATGACCAGGCCGCTGCCCTTGGCCGAGCGCTCGATTATGTTGTCTATCATGCCATCCAGCCGAAAGGCGGGAGTGCTCTCACGGGGTATGACGCCCTTAGTACCACAGCAACGCAAACGGCCCTTGGAGCCAAGTGGTCTGCCGTCACCGACACGCAGCTTATCTCGGCATTCGACAACATGGTTGATGCTGTAGGTGATATCTATGACATCAATGGCATCGCGATGTCTAAGCTTCTTGCAGCCAAGCTTCGTCGCATTCGTGTTGCCAACACTCAAGCTCGACTGTATCCTGATATCCCGTTGAACCTTAACGTCGGAAACTTTGAGGGTGTCCCTGCGGCCACATCAGGGACCGTCAACGGCAGGCTTGCCGCCACTCCCACCAACGTCTATGCGTTCATGGGCGACTTCTCCATGATCCGTTGGGGAGTTGTTCGTAACATCGCCGCAGAGATCATCCCTTACGGTGACCCTGACGGCGCGGGTGACCTGAAGCGTCTGAACCAGATTGCCTACCGTACCGAGGCAACATATGCCTATGCGGTTGTCAACCCGGCTGCGATTACCGTGCTTAAAGCTACGGCTGAGGCTTAATGTCGTCGTTTGCCACCTTCGAGGACTTGAAACTGCGGTACCCATCGGTGTCAGATGAACAGTCTGCGAGGGTGACCGCACTTCTCGAAGATGCGACGGCTCTCATCACCGAGGCTTTGTCAGAGGCAGGAATCGGCACAACGTCACCGAGCGACACGCTTGCCGCGAACCTAAAGGCCGTGTGCTGCTCGGTGGTCATGCGTGCGCTCCCTGCGTTCGGTGACGAAGCATACATGCCGTTGAAGTCATTCCAACAGATGGCCGGGTCATTCTCGGAGAACGTCACGCTTGCCAACCCAACGGGTGACCTTTATCTCACCAGCGCTGAGACGAAGCGACTTGGTATCACGTCTGCAACTCACGGAGTGTTCCAGTTCTTCGCAGGGGCAGACGTGCTCGGTCCCACCACAGAGAGTGGGTGAGGCCCATGCGCGGTGAGTCTGTGACATTTACGACCACTTCCGTCACAGGAGTGGATAGCGAGGGAAACGACGTTACCAGCACAGTGTTAACCCCAGTGGATAACGTCCTCGTGGCTCCCGGTGATGTGTCGGACCTCACAGGTATAGACCGACCGAACGGAGACATCGCAGACGTGACGCTCTACTGCCCAAAGACGATGGCCATATCCACCTTGCGAGGTGCGAAGGTCACCATCCCACGGCTCGGGCGCCCGTTCACGGTTATCGGCGACCCGGTTCCATATCCACCGACACTTACACCCACGGCGTGGAACCTCGTCGTTCGCTGCAAGGGGGTTGAGGGCTGATGGCATCTAATGTTTCTAACGTCCACGTCAACGGCAACGCCTTACGCGATATCATGCAGAGCGAGAACGCACAGGCAATCGTCAACTCGGTTGGCAACGATATCTGCGGAAGCGCAAACGACCTTGCGGAAGACAACCTATATGGGCATGGATACGTCCTGCACACGAAGGTGCTCGATGTGTCTGCCCATGCGTTCATCGATTGCGGCGGAACATCCGCCACGTTCGACAACTACCACCACGACACGCTTCAAAAGGCGTTCTGGCAGAACCAGGGGAGGTGATGCATGGTACCTGATGCAGAACCTCTCGTACAGGCGTGGTTGTCTGCTCGGTGCGGTGTCAGGGTGGCGACTGGTGGGAAGCCGACGAATACAGTGCTCCCACTCGTCACCCTGTCCCGCACTGGCACCCATAGCAGTTCCGAGAACGACGTTGATAACATGGATTACCCGGTCATCACCGTGAAGTCATGGGCTGACACGGTCCCTGACGCGCGCGCTCTTGCGGGAAAGGTGAGCGCGGCCATGCGTCACGTCACCAGCCAGGACTACTTCACCTATTGCAAGGAAATCAATAAATACCAGGCGTCAGGAGAGGCCGGGGAGTGCCAGTACGTGGCAGTATACGACCTCGCCATGCGCCAAGATTAGATTGGACAAAATATGGCTAACAATGACGCCACCAACGCAGTTGCCATGAAGGGCGACGTAACAGGGTATGCGTTCTGGGCCCCGCTTGGTACGGAATACACCCCAGAGCTTGTGAAGACGAGGACGGTACCAACCGGGTTCCTACCTCTTGGATATCTCAACAAGGATGGCATCGTTAACAGCCGTTCTGCCGACTCAGATTCTGTCACTGACATGAATGGCGTGCAGGTAACATCCATCAAGACGAAGTATGAGGAAACATACAAAGTGACGTTCCTTGAGAGGAACGAGAACACCCTCAAGGTCAACTTCGGTATTAATAACGTCTCGACCGATTCCACGAGCAGCGTAACGACCGTCAAGCACAACTCGTCATTCGATGACGAGAATATCATTCTCCTGTTCAGGTACATCTCCAAGGACACTGCCACCAACTACGAGTACACCGACGAGGTTGTGCCTATAGCTAAGGTCAATAAGCTCGGAGATGTCACCAAGGCCGGAGTCTCCAACTACGCGCTTGAAACCACGTTTGCTGCACTCCCCGACAGTTCAGGCAACAACGCCTACGAATATACCGCGACCGTCGCAAAGCCCGTCGCATAGTAATAGGAGGTAGTGCATGGAAGCATCTGGAATGACTCCCGAGCAGTTGCGTGAGCTTGCGGACAGCATGGACAACGGTGGCGGTGACGATGCCCACATAGCGCTCGTGGACGATGAGAAGCCGAAGTCACCCAAGAAGGTGACCCTCACGGCACTTGGCGTCACAGTAAAGGCAGACCCGAGTGCGTTCGATGACTACGACCTGCTAGAAGAGATCGCCAACTATGGCGAGTCCCCATTGTCGTTCATCCCCATGCTCAAGGCGCTCTGTGGAAAGGACTACAAGCGCGTCAAAGACGAGCTTAGGGACCAGTACGGCCACCTCTCATTGGAGCGCGTGGGCCAGTTCCTTGACGGGGTGCAGAAGCAGCTTGTCGCACTAAAAAACTGAGGGTGCTTGTCGCGCTCATGTGTGACTGCCCGAACGAGCTAGAAGCCGACATGCGCGAACGGTTCGGCGTGAATATCAGGCGCATACGAGAGGTGGGGGTTGCGCACGTCGCCTCCCTCGCCTTTTCGTTGTTGGAACAGGGAACGCGTGTCGCCGGTCATTACGACGAGCTGTGGGGATGGTCGCGCAGCGATGTGCTAGCAGGCAGGATCATAGACTCCATCGCGGAGTTCGCATGGGGGCTTGGTGGCGGCGAGGGAGAACCGCCCGAGTCCATCCTCCCGCATTCGCACACGACTCCCATGCCCGGGAAGTCGGTCCACAAGGGGATCGCGATACCAATAGATGAGTTCGACAAGCTGTTCGGAATAGGGGATGGTGAGGCATGGCAACACCAGTAGAGATCGCGTCTGGCTATGTGAGTGTCTATGCCTCGATTTCAAGCTCAGACGTTAAGAGGGCCGTCACAGAGGCCCTTGCGGGCATCACAGGCAACTTCAACGTCAAGGCGGATACCACGTCAGCGGCAAACGCGCTGTCGGGGCTCGCAGGGTCGGCAGGCTCCATCGGCAAGGCGCTTACCGCAGTTGGCGTTGGCGTCGGGGTGCTCGGCGAGAAGTTCACCTCGTGGGCAATGGAAAGCATCGCGGACATGGAGACCGTATCCATAGCGATGACGAACATGACGGGCTCTGCCGAACTGGCGCAGGAGACCATCTCGCAGATAGGGCAGCTTGCCGTCGTGTCACCATACACGTTCTCGACTCTCGAACAGGCGGGTCAGCGGCTGCTTGCCCTCGGGTTCTCGGCAGAGCAGGTGACGCCCACCCTTACCGCTGTGGGAGACGCGATTGCCGCGACTGGCGGCGACCAAGGCAACTACACAGCCGTAATCAAGGATCTCGGGCAGATGCAGTCGCTCGGCAAGGTCACGTCACGTGTCATGACGGGACTTGCGATGAACTCCATACCCGCATGGCAGATGCTTGCCGACTACCTAGGAGTGTCCGTCAGCCAAGCGCGAGACGAGGTCATGCAGGGTGCCGTCGACGCAGATACGGGAATCACCGCGATACTTTCCGGCATGGAGGGAAGATATGGCGGTATGATGAAGGTCGCGTCGGAGACCGTCACCGGCATTCTCTCCAACATGCTCGATGCCGTGCAGGTCAACATCATGGAGCTCTCCACCAATGACGGGTACGCGGCACTCAGAACGTCCCTGTCAACGATGGTCACCCCGCTCATGAACTTCTTCACGGCGCTGCAACCGACGTTCTCGAACCTCATGGCGTCTGCGGCTGGTGGGATAACCACCATCACGGGCCTCATGACGCGCATGACCAACGCCATTAACGTAAACCCCGCTGGGCTTACGACGGTACTTCACATCGTTGGTTCGTTGGTTATGCTCGGACCCGGACTCATTCTCTTCTCGAAGTACCTCAACGGCGCGTCAGCGGCGCTCAAGGGGATGGGGACCGTCGCAGGTGTCGTTCAGGGCGTTGCCACGTCAGGCGTGTCTAAGATTTCTGCCGTACTCTCAGACTCACGCAAGTACGTCGACACCGAAAAGATAAGCTCTGGGCTAAAGGGAGTCTCTCAGACGTTCGGGAACTTCTTCCAGACGCTCTCATCGGAGGCAAAGTTTCAAGGGAAACTTCTCAATGGCAACATCAGCTCCATGTTCAAGGGACTCAAGGCGAAAATACCTCCTATAAGTATCCCTGCAGTTAATTTGGGACCACTCTCCGGAATCGCTTCAAAGATTCAGAGCATTGCCTCTCATTCTCCTGCTGTTGCCGCGCTATCGGATGCGTTCAAGAACCTCGGTGAACAGATGCCCTCCGCGAGCAGCATATTTATAAGTTCGGTCGGCAAGATGCTTGGTGTCTTCGGAGGGTTCTCGAACGTCTCGGTCATCATCTCGGCGGTGCTCGTGGCGATAGCGGCGTTCGGTGCCGTGTCAGCAGGAGTGTTCGTCAGGGTTGGTGGAAACCTTAACAACCTTGCAAACAAGTTCTCAACCGACTTAGGAAGCATCACGGGGGTTGTCACAAACGCCATGGCATCGTTCACGGCAATGCTACCGCGGGTGTCACAGCAGCTTATTACCGCCATACCAACCATACTGACCGCAGTGAATGGTCTCGTGTCTGGCGTGGTGAACCAACTGATGGCAATGCTACCTCAGCTCATCCCTGTGGTGACTCAGATAGCGACCGGCCTTGGCACGCTCATCATCCAGAACGCGCCACTGATCCTGCAAGCCGCCATTCAGCTATTCGCAGGGTTCATCACGGCGATGGCGCAGACCATCTCGAACCTCATTCCACAACTTCCTGGATTCATCAACCAGATCGGTCAGGTCCTCCAACAGAACGCGCCGGCACTGGGGGCTGCGGCGATACAGCTCTTCATGGCGCTCGTCCAGGCGTTTGTAACCATTCTGCCTATCATCGTCAACGATCTCCCGATTCTTATCAACGACCTCACTCAGTTTCTAATCGCGAACGGGCCTGCCATCGGATCAGCTGCCTTGCAGCTTTTCATGGCGATAGTTCAGGCGCTTCCCGGAATCCTCGGTGCTCTTGCTACTGGAATTCTACAACTCATAGCGGCGGCGGCGGGATGGATAATCGGCGGGGTGCCCAGCGTGCTCTCTGCCGGGGGGCAGCTCTTCATGACACTTGTCGACTCCGTCGGCAATGTCCTCGGCAGCCTCCTCGGCGCATTGGGCGGGCTGATCGGAAACGCTGCGGGGGCGATCTCAGGCGGGGTCGGCCAGATGATTTCTGCCGCCGGAGACTTCTTCGGCGGTCTGCTCAAGGGAGCAAACGACAAGGCAGGGGAACTACTCGACTGGGTAGGCGGCCTGCCAGGACGCATCCTCGACGCCCTGGGGGACCTCGGGAGCCTGCTTTGGGACGCCGGCTCTAAGATAATAAACGGCTTTCTCGATGGGCTCAAGTCAGCTTGGGGTGGCGTCACAGACTTTGTCGGTGGAATAGCCGACTGGATCGCCAAACATAAGGGTCCTATCAGCTACGACGCAAAGCTGCTTATTCCTCACGGCAACGCGATCATGCAGGGCCTTGGTGTCGGCCTTACGGCGGGCTTCTCATCCTATGTGATGGGAACGGTCAACGGCATGTCATCGCAGATAGCCGACCAGTTCAAAGCGAAGTCGATGAAGCTCCAAGGGCTGCTCTCGTCCACGTCGGTATCGGCGCAGTACCTCGCCGACAGTCCCGCAAGCTCTCCGACCACAACGTACAACAGCAATGAGTACAATGTCTACGCAGGCAACAAGGACGAGTACGTTCTTGCGTCCGTTCTAGCGCGTGCAACGAACCTATAGGGGAGGGCTGGAATGGAAAGAAAGCATCTGACCCTCTCATACGGGGACCAGTCGATCACGTTTCTAGGTGCCATAGGTGAGCAGGCCGAAACGGGCCTGTTCTTCTCGTCGCTGGATGGGTGGTACTCCACCCCACAGACAAAGGTGGACTCCACTGAGTACGAGACTGCCAACGGTGCGCCACGGGTCACGGATGACGAGGTTCACTACGCGGCCCGTACCGTCACCATCGGTGTGTCCGTCAAGGGCAACAATCGTGATGCGGTACGTTCCAGCATCGAGAGTATCCTTGGTTTCGCACAGAAGGTCATAACCGTGACGGTATCAGATACCAAGTCTGAGACCTACGCTACGGGATACGTCGCCTATACCAGTGACACCCATATGGATTCGTCAGGCGCAACAGGATCTCTCGTGATCGTGTGCAATGACCCACAGCGATACTCTACGAAACAGTCTGTAGGCACCATCGTTCCAACTAATTTGGATGGTGGTGGGCTGGTGTTCAATTCCACCACCCATTCGCTCATGTGGCCCCTGTCGTTCGGTGACGGCGCAATCAGGACTGGCAACTCATGCACCATCTACAACAACGGCACCATCCCCGCAGACATCACCATCACGGCCTCGGGCTACATGCCGGGCGGGATCGCCGTCACGGACACGAGCACCGGAAGGCAGCTTGCATACGGCCAGACGGTCACATGGTCAGGCCTCACGCTCGACTCCCGCACCAGGACCGCGAGTGTGGCCGGCGTGGACGTATCGCGCTCGCTCACGAGCAGGGACTTTCCCACCGTCCCAGCGGGCGGCTCCGTCACCCTCTCGCTACAGGCATCCGGCACCGGGACCTTGACCGCCACGTGCCACGACACATACATCTAGGAGGAGCTCCATGTCAAACACAGCTTTCGGAGTCGCGCAGACGAGCGCAGGGGTTGGCACGACCGATACCGACATGCGCCACATCCTGGCGGCTCAGTGGGATTCCACGGGTGTCATCAATGGACTTTCGGTAACCGGCACAACGTCACTCTACTACAGGGTCGCGGCTGGCACGGCAGTCTGCTCAAAGGGTCCAAGCGACGGCAAGACACTTGCCTACTTCAACGGTGGAAATACCGATACCATATCCGCTAACAGCTCGGGCAACCCACGAATCGACTCCGTGTACATCTACAGCAACGACGCGAACCAGGGGGACCCGGACAACCTCGTACACATCGGGGTCACGCAGGGCACGGCGGCGGCAACACCAACCGCCCCGAGCATCCCGACCTACGCGACCCTGCTTGCGCAGATGCTCATGCCGGCAGGCGCGACCACGACGGCCAACGCCCACCGGTCCGCGAGCGTGGGATACGCGATCCCCTATGGCGCGTCGCTCGGGCGCATCGGCTACGACGCCAACACGCAGACCATTGACCAGAACTGGGACTCGACCTGGTACATCCAGGTGGCGACATCAGTCACCGTGACAACCGACCGCCTCGTGGATGTCGACTTCGACGCCCGCGCAGGCGTCGACTCGGGGACGGACCCGTCGAGCTACTACGTCAAGGTCCAGGTGGACGGCGTTGACGTCACCGACGGCCTCGACGAGATGCCCGTCTTCGACGTGTGGGTCCGCAACCGCATAACCTTTCCGCTCTCCCTGCAGGCCGGGTCGCACACCATCTCCGTCCACGCCAAGGCCAACACCTCTAAGACGCGCTTCACCTGGCGGGGCGTCCGGCAGTTGTCCGTCTACGATCGCGGGGTGGAACGGTAATGGCCTGGCGCTGCTGGCTCTATGACACCATGACGGGGCTCGCCGACGTGCCGCTCGACGTGCCGCAGTTCTCCTGGTCGCTCTCGATCTCGGACTCGACGCTCTCAACCACCCGCGACAAGGGCACCGGCGACGAGGGTGGCAGCGGGCTCACGCTCCCGTGGTCTGCCTTCCCGGCCGGGAGCCGCGAGGCCCGCGCCCGCATGCTCGCGCCGACGAGGCGGGCCATGGTCCTCGCATGGGACGACGGCTCGGACATGGGGGTCCCCATCATCTGGGGCGCCATTGGCTCACCTACGATCGGCTGGCTCGACGTGAGCTTCGACCTGTCCTCGCCGCTCACCTTACTCGGCTCGCGCTACGCCGTTCGCGAGGGAGCCTTCGGCACGGGCGCGGGATCTACGTCCACCGATGTGATCAGCTATTCGGGCATGTCACTGCGCGGAATCCTTGCGAGCCTCGGCGAGCTCTGCACCAAGGCCAAGCCGGGGGGCATGCTCCCCATCGACTGGCAGTACGCGGGTGAGGCAGGGAGCCACGAGAGGACGTACTCGGCATACGACGTGGCGAACCGGAGCTGGAAGAAGCTCGCCACCAACATCGCGAACGTGAACGGTGGTCCCGACTTCCAGTTCCGTCCCCACTGGGCCGACTCACAGCATGTCCGCCTGTCCTTCGAGGCCGGCAGTGACTCGGAGCCGTACCTCGCCCAGTCTGGCATCATCCCCACGCTCACGTGCTTCGCAGGCGGTGGAACCATCGAGGACATGTCGGTCGCGTGCCTCGGCCCCGCCATGCGCGTCTACGGCACCGGCTCCGGATCGGACGAGGCGACGCTCTGCCACCTCTCGCAAGACCTCGCGCTCTGCACGCAGGCAGACCCATGGCCGCTCGTGGAGTCCACCGCATCAAGCTCCGACTGGGACTCCGCCAATCTCGTCAAGTCACATGCCGACTCCGTGCTGGCAGCATCCAAGACTCCGCTCGTGCAGCTCACGGGCAAGGTAAGCCTCTCCGACGAGGGCGGCATCACGCTCGGCCAGGTCTGGCCCGGGCAGCTCGTGGACGTGGATATCAGGGACCACCCGTACATGCCGGAGGGGACCTACCGCATGCGGCTCATGAGCATGGCGGGCGACCAGTCGGACATGGCCACGCTCACCTTCGACCAGATCCCCGACCCGTGGTCCGACCCCACGGTCTACCGATAGGGAGGAATCCAGTGATACATCGCAAGGCAATGTCACTCATGAGCACGGCGGAGGCCATCGCCGCGACCGCCGCGGCCGCGCTCTCGCAGGCGACCTCGCAGCAGACCTCGCCCACGGGCTCGACCGTCACGCACAACGCCGACGGCACAAAGACGATATCCGGCTCGGTGCTCGGCACCGACTCCACGGGGGCCTCTGTCACGACGGCCACTCACGTGGGCGACACCACGCCGCCCGGCATCCCTACGGGCATCACGGCATGGAGCGGCGACGGCGCTGTCCACGTCGCCT
>ENA-UOOK01004403-UOOK01004403.1-fermentation-metagenome-genome-assembly--contig:-NODE-4403-length-15129-cov-6.728738_pt1 | contig 15129 bp, 23 predicted proteins | sample MGYA00245777_ERZ724023 | MGnify/ENA primary metagenome ERZ724023 (study PRJEB28704, sample SAMN03018312) | fermentation metagenome | biome: anthropogenic terrestrial biome; feature: soil; material...
TTAATAATTGGTTAAAAGTGGCTCCAGATGTGGGACAAAAAAAGTAGAGATGAAAAAGACAAAATACAAAGATTACATAAATACATTGCCAAACAGAACTTCATTATCGACATCTGATAAGATGGTTGTCAAAACTGCTTCAGAAGTGCAGTTACTTTCAAATATACGCAATGATTTGCTGAAATATGCTGATGTGGATACACTCGTCGGGTTGCTTGATGTTGATAGATGGGAAATTGGAGCAATTTATGCTGAATCCGGTGTTAATAATGATACAGTTGCAGCTGCTATTCGAACTAAATACGGCATACTTATAAGATCAGGGAAAACCTATGAATTTGTCAACCCTGCGCCTGGCATGTTATATATATTAGCTTATAACATTGACGGATCATTTCATAGCCAAATTGAGTCATTGCCCGCTGGAACAACTTCTAATAGACTGATTCCTTCAGGTGTCAGGTTTATAAGGATATGGAAAATAGCAAATCTTAATACAATGCCGGATATCAAGATCACGGAAATATGATAGGTTTTAAAACATAAATTCAGTAGCCGTATAGCCTGTAGGGATTTCACTTATAAATGGATCAACTAATTTAACATTGTTGTTATTAGACAAAACAATCGAATGCTCCATTTGGGCTCCTGTATTTTGTCTTATATCAATTAAACTTTTTGATCCAGTTTTAGTTAGCACTCTAGCCCCTATTATTCGATCTTCTGTCCTAACTTCATCAAGATTTTTGAAAGATATAGGGCCCGAATGGCCTATGATGAATCTTAAGATCATAGCACTGTTCAGCGTATCATGAGCCATTACGGATAAAAGACCTATAGCTCCGAGTTGATTATTAGTTTCTGCAACTCTATACCATCCATTTATATTCATTGTAAATACTTTTCGTTGTTGCTGAATTTCTACGCTCTTATCAACTAGAGATCCTAAGGAACTTAACTTTACTTTCTTCATTCCAACTTATTTTTTGTCCCACATCTGGAGCCACTTTTAACCAATTATTAATTAATGAAATTATGGTTAAATATCAGGCTTCCAGACGGACAAAAAAAAGAATATATGAAGAAAGTAAAAATAAGTACACTAAAGCTTCAACGTTACATGTCTAATTTAATTCCAGTTGTAGACACTGAGTGGGAGATTGGGTATATAAACGCAGAAGGAGCACCAGTAACATCTGATGCGCATTTAAGAATGAAAAACTTTGTAGCAATTCGACCTGGCACAAGATACATTGGCTATGAGCTTATACAATGTCAAGTAGCGATTAGGCTCTATGATGTAAATCAAGTAGTGATACCTGGCAATTTCGGTAGGTCTAGTCCGGCCGATTTAACTCCAATTGATTTTACTGCACCTTCAAATGCTAGATTTATGAAACTATATGTTTCAAAACCTGGTGTGACACACCTAACTCCTAAATCAATATACGACTTCGGGATCAGCTTAACAATAGGGTAAGTCTGCTGAGTATAGCTATAGTCAAATATGTTTATGAGTTGCAAGTATTTTCTTGATTAAAATGTAAATTCTGTAGGACTTTGACCGCTCGGAACATTACCTGGTAAACCAGATTGGTATAAGTTGAATTCAATTATCGAAGATGCTATAACTCTAGCTTGGATGGATGCACTATTCCCATAGTATATCTCAAGGTATGAAATATTGTTTTCTTTTATAACTCTCCCTTTTGTAAAGACTTGTCCAGCAATTGTAGCAACAGTCGCTATAGTTGGAGTTGTTGCATTAATTACATTAATAAGAAGAGAGCGCCCTGATAACACTGCTGTGGTGTTTGCCAAAGACAGCAATACACTTCCCCATCTATCACGTTCGAATTCACCAATTCTTATCCATCCCATCCCCGGAAAATTTATTGTAGCCTTTTGTTCCACCTGCTGTTTATTACTAACAAGAGAGCCTAAATCAGATAACTTTACTTTCTTCATGACTGTTTTTTTTGTCCGATATTTCTATCGGGATTTAACATTATATTTATTTACTTATTTTAATTAATTATCGTTTCAAATACTTTACAAATGCAAACAATTTCCGTCGGTTTAAGTACTCGAAATCTTCATCGTTTGCGTACGCTTCACGCTCGAACGAAATGTTCCGGTATGCTTGCACAATATCAAAATCATACATCGGAATCCGGATCAGATATTCAATCACATAGAACACGTAGAACAGCACAAGAAATAGCTCCCGCATCTGGGCCGTATGGATCCTCTCGTGGTTTATCGTTCGCTCGCCAATTTTTGCCTCTTTCCGTGCAAATAAAATACCGAAAAGGTTTATTGCCTTGAACCCCGGGAAAGGGATTATGTCGTTGTAAATTATTTTCATTAAAGTTTTACTTTTAAATTACCACTCGTGTCTCGATATACCTGTCCTGAGTTGATCAATGCAGGATTGGTTGTAAGCCCTGACATTGTAACAGACAGGAAACTCTGACCATTGTCAGTTTGAACTGCAAACTTCTTGTTTGGGTTGTTCTGGTCGATGATCTGCATCAATCCAGATAAGAACTGAGCAAAAAAATTGTACTGGCTATCCGAAAATGTGACTCCATCCGAGTCGAATGTGCCGGTTCTCGTAAAAACTCCATTAAGGATTGATCGCAATCTGATTTGTGAGTAATCAATACTTCCGCTGTCGTTGAAATATATTGACATGGTAGGTTCTCCGGCGGCATTGAGCATTTCAATCTCTTTTTTAACCGGGTCTATTATTATCCTGTTCCCGCTTGCTCCGGATGAGAACTTTCCTGTTATCTCTGCCTGACCGGTGTTCCCATTCAATACAATCAATGGATTACTATTCGCATCTTTCGCCTTTGACTGCAGCAACCCGTTTTTAATCTCGAAACCACCAATTTCGGCGCCTTCAGCCACGAGCATCTGTGTCCACAAACGTTCGATGAATGCCTGTTGTATGTAAATCAGCTCCGTGCTTTCAACAAGGCGCCATTGCGGGTTTGAGCCGGACGGGACGACATTATTCGACACATCGACCTGTAGCACATACACTGAGTACCCCAGCGATGACCCGTCGGCCACTTTCACCATTGGAATGCCCAGGTCCGTGATCCGGTAAAATGGTTTTTTGGGATCGCCAGCTACCGGTTGTACCCAGAATCCCATCGGGATATAATTCGCCGGTTTCGCGAGTTCAATATTAACTCTTGCTGTTACTCTCATACTTATGGATTTACGATACAATCAACATTAATATAGAGCGACCTATGCTCAACAACTTTTGCCCCAGGTATAGTTACTGACGTATTTGTTTTTGTAAATTCAGAAGTAATATCTGCAGTAGTCGAGTTCTTGAACACTTTTATGGTAAAAACTATGCCAGGTACCGTAGCACCTGTTCTTGCATTAAGTAGGGAGAAGTTATATACAACGTTATCGGTTGCTGACTGCCGCACTTGTGATCCTTTATCGCAGATGATCGTAAAGGGATCGGTTGAATCCCACACCTGGCGTTGTTCTTGTGCTACGACCAAGTTATTCATGTATGCCTTACACACAACCAATAACTCGCTGTCGATCATGGCGCGGGTGATATTAAAACTGGGAGATGTTCCTTTTGCTCTCAACACCGTTCCAAGTTCATCGAGGAACTCATATTCAACACCCGTGGCCACTTGAGCTCCGTTATTGAATAACATTGCCGTCATGCTTAACGAAGTTTCATCACCGTCTATCACGTCGTCCGTCATGTTAAGGAACAAGCGATGCAGGTTGGCAGATGCTTCTTCCACCAGTATAGTGATCTCTGCGGAAACGCTTACCGTTTGACCGCTGGCAGTAACAACACCGGTGAATGTGACGTAATCGCTGTCGTTATTTGTTTCCGATGCGATATTGCCGATCAACTGCAGTGCCTTCGAGCCGCTATAATCGATTTGCTTCAATTTTCCTGCACAAACAGACGGTGCTGTCGCAATCCCTGATGCATCAAAGGTCATTGCAATACCGTTATATTTCCACGTCACATTTGTTGATGCCAACACCTGTGCTTCCATCACCGAGTACACACGCGGAAAAATGATCGGCTGCTGGGCACTTGGAGCCGTAGCCCAGTTCGGGGTGAACTCTGTAGTGCCTTTTTTGAATATCTGATAAAGCGGGAGATTAGACATCAGCACAGTGTTCAAATTATCACCGTTTTGAAGCAAATTGATGCTCACTCCTCCGGAAACTCTTAAATCTGCCATTGTTATTCGGTTATTTCGGGTTCAACATATTCAACACCGCCAATAGCGGTCACTTTTTCATCGATCGTCAACGTGATGTTCCGGATATCCTTTTCCGATAACAGCAGTTTTCCGTCGATTTCGGTTCTCAGCGTTTCATCCAGTGCAGCTCTCGCTGCCAAATCTTTGTCAATTAAAAAATATCTTTCCATAGTTATGCTCCATATGTTTCTACGACCAGAACGTTATCCAAGTCGTCGGTTATTAATTCGTCTATATCCTCTGTTGTGAGGGCCGCAAAAGCTTCACGGCGCTTCACGTCCGGGTAAATCATCAGGTTTGCTGCTTTCATGTTGATGGCCGATATCGGGATCTGTACGGATGCGCCAGAGGCTACCTGACGAACCACACCGGCTTCGCTCACCATCCAGGCAACTAGAAAAGCGGCATCCACATCTATGTTTCCAAGGCTGTCGGTAATGATTACCGAGCAGTTGAGCGTTGTCACTCCTGCCTGAAGCGGAAGTTCCGGGATACGCACATCGGCCCGGAACGAGTTGAATTTGCGTACGAAAGTAACCGTATCAAAAGCTATTAATTCAGTGCCACGCCAGGCTTCACACTTGATCGTTTCGTTATCAATGTAGGTTTTGTCGACCGTCAACGTGCGATTGCCATTGGTGTATGCATCGGCATAAAGTTCATTCTCCACTGCGTCCAATCCGGCAGCATTCAGCCATTTGAATGTAATTCCTGTGAAGTCGGTAACATCAGTAATCCCTTTTTTTAACGATGCAGTTACCTGAGCAGTCGTATTTGGATTGCGATATCCGTCGAAGTAGACCACGCCTCTTTGTGAGAGATTCATTTGAAAAGGTGCTTCGGCTTTGATGATCGTGCGAAGCGTAACAGTATTCTGCCTTTCATATAATTTTCCAGATCCCGGATCAACGAATTTAGAAATTGCCTTGATAACTATCGAGGATCCTCCCGGAACATTCTTTTTGATTTTCAATCCGTTTGAGCCTACTAACTCGTAGAGTAGATTAGCAGCATCAATCAACACATCGTTCTCGTAAAACAGCGTAGTGATGGAAGCAGTTACCGGCGTGCCTAGATTGGAGACAATATTCAGGTTATGCGTAAGAATGATTGGACTGGCCACTGCTCCCTCGCGATTTGGGGTGTAACTGGTGCCGTCGAAGAACTGAACCAATCCTCCGCCTGAGACATTCAGCGCAGAAGAGACGTTCATCAAGTCGTTAAGAACCGTTATTTGTCTTTGGTTTAACTTCATATTTCCAGATAATTTGTAATTGTGTTAATTGACGATGCCGGGTAAGTGGCCTCACAGATAAATCGAACAGGATTGGTTTTGCTCCAATGGACACCCATATCTTCATTTCTGAGTAGCAATACACGCACTCCCGCATGTTCGGTGTTCCAGACAAGATCAGCCGTAGGATCACCGCTATCTCGTATCCATTTCCATTGTTCCGAAACGATGTCTGCAGATACGTTCGCATTGCCTATAAAAACTACCGGCGTGATATCCGTATTGACATTTCCTCTAGTAAAAGCATAACCGGCCGAACTGTCGAATTCCATCCTGGCATCGCTACGGCCCTCGATCATTGTCCAGGCTGCGGATGTCCAGGACGGCTCTTCGGTTGTGGATGATGAAAAGCATCGCCACCGGCAACCGAGATGCCATACGTCGTCAGTTCCATTAATGTCGTTGTTGTAGTAGGTAACACCGGATTGCCACGGGCCTCTGTCGAAAATTTCGCGAACCGAAACGCCCTGATAATCGACCCGGATAATGTCCTGAACAACCAGGCCGGCCGCATAAACATACGGTAACCCTTCTTTTAAGGGCAAATTGTTGAACTTACTCTTGAAAGACTGAGCCACATCAAAGCTCGCAACCAACGTGCCGTTCATAAAGTCGCTCGCACCGTCATAAAGTTGGTAGCCTCCCAATCTGGAAGAGAACACCATATATCGTTGTTTATTCGTGTCTGTCACGTGGCCAACTCGAGCAACATTCATAAACGGTTGCGGTGGGAGATTATAACCGGTAGGCACATCAACATCATTCGCCAGGGTGATTTTGATGAACGTCGGCCCAACTTCTTCGATACGCATGTATGAAGTTGCAACCATCCCGGATGTGGCCTCGTTGTTGAAAATGCCTTTTATCAAAGTGCCGGCATCATAGGCGATAGCTTCACCTTCTTCCAGTTTTATATTCAACTGATAACTCCTGTCAAGCAAATGCTGAACTGATTCGATCAGTGCGTTTTCGGTCAGGATGAATTCATCACCGATAACCGTCAATCGGTTATATCGCAGCTCCGGAACTTCGAGCAAAGCGCGCAGGCGCAGCGATGTGGCTTCTATGTTTCCATTGCTGTCGATCTTTGCTCCTTTTCCGCCAAACATGCCGGGAATGAACTCGCCAAATTCGGAGCCGGCAAGGAATTTAATGAGAGCCGCGGCCCTGTCTTGAGTTAATCGGCTCAAAAACTTTTCATTAACGTTACCGATATGCGAAAGCAATTCAACAACTTTATGTCCCAGATTACCAACACGAATATTGGTATTTTGTCCAATTTTCGTTTCGGTTCCTATTAAATTACTATGGTCAATAAGTTGCTGTATTAACTCTTCAAAAGTAGCCATTTATTCTTTTTTTATCAAAAATAGAAAGTTGCCCGAAAGTGGAAAAAGACAATAAAAAAACGGTTTGTTTCACAACAAACCGTTTCAATAATTCATTTAAAAATTACTCGTTGGGATTTCTCATTATGTAGGATATACTTCTTAGGTAATCAATTCCTGTCAATTCAATCATTTTCTCCTGCAACCGCCGTTGGCTATACCAGTATTTCAACGAACGCCAGGGTTTTGGCACACGATTGGGATTTGAAATCCTGTTTTGTCCACCACTTCCTTTTGTACCTGGAAAAACAGCACCATCCAAATACATTCCATAATGATTAAACATATGATCAATTTTAGCTGTATTTCCACCTGATTGCTTCATTAAGAACATGCTAAAACTCCTTCGCAATGCGCCAGATGAATATCGAACCATCCCATCCGGTCGCTCAGAAACTCCAACGTATTCAGCATCCATCTGTTCAATCCAGAATTTAATCATAAATTCAGCCCACTGATCTAAATACTGTTCCCGCTCAATATTTACTGAATCTACAGCCATTCTTCAGAATCGTAACAAAGATTAGTTGGAATATTAACAGGGATTATAAAAAACAGCCCGGTGCAACCATTTGCGAAATAGCCAGGTATTTCGTTGTATGGAATTCTTTCTGTAACCAAATATACCATGTCATTTTCTAAACGGCTTTTGTCTCGAATCAGTTTTTTCAATACTGTTTTATAGATTTTCCTGCATTCTGCAAGTGCATCTTTCTGAGACTGCATATCACCATACCGGTATTGTTTAAGCACATATACAACAATTGTTTTCCGGTCCATGTATCCGCCCCCTTTTTGAAAAGTAAAGCCGTCCTCAGTATCATCAACAGCAAAGAAAGCTTTATGATACCTGAATCCGTCAATCACTTCTTCCAGGTGTTGCATGCTTGAAACTCGACTATACTGATAGTTTCCATTGACAGCCAGCTTCATTTTGTCCCTAACTTCCTTCTCAAAATAGGTATGTGCATCAAAAATCATTTCTTAATTTTACTTTTCATTATTTTATACTCTAACGCCTTAGCGTCCAATTCAGCCAATGCCGACCAGGTATCAACATCATAGATGTCATTAACTTTCGTAACATCCCCGCTACTTAATGAGCGCATCATATTTTCTATCTGTTTACGCATATTTGGCGGTGTAGGTGTCTCTGCTGGATCCACTTCCATTTCAATAAAATAATTCGGAAAATGGTTTTTTAAAACCTTTTTCAAACCGATGTACCACAGGAAAACGGTATAACGCATGTGAAACGGAAGTCGCGCGAAGCGACGGGAAAATTTCTCTGTGTTCGAATCACTAAATTTTTTTCGATTCGTATAAAAGCAAGCACAAAGCCTGTCTAAGAATATCGGATTTTTCTTAAAAATAAATGCCTGATAATAGTTTTCTATAGCTAAATACTGCCTCAATGGAACATTTCTAAGGCGTAAATCAACATGTGTTTTTCCGGACATTTTACGCAATGGAATTACTTCATCAATTCCAGAAGTTAGATACTTGAACTGCTTCGAAAACCACAAAACTTCCTGCTCATCCAATGATAAAATAAAATTCTTCTTTTTGAACCATCTCTTTTTTTCTTCAAAATTCTTTTTTTTATCAGTTGAAAACGGTTGTGGCGAACTAACTTTTAAACCACAAAACCTTACAAATGCATACGTAAGAATTTCTTCCTCAGTAAAATCGTTTTGTGAAAACAACCATGAAATATAAATTAGTTGTTTTTCGTTCAACTCTTTCCAACTTTTCGGGGCTGTAAGCTCAATTGTTGTTTCAAACATTATCCAAAAAAATAAGTTGGATCTTCTAATAAATTTTCATACCTGGCGGCGATTTTTAGCTTATATTCATCCGACCCGGCATAATCTGTATAATTTGGCAAATCGGCAATCATTTCGTTAACAATAACTTTTAATTGTTCTTTTGCTTTGTAATCTTCGTTCTGCAGAAACAAACCAATAATGAATTTGAGGCGATTAATTAATAGCTCTTCATTTTTCGTTAAATTTCGAGATCTATTTTTGTCAATTAACACATTCATATACTTCCGGCTGATAAAATTTGAAATTTCTTCATCCTGAAATCCTTTTATGACCCCATGTAACCGACGTAATTCCAGATACGGAATTCTTCGCCTTGCAGCTTCTGACTGAAGTACAGCTCCCCCCTTGTAACTTATTGTTGCTTTAGTAACGTTCGTTTCCAACTTCTCATAATCACCGCAATACTGCACGAAATCAATTCCTGTCCAATACAATAATTCTGTTAAATAATTAAAGCGATGAAATTTACTCCATTCTCCTAAAAGGGCAGGAGTACTGTAAACCTTTACTATTATACCGTCAAGTTGAGTGTATAAACGCTCATTCACCCATGCTATTAATCGTTCAACCCGCTCTTTGCTGGCTGGTACATGATTACTATTATTAACCACTGCAAAGCCGTTATTGGTCTGTACAACGTCTAAAAACGGAATAGAAGAAACGTAACCTTTCAGCGAAATAATAGATTCATACAATCTCTTTAACGTTTCGTCATCCGACGCTTTCAGCACATCGTTTAAATCCTTTCCAAACACGTCAGAAACAATCCAAATTTCCGCTTCATCCAGAAATGGTTTTATATCTTCAAAGTTGGTCCCGCGCGCAGTGGGAATATATCGAATGAATTGTTCAATATTTTCTATCATAGCTAAAACTCTTTTTTTACATCAAAACAAGGACATGCTTTTAACCATTCCCATTCTTCAATAATACCATTCCCATTTTTATCAGGTGAATAATCACGATGTCCCAAAACTTCCGAATTAGGAAATCGTTCTTTCAATTGTGAGACCAACTTCATAATTGCAGATTTTTGCCCATATGTCCTTGTGTCTTTCGGTTTTCCATTACTATCAAGTCCGCCAATGTAACATATTCCAATGCTATTTGAGTTTTTGCCTTCTACATGTGCGCCGATTTCCGAAATATCACGCCCTTTATGAATAGAACCGTCAAGGTAAATCACAAAGTGATAACCGATAGTTCTGAAGCCGCGTTTTTTGTGCCAAGCTGTGATATCGGCAACCGAAACGTGCCTGCCTTCAGGCGTTGCACTACAATGTATTATTATTTTCTCAATCGCTCTCATTTTGTCACCAGATTTCGTTTAAATTCAATAAATATTGTATCGTAAGCAGCTTTTATATTAGTACGGGCACGGCTTTTATTTTTATCGTAGATTTCCGGAAATGCTGTTTCTGTCATTACTTCGATCCATTTTGTATCCGTATAATAGTCTACAGAATGACCGCTATAGGTGAAATTTGAAAAGTAAAGTCGCCGATCATTATGCATGTTTTGAATAAACATTCGTAATTTACGCCGTGTAGCTGTTTCATTTGAAATGTTATTCTCTGTCTGTATTCGTTCAATAATTTGAATTACTGTTTCCACACTCAGTTTAAAATTATTTTCAGCAATAGCATAAATGGCGGTAAGCGTACTTAATCTTGCATTCTCTGATACCGGTTGTAAATAATCTTCTAATCTTTTTAGTGTTACAGAAAGCATAAGATTGTTTTGCTTGTTTTGTTCTTCCATATTTCTTGTCATCCGTCGATGGGACACAAAAAAATAAATAATCATAATTGTACAAAGTATAATAGCAAAAGCAGTAATTACTACCAAAGCCCCATAATTCGATAGGGCTTCTGCTGTTTTCAAAGCACTATCCGCTGTTTTCGTAGCTGGATCAACAATATCGTTCATAGTTCAATATTTAATTTTTATAAAAATTTATTCGGTTGAATTTTCTCTCAACGTATTTTCTTCAGCATCTTTCCCTTTATCTAAAGTTGTCAATGTAATCACCGGAATATCGTATTTAAAATCATCCCATTCATTAAATTTTTTTATCACAAAAAGGGGCTCCAATAAAATATCCTGATACGCCTTTTCCAAAGATTGCTTCATAGTGAATAATTCTCGTTGTACACTACCGCTGAATCCTCCTTTGCTTTTTCCTGGTGCGGCACCAACCATGCTGGGATGGATATTGTCAGCATAGCAAATCATATTACTTGCTTCCTCACTATCCTCAATCCAATCGCCACCTTCTTTACCCTGATCAACGTTAGTAATACGGACATATTTCACCTCTTTTCCGTCGGGACTGGTGTAAAATCCACTTATCCACATTTTCCCGCTGTTTTCAATACCGGTAAGAAATTTTTTAATATTTTCTTTTTCCTTATTACAACGTTCAATTTTCTCTTTCTTATCAGTTATTCCTTCTTGATCACACAGATCATCCCAAAAAATTTTATTAATCTCAACGTGATATTTTACTGATGCTCCATTTTTAAACTTAGCTTTTTTCCCCTTTGGAATCAGTCGTTTTATGTCGAACCACCCCGATTGAAAAATACTATACCAATAAGCAAACGGATAATACGCTGTCCCTGGAATTGGGAACATGTTGACAATAGCAAATTTTCGTGTTTTTGTAGGATTTTGTTTTTCTCCTTTATCATTATAAATACGCCCCATGCGTACCATCAAGTCCCAAAGCGGATTATTAAGGTCGAGAACCTCAATAGTTTCTATTTCATCTTTTTTAGGATCATCCTTCCAATTGGCATAAAATAGGTTTTCAATTAATCCGGACTTTGGGTTTACTAATTCGAAACGCGTGTGAATAGCTTCTTTATGTCTAAGGCGAACAATCTTATTCCCGTCGGAAGATAAAATAATTACAGCAACAGTAAAAAAGAAATGCTTCATATCCGTTGCCTGCTCCAGATAATATTTCGGCAGCCGATTATAATCAAAAAAATCTTTTATTTCTTTATCCGTTAACTCTTCACCTGCATTATTGGTAAGCTTGATTCCGCTTCCGTACAATGTAAGCGTGTTAAACAGTTTGTTTTGGCTTAGTACTTCATCGTGCCGAACGCTGTCGATAATTTCGTAAGGCAATTTATTATCTTCGCCCCAGGGAACAAAACCACGGTATTTTTTCTCATCATCACCGGGAACAGTCATTGGGCTTTTTCCCAAATCTTCGAACATTTCACTGCCATCGTTTAGTTCGGTGATGATAGCCGAAAAATTACTGTTCTTTATTTCAAAAAACTCAAACCCCGGAAAAAAAGCTTCTGCTGCCATATTACATGAATACTTCCATTCCGTTCACTTCGAATATAGATACTACCCGAACCTTACGGAATTGATTTGACATTAAAAATTTAATATTGATCGTATTGTTGTGAAAGTAAGAACTAGTGCAAATAACATTATTAGCATTGACAATGCTTCCATCAGCTTTCCAGAATTTAAGATCCATTGCTTCTTTAGCTTCAAAAATCTTTCGTGCTGTATTAATGTGAATCGCTTGAGCCATAATCTTTTTTTGTCACCAGATTTCTTTAAATTTTCATCTCAAAAATAGAAAGTTGCCCGAAAGTGGAAAAAGACAATAAAAAAACGGATTGTTTCACAACAAACCGTTTCCATGATCTTTAATCAATTTATTTTCATTATTTTTCAATCTGGATCATCAAATCATCCTTATAATAAAATACTGGCTCTACATTTTCTTCTTCATCTTTAAGCGAGACAATCATAGCCACATTATTTACAACCGGTTTATTGTGATATGCATTCATAATATCGCAATAAAATTTCAGGTTGTTCAATAAATTAACCTGGCGTTCTTTTGTGGCATACAAACTCCAAAAGTTATCCAGCATCGCAATATGATAACTTAAAGTGTCGATCATCAGGTAACCTGCTTCCACAAAACCGTCAATGAGCGTGATCAATTTTCCAGGGTCTGGACTGTTCACACGTTTCATTTTTCGTCTGTTCCTTCTTGCAATTCCCATAATCGTATTGATTATTCCGATTTTACGAAATCCAGATAATACTGTGAACCTTGCTCAAATAAATTTGAGGCTTCTGTATCATCATCGATAGTTATGATCAAAGAACCTCCTGGAGTTGCTTTAGCAAAACTTTCATTTTCTTTGTTTTTCTCCCCATTTTTGTTGCTGTAGACAGCGTGTAAATGTACTGTTACATATCCATTTGCTGGTTGAATGTAGTGACATTCAAATTTTGCTCTAACTTTTGTCATAATTGTCTTATTTAGTAATTAGTAACTGATAATTAGTAATTCCACGTTAGTGGAAAGTGTAATCAAACGTATCATCAAAAATCCGTTTAATATCAATTTTTCCTGCTCCGTAAATACCAGGTTTCGAAAGTTGATAATTGAAATCAAACGAAATCAGTTCATCTGGTGCATTAGTACGAAGTACCTTAGCATCCGTTATCGTGATAGGTACAAGATCACTTCCAATGAGCAAAAAAACCTCATTGCTCACCATTAGATCTTCTACCCATTGACTTTGTTTTTCACGCAATACACCCGTGTTACAAACAAACTTCTTTATTTCCTTTGTGCGGAAACGAAAAAGCATATCGCGGATGTAGCCTACCGAGTTTTCATAATCGTTCGAACGTTCTAGCAACCCACCTGCAACAAAAATCTCACGGCAGCCAAAAGCATTTCTAAATAGTATTTCAGGCTGTTCCCTTCGCGTGTCATTATTCAGGTAATAAACCATCAACCGGCTCCCAGCTTTAATGATGTACCGCGATAAACCCGCAGGATTTGCTAAAACATTCGCTGCCGAAACATTCATTTCTACAACTTGATTAATTTCAGATATCGAACGTAAAATCGATGGACCCGTCCGGGTTCCATCTAATGAAACCGTTTCAATGGTAACATCAACCGGCACCGTTGTGTATATTGACAAGATCTCTTTTTGCCAGGCGTGCGTAATTTTAGCGCTATCGTTTAGCGTCAGAAAATTAACATCAACAAATGTTTGCGTAGAAAGTTCAGTTCTGTATTCTCCCAACAATACCCTGAAATTTTTTGTGTCAGAGGTGTTACCATCCGTGAAATTCATCGTATAATCTGCCGCTAGTCCAGCAATTTCGCCTAAATCTGAAGCAATTACTTTGCCTAGATCTCTTACCCATACACGGCTCTTATCGTTGGCCCAATAGCGTTCTTTCAGCAACTCAGTTCCGCCTCGCGAAAGTGTAAACGTCAACCAATCGTAGCAATTCACCTCGATATCCGGAATCATTGAAGTAAAATAAAGCGAATCTAAAACAGTAACTATCTGTATCATATTTTAGTTGAGTCTATCTCTGATTATCAAAAATATTATCCCCAAAATTCCAATTCCTATAGACACCCACGCCCATTCCGCTCCTTGCACCGGGCGTGAATCCGTTTTAATATCTGTTTTTTCATCAACTGCTACATTACTGCTTTTCATAACGGTAGTAGAATCAGTTTTACCACTCAAGGAAATAGCAGATCCCTGTCCTCTATAAGTCCGTCCGCTCCCGGTTTCCTTGCGTACACTCTCTCTGATGATTGTTCGTATTCGTCCAAGAGTGTCCACATGCACCGTTTCGCGCTCTGTTGTTTCGTGTATCTGCTGCGTTTCTTCACTATGAAATTTAGTTTCCAGCACAACACTTGCCGTATCTGTCCGGCGGTTCTCAGTTTGAGAAATTGTCTCAACTTTCTCATTTCTGACTGTGCTTTTTCGAGCCTTGCACCCAGATAAGCCAATAAGAGCAATAATAACAAACAAAAAAAATCCATGCTTCATTTCCGGTAATTTATTTATCCCAAAAATAATAACATGGATTTCTACGCAAAAAGACAGAGATAAGCAATTCTTTTCTATTTTTCAATTATCAATTGTTTATTCATTTTTATTATCCATTTCGGATAACCGGCATCAAAAACAATCCCATATCCATTCACCGCCATAAAAGCGCTTACTTCGTCCGCAGTAAAGTTGCCGGCTCCACTCAAATCATCTGCAATGTCCTGGCTACTTTTTAAAACAATATCAGCTTCATCTCGCAAGGCAGGCGGAAATTCACCGGCCCATCGTTGCAGGATCAATACTTTCCATTCATCTGAGAAGTTCATACTTTACCTCCTTTCTTCGGAATGGTTATTTCGCACTCACTCATTCTTGTAAATTGATCTTTTATGTTGTACAACAGTGTTTTCGATACAAAGCAGTTAATATCCTTGTTGTCTTCTTCATCGTAAAGAATAAGCATTCTGATGGCATCTTCAATAGTCA
>ENA-UOOK01004404-UOOK01004404.1-fermentation-metagenome-genome-assembly--contig:-NODE-4404-length-15129-cov-3.709765_pt1 | contig 15129 bp, 12 predicted proteins | sample MGYA00245777_ERZ724023 | MGnify/ENA primary metagenome ERZ724023 (study PRJEB28704, sample SAMN03018312) | fermentation metagenome | biome: anthropogenic terrestrial biome; feature: soil; material...
TAAATAAGTTCACGACAAATCAGGTTGCCCAGTTTTTACATTATTCTCCTCAGACAATTTATAACTATAGGTTAAAAATGCGTCTTCGTGCAGTTGTAGGGGAAAAGGAATTTGCAGATTCTATAGTCAGGTTATATGAAAAGAAATAGGTAAAATTCTTTATTGCCCTCCTAATCTGTTGAAATAAATGATGATTTCATCCCAGGTCTTGAACTCATCACTGCCATATTGCAGGTTGGTCCCTAGAAAGTTCTCATCTGGTTCTGGGTCAATGAAGTAATCCCCGTATAGCAAATTCTTTCGATTCGTAAAGATAAGATGATTATAGGCGGGGGCATTTAGGTACTCTTCTACCCAGGTGCGGATTTTCCCTGTTTCTTCCACATCGTAGTTCGGGGCTGCCGCCACTATGTAAACTTGATAATGTTCTAATAAGGTCTCGTAGGCCTTGTGCATGCTTGAAGTAGGATTGTTATAATCATCGTGCAGTGCGTCATAATGGATGTAGAGTATGGGCCTTTCTTTTCCTTCCTGCTTGTCGTCAATCCAGCGGATAACCGGAATGAGATAGTGCCACGCTACTTTGTCAATCAACCTATGCTCACCATGAAAACGGATAGCATTTTTGTAATGTTCGTGAAATAGATCAAAAGTATGTACTACAGGATCCTTGTCTCCGAAAAGCCCGTAGACCTTATCTTGTTCTTCCGGTGTCACGGATGTAAAACAGTGATTGGAAAACTCTGTGTATTCCTTGATGAGAGATTTGGTTACCATGAACTCCTGTATACCATCCTTGCGGGGATTCATGAAGGTCTGTTTACCGGTCAGGCTTGACATCGTGTCACCCATTTGGAAAGCAGGATTGACCAGAATCCGGTCAAAGCCATACAATAGTTCTCCGTACATTCCTCCCATAGACGAACCAATGATCAGATCTGGCTTTTCCTTTTCTGACAGTTGCTTCAGAAATGTTAAACCTTCTTCCGGATGCAAAGGGATATCCTCACAGATAAAGTTGGCATCAGGCATCAACTGCTTCAGCAATTTGACGGTGCCAGTCTGCCCGGAAGACATGAATCCATGAAGGTACATGATTTTCTTACCAGACATCAAATCCGGGAATGATTTGATATATGAATTTTCCTTTTCCATATCTTTAAAAGTTAATTCACTTGCAAAGGTAATAAAAGATCAGAGATTGACGTAAACCTCAGAAGAAAAAGAAAGTATTCACATCTGTTTAAGGGTATGGACGTTTTCATCTTTTGTAAAAGCTATTGAGGTGCTGCATTGCCTTCTTGAATTGCTTGACGTTAATGTGATAGTCGGGCATCGGATCAAGTTTGCTGTCTGTCACATTCAGTGAACCGTCACCTTCATGATTCAGAATGGTATCGCCTTGAATGATAAAGGCATACTGTAGATCTCCGCCGGTAACTTCCCAAGTTCGTGGCTGCCGGTCCCACAAGTAATGGCCGAAACTGTAATCGGATGGCGGATTCTGTACTCCCAGGCAATGATACATTAAACTAGGAACGATGTCGTAATGAGTGGTCCTATAATGGTATTTGTGAGGCTTTAGACCTGGGACGTGTACCAACAACGGTGTACAGACTTGCCAACGAGAGAAGTTGCCGTTGTGTCCCCAGTACCCCTTGTGATTCTCATTGAATTCCTGAGCATGGTCACCGGTGATGATGATAATGGTGTTCTTATCCATTCCGTTTTTCTTAAGAGCAGTAAAGATCTGTCCGATAAGCTGGTCGACCTCGTTCACGCAGTCTCTGTAAAGGTTGAAGAATGGCGTGGGATTCATGTCATTACTTAATTTGGAATAATCTGCGAAGGTCCAGGCTGGCTTGAATTTCCCTTGTTTGCTTGCTGGTAAGGCGATAGCATGGGCAAGGTCATAAAAGGCCATGGAAAAGAATGGCTTGCCGGAATGTTTCAATGTTGGTAATTCCTTAATCAGGTCTTTCGTGATGCGTACATCTCGGTCATAAGGGGTTGTACCTGGTGTATGCCTTTGGAGGTGAGGGACACGTTGGAAGACAATACGTGCAAAAGGAGGATTGTCCAACGTAGCACTTGCATGGATATGGATACCGTAACCTTCGCTGAGCATCTGGTTGATGAACAAAGGACTGACATGGCCACTTTCCATGGCATTCCAGTAAATGGAAGGAATACTGAAGAAGAGACCAAAAACAGCATAACGAGTACCATTACTGCTGCTGAAATGATTGTCGTACCATTGATTTTCTTTAGCAAACTGATATACGGATGGCATGGTCTCTGGGGTAAGAGTGCGCTTGTTCCAGGAATCAATAAGGATAAAAATGATATTCGGCTTTTTGGCATTCTTTACTTTCAAAGGATGGAGAGGATAATTGATTTCGTTTCCCCCTGTGCCTTCACGTGCAATCTGAGCTTCCGTAGGTTGCTTGAATCCCATCTTAACAAGTTTGCGATTGGCTTCAAGTGGAAAATAATAGGGTATAATGCGTGTACTGGCTATAATGGAGGACTTCTGTACGAATGATCCGTAAACATGCATGATGTTGGCAAAAAGAAGGCAACTGATGAGGACGCAAATTGAGATGATCTTTGATTGTCTGGAGAAATGAATCTTCCTTGTCAGAAACCACAAACCAATGCAGATACCGATAGCAATTAGAAATCCGAATGATTCTTTTACATAAAGCCAGGGACTGAAATCAAAGATTTCATTTGATCCCGGTCCGAATACCATATTCAGAATGATTCCGTTCAGATGAAAGCGATAGAGTTGAAAAACTTGTAGATTGATCAGACATAGAACAGATACCAGACAGACGGCTATGATAATCAGGACTTGAGCAACTTTCCTGGCACCCAGGAAATATTCAGGTACAAAAAATACCAGGAAGAGTGCTGTGGTAATAAGAGCAGAATGGCTGAGACAGGAGGTAATGAAATAAATCCATCCGGAGAAATCCATGATCTGACACGTGACATCAAAAAAGATGTAAATAAACAACAATATTGCGAGGAATAATGTCGATAGAATGTAATAAGAAAAAGCCCTAGACTTCATTTTAATCGATTGAAAAACTGTGCAAAGTTAGTAAAAAACAATAAAGATATTATGGATTCTTCGAATATCTTTTCGGATATTTGTTTTTATGTGAATAATTTCTGTAAAATATTTTAAATGCTGACTTTAATAGTTAATTACCTGATATGAAGATGTTCTGTTTTTATGAACGGATCAGAATTTCCATTTGACCTGAACCTCCATATCAGTTATGGCACTTTTATTGACGAGTTGATAACCGCTGGAAATGTGGTTCCTGTCAAAATAATCTGTGGTTCCAGCCTTAAGAATAACCAGAAGATTCTTATTAATAGGAGTTCTTGCCATCATGGTATAGCGGATACCTCTGCCGCTGAAAGAAGGAAAAGAGAGTTGATAGAGTAATCCTGGTTCGTAGCTATACAGTCTGCTGTCATAATCGGCGGTATGAAAATAGTTGAAACTTCCTGCTATGACAACATTCTTGCAGGAATAACTTATTTCCTCTGAGTTCATGTATCCTGTGCTGTGTTTCCCATAGCGATAATCTGACAGGTCAAACTGAGCCTTGCAGGACAGAGGGCCCGTTGCATATCCTATGGTTATTCTTCCTTTCTGCCGTGTATACTGGTTGGGGGCAGAGTGATCTTTGTTTGATTTGCTCTTGATCTTCAATCGATATTGTGTGAAGATATGCCAATGCTTTGTGGTCCAGGTAAAGGATAGAAGTTGGTCCCATGCATGTGCGTTTGCCGGCATTTGATAGTTAGGCCATGCAAAATAGGCATAGTCCGTGTAAGCCATCATATTGAGATGACGTGAAAGGGACCAGTTGATTCCTATATAAATTCCATTTTCGTTCTGGACATGTCCGCCTTCGCTGAAACTATTGCTGAAAAGGGAGTGATATTTGTAAGAGTAGAACCGTTGCAAAGCGATCAGAGAGAGCTCTTCTGTGAGTAAGACTGAGACCGAGTTGATGGTAGCGATGGCATGACAGTCTCCTGTGGCCGTTTCTCCCTCAAAAGTGAATCGTCGGCTGAGATAGCCATAGTCTGCACTGATATTATAGAATGATTTCCCGGCGGGAGAATATCGGCGATAGATGGCTCCAGTTTTAGGTTGGAGTGCTTTATCCAGATGACAGGAGAAAGCTGTGAGTCCTGTATGGAATCCGTTTTGAAACCAGTTGAGATGTCCACCGAATACAGTTTCGGATGCATTGTGCTTCTTATCCATTTCTCTTTGTGTTCGGTGATAGCCTGTCTTGAGGATTGTTGCAATCGTATTGTTATCCTTGTTGAGTGTGGCATCAATATTACGATAGGAAATGAAGGTGGAGAGGTCCAGTCCTTCAGCGATGGTTACTGTGGTTGCAGCACCTTGCATATAGTTTGCTTCTGACAGAGAAGAATGAGTCCGGATCTGTCCGTTGTTCTGTCCGATATGGTTGAGTATCGTGAGTTTTCCTAATTCAAAATTGTTGTTGATAGCCAATCCTAATCCGAAACGGAGTCGATACCGGCCTAACACCAGGTTCTTCAACCGGCCGAGTTTTTGAATCTGGAAATAGAGGGAATAATAATCATATCCCCATTTGTTTCGTCCTGCAAGGAATGGCTCGCCTGCATCCTGAGAGGCAGTCAGACCGAATTTGATGAAATTGCTGTAATGAAATTGGTATCTGATCCAGTGCTTGTAGGGGTATCCTAAGTAACCTTCCCGATCTCCCTTGCGACGATAAAAGGGAATTTTGACTGCTGTTATCGCTTCTTGTTTGCCATATTTCTTGATTTCCTGAACTGATGGAAATTTCTCTGCAGTGTCATTTCCAGCATAAACAAAGTAGGGTAGAAGTTGAAGTTGTTCATAATCAAGTGATTCGATCATTGCCAGTTCTCCGAGGCTCTTCATCCCTCCATACTGATAGACATAAGCTTGTATATCTTCGATTTGCTGTGAAGTCAGAAAAGGTAGTCGCTCCAATTGCTCACGTTTGGCCGTATTGATATTGAACGGATGTTCAGCTATTTCAGAAAGTTCATCATAATCATCTTTGAATGAAATATTCCGGAAGTCTTCCATCTGACTAAGTTCGTCAAGGTCATGTTCCCATGGATATTTTTCCTGAGCATGGCATACGAGTATACAGAACAGCGCCAGAACGGATAATAACGTTCTTTGCATGATGTGGTATTAGATTTGATGTTTTTATAGTATGATTCTATGCAAAGATAGATGGAATTAATAAAAAAAACAATAAAAGGATTAAGAATTTATTGAATTATCGAAATTATCTGTATTTTTGCGCTTGAATATGAAAAGGAAGTTGATAATAGTTATCTGTCTGTTACTTGGACTATGTCAGGTTACAGTAAGAGCTCAGAATGATCCTGATCGTCCGGGTCATATCAACCCTGAGGACATGAAGGTAGATATGAAGAATCCTACCTTTGAACCTCGTGTTCGTGTGGGGAAAGTGAAATTCGGGGGAGACAGTATTCAATATGTGGAATTGAATCCGGTTTATGTCTTTTCTCCTCCGGCATTTGATTCTCCTCAAGAATGGGCTGCCTATAATCGACTGGTTTATAATGTAAAGAAAGTTCTCCCGATAGCTGAGGAAGTGAATACGATAGTCATAGAAACTTATGAGTATCTTCAGACTTTACCCAATAAAAAAGCCAGGGATGCGCACATGAAGTATGTGGAAAAAAGTATCCGGCAGGAATATGAACCACGAATGAAAAAACTTACTTATGCACAGGGTAAGTTGCTTATTAAACTGGTCTATCGTGAGACCAATTCTTCTGCCTATAGTCTGATCAAAGCTTTCATGGGTCCTATTCGGGCTGGTTTCTGGCAGGCTTTTGCATGGATGTTCGGCGCCAGTCTGGAAAAAACGTATGATCCCAATAATGTTGACCGCCTTACAGAACGTGTCGTCCTGCAAGTGCAAAGTGGTCAACTTTAGTCTTATTTTGTTTTCTCCGTAAAGAGTACCTGTATCAAGGTCTGACCTACTGCCTTGAGAGTAGCCTTATCAATATGGGCCATGGTATCAGATGTGGTATGCCATGTGGGACCGAAACTGCTTTGGCTACAGTCCGGATAGTAAGGGATGATATCAATGGTCGGGATATGTGCTGTCTGATTGATAGGCAAATGGTCATCAGTGATAGCTCCGCCTTCTTGCTTCGGGAAGAAACTCCTGTAACCTGCTTGTCCTGCTGCTTTCCAGACTTTCTTGACAATGGCTGGAGCATACTGTTCTGACATCTGCTCCTTGTAAAAGTGAGCTCCGGCTCCTCCGACCATATCCAGAAGGATTCCGTATCTTGCTTCATATCCTTGTGGAAGGTGTGCACTGAAATACTGAGCTCCTAAGGCCCAACTGGAACCGTCGTCAGGTTTGTTGCTCCACTGTGGAGTTCCCCAGTCTTCTGCATCCAAACAGACAAAATCTATACCCAGTCCTTCTTTCTTTAAAGAAGGTGAGTTGGGGTTACTTCCTTTCTGATCTTGCTGCTGAAGCAAACGGGCAAGCTCTATCATAACAGCCACTCCGCTTGCTCCGTCATTAGCTGCCATGATGGGAGTGTGATGCTTGGTGCTGTCGGGATCATTATCAGCCCAGGGGCGACTGTCCCAATGAGCACAGATAAGGATACGTGTCGTAGCTTCCGGATTATAACTGGCAATAATATTGGTACTGTTCAACTTGGTTCCGTCATAGCCTGTTACGACTGCTGACTGTTTCTGGATTTTGCAGCCATAGTGCTTGAATTTCGCAATGATCCATTGTCCACATTTCTCGTGAGCAGTAGAATTCATCGTTCTTGGTCCGAAAGCACACTGAGCTGCCGTGTAGGCATAAGCTGAATCTGCATTGAAGGAAGGTCCCCTCAGAACTATCTTTTCTGTTTCTTCTGTGCTTATGATACGTTTGTTCTCATTATGCTTGTTGATCCCATAGATTCCGGCAATGCCTGCCAGAATGATAACGGCTGCACCGGTTATGATTCTCATCTTTCTTTTCCTTGTCATTGTCAAAATGTTATATTTATTGACAAGCAGACTGTGCCTGTAACATAACTCTCAGCCAGTTGCCTCCCCAGATCATCTCAATGTCCTTTTCACTGAATTTCCTGCGAAGGAGTTGAATAGTGAAGTTGATGAGCTCACTGGCATCAGCAAGTCCTGTGACAGTTCCGTCTCCGTCAAAGTCAGTCCCTAGTCCTACATGTTCTATCCCCATGATCTTGATGGCATGCTCCAGATGAGCCATAGCATCCAGAATAGTAGCTTCCCCTTTCTTACGCAGGAAACCATGGTAGAGGGTGATATGAGCAACACCTCCTTTTTTTGCCAATGCTTTCATCTGTTCATCGGTAAGATTACGTGGTACATCACAGAGTGCTTTACAACAGGTATGAGAACAGACTATTGGAGTCCTGCTTATATCCAAGGCATCATAGAAACTCTTTTCGTTGGCGTGGCTTAAGTCAACCATAATGCCTTGATTATTCATCTCTTTGATTACTTGCACTCCAAAAGAACTTACTCCGTTGTGTGTATTACAACCCTGAGCACTGTCACAGATGTCATTGTCTCCATTGTGGCATAATGTGATATAAACAGCTCCGCGTTGTGCGAAATGTTTTATGTTAGACAAATCATGGCTTAATGCCAGACCATTCTCTATACCGAGCATAATACTTTTACGCCCGTTTCTTTTATCTTCATAGAGATCTTGTGGGGTACGGGCAATACTTAAATACGGACTTTGATTATTGACAATTTCCTCAATCTTGTCAAAAATCAAATCCGTGTATTCTGTAGGCGTTATTGTTTTGGGCTTTGCCTCAATGCCATTGTGGGTTTTTATGGTCTTTTCTTTTAAACCGGGATAGTGAGTTGCAAGTTGTGGGTTGTGTCGGACAATTCCTTCCAGATCAATCTTTGAAGAGAAAGATTCTCCTAATTTCGGTTGGGGCAGATAGGCGACCATCGTTACAGCATCGGTACGTCCTTCGTTCATCTTGTGTAGGTCATATAGAATCCGTGGATCGCGATGATCAAAGCGTACACCCTGTGGGAAAAACATCGGCGTGTCACAGTGTGTATCTAAGGTAAGCACACGTTTGTGAATTTCTTTGGCTTGATGAAATTCAGCAGCTTTACTGACAAGCCATTGGAAGATTTTCAGTCCTTCTTCTCCCAGCCATTCCGGATGCCACTGTACCCCTAAAATGGATTTGTATTCACTGCTTTCTATGCCTTCTACGATATCATCTGCTGACTTTGCAGTAATATGAAAGCGTGGACCGGGATTACCTACAGCCTGATGATGGAAAGAATTCACAAAGAGTTGGTCTTTCCCATAAATTCTCTCTAGTTCGGAACCGGGAGAGAATGTGACACTGTGTGTCGGTTCTGTGCGGTCTGCATCCTGATTATGCTTTACTTTGATAGAAGGATTGATGTCCTGAATCACTTTCCCTCCGAGGGCTATGGCAAGTGTCTGTATGCCACGGCATATCCCGAGCATCGGGATTTGGCGCCGGAAAGCCAGACAAGTAGTCAATAGTTCTGCAAGATCTCGTTCTGCATTGATATGACGCAAATGGGGTATAGGCTCTTCTCCTGACCAAAGGGGATTATAATCGCCTCCTCCTGTAAGGATGAGCCCATCCAAATGCTCAAGGGTGTTGATGATAATATGCCTTTCGGTGACAGGTGGAATAATGACAGGTACGCCTCCTGCTTTGACTATTTGCCGATAATAGACACTTCGGATGATAACATTGATATCTTCATAATCTGAGGTAAGGCCAATGAGGGGACGAAATTCAGCCTCTGGGAAAGTAGTATCAAACTCTTCCAGATGCGAATTTATGTTGAAATTTTCCATAAAACTCTAAATTCTTTTGATCTCTTTAAATCAGATCATCAACTAAACGACATTTCTGACTGATGATGAGAATTTACTCATCATACCGTTCTGCCTTACCTTTTTGTACACCTCTGCGTACTTCGCTTCATCATGTATTGACCTTATTTCTCCTCGTCAGCATCAATCTTGACAGGAATTTCCCGTTTGATACTTTGCTCAAGAGAAATCAGGGTCTCGGTAGAGACAACACCGGGGATGCTCTGAAGTTTGTTATTCAGCAGATCCATGAGTTGCTCATTATCTTTGGCATAAAGTTTTACGAGCATGGTATAAGGACCTGTAGTGAAGTGACATTCTACAATTTCCGGAATGTTAATCAGCCTGTCTACCACTTTCCTGTACATACTGGCACGCTCAAGGTTGAGACCAATATATGTGCATGTAGAATATCCCAGGCTTTTCGGGTTTACATCAAAACCACTACCGGTGATTACGCCGTTTTCAATCAAGTGCTGAACACGTTGATGAATAGCTGCGCGTGAAACGCCACATTCTGTGGCAACATCCTTAAAGGGAATACGTGCATTTGCTGAAAGTATCCTCAGTATCTTCTTGTCAAGTTTGTCAATTTTATACATTTCTTGGTTTTTTATTTGAATTCCTCCTTATGTTTTCTATTTGAAAGCAAATGTAGATAAAATAATCTGTATAAACAACAAAATGCACAAGAATATTTAAAATTCCGTGCATTTTGTTTGCTTGTTAAGAAAAGAATACGCTTTTTCCTTAATAATAAGGCAGTTAGATGCGTCTTTATTTCTTTTTCTTCTTACTGACTTTCTTTGTAGATGGGGTTTTTGAAGTGGCAACAGATTTTGTCTTTTCCGGTGTTGCCGGAGTTGCTTCTGTCTTAGCTGGAGGGGTTACAATATCTTTGAGCTCAAGGTCAAAGATCAAAGCTGAATAAGGAGGAATTTCTCCAGCACGGCGACTTCCATAGGCTAGTTCCTGTGGTACATAAATTTCCCATTTACTGCCTGTCGGCATGTGCGTGAGTGCTTCTGTCCAGCCTTTAATCAGACCGTCGGCGCGGAACTTGTCGGATTTGCTTCCATGCTTTTCAGTGGAATCAAATACTTTCCCGTCAATGGTACGACCTTCATATACAACTTCCACTTCATCACTTGGCTTTGGTACAGGACCATTACCTTGTACGAGAATCTTATATTGGAGTCCGTCTGGCATAACCTGTACTCCTGGTTTCTTGGCATTGGCAGAGAGCCAAAGCTCGCCGGCTGAGGAAAGCACTTTCGTCGTATAGTCTTTTGCTTTTTTTGCGTCAAATATAGAAGTGTTCTTAGCGAGGGCATCAGTAAAACCTTTGTTGAAAAAGTCTTCCTTCAGATCAGGAACTGCACTCTTGAAATTTTCCTTTGTTCCCGGGAGAATACGGTCATTAACCATTTGGGCAATTAGCATACCTGTTACATAGGCTTTTCCTTTGGGTGAGGTTGCTGTTTTCATTGCTTCTTGGTAACCGGCAATAAAGTCTGCCATGCAAGTAGTGTCTACTTTGTAGCTTTGCTGAATGAAAGGTATCAGTCCGTTTGTAGCTTCCATTCCTGCTGCATAACTGATAGAGTCGACTGCTGTAGCTGGTATGGCTACAGATGCCTTTGCTTCCTTTTTGTCTTTTTTGGAATGATTTCCTGCAAATGCAAAGGAGGCATTTAACAAGAGAATAAAAGAAAATAATATAATTCGTTTCATGATGTAATAGTTTTTTATAACTTCATAAAAAGAAAGACATCCCTTCTGCTTATCATTTATCAGTCCGAAAAGACTGTGTCTGATTTAGCATGAGGGACGTCTTAAAAAAGTTTCAGTGGTTTATTTACCGTTAACTGAAAGCAATTCAATCTTAAAGATAAGCGTAGAGAACGGTTTGATAGGACCTTGCTCACGATCCCCGTAGCCTAATTGTGCAGGTACATAGATTTCCCATACAGAGCCTTTGGGCATGTGTACCAGAGCTTCTGTCCATCCACGAATGACCTGATTGGCACGCAATTCAATAGGCTGACCGCGCTTGAAGGAAGAATCAAAAACTTTACCATTGGTTAGACGGCCTTCGTAATTTACCTTTACCGTAGAGGTATCAGCAGGGATAGGTCCGTTTCCTTCTTTGATTACTTTATATTGTAAGCCAGAAGGGAGTGTCTTTACTCCAGCTTTATGCTTGTTGGTGGCAAGCCATTTCTCATTGGCAGTTTTGTATGGACCATAGGTCTTCATCATGTTTTTCTGTTTGATCTGCATCATCTTGGCTTGAGCAATCTCACCGGCCTGTTGAATAGTCATGACGCCCTTTTTGCCTGTCGTTCCTGTGATAAAGCCTGCCATGAAATTCTTGAGGGAGATAGATTTTGTAGAATCATTACCGAATACTTCATGGTTAATACCTTTCAACATCTGATTGGAGATCTGCTGGCCGATCTGGATACCGGCATAGTAAGCAGCTTTCTTCTTGTTCTCACCTGCGTTTGCACCGTCGTTGAGGCCTTTGATGAAGTCTGCCATGTACGTTGTGTCAATGCCCATACGTTGAACCAAGAATTCCTTCAGGCCTTGGGTCTGGGAAAGTCCTAAGGCATACGACATCGTATCCACGTCAGTCTTGAGATCAGCCTTAGGCGTTGATTTGCCACAACTTGTAAACATCGTGGCTGCGCTGAGCGCTACTAGCGCTCCGATAAATAATTTCTTCATTGTTGTTTATTGATTTCTTTGTGTTATAGTCCTTTTCTGTGTCTTCCTTATATTCTCTTTGTCCGTCAGATGCTTTTAATTTCTGCCATCTTCTCCGGATTTATGAGAAACTAAGGAAGTATTTGTATTAGAAGCGATGAGGTTATCTTTACTGCTTATTTTACAGCAATTAATTCGACATCAAAGATCAGTGTTGCGTAAGGTGGAATGGTTTTGCCTGCTCCCTGCTCTCCATATCCCAGATTGTAAGGAATGAAAAATCTGTATTTGGCTCCTTCTTGCATAAGTTGAAGTCCTTCTGTCCAACCTGCAATAACTTGATTAAGTCCGAAAGTGGCTGTCTGACCGCGATCGTATGAACTGTCAAATTTTGTTCCGTCAATCAATGTGCCTTCATAGTGGCATTCTACCTGATCAGTAGCTGCAGGTTTCTTGCCGTCACCTTTACGGAGAACCTGATATTGAAGACCTGAAGGCAGTGTAATGACCCCTTCTTTCTGGGCATTTCCTTTAAGGAAATTTTCTCCTTCTTTCTTAGCTTCAGCAGACAATTCTTGATTTTTTTTCTCGAAAAAATCATTGATCATTTTCTGGGCATCAGTATCATCAATAGCAAGTTTATTGCCGCATATACAGTCTTTGACGCTTTGGGCAAAGTCATCGATACTGAAATCAGGAATGTTTAGTTGTGCAAGTTGACGACCGATACCGATTCCTAAAGCGTAGCTTAATTGATTCATAGGTTTTTACTTAATTCTTTATAAAATGTTTATTAATCTTACAAAGATACGACTTTTCTTGTGGAATGCAACGTAATTTGCAAAAAAAAGCATTAAATTTGTGGTATGTTTAAAGGTGGGAGTTCGATCATCGGATACGATGATGAAAATAAATACATACGACTATGAAGAAGAATCTTGTGTTTTTAACAGGTGCAGGTATGTCTGTGGAGAGTGGCTTCTCAACATTCCGTGGTAATAACGGGCTATGGGATAATTATCCTGTGGAGCAGGTCTGCTCACACGATGGGTGGCTGAAAGACCCTGATTTGGTTACTGATTTCTATAATAATCTAAGAAGAAAACTCTGGAAAGGACAACCTAATAAGGGACACCAACTCATAAAGGATCTGGAAGAAGAGTATAAGGTAACAGTCATTACTCAGAACGTAGACAATCTACATGAAAAAGCGGGTTCTTCAGATGTCATCCACCTTCATGGAGAATTGACAAAAGTCGGTTCTTCCTATGATCCTTACAATCCGAAATATATTAAGGAACTGACTCCGGAGAACTCGGATGTCAAACCGGGTACAAAGGCTGAAGATGGGAGTTTGCTGCGCCCGTTTATCGTTTTCTTCGGAGAGAGTGTGCCGATGATTGAACCGGCTGCACAGGCGGTGATGAAAGCGGATATATTCGTTGTTGTCGGCACTTCTCTCAATGTATATCCGGCTGCCGGATTGCTGCAGTATGCGGGGACTGATGTGCCGGTGTATCTGATAGATCCTCATCCTCCGGTTTCTTCTGGTAACCGTAACATCGTAACTATAACCAAGGGTGCTGTTGATGGGATGAAAGAACTTTATCAGATTCTGATGAAGGATATGCCTGAATAATAAATGTAAAAGGATAAGATTAATCGTAAGTAAGCATGAAGCAGGTCGTACGTATACGTTGTAAAAATAATAATAAGATTCAGAATGTTTCCATGGGGAGTACTCTTTCTGATGTCTTTCATGATTTTGATCTTCACATGGACTATGGTCCTATTAATTGTAAAGTAAATAATAAGGTGGAGGGGTTGCATTTCCGAGTTTATCATAACAAAGATGTGGAATTCCTGGATATGCATACCTCATCCGGTTCACGTAACTATACGCGTACTTTGTTCTTCGTTTGCTGTAAGGCTGTGCATGACCTTTATTCGAATTCGAAAGTGATCATTGATATTCCCGTATCCAATGGATATTATGTAGATTTGCAGATTGGTCATCCTGTAGGACTTGAGGATGTGAAGAGAATCCGGGAACGGATGCAAAAGATTATTGATGCTAAGATCCCTATCAAGCGCTTTGAAGTGCTTACCGAGGATGCTGTCAGAATGTTCCAGGAGAAGGGCGATATGGAAAAGGTCAAGCTTTTGAGCAGTTCCGGAAGCCTCTATACCACCTATTATCAGATAGATGATTACGTAGATTATTATTATGGTTCACTTTTGACGAATACCAGATATCTCTATCTGTTCGGTCTTGAGAAATTCTATAATGGGATGCTGTTGCGCATTCCAAGTTTGGAAAATCCGGCTGTTCTCTTTGAGATGACTCACCAGGATAAGATGTTTGGAATCTTCCAGGAACATCATCATTGGCAGGATATTATGGGAATCCGTACTGTCGGTGATTTCAATGAGGCGGTTGAACATGGAAGGACGACAATGCTGATTAATGTTTCTGAAGCTTTACAGGAGAAAAGGATTGCTCAGATAGCTGATGAGATCGCAAATAGGAAGGGTACAAAACTGGTCCTTATCGCTGGTCCGTCTTCTTCTGGAAAGACGACAACTTGCAAACGGTTGTCTATCCAACTTATGGCAAATGGCATAAAGCCGCTTCAGATTTCTATGGATAATTATTTTCTGGACCGGCAGAATACTCCGAAGGATAAGGATGGAAATCTGGACTATGAGAGTATCTATGCTTTAAACCTTGATCTTCTGAATCAACAGTTGATGGCCTTGTTCCGAGGCGAAGAAATAGAATTGCCGAAATATAATTTCCAGAGTGGAAAGAGTGAATTCAGTGGGACCAAACTGAAAATGGGGGATCATAACATATTGGTTATGGAAGGCATTCATGCCTTAAACCCGGAACTGACGGCTAAGATACCTGAAGAATATAAGTTTCGTGTCTATGCTTCGGCTTTGACAACCATCCTTCTGGATGACCATAATTATATCCCTACTACCGATAACCGACTTTTACGTCGTATCATCCGGGATTATAAATATCGTGGCGTGAGTGCACAACAGACGATTGACCGCTGGCCTTCTGTACGGGCTGGTGAAAGTAAATGGATTTTCCCGTATCAGGAAAATGCGGATGAAATAATAAATACAGCTTTATTGTTTGAGATCGCCGTCATTAAGACTCAGGTTGAGCCTTTGCTTCAACAGGTCCCGGAAAATTGTGAAGAGTATTCTGAAGCTTATCGCCTCTTGAAATTCTTGAAATATTTCAAACCGATCTCTTACCGGGATATTCCACCGACAAGTCTGTTGCGCGAATTTCTGGGTGGCAGTTCTTTTAAGTATTAGGTACGGTTAATGGGAGTCACGCCTGTATGTCAGGCTGACCAAAATGGTGCATTGTATATTAAATTAAATATATATATTTGCATAAACATTC
>ENA-UOOK01004408-UOOK01004408.1-fermentation-metagenome-genome-assembly--contig:-NODE-4408-length-15118-cov-4.992233_pt1 | contig 15118 bp, 9 predicted proteins | sample MGYA00245777_ERZ724023 | MGnify/ENA primary metagenome ERZ724023 (study PRJEB28704, sample SAMN03018312) | fermentation metagenome | biome: anthropogenic terrestrial biome; feature: soil; material...
GGAAGATGGTAGGATTCAAGGCTCGTTCCGTCATTGGTGGATACTGGATGAAAGTTCTAGAGGACCGGCTGTCAGCAGGACAAATGGAGAACAAGGATGTTCATTAACAATTTCAACTTTGTGGACATTGATGTTTTAAGGTAAACTTGATTCTTAAGTACAAACTTATGAAATTAATTTTTTCTGGTATTGATGACTTTTATCGATTAATTTTGTAAGTTTGTACTTCTTTTTGATTTTTGAAGATCAATAAAGGAAACAGAAGTTTGGTCTAATTAAGATGAATGTAAAAGGTGTCGAAAATGGAGATCTGGCTTATATGATATGATTTATAATATGAGAAACTTAACCTGTTGATCATGATACTACGTTTAGTATTTATATTTTTTAGTTTTGTTTTTACAGTACCTTTAGTGGCTGGAAATTATCGTTTTCTGCACTTAAATAGTCGGAATGGTCTTTCTCACCAGCAGGTTGAGGCCATTGCTGAAGATGGGAGTGGATACATTTGGATTGGTACCAGAAATGGCCTTTGTAAATACGATGGGTATAAGATTACGACTTACTATCATAATCCACATGATCTTCATTCACTTAAACATAATTATATACATTACTTGTTTTCTGATAGAGAAGGACATATTTGGATCGGGACAGAAGCCGGTCTATGTCGGTATAGGCCAAAGTATGATAATTTCGTTTATTATCCTGGCTCACGAAAATATGCAGGTGCTATGGCGCAGCTTCATTGCGGAAAATTATTTGCAGGAGGAGATGGATTGTATTTATATAATCCGTATAGAGACAGTTTTAAAAGGATTCCAACATTGGACAATGGGTATATCTTTTCAATGAGCGTTGACTCACACGATAATCTTTTTGTCTCTACAAATAATTCTATTTATTGGTATGATCATACTTTTATGAAGATTCATCCTCTTAATATATCTTATTATTCCCATTTCATAAAAAATTTTAATGTTGTGATTCAACCTATAAAAATTGACTTCAAAGATCGTTTATGGATTGGAAGAAATGGGCAGGGGGTTATGTGGATCAACTTAAAAACGAAAAAAAGCCATATTTATCCTTCTTCATTAATTGCTAATGGTATTGTGAGGACTATAGAAGAGGACAATGATCATAATATGTGGATAGGTACTGAAGGTGGAATATCTGTAATTCATCCGAATGGTATTATAGAAAAGTTGAGGCATGTACCAGATAACCCTTATTCTATTAGTGATAATGCAATTTACAAAATCCTTTGTGATCATCATCGGAATATCTGGATTGGCTCTTGGTTTGGTGGGGTAGATTTGCTCGCACATTCTAATACTGCTTTTCGATGGATCCAGCCGGGAATAGGACCCGATAACTTGAAAGCAAGTGTCGTCCGTATGTTAGTAGAGGTAAAACCTGGAATCTTCTGGATTGCTCTTGAAAATGGAGGAATCAATATCTATGATTCTCATACAGGAATGATAAAAAGTTTGACAAGTGTTCATGGTTTGGGGACAAATGTTCATTCCCTTTGTTATGATCGCAAAAATAAAGTGATATGGATCGGGACACGCTTTGACGGTTTGATCAGTTATAATTTAGCTTCTGGTATCCAGCATAAGTATTATTTGAAAAAAGGTCTTGATGCGGAAGGTATATTTTATATTGCTCAACAGCGGAATGGAAATTTATGGGTTGCTACAATGAAAGGCTTAAGGCTATACGATGCTTCTCATGATGTTTTTGTTGCACCACAGAATAAAATATTAAGGAATGAATACATATATACCTTATATGTTGATCATCAGGACAATCTTTGGGTCGGCACGACTAATCATGGTATCTTCTGGATGAATCATAGAACAGGACAATTTCATCATATATTGGCTGGGCATAAAGGATTAAAAGATAATTATATCCTATGTATCTATCAGGACCTTTCTGGACGAATGTGGTTTGGTACGAACAATAATGGTTTACAGTATCTGGACAAGAAAAAGAAATACTTTTGTTCTCTTTCAGATGATTTACTGAGTAAGACAACGATTTGCAGTATTAATGCAGATCGGTTTGGATGTTTGTGGATCAGTACTAGCCAGGGATTGTTTCGATATGATGGAAAAAATAAACGGCTTAATCGATATTCACAATTTAATGGCTTGCCAATAAGCCAGTTTAATTTTTCCTCTTCACTTCGGGCAATGAATGGTGATATGCTTTTTGGAACGATTAATGGATTAATCATTTTCAATCCTGGCAAAATAAACATTTCATATATTAAATGTAATGTTCATTTCAAAAATTTGACCATAGGTAATGTGATTATGAATGCATCGATGAAGGATTCACCTCTTAAAATGGAACTTGATTCCACGAAGACACTTCATTTAAGTTATAGCCAGGCACATTCTTTCAGTATCGAATATGGTGTCATTATGCCTTGCATGGCGGATGGTGTAGAATATCAGATAAAAGTGGAAGGAATAGATAAAAACTGGCATAATATAGGAACAGACTGCAAATTCAGTAGTTATAATATACGACCTGGTACTTACGTCTTTCATGTCAGGGCAAGGTTTCCGGGACAGAACTGGCAGTCTTGCCCGGTCAGGACTTTGAAAATTATAATATCACCTCCATTCTATGCGACTATATGGGCTTATTTCTTTTATCTCATGGCCGCTTGTTTTCTTGTTTGGTACTGGCGCCATCAATTTCTGATTCGTCAAAAAGAGCGTAATGCTGTAAAAATAGCTCATTTAGAGAAAGAGAAAGTAGAAGAGGTAGATAAAGCTAAATTCAATTTCTTTACGGTTATTTCTCATGAGTTAAAGACTCCTTTATCTCTTATTATGGCTCCATTGAAAGGCGTTTCAGCTTCTAAATTGGATGAAAAGGAAAAGAAATACTTAAACATAGCACTGAGGAATGTTCATAAAATGCAAATTCTAATAGATGAACTTGTCACATTTAATAAATTGGAAACTAACAACTTTCCTTTTTATGTACAGAAAGGAAATCCATTAGTATTTATAATGAAATATAGTAACTCTTTTGGTTTATATGCGAAAGAAAAGAATATTAATTTTGATATTGATTGTGAGGATAATGGTGAGGAAGTTTGGTTCTCTCCTTCTTATCTTGAACATATTATTGGTAACCTTCTCACTAATGCTTTTAAGTTTACACCACAAGGTGGAGATGTCTTTTTAAGAGCATCTATCGTTGAGGATTCTGATAATCATTATAATTACCTCTTTTTAAAAGTAAGTGATACTGGTATTGGTATTGAAAAGTCTGAACTGAATAGTATATTCAGTAAATATTACCAGACGCAAAGTGGATATATTACTAATAGCAGAGGGTGGGGTATAGGCCTTGCTCTTGTCAAACGTATGGTTAACTTGCATAAGGGACAAATATCCGTTAGTAGCCAGATAGGGTCAGGTACAACTTTCTTGATTTGGTTGAATGTTTCCGCTGGTGCATTCGATGAGCAATGTCGTATTACAAATGATAAGGTTATTGTACCAATGAATCAATATCAGTTTCCGACTTTTTCAGATTCGCCATCTAAGACGGATCAAGAAACTGAAGATATTGCTTCCATAAAGGATAAAGATACTTTATTGATTGTTGATGATAATCGAGATTTCTTGTCGTTCTTAGTGGAATATTTTTCAAGACAGTATAAGGTGCTGCCTGCCATTAATAGTGAGGAAGCTTTGAATTTAGCTAGGCAAGAAAGTATATCACTTGTTATTTCTGATGTCATGATGCCTGGTATGGATGGCAATGAACTCTGCCGATGCTTGAAAAAGAATATGCAGACTTCTCATATTCCTGTTATTTTATTGACCGCTAAGACTGATTCTCAAGATGTAGTTACGGGCTATAAAAGTGGTGCTGATTCTTATATTTCAAAACCTTTTGACCCGCAGGTACTTGAATTGCAAATTAAAAATATTTTACAACTTGTTAAATCAAGACAGGAAGAAATTGTTAATACTAAGGAGAAGGATATTGACACAATAGCTATTAGTGATCTTGATAAGGAGTTTATCCATAAGATGAATGCTATAGTCAACAAGCATATTAAAGATAGTGATTTTTCGGTTTCAGATATTACTATAGAGTTGGGCATGAGTAGAAGCTTATTGTATACTAAAATGAAAAGTCTGATGAATATTTCTATGGGAGATTATATACGAAACAAAAGAATTGAATTAGCTTGTGATCTGTTGAAAAAAGGATTTAATGTCTCTGAAACAGCTTATCAGGCGGGCTTTTCTGATCCTAATTATTTCTCGAAAGTTTTTAAAAAGTATGTTGGTAATACACCTTCTGAATATATCATTAAGTTGAATTTTCGTAAATGAATATCTTCTCACCCCAAAAGTGATATTCATTTATTTTTTGTCTATTGCATAGGTTGAAAGGTTATTGATAATGGTTGTCATTATCTACGAATAGTTCGTAAAATGTTAAAATACAGTCTGATTTAAATCTTTTAACTCTTCATTTGGCCTTCTTGTTACGAAAGTTTCGTAGATTTGTAATCATAAATGATCAGCGTATGAAAAAGTTAACGAAACAAGAGGAAGAGGTGATGAAAGTCATCTGGAGTTTAGGCTCCTGTGGAGTGAAGGATATTGTAGATCAATTACCGGAACCACGACCTCCTTATACGACAGTCGCATCAGTTGTCAGTAATCTGAAGGACAAAAACTTTGTTGTTCAGGGTAAACAAGGTAAAGCCTATATCTATCAGCCGGCTATTACGGAGAATGACTATAAGAAGAGATTTATGAAAGGTTTTGTCCATGACTATTTTCGTAATTCCTTCAAGGATATGGTTAGTTTCTTTGCAAAAGATGAACAGTTGACACAACAGGACTTGCAGGACATCATTCATGAGATAGAGGATGGTGGTGATAAAAAATAACTTTTTAAGGATAGGATAATGGCTATTTATATTCTGAAAACGAATTTAATCCTGATATTGCTTTATGGCTTTTATCGGTTGATGATGAAGCAGGATACTTTTTTCAATTATCGGCGCTTTATATTACTTGCCCTGATTGCAGTGAGCATTTTTGTTCCTTTTCTTAATCTGACCGGTTTGTTTCAGGGAAATACTACGGCAGAGAGCATGGCCGGCACCTATGCCAGTTTTATAACCCCTGTGGTTTCGGTATACGCCTCTTCTGCTGCATTGACATGGAAGGATGTGGCCAGTGGCATTTATCTGTTTGGCATAGCAATACTTACCATTCGATTTCTCTGGCAACTTGTCAGCATATTCTCTTTGGTTCGCCATACTTCTTCGCAGGAAGTTGAAGGTGTTCCCGTACATATCCTGCCGGAAGAGCAGAGTCCTTTTTCTTTCATGCAATGGATATTTGTCAATCCTGATGCCCAGTCAGTTGAACAACTCCATGAGATCATGGTTCATGAACAGACTCATGCACGTCAATGGCACTCTGTAGACATTCTCTTTTCCGAGATGTTCTGTATCTTCTGCTGGTTCAATCCTTTTAGTTGGCTGATGAAGAGGGAAATACGTCTTAATCTGGAGTATCTTGCCGATGAGTCTGTACTGGACAGGGGAACAACTCGTAAATCCTATCAGTACCATCTGCTCGGTCTGGCCTATCACCCGGCGAAAGATAATCTGACGAATCAATTTAATGTCTTACAACTTAAAAACCGTATTAAAATGATGAATAAGCATCGTACAAATGGAAGGGGGAAGGCAAAGTATTTGCTTTTTATCCCATTAGCAGTGGCACTGCTGGCTGTCAGTAATATTGAATCCATAGCCAGGACTGGTGAAGATTCTGAGTTGAACCTCAACTTTCAGGAAATACATCATCAGACAATGTCTGCGAAAGAGCCGGCTAAAATCTATGATTACTGTGATCGGATGCCGGTCTATCCGGGAGGCATCAATTCTTTGATAGCTTTTCTGTGCAAGAATGTGAGGTATCCGAAGGTCTGCCAGAAGGCCAAATTGCAAGGAAAGGTATTGGTGCAGTTCGTTGTTGAGAAGGATGGTTCTGTTTCTCATGTCGAGGTCGTTCATTCGGTTAACAAGGCCTTTGATGCAGAAGCTCTGCGTGTGGTCAATTTGCTGCCACGATGGCAGCCTGGTTATGAACATGGTGAGGCTGTAAGAGTGAAGTATAGCCTTCCTATCAGTTTCAGGTTGCATTGATCAGAAATGGAATCTGGTGAATAAGATACCGATGATAGTTCCTATACGATGAAATTTGAGAAATGAAGATGAGGAAACTGCCATATTTCATTTGTATGATAATGACATTGTTAACCTGTGTCAGGGCTTTTTCGCAAGGAACGATTACAGGAAAGGTCGTTGATCCGAAACATCAACCGGTTCAATGGGCTGATGTGGCTCTCTCTGACAGTATGGAGAAAACTGTAAGTGTCGCTATTACAGATTCTCTCGGTATGTTCTCAATAGGGGTGAAGGACAGGAAAAATCTCAAATTGAAAATAAGTTGTCTGGGGTATAAAACCAGGATAATCTCATTGCCGACTGTCAGGAAGAACGCATTTTTTATCATGTATCCAGATAGTTCTCTTCTTTCTGAAGTTGTAGTCAAGGGGTATCGGCATCCTTTTCATATTCAGGGAGATATTCTTATAGCGGATGTTGCTGGTACATTATTGTCGGAGAGTGGATCTTTGGAAGATTTGGCGAATAAAATTCCTTTTTTGTCTGTGAGTAATGGAGATTTTGTGGTTTTTGGAAGAGGAGATGCTATCGTTTATCTTAATGGTCAGAGGGTTTACAATAACTACCAGTTGGATGGCCTGAATTCTAAACAGATTAAAAACATTGAGTTGATTACAAATCCTGGGCCAAAATACAAGTCAGATGTCAAGGCTATTGTCAAAATCTATACAGTCAAACAGAAAGATGATGGGATAGGAAGTACGGTGAGTTTTAGGATAGCTCAAGGTAGAAAGACTACCGGATCTGCCAGTGGCTCGTTCTATTACAGATCCGGCAATTTGGATCTGAATGGTTCATTGGCTTACAGTAGACTGGCAAGTCGGAACAGATGGGAAGATAAAACACTGTTGATGAGTACTCCGACATCCCAGACTGTCAATAGATCTGAGATTTTGAATCATGGAAATGTGATCTCTTCCAGTGTTGGTGGAAATTATCATATTAATGATTCTTCTAATGTTGGTTTGAATACGAATTTGCTGTATTATAAAATAGATAATAGCATCAATATGTCAGGTCTTGTACATGAAGTTAACAATACTGTTGTCCGGAGTACCCCGGCATCTGCTTGGTCGGGTGATAAACCTTTCCAGGTGCTGGCGGATATGTATTATACCGTTAAGGTAGCAAAAACTGATCTTGTTGCCACAAATGAATTCTTAAGGGGATATAAAACGAATGATTTTGATTATCAGGAGACCGTTGATAAAGTTTCAATCAACACACAGAGTAAAATGCATTATCTGATGAATTCGACGATGTTGGATTTTCATACTTCTATCGGCAAATTCAATCTTTCTTATGGAAGTGAACTGACTTATTCGAATGATGACCAGACTTTTGACTATAATCAACAGCATATCACGACACCATTGCAAACCTCAAATAACAAAAGAGAGCAATTCCTTGGGGCGTTATATCTGGGCTCTGGATATAGAAAAGACAACTTTGGGGTTGATTTTGGTGGACGGTATGAATATGTGAAGTTCAATTATTATGAAAACCATCTGAAGAGTCGGGAGCAGAGTCGGAATTATACGAATTTTCTTCCATATATCAATTTTGATATATCTTTCACTCAAAAATGTAAACTATCAGTTGGCTTAAGAAGTGTTTTGACAAGACCGTCATATAGTTTGCTTAATGATAGAATCCAGACGGATGACAGATATACATATAAACAGGGGAATTCTCTTTTACATCCGGAACTGGACCATTCCTTAAACGGATTGTTCAGTATCGAAGACTTCAAGGTGATAGCCCAGTACAATATTATAAAGGATCAGGCGATGAGACCTCGTATGAGATATGGTGATGAGGATATAATCCTTGATAAGATTATAAATTTGCCAACTTATCAAACGTGCAGTTTAGGGTTGTCATGGACTAAAACCTTCGGCTTTTATACGCCATATATAGAGGCTTCTTCAGGGAAGCAGAATTTTACTTATGATTTTATGGGAAGTAAATATGACTTTAAACGTCCTTATTTTAATTTTCGCGTGAATAATACCTTTTCACTGCATAACAATGTTAAGATTAATGGCTTGTTTGGCTATAATAGCAAAAGATATATAACATTTATTGAGAACAGTTATCGATGGTATAGTACGATAAGTATTTCCAAGAGTTTCAGATGCGGCTTATTTATGCAGTTGGGCGTAAACAATATTCCCGGTACTAGACTTACGCGTCAAGTCTGGCGTACAAATGATGTTTATGATACTTCTGCTAATTGCTCTGATAATAGAAGTGTTTTTTTGATGATTGTATATAGTTTGAAGTCTAAGGTAAGTAGATATATGAATCGGAGGAAAACTTCAGAACTAAGAAGATTCTGAAAAATGAGAGTCGGGTTCTGTTGGAATATGAATAGAAAAATGTTATGAATAGAAAGAAAATGTTCTTATTGCTGGCTGGTATCCTGTTCAGTCATTTAGGAATCAGTGCAGGAAATCGAATGAGTTTGATTGCATCCGGTGATAGTTGTGTCAGCCATTATGATTATTTTCATGCTTTGCAGTATTACCGGCAGGCACAGAAGCAGTCTGATGATTTTCAGATACAAATGAAAATAGCCGATTGCTATTATTGCCGCTCTGATTTTCAATCCTGTACGGATCTCTTGAAGAAGATAGATGAAGACAGTTTAAGCCATGATGCCTTTCGAGAGATCTTTTATTCCTATGGGGCAATGAAGCAATCTGGCTCACAAGTGTATTGGGGTAATCAACTCCTGTCTCGTTATCCCATGGACAGCAAGATCCTGGCAGATTTGATGCATGTCTATTCAACGGATGAAGTATTGCAGCCTCAGAATGCTATAGAAGTGGGACTGAAGTATTGTAAGACAGATTCTGAGAATATCGATGTCAATCGTGCTTTGGCTGAAGCTTATTTTGCCAACCGCAATTTTGATTCTTCTTTGGGCGAATACCAACGGCTTCTTCAGGAAAGGGATACTACTTATTCCGGGTTGTATCATATTGGGTTATGCTACCAGTACCTGAACCAGATGGATTCTGCGCGGGTATATCTTCAGACAGCAGTGTCCCGATACCCGACTTATCCGGTAGCGTATTATCTGCTTGGGGTAGTGGAAAATCGTCTTGGAGATTTCCCGGAAAGTTGTATCAGTTTGGAGAAAGCGGCAAAATTGTATATGCCTGATCCTACATTGATGCATATCATCTATAAGTGTCTCGGTCAGTCGTATGCCGGGCAGCAAAAGAATAGTTTGGCCATTGACAGTTGGACGACTGCTTTGAAATATCAGGATGATCCGGATCTGAGAAGTAAGATGGAGGAATTACAGCAATCAAACAAATGAGAATGTGATGAAAATAACAAGTCCCGGGGATATAAGGAAAAAAAGCGTGCAACTGTAGATACTTCAAGATTCAAGACACAATAGTGGGGATTCAAGACTATCGCATAGTTTAAGGTATCATATTGAATCTTATCAGAAAGTCAATATTTATCATTTACTATTATTGATGAATAGGTGTGAATTTTTGAACGAAATATTTGGAGATATCAATTATGTTCATTAAATTTGCTTTGTTCATAGATAATGAACAAGTAAAAATGATTGAACAAGATGATATGGAAAAGAAACATGTTGTCATAGCTGAAGCCTTGGACAATCTGCAGAGTGCCACGGGTCTTAAGCCTATGATACGGAAATGTCTTAATGTTAATGATACATTGTACGACTCAGAAATAGGAATAGGTGAAGTGTTATTCACTGCCAAGGTAATTGGTAGCGCAACTACTGCCAATGTCCTGAGCATTCTTGCTGCCTTGAAAAATATAAAAAATACTACCCAGTATCCTTTGTTGCTGATAGGTAAATATTTTTCTCCTTCAACGTTGTCGACTTTTCAGAAAGAGGGTGTGAACGTGCTTGACAGTTCGGGAAATTGCCAGATATCCAGTGGTCAACTCTTTATCAATATTCAAGGACGCAGATCTCCTGAAACTGAGGATATTCTCGGTAAGTCCTTTAATGAAGCAGGACTGCGGCTGATTCTCTATTTCCTCCTTGACCAGGCAAATGTCAGTAAAACTTATAGGGCTATCCACAACGATGCGGAAGTTTCCCTTGGCACCATCAAAAATACGATAGAGAGTCTGATGAAACGAAAATTCATCACGATTCACGATGGCAAGCGGATGCTTATCAACAGGGACGACTTCATTGAACTGTGGCAGCAGTCATATAATGCTGTCATGAAGCCCAAACTCTTCATGGGGAAGATGCGTTTTATCAGCAATGAAGCAAAGCGTGATTGGACATCCATTATTCTTCCTGATGGAATGAGCTGGGGAGGTGAGAGCGGGGCTAATTTGATAGATGGTTACTTGATGCCTGAGAATCTAACGATCTATAGTGACGTACCGATACGGCAGCTTCTAACGACACGGAAGGTGATGCCGTCCAGGAGGGGGAATATTTCCGTCTATCGAAAATGCTGGAAAGGGAACGATCTCCATAACCTGGCACCTAAATTAATCATTTATGCAGACCTTATGGGAAGTGGCGACAGCAGATGCCTCGAGGCTGCTCAACGATTGAAAGATAATGGAATATAGACTTTCGAAGCAGGAACTTCACAATGATCTGCTCTACGATGCACTTTTTGCATTGCAAAAATCTTTGGCAAGTTTGGACATTTCCCTGTACGTCGTAGGAGCCACAGCCAGAGACATCATAATGCACATCTTCCATGAAGATGAGCCAAAGCGAAGGACCCGAGATTTAGATGTGGCCATAGCCATTCCCAATTGGGAAATGTATGACAGAGTAAGGGAAGTGCTGTTGGGCAACCGTTTTAAGAAATTGCCAGCTAAACAACGCTTTGTTTACATTGGTATCAATGATAATAACGACTACGAGGTAGATATCGTTCCTTTTGGAGGTGTGGAGGAGAATGAATTAATCAAGTGGCGTCCTGAAGGAGTACCTGTTATGTCGGTCAAATGTTTTAAAGATGTATTGTCTCATGCCATTCGGATAAGGATCAACAATAGTTTCGACGTGAATATAGCACCACTCTGTGGCCAGTTTCTTATTAAGTTTGATGCATGGATAGACCGCCACGATCGTGAAAGCAAAGATGCCTCTGATATGCTCTTCTTGCTCGGAAAGTATTACGAAGTCATGATTTTGTCTTCTGTTCCTCCAGACGAGGTGGATTTCGATAATGATCCTACATCAGATTTTCTTATCTCTGGAGCTCAGTGGATTGCATGCGATTTGAAGTCCATGCTCACATCAGAACATCTCCAGTATTATATCAATGTTATCAATCAGGAATTGTTTGATGATAGCGAGAGCAAACTGATTGGCCAGTTTGTACACTATATAAATGACGAATCGGAAGATGTTGTTGATATAGTAAAGAAGATTTGGCGTAATATACAAAATATATTTCAGCAGGAGTTAGACCGTCGTAACGATGAAGATAGAGAAGTTTAGTATTAAAGGCAATAGCGCTATCAATGAGGACTGGGTAGAAATATTACATTCCAATGAGGATGTGGTGGTCTCTGTATCAGACGGTATGGGAGGACTGGACTGTGGAGACATTGCCTCTCGAATCGTAAGCAAAAGTGTTGTAGAGTATATAAACCACTTTAGAAGATCAGAGAAGAACGAATATCTCCTGTTCAAGGCAATGCAGTATGCAGATGAGCGGCTTGCAGAAGAAATGGAAAAACGCAGGGTACAAATGGGTGCAGCAACTTTAGCGGCAATTATCTCACCCACACATCTGTGTTTCTGTTGGCAAGGCAATGTCAGACTTTACATTGAATATAAAGGAATTTGTAACCTCCTGAGCAAAGACCATGTATTGGATACTGGTTATGGAGAACTGAGGCTAACCCGTTGTATTAAGGGACAGGGATTGAGGCCTTCTCTTCCTTTTGGTCAAAGAGCTTTGGATAAAGGTTATCGAGTGTATATCTGCACGGATGGCTTATATGCCCAAAATGCTGCTTTGTTATCTACGAGTTCTGATATTCAGAATATACAAGACAAAGTTGTAGAAACAGAAGATGATGCTACGTTAGTAATGGTAGAAATCGATTGATTGATATTCAAATGGAGATTTTGTAGCAAAAAACCAAGATCTCAACTGAAGTAACATAAGTAATGGGACGCAGATTATTAGGCCTTTATCTTTGACTTAATTCTTGACCTGATGGTTCTGATTGTTCCGGGGCTGATCGCCATAATCTCCTCTATTTCCTTGTCGCTTTTCTTCATATATCTCAAGATGATGCAGAACTGGTATCTGGGTGACAGATTGTCGAAATCCCTTTCCAGATGATCAATTAGTGCCAGATCTATAAGTTTGTAGTATTCTATAAAACGGATAAACTCCTTCTTCCCCCATGTCACAGTGTTTCTCCCATTGGCAATCTGATCGTATAACCGTTTGCCATCATGCTGCATTTCCAACAGTTTGTTATTGATTTCTGAAATCTTCTTTTCCAGTTGTTCCTTGTTTTCTGAATAATTTGTAGCATTACCGGATGTAATGCTCTTATTCTGAATATCATCCAGTCTTTTTTTATAGATTTGAATCAACATTTGATCCTGAAGAATCTGCTCCTTCCGGCGATTGGCTTTAATTCCTTTTAGAAGATATATTAATATTCCTATGCATACCAGTATGACCGTAAGATATATAGCGTACAAGATTCTTTGTTTAAGTTTGATCTGGGCAGTATCATAGTCAAATTTCATTTGTAAGCGACTGATATCTGCTTCGTTGGATTGTAAATCCAGTGAATCTTTTAAGTTAATGCGTTTTGAGGCATAGTCGCAGGCTTTTTTATAGTCACCGTTTTTATAATAGAGTTTTTCGAGATTGTTGTAGGTATCCAGCTTGAGCAACGGTTCTTTTGTATGCAACGCTTTCTGAAAATAAGCATTTGCCTTTTCCCTGTTTCCGTCCAGATATTCCAGATAGCCCAGGCCATAATAGGTTAATGGGTCCTTTCCGAACCTTAAAGACCTTTCATAGATCTTTCTTGCCTGATTCCGGTCCTTGTCAATGTCGAGAACCGCAAGACCATCGTAGAAATTTACTCTTTCTGCTGCTGGCACTGCATGGAGATAAGGGATACATTTTACCAGGCAGGCCTTAGCCTTCTCGGTCTTGTTCAGACCATTATAGGTAACAGCCAACAATCCGTAAGCATAAGCCAGCCAGTTACTGTTATTGGCAGAAATAGCGTATTTCAGGTTGTCCTGTCCGTATTTCAAGGCCTCCTCATATTCACCACAGGAATTATTCCAGTCCAGCAGTCGTTCACATATTTTATGCTTGATAGTCAGGTCATTAGTCTTGCTGGTTTGTGCTTCAGCTTTTTTCATATCCAGAAAAGCCGGTTTCCGGTTTCCTTTTTGAAACTCTATGGTCCCTTTATAATAATAGCAGTCAGCCAGATGAATATAGTTCTTTTCTTGCGAGAAGCAGGTGATTGCCTGTTTTAGGGAAGTATCTGATGCCGGCATTTTTCCGTCGATGCAGTCTATCCTTGTTTGGATCAGATTGAATAGAGCTTGTTCGGACTCGTTATGAAGTTCTGTATATTGAATATTCTGTATTTCGCTTTTCGCAGAGTCAATCTGTCCTTTATCAATTAAGGTCTCAATTGCCTCTAACTGATTTTTATAATGAGAACTGCAGGCTGTAAGAGTTATTGATAGGATTAATAGAATATATTTCAGTTTCTTCATTTTTCCCCTTCTTTTTGTGCGAGCCAGAAGAGTTCGCTTATTAGTTTTCATGCAAAAGTAACAAAAAAAGGCTTACTGACAAATGATCTTAAAGATTAATTTTCCTTCTTTATAGTCCCTTTTTGTATAAATTCATTCCGTTTTATGTTACAAATACTTCATTTTTTCAAGCGTTTCAAAATGAATTATAGCGTTTCAATCCTTATAATAATCTGATTGTAAGTAATATGTATATAGCTCTTCGATCTGAACGGGTATAAAATGAAACGCAAAATGAAACGCTTAAAAGTTGAAGACCACAGTAAGTACCAGTCAGATTACTTGTCTGAACAACTGCCGGTTTTACACTGAGAGTGAAAATATGCATGAGTTCGGATGTATCACAAACGGTACAGATTCTATAGGGACACAAAGACTCACAGAGCTACGGATTGTAAATTTAGGATTTATGTTGAATTTACAAGAAAGTCTTTTAACGTGAATCCACTTTGAAAAGTGAAATGGAACCAACTTATTACGAGCAGCACTATCCGAATGTAAGTGAAAAAGGGCAGAACAAGTATGATTTACGGGGTATCACCGTCTCGCTGAGACCTGATTTCAATGGCTTCAGGTCCCATTACAAGAGAGTCTCGCCAACCCTGACCCCGATAAACAGGGCTGGCTGATTCCCCGGTAGCAGCTAATAACGGAACTGTTGTCAGTACGGAAGATCCAATGTTGCAATATCCTGTCAGCTGTTTAAAAATCCGGACTTACTCTCATTATTGTACTTATGACGTTTATTAAACGTGCTTGACTTACTTAAATCTTTTCCTCAACCTACCCAGTAATGGCTTTTCGGCAGGAAAGACATGAGGGATATGATGAGGTAGATCGTAACGAAGGTGCAGAGAGCCAGCATCGGAATTTCTATCCATAAGGAAAGGGACAGGCCGGCAAAGAGATCATGATAAAAATTCAACACCATGATATGTGCCAGAAACATCCCATAGGTCTTTTTAGACAGGTCAACTATCAGGTGGCTTGTATTCCATTTCCATGTAATGGACCTGATAAATGAAAATGCTCCTGCCGTCATCATCACGACATTAATGGAA
>ENA-UOOK01004410-UOOK01004410.1-fermentation-metagenome-genome-assembly--contig:-NODE-4410-length-15117-cov-9.047537_pt1 | contig 15117 bp, 14 predicted proteins | sample MGYA00245777_ERZ724023 | MGnify/ENA primary metagenome ERZ724023 (study PRJEB28704, sample SAMN03018312) | fermentation metagenome | biome: anthropogenic terrestrial biome; feature: soil; material...
GGCGGACGGACGCCTGCATCGGCTGCCGGAAGTGCGAACGGGCATGCCCGACCGGGGAGGCGGGACCCGGCGACGGCCGGGGGGAGTGCTACCTCTGCGGCCGGTGCACGGAGGCATGCCCGGTGGATGGGGCGCTTGTGTATGCACGGGCGGATGCGAAAAGTAGATTGCCGGAAGAAGAATGAAGTATACAGTGAGTGGTTGAATTATGTCGGAAGATAAACGCGCAGAGTTGCGGGGAAAGGTCCTCCGGTTAGCGGACCTTGTTGCCTACCAGGACGGGACCGTGGCAAGCAGGATGATCATCAACAAGCCGTCGGGGAGCATCACCCTCTTCTCGTTCGACGAGGATGAGGGGCTCTCGGAGCACACCGCGCCGTACGACGCGGTGGTGACGATCCTCGACGGGGAGTGTGAGGTCTGGGTCGCGGGTGAGACGCACCGGATGCGCGAGGGAGAGACGATCATCTTCCCGGCAAACGTCCCCCACGCTCTCTCGGCCGTCACGCGGTTCAAGATGTCGCTGACGATGGTCCGGGAGTGATGCGCGTGACAAACGAGAAAGAAGGCGATTACTGCACCATCTGCGGCGGAATCCGGCCGGACGCGATCAAGGTGAGGACGGTCCTCGTGGACGGGAAGGAGACCGGCATCAACCACCTCGACCTTATCATCGACGGCGTGCGGGCCCTGAATCTCCCGAACGACGCTTCGATTCGCGCTGAACTCCTCCGGAGAGCCGGGGCGTTCAACTACATCCCGACAAAGAAGAAAGAGGCCTACGGCGACGCCCTGATGCAGGAGTATCGGGCGGTCCCGGAATGAGGAGGCCGAAAACTCTTCTGTTCGTACGCCCGGCGCCGTCAAAAAAAAAGGTTAGGTGCTGATGGCAGCCAGTCTGCCCTCTTCGCTCATGAACAGCCAGTAGCCTTCGGTCGGGGAGAGGCTCTGGTCCTCGCCCTGGGCTCCGGTCTGGTTGTTGATGAGTGCCGGCCGATAACTCTGGGTCTCTGCGTCGAAACCGACGACGTAGACCCAGGCATCTTCCACTGACCCGAGTGTCTCGTTGGCGGGTCGCTCCGTCAGGTCGGAGTAGCCGATGGCGTTCCATCCCGGACTGAGCGTCCGCGCTGCAGGGGACCGGATCGGGTCGGTGCTGAGGTTCAACTGCAGAGTCGTCTCATTGGTCGAGTAGACCCAGTATCCCTCAAGGACCTCAAGCGTCTCATTCTCTCCTACAGGCGTGAAGCCGGTTTCCGGTTCAAAGGTGTAGATCGGCCGGCCATCAGTGTCGACGTCGCCAAAGACCGTCGCCACGGTGTTGTTATCCGTGGAGAGCTGTCTTGGGATCGAGACGAAGTTCCAGCCCTCATAGAGTTCGAGATCGACGCTCTCTCCCGGCGTCGGCGTCACGTTCCCTGTCGGCTCCGGTGTCACGTTCCCGGTCGGCTCCGGCGTCACGTTCCCGGTCGGCTCCGGCGTTACGTTCCCTGTCGGCTCCGGTGTCACGTTCCCGGTCGGTGTCGGCGTCACGTTCCCGGTCGGTGTCGGCGTCACGTTCCCGGTCGGCTCCGGTGTCACGTTCCCGGTGGGTTCCGGTGTCACGTTTCCGGTGGGTTCCGGTGTCACGTTTCCGGTGGGTTCCGGTGTCACGTTCCCGGTCGGTGTCGGTGTCACGTTCCCGGTCGGAGGCGGAATCTGGGCACCTGATGGGATCAGGACACCGTCGATCACGTAGACGGTGATGCTGTTCGTGATCGGGATCTGGGTCACGACGGCAATGTTGTTGATAACCAGTTGATTGTCGTCGGTGAGCGAGACGTTAACGTCCGTTCCCTCAACGGTCGGCAGCGAGATCTGGCCGTCGGTCGAATTCTGACAGAGCTGTATGAGTTCTTCGATCGTGTAGTCTCCCTGGATGACGTGGTACTCGATGATGGTGTTCAGGAGCGTCGTGTTGTTCATGATGGCCGCGAGGGTCTGATTGCCGAGCCCTTCAAACGCATCGTTGGTCGGAGCGCATACGAGGTACGTCCTGTTCTGTTCGAGTTTCTGGTCGAGAGTGGAGTTATTTAAGGCTCCAACGAACGTCGTCAGGTTCCCCTCCCCGGAAAGCCCCGCAGCGATCTCGGCCGTGATGCCCGCTCCGGTCGTCGGTTCGGGTGTCACGTTTCCGGTCGGCTCCGGTGTCACGTTCCCGGTCGGCTCAGGCGTCACATTCCCGGTGGGTTCCGGTGTTACGTTCCCTGTCGGCTCAGGTGTTACGTTCCCGGTCGGCTCCGGTGTTACGTTCCCGGTGGGTTCGGGTGTCACGTTCCCGGTCGGCTCCGGTGTCACGTTCCCGGTGGGTTCCGGTGTTACATTCCCGGTCGGTTCCGGTGTCACGCCTCCGCCGGGTACGCTTACGTTCACGAACAGCGTGTATGAGGCGTTCTCAGGAGTGTGGCCCGGAGGCCCGTAAGAATAGGTCACGTTGTCCCCGTCGGTCACATCCGTCACCGCGGGCCCGGTCGTGCCTTCCTCGCCATTCACCCAGTAGGTCCAGTTGTTCGGTGTCCCGTTTACCACCTCGTTCTCAACGTCCGTAATCGAGAAAATGCTTAAATTCCCCTCCTCCGGAGGCAGGTCTTCAGCAACCTGGTACTCGAACGCTCCGAGAACCGCGGCCCTGTCAAGTGCTCCAAGAACGGTCGTCTGTGGCACCTCATACGGTTCGGTACCGTTAATCGGTGTAATGTTCACAGACTCACCCTGGTTCAGTTCGACCGGCCCCTCTCCGATCAGGACTGCCGTGCTTGCGGCAGAAAACGACAGGAGAAGAACGAGGCACAGACTGAACAGTAAAGGTCGTTTCATACATATCCCCCCTTTCAGGCAGATGAATATCCAATGTAATATAAAAATATTGTTATAATTATGATTAAACGCCTACCCACATGGATCAGGGCCCATATTCCGGACTGCTGCGGCCGGAGAGCCCCACGGTCCCGGTCACGGGCAATTGACGGCACACCCGGTTTGCGTTCTTTCACCGGCCGCGCCTGCAAAGACAGAAGTGACGTTAAGGCTCGGAATAAAGATCGAATACTCGTGATAGAATTCAGAGGACGGCAATGGTGGTTGCCGCCCCCCATCCTTCTATTACGTTCACTGCACGTTACTCACCGTCTCGTTGAGACCCGCCTCCGGAGTCACGGTCTGGTTCTCGGCCGCCGTCAGGTTCACGCTCTCAGGCACCAGCACCCGGTCGATGACGTGAATCACACCGTTTGTCGCGTTGGTGTCTGCCTCGGTGACGGTCGCGTTCTCGACCATAACCTCGCCGTCGCTGACGCTGACGTTCAGGCTCTCACCGGAGAGCGTTGTGAGCGTCGTCTCGTTTCCGGTCTCGTTCCCGCCGAGGAGCCCGCCGAAGATATCGAGAACTCCACCGTCAGACTCGTTCCCCGTCTGGTTCCCGGTCTCGTTTCCGGTCTCGTTTCCGGTCTGGTTCTCGGTCATGTTTGTGAGGTCCGCTACGGTGTACTCACCTTCAACAACGTGATACTGAAGGACCAGGGTCAGGTTTTCGGGCTCGGTCATGAGCCGGAGAACAGTGTCGTTACCGAGGGCGTCGAACGCCTCGTCGCTCGGTGCAAAGACCGTATACGGCCCTCCGGAGTTCAGGGTGTCAAAGAGCCCTGCCACATCCATCGCTTCGGCGAACCTCGTCAGGTTCTGGTCCTGCTCGATGGCGGTGGCGACTGTCATATTTGCGGTTTCGTTATCCTGTCCGGTCAGGTTCCCGGGTGTCGTTGTTGCATTCTCGTCCCCAACCACTGCCGCCGTCACACCAAACGGCATTGCCAGAAGGACAAGGATACACACACCTAACGTTGTCCATCGTCTCATACTATCATCCCCCCCTTGGGAGGAGGGAGAGGATATATATTGAATTATATAAATCTTCGCATACTTACAACAAACACTGTTTCGGAAGAACGAACCTCAAACACTGAATATTAAAGCAGGCGTCCCGGACGGGCCGGCACCCCCGGTGAGTCCAGGAAGGCCCCGGTAATCCTTGCGCAATCGGCCGGCCCTCCCCGATTTCAAGGGTTACAGCCGTACCAGTACGGCTTTCCCCTCCGTATACTCCTCAAGCGCCCGGCTGCCGTTTTCCCGGCCGATACCGCTTGCCTTCGTCCCGCCAAACGGTACCTCCGGAGGGATCTTCAGGTGCTGGTTGACCCAGACGATCCCCGCTTCGAGGCTCTCCGTCGCCCGGGCGATAGTATCCGCGTTCCGGGTCCATACCGATGCCCCGAGACCGTAACGACTATTGTTCGCCGCACTGAGCGCCTCGTCGAGGTCCGGGACGGCGGCAATCGGCAGCACCGGACCGAAGACCTCCTCCGTGAAGAGAGCGGAATCATACGGAACATCGGTGACGAGCGTCGGCAGGAAGAAATGACCGCGCTCGTACTCTTTCCCCGCCGGGGCCCGTCCGCCCGCGACGATCTCCCCCTCGTCCCGCTCCCGGGCGGCATCGACCAGGCCGCTGACCCGCTCAAGGCCCGCCCGGTTGTTCAGCGGGCCCATGCCGACGCCGCGGTCCATACCGTTCCCGACCACAATCGCCCCGACCCGGGCTACCAGACGTCGCACGAACTCGTCCGCGATCGATTCAAAGACATAGAGCCTTTTGACCGCCGTGCAGACCTGACCGCAGTTGTAGAACCGCCCCCGGACGACTCCCTCGACCGCCTTTCCGATATCCGCATCGTCACAAACGATCATCGGGTCGCTGCCTCCGAGTTCCAGCGTGAGGTGCTTCATCGTCGGTGCGGCGTCCAGGGCGACCTGCCGTCCTGTCTCGACCTCGCCGGTAAACGAAACCTTCCGAACGCCCGGGTTCCTCGCGATCTCCCGGCCGACCGTCTCCCCCGGGCCGGTGACGACGTTCAGGACACCCGGCGGAAGGCCCGCACCCCAAAGGATCTCCGTGAGCCGCATGCAGGTCAGCGGGGCTGTCGTGGCGGGCTTTAAGACCAGAGTATTCCCCGCCGCCAGAGCCGCCCCGATCTTCCAGCCCATGATGATCGCCGGCATGTTCCAGGGGATGATCGCGCCGCAGACGCCGAGCGGGCGTCTCCTGACAACGGCACGGCCGTATCCCCGGATCTTCATGAACTCTCCCTCTCCTCCCGCAGAGAGGGCATGGTAATACTCGAGGATGTTCGCAAACCCGTTGATCTCGTCGACCGCTTCGCGGATGGGCTTTCCCTGCTCGGCGGTCAGGAGCGCCCCGAGATCGGTGTTCTGCCGGCGCACCTCCTCTGCTGCGAAGAAGAGGACCTTCGCCCGATCCCGGGGACTCTTTCCGGCCCAGTCCCCGAATGCCTCCCCGGCGGCTTCCACAGCGGACCGGACATCGTCCTCGCCCCCAAGCGGCGCCTCATCAACCACGTCCCCCGTGGCGGGGTTATGCACGGGAAACACCTTCCCGGAGACCGCGTCGCGCTGCTCACCGTTGATCAGCATCTTCATACCCGATCCTATAGACGGGGGTGGTAATATGCGCACCGGCACCTGCCGACAGGAACAGCCATCGCCGCCGACATCCCGGCCAGCAGGAGGAACGCGGCCAGGAAACCGAACGCTCCGGCGGCCAGCCCCGCAAGGGCGGGAAGGAGCGTAAACCCGGCGTAAGTTGCGGAATTGAAGAGCCCGGTCATAACGCCCTGCTGAACCCTGGTCTTTGCAAGGAATGCAAGCGCCGCGACGATCACCACTCCCGCAAGGGCGCCGATGAAGGGAAAGGCATAAGGCGTAACGTAACCCGCCGCCACCGCCCCGGCCATCAGGATCGACGAGACCCGGAGGGTCGGGACCGGACGGAGGGAGAAGCGCGGCGCAATGAGCACGGCAACGGCGGTCGCGACGTTGATCGTCGCGAGCTGCAGGGCAAGGATCGACGGGTCCTGTCCGGTATACTCCGGGTAAACAGCCGCCACCGCCCCGGTCATGCCCACCAGGACGGCTGCTGCGGCAAACAGCCAGAAGTAGTCCCGGACGATCGGGGAGATGTCGACGCTCGCGAACCCGTCCCGTTCGCTCTCCCGGACCGCGATGCCCATCACGAGCGCAGGGGCGGCAAGCACCGTAAAGAGGGCAATTCCGGCAAGATGGCTATTGAGGGCCGCATCGAGCCAGCCTGCGGCAAGGAGCCCCACGACCAGGCCCAGGTTCTGGGCCGCCACAACATATCCGCTGACCCGCCCGGACGACGGGTGCGAATTTGCCCACGCAAACGCCGCCGAGAGGAAGAGCCCGGCACCGATCCCCTCCACCACCCGGAAGACGATCAGCGGCAACCCGGAAGGAAAGAGCAGGATGAGGACTCCGCTTGCGAAGGTCAGGAGAAGACCGGCACGGATGAACGGTACGCGGCCGATCCGGTCGCTTGCCATCCCTGCCGGCAGCACCGTAACGAACGTGCCGAGAAAGTAGGCGGCGTAGACCGCACCCTGCATCGCCGCTCCCTCGCCGAAATCGGGAAGCACCGGGACGACGGCGTTCGAGAGCGCCATCACCACGAATATCCCGAGAAGGACGGGCAGATTCCGGAGCATCCCTAGATCATGCGGTAGGTCTCAAGGTTCATGGGAGAATGCGTCTCGATGCGGTAGCGCTTGTAGATGGAACTTGCAAGGTCGAGGGTCTTGTTCTCGTCGCCGTGGATGGTGAAGATCTTCTCCGGGCGCGGCTGAAGGTGAGCGACGTAGTTCATCAGCTGCTTCCTGTCCGAGTGGCCGGAGAACCCGTCGCTCGTCACGATCTCGAGGTTGATCACGATCGTCTCGCGCCACCCGAGCGGGATCTCCCGCCACCCCTTCTGGATGCGCCGCCCGAGCGTCCCTTCCGCCTGGTAGCCGACGAAGACAAGCGCATTGCGCTCATCGGGGCCGAGAGCCTTGAGATATTCCATCACCGGCCCGCCGTTCAACATGCCGCTCGTGGTGATGATGACGCACGGGTCGCCCGTAATCACCTGCTCGCGGATGGCCGGCGAGTCCACCTGGACGAACGCCTCGGCAAGGAAGGGGTTGAGGCCCTCGCGGAAGATCTGGTTCCGGAGATCGCTGTTGAGGTACTCCGGGTAGGTCGTGTGGATGGCCGTCGCTTCCTTGATCATACCGTCGAGGTAGATCTTCACCGGGGGTATCTTCTGCTTCCGGATACCCTCCTCGAGGGCGAGCATGACCTCCTGCGACCGCCCGACGGCAAACGCAGGGATGATCACCTTGCCGCCGCGCTTGATCGTCCGCGAGACCGTCTCGTAGAGTTTATCCTCCGCATCTTTCCTCTGGGGCTGGATATCGTTCGACCCGCCGTAGGTGCTCTCCATGAAGAGCGCCTCAAGGCGGGGAAAGGTCGATACTGCCGGGGAGAAGAGCCGCGTCTTCTGGTAGTTGAAGTCCCCGGTAAACGCAATGTTGTAGAGACCTTCACCGATATGGAAGTGCGCGATGGCCGACCCGAGGATATGCCCCGCGTTATGGAAGGTGAGCTTGACGTCGGGGGCGATATCGGTCACGCTGCCGTAGTTGAGGGTGATGGAGTGCTTCATGTAGGTCCGCACCTCGTTTGAGGTGTAGGGGATCTTATCCGTCTCCTTCCGGACGACGTCAAGGTAGTCGAGCTGAAGCATCGTCGAGAGGTCTCTCGTCGGCGGGGTCGAGTAGACCGGCCCTTCGTAGCCGTACTTGAAGAGAAGGGGAACGAGAGCGCAGTGGTCGAGGTGCGCATGGGTGAGCACCACCGCATCGAGCGAGTCGAGCGGATAAATCTCGGGCACGTAGAGGTACGGCGTCCCGTTCTGGGCGCTGCCCGGCTTCTCCCCGCAGTCCACCAGGATCTTGCTCTCCGGCGTCGAGACCAGGAACGCAGCACGGCCGACCTCACGGCAGCATCCGAGCGTGGTGACCCGCAGCCACTGGTCTTTGCTCGTGACCTCCCGGTGGATGCGGCGGCCGATCGCTCGCAGGAACGCCTTGCGTTCGTCCTTCACCGACCGGAGGTAGGTGCGGATCTGCTTCACCGTCGAACTCTCGATGGGCGGTGTCCGGACAACCTTCGGCGTCCAGCCGATCTGCTTTGTGATCTCCCGGAGCGTAATGCCGTTCTTGCCGATGACGACGCCGGGCTTCTCCGCCTCGATCAGGACTTCGCCGGTCTCCGGGTCGAAGAAGAGATCGGAGATCCCCGCACTCTCCGGCACCACGGCCCGGATCTCCTGAGCCGCCCGTTCCGGGTCCTCAAGGATATTCGGGCGCACGACGATGCGCTTCCGGAGGTCGCGCGCCAGTACTTTTATCAGGTCCGCCTGATCGGCAAACAGTTTCGGATCATCGGTATAAATGACAAGTTCAGGCCCCTCAAACTCGACGTCCGAAATTGCAATCCCACTGGGAACAATCTTCTCGATCTGCTCCTTAAGGTCCCGGAGTTTCTCATCAATAACCATTAAAATCGTCCTAAAAAATGTCAGGATGTCGAGTGGGCCGCAGACGGCCTCTGCAACCCGCTCTCTATGTGTTCTTCGTATTTCTCCTTCGTTATCACGACCACCATGATGTTCTCGCCGGATGCAGCGTCACGGCGCATCGCCGAGCTGACGGCGCGGACGGCGAGGTCCTTTGCCTCGTCCTCCTTCATGTCGGGGCGATACTGGTCCTCGAGCACACCGTAGGCATAGGGAGATCCCGAGCCGGTAGCGACGATATCCTCTTCCTTCGTCGCTCCGCCCATGGCATCGACGGAGTAGACGCTCGGTCCTTCATCGTCGAACCCGCCCATCAGGAGCTGGACGTAATACGGGTAGTAGCGGTTCTGATTCAGGTAATTCGAGAGCAGGGTCGATGCCGCACCGACGGACATGGTCTTGCCGCGGCGCATCTCAAAGAGGTTGCACTCGACCTGCAGTATCCGAACGAGTTGCTGCGCGTCACCGACGCCGCCGGCGGTGGTGAGGCCAATCCTCGGCGTGATCTGATAGATCTTCTTGGCCCGCTTGCTCGCGATCATGGTTCCCATCGTTGCCCGCATCTCTGTCGCAAGGACAACGCCGCCGTCGAAGATCAGTCCTACCGTGGTTGTGCCTGTCATTATCTGTTGGGAAATATCAGCCATTGAAGCACCCCTAAAATCATTAAAACACTTTATCTCGCTCAAAAGCGGTTAAGCGTATAGTGATATCATAAAACATAAATTTATCGTCGTACCGACTTTTGGGCACGACTTGATAGTCATCCATATACTATATGAATGTTGCCCCTTAACTCTTTCGCAGACCCTGCGGGTCCGGCAGCAGGACTTTGATCAACTCCCGATCGAAGAGCATGGCAATGAGCCGCTTGTTCCCGTTGACCACCGGGAGTTGATCGACCCGGGACCGCCTCATCTTCAGCGCACACTCGCTGACCTCGGCGTTCAAAGGAACTGCGAGAACGTTCCGGACCATCGCGTTCTTCACGGGGATCGGGAGGAGCTGGATCCGGGAGATCCCGTAACTGATGGTGTGCATATCCCGGATGCTCTCCCAGGTCCACTCGTCATCGTCCGTGCCGTTTGAGAAGTCGCTGACCTCGACGCCGTCCTCAATGCGCGAGTGCCTGATGAGGTCCCGCTCCGATATGATGCCGGTGAGCGTGCCGTCCTCCATCAGAACGGGGATGGCGTCGTAGCCGGAGATCTCAAGGACTCTCCCCACCAGCGAGAGGGGCGTCTCTTCCCAGAGGGCATAGGTCTTGCTGACGTAGTTGTCCTTGATGAGGGTGGTGAGGCGCATCTGGGCGATGGCGCCGATAAGGTCGGCCACGCTGATGAGCCCGATCATCGACCCGTTTTCCATGACGGGCAGCCTCCTGATGTTATGCCGCACCATCAACTGGGCCGCCTCCGAGATGGGAGCGTCCGGCCTGATGACGACCGGGTTCGGCGTCATCAAAAGCCCGAGCTGGGTCTCTTCCGCCTTGCGGAGAAGGTCCTTACGCGTGATGATGCCGACAAGCTCTCCGTTCTTCAAGACCGGCACACCACTTATACCCGTGCGCTTTAAGATGCGCAGAACGTCGTCCCTGTTGCCGGGGATCTCAACGCAGACGACGTCGGTTACCATAAAGTCCCGGACGAACATCTGCTGAGAAGCGGCTATGATCTCACCACCGTGGTCGTAATAGAACTGTTCCGCACGACGTAATCGGTCACGCTGCCGAGGAGGAGGCGGTCGACACCGCTCTTGCCGTAAGACCCGAGCATGATGAGATCGACTCCCAGTTCTTTGGCGAGGGCGACGATCTGAGACCCCGCATGCCCCTGCCCGAGGTGCGTGGTCAGCGAAACGCCTGCTGCATCCGCCTTCTTTCGAGCTGCTTCAAGAACCTCCTTGCCTTCCTTCTGCAAAACACTGTACATGACTTCGAGTGTGTTGTCCATAGGAAGGGACGAAAAGAGTCCGGATTCGACCACATAAACAACATGAACTTCGGCGTTCCAGACGCCGGCCTCGCCGATAGCCTCCTCTAAAGCCCGGTTAGCCGGCTCTGAACCGTCTATAGCAACAAGTATCTTACGGAACATACACACCACGCAGAACAGATACTTCTTATCTGTTTTCTATTGCGTGGTTAAAACTGTTTGGTCGACGAATGAAGAATCCAGCCGCTTTACAACGGTTGCCCGGATGTCTTTACTGAAGGAGAGATTACCTTTCTCCGGGTTTAAGACCAGCAGATGTGCTTCCTGCCCCTCTTCGAGGTATCCCGGTCTTCCGGCGAGTCCGGCCCCCGAGACCGCAGCGCGCAGGACGTCGGCAGGGGGCGCGCGGTAGACGGTCGCGGTGAAGGCCATCTCCTGGAAGAGGTCCGGCTGGACGAACATAACGTTGTCCGTCCCGAGATAGAACCTGCCGCCGAGTTCGAGGATGCGCGCAATCGGCGGGTGCGCCGGGGACGCCGCGACGCCGAGCAACCAGTTCGACCGCGGGCAGACGGCGACGGGGATATCCATATCGACGATCCGCCGGAGCTGCGCGTCCGTCGCGTGGGTGCAATGGACGAGCAGGTCTGGCTCAAACGTGAGCGCTTCATCGATATCGTCCGGGTTCTTCTCCCCGGCGTGGAAGGCGACGAGCCTCCCCGCGGCCCGCGCGCCTCTGACGACCTCTTCGGCGTTCGCCACGTCGTGGGCGCTGCTGATGCCCGCCCCGTCGCTCACCTCCTCGCCGCCTTCGCGGCCGAGGATGACGGGCAGGCAGTCGAGTCCGGCGGCCGCCTCGCGGAGCGCCGCCACACCTGCAGCCCCTCCTTCCCTGAAGTCGGCAAACCCGGCTGTTCCGGTCGCGATCATCGCGACGATGCTTGACCGCATCCCCCTGACGAGGTCGGCCCGCGGAGTTGCCGCAAGGACCCTGTGTTTTAACCCGTTCGGGGGTTTGACGAGGTCCGCAAGGCTGCCCCGGACAGGGAGGTCCATCGCGACGGTGTCGCCGAGGTGGGTATGGGCGTTAAAGAAGGCGGGCACGATCCAGCGGTTCGGTCTCCGGGGAGCGGGCTCTATCGAGGTGATAACCCCCCCCGAAACGACAATGCTGACGTCCTCTTCCCTGAGGTCTTCGCCGAGAAGCGCCCGGCCGGTGACGACATACGATGCGGCTTGCATTTGGTTGGACCCGTGTTTTAAATATGGTAAGAGAGAATATTTCTGTATGGCGAAAAAATCTGGCGGAAGACTGGTCTCCTCTGCCGGCCTGGTCAACTACTACGACAGTGAAGATCACCGGGCAATCCATATCAGCCCGCAAGTCGTGATCATCGTAACCATCGTGACCGGGGCGGCAGTCTTTATCCTCAATGCCCTCTTCTAATCCTTTTTGTTCTTCAGGGCCGTCAGGGCCGCCCTGATGATATCCTCTTTCGGCGTGAAGTAGACGGAATCGTGCCCGTTCCAGGTCCGGCAGTTCCGGAAGACCACGGCAGGAACACCCTGGTGGCTCTCGCCCATGACGAAGTTTGCGAAGGCCGCAACCTCATCGATCGCTGCTTCTTCGGTGATCTCGAGGACATGGCCGAAGAGGTCGGTGTCGCCCCGATAATCGTTGATCGCCGTCATTCCTGACCATCCGATGGCGATGCCGGTCTGGCCGCGCCGGAACGACCGCCCGCAGGTGTCGGTGATGAGCACCCGGACGTCCTTTCCGGAGATGCGACGGATCGCGTTCCGGACCTCGCCGGCGGCCCCCATGGGGTCGGGAGGGAGGACGATGATCCGGCCGTCTTCGACGTTGCTGTGGTCGACGCCTGCCCGCACGCCGATGTGACCGGATGGGAGGGCGGAGAGGATGAACGGGTGCTCGAGCAGAATATCGGTCGACGAGTCCAGCACCGCCTGCACGAAGCGGGGGTCTTCCTTCGTCTTTGCCGCGATCCGGACGGCGTCCGCACCGGGGTTGATCTCGGCGAGGTCGCGGGTGAAGCCCTTTGCCTTTGAGTAGACCGACGAGGCGACCGCGAGGATATCTCCGTCTTCGAACCTGACCCGGTCGCAGATCAGGGCTGGCAGGTCGTCGCCGTTCTGGATCAGGGGGAGGCCCTGAACACCGATTACCTGGATTGCCATGGATCAGTGATCGTCTCCGCTTGCAGAAAAATGCTCGGGTTTTCAGCAACCGGGCGCCGCCGAATTTCACCGATTACAGTTGCGGTCGGGTGCGCGGCGCGTGATCGACCCTGTTTTTTGGAGAATCACCAGCAGGGAGACTCCACCTCCCGCGTCAGCCGGAACTCCGGATCGAACGCGCCGATCAGGTCAAGGTACTGCTCGACGGAGCGGGTGAAGAGGAAGCATTCTCGCACCCGCTCGCGCGCCGCACGTCCGAGCCGTTCCGCGAGGTCGGGGTCGCGGAGCAGCCGGACGATCCTCTCCGCAGCCTCATCGACGGAGGAGACCAGAAATCCGCTCACGCCGTCCTCTATCTGGTAGCGGATGCCGCCGACGTTGCCGCCGACCACCGCCGCACCCTTCCACATCGCCTCCGATACCGTCAGCCCGAACCCCTCCCGGAGGGACTTCTGCAGGACGACCGCCGCCCGGCGCTGGAGCGCATTCACGAGCGCCCCGTCCTGGACGCTCAGCACGATGATCCGCTCGCCCCGGTGGGAGAGGAGCGACCGGTAGACGTCCGCGCCCTCCGGGTCGTCGGTCGCCACGTTCCCGACGAGGACCAGGGTGCACTCCTCCTCCTTCCTGGCCTTCTGGAAAGCCCGGACGACCCCCTCGGGGTCCTTCCAGTGGTCGAACCGCGAGACCTGAACGACCAGGGGGAGGTCGGTCGGAATATGGTAGTGTGCAAGGCGCTCGTCGATGGCGCTCTCGGAGAGTTCCCGGTTCACGATGGAGAAGGGATCGACACCTGGCGTGAAGAAGACCTGCGGTGTTCGGAGGTTCTGCCGGTAATCCCTGTTTGAGAAGATGACGGCGTCGTACTTCTCGATGAACGGGAGAAGGTAGTTCCAGACCGCCGGGTCAGGAGTGGTGAGATCGACATGGCAATGCCAGATCCAGGGGCATTTCTTCCGGTAATGGGTGATCAACGGGAGCGGCTGCGGGTCGTGAATGATGATCACGTCGTGGTCGAGGTGGTTCCGTATCGCATTCTCGTGAACGACATCTTCATAGATCTCCTTCTTGCGGTCGGTCAGGTTGATTTCGGTACCCTGGAGGGCGTTATGGAACTTCTTTGTCACGCTGAAGAAGTCCGGCGGGCCGTGGACGACGCGCCACCCGGTCTCTATGCCGAGACTGTTCATCAGGAGCGTCAGAGACGACAGGACCTGGGAGACGCCGCCGCCGTAGTAGGTGGAGTTCATGTGCATGACGTGGAGGTCCCGGAGCGGCCGGGCCTTCGCCTCAATGCGGCGTACGGTCTCTTTTCCTACGTACGGTTCATAATCCCTGATCCCGTGAATATCCCCCATCCCGATCACCTCTGCATCCCCGCGATCACACTTATGCGTAACGGCGTGCCTTCGCACAACCGTTATATGGGTGCGCGGTCTTCCCGTCAGGCGGAGGTACGGGGGGGTATGGAAGCATCACCGGACCGGAGCACCGATCTGCCGGGGACGGCGGAGTCGTACTGGATAGATTCCTCGCCGGAGACGGGGTTTCCGCCGCTTGACGGGGACGGACACGCGGACGTTGCGGTGATCGGAGGCGGAATCGCGGGGATCACCACGGCCTTTCTGCTGAAACGCGCGGGACTGACCGTCGCCCTCATCGACGCCTACCGGATCGTCACGGGCGCCACCGGGTATACGACGGCGAAGATCACCTCCCTTCACCGGCTGATTTACCGGGACCTCATCGATCGGTTCGGCGAAGCAGGGGCCCGGCAGTACGCCGCTGCAAACCGGGCGGCAATCGAGATGATCGCCTCACTCGTCCGGGAATACAGCATCCCGTGCAGTTTCGAGCGAAAACCTGCCTACACCTACGCTGAGTCGGAAGAGACCCGCGAGTCTGTTGCGGCCGAGGCCGACGCGGCACGAAGCCTCGGGCTCCCGGCGGCGTTCGTGGACGACGTGCCGCTGCCGATGGAGACCTACGGGGCCGTCGCTCTGGAGGACCAGGCGCAGTTCCACCCCCGTAACTACCTGCTGCTGCTCGCCGGACACCTCCCGGGGGAGGGGAGTTACGTCTTTGAGACGACAAGGGCCCTGGACCTCGAGGAGCGGCCGGACGGCGTCGCGGTGAGGACCGACCGGGGAACGCTCTCTTCCGACTACGCCGTTCTCGCCACGCAGTATCCCTTCTACGACTGTCCCGGCGCATATTTCGCCCGGATGCGGCCGTCTACCTCCTACGCCCTCGGCATCCGGACCGGCGAACCGTTTCCGGACGGCGTCTTCATCAACGCCGGAGGGCCCGTTCACTCCTGGCGGTCGCATCCCGCAGATGCCGGCGAACTGGTCATCGTCACCGGTGCGGAGCACGACACCGGGCAGGCGACCGACACGAAAGCGCACTGCCGCGGCCTTGAAGCGTATGCACGTTCGGTCTATCCGGACGGAGTCG
>ENA-UOOK01004413-UOOK01004413.1-fermentation-metagenome-genome-assembly--contig:-NODE-4413-length-15104-cov-5.683301_pt1 | contig 15104 bp, 15 predicted proteins | sample MGYA00245777_ERZ724023 | MGnify/ENA primary metagenome ERZ724023 (study PRJEB28704, sample SAMN03018312) | fermentation metagenome | biome: anthropogenic terrestrial biome; feature: soil; material...
GGGCTATGATATTAGACGTGTCTCTGGTGACCAACAGTTATTGGCTAATATAGAGTTAAGGCAGAGGATTCCTAATGTGGAAAATCTAGAAGCAGTCCTCTTCTACGATATAGGAACCGTTGATTTTGATAAGTATTATCAAAGTTACGGAGTGGGTTTTCGCTATAACATTCCACTCCTGGGACAGCTTCGTTTTGATTTTGGCTGGAATCCGGAAAGCGGGAAGCATAAATTCAACTTCTTCTTCGGAGAGATGTTCTAAGTAGTCGCTCACGCTGGCTACCGCCCGCGCACATGAAATGATAAAAATTGCGACGAGCTATATTTTCTAAGTTAGTTAGATTTATTAATAATAATAAAGGAGATGTTTTCTAATGGACAAAAAGTGGACGAAATGGTTGATTCCGGCAGTGTTAATTGTAGTTCTGGCGTTAGTGATCTCAGGTTTAGTAGGGGCCCAAAGCAAAGCGACTGTAGGGTATATAGATATGCAGCGTTTGCAACACGAATTACCGCAATTTCAGGAGTTACAGGAGCTTTTAAATAGTAAAAACGCCGAGTTTAACTCTTTTGGTAATTATCTCCAAACCCAACAGAAAAACGAACTTGCTCAACTGGAGAAAGAAAAAAATGCTGAAATTAAAGGGAAGTCTCAGGAAGAAATTAAAGTAATTGAACAAAAATATCAGGAAAAGGCGATGAAGGCCGCCGAGGGTTATCAAAAGAAGTTGGAAACAGAAAATGCCCGGCTTTCGGGGGAAGTCCAGTCCAAACACGATGGGATCTTTGCCTCGATCCAGAAAGTGTTAGGGGAAATTGCCAAAAAAGAAGGTTACTCCATTATTTTAGAGAAAAGTGTTGTTTATTACGGCGGTGAGGATCTAACGGATAAAGTGATTTCTGCTTTTAAAAGTAATGGTAAGTAAGTTTTCCATCCCACGGAATACTTTTCGTATTACGCGATTTAGATTAAAACCAGGCGTCTCGATCAGCTTTTAAATCAATCAATTAGGCAATTCTTATAATCGGTAAAGGGGATATGATTGTTGAAAAATAAAAAAACATTTATTTTTATTGTTCTAGTTTTTGCACTAACCTCTGTTCTTGTTTTTGTTTTTTTAAAAAGGATGACAACGCCCCGATACCAGTATGCTTATATTGACGTTCAGCAACTAGCTCAAGCTTATAATCAAACTGAAGAGTTTCAAGAACTATATCAAAAAATAAATGAAGAATTTAATAGTTTTAATCATGCCCTCCAGGAAGAGGCAGATCGACAAGTAGAAACAATCAAAAAAGAAAAAGAGAACCGGAAAAAGGGAAAGAATGCTTCTGAACAAAGGAAGATTGAAGAAGAGTATGGGGAAAAATTGCGGAAACTTTACCAGGAAAGACAAGCCGAAACCGAAAAGAAACAGAATGAGTTTTATGCCCAGCTTGACCAGGCGATTTTTTCTAAAATTAACGAAGTTACTACTAAAGTAGCAGAGCAAGAGGGACGCCCCCTTGTCGTGGTGAAGAAAGCTGTCTATTATGGAGGGAAAGATCTCACTCCTCAGGTCCTTGCAATGCTTAAAAATAGCGGTGAGCAGGGGAATGAATAAAGTACACTACTTGTTTTGCTTTGTTGCTTTTGTTTTGATGGTGACCGTGTTCAGTCTGGGAGTGGGACTTTTTAACAAGCCGAATTTAGCTAGTTTTCGATGTGTTGAAGAGGAGAACATGCTCCTTCCAACACCACAATGGAGTTCTTATGCCTGTCTTCCGGAAGAGGCTAGGCGTTTTTGGCAGGGTTTTAACTGGCAAGTAAAGAAACCCGGGGAAGAAGGGCCGCTATTTTTGGAAAATAGAGAAAAGGCGGGGGTCCTTTCTACCCAGCAAGAAAGAATGGCTTTTAAGATCGAGTTAGCGGAACGGGAAGCGCTATTGGAGGAAACAGTAAAACGGCGTCAAAAACAGATTGAGCTGGAACTTGAAGGCAGAGTGAAACAGAAGCAGAATCAAGATCTGCACCTAATTAAGGTTGCGACCGAGAAAAAGAGGAAGGAACAAACGCTAGAATTGGCTGATTTTCAAAGAAAAAATGAGGAAGACTATTCATTAAAATTAGTCGGTTTACATTTTAAAACAAAAATACCTGATTTGGCCCCTGAAGAAAGGTCACTGTTAGCTAAAGAAATCTCCGAGCTTGAACAAGAGCTAAAGACGAAGATTAGTGAGAAATCAGATCAGTTGGAAAAAGAGTTGCAACTATTCGCACAGCAGAGAAGAGAAGCTGTTACTGAAGAATTGGAAAATTATCGACAAAGGCTAAAACAAAAAGCTGAGACACGTTTTCTCCAAGAAAAACAAAAGCTCGAGCAAGAATTCTTCGAGTGGAAACAGAAAAGCGAATCTGAACTCGGGTTTTATTAGGAGATATTGGAATAAAACATCAATAAAAGGAGGAGATTACAGTTGGCGACCTTGGGAGAACTTGCTGAACTAGTGAAGGGAAAAGTAGTCGGAGATAGTAATCTAGAGATTACAGGGGTTTCTGGGTTAGAGCATGTCTTACCTGGAGAAATCTCGTTGGTGGCTTCTCCAAAAGCAATCGCAATAGCGAAGAAGAGTCAGGCTTCGGCTTTTATTTTTCCTTCAAATTTAAAAGAATTTAACTTTACGGGTATTGAAATAGACAACCCGCGTTTGGCTTTTGCCCAGATCTTGTGGTATTTTAACCCCAAAAAAATTTTTGCAGAGGGGATTCATTCGTCGGCAGTAGTGGGAGAAGGCTTTGAGTATGGCGCGGGTACTCATGTTGCCCCTCTAGTCTACATTGGGGCTCATGTCAAGTTAGGCGAGAGAGTTATTATCCACCCTGGTGTGGTCATTGAAGATGATGTTGAGATTGGTAATGATACAGAAATTTATGCTAATGCTGTCATTTGCGAGAAAACAGTTGTGGGGCAGAGGGTAATTATTCATCCGGGAACGGTGATTGGCGGCGACGGCTTTGGCTTTGAAAAAACCAGTCAAGGCAAGCATTTTAAAGTGCCTCAGGTTGGCCGGGTAGTGATCCAAGATGATGTGGAGATTGGCTCTAATGTTACAATTGACCGGGCAACTACCGGCCAGACCCTAATTGGGGCTGGAACTAAAATCGATAATCTTGTACAGCTTGGTCATAATGTACAGGTAGGAAAAGATAATATTATTGTGGCCATGTCCGGGGTTGCCGGGAGCACTCACATTGGCGATCGGGTAACTTTAGCTGGGCAATCAGGAATTAACGGTCATATTACCATTGGCGATGATACAGTTGTTTTTGCCAGAGGAATGGTGATTAGTAGTTTACCACCTAATTCCGTTGTTTCCGGTCAACCAGCCCGTCCTCATGCTGAAGATATGCGGATTCAAGCGGCTGCCGGTAAATTGCCGGAAATGTTACGGACAATCCGACAGCTGGAAAAAAGGTTGGCTGAATTGGAAGGTAAAATCAACTAATATTACTTTTTCACCTCCCCAAGATGGATGTTTTCCTTATTTAATACTAATTAAAGGATTATTTTGGACAGGGATATTAAAATGGTTGTGGAAGGTGAGACTATACATATTTTGGCTGAATGAAGTCGCGGTATCCCGGGGAGATGTTTATGGCTTTACGTAGAAAGCTCTGTTTACCCGGGTTTCATTTTTTAAGACCTGATTTTTTCTCTGGCAGGATGGAGGGATTATTTCTAGAGGGGACCAGACACAATGAGGATTATCCACCGGTATTTTCTTCGAGAATATTTGACACAGTTTCTTTTTTGTACTGCCGGTTTCCTGATTTTGCTCATCGGTAACTTTTTATTTGAGATCTCCAACTTTTTAGTGGATAAAAGAGCTTCTTTTTCCATGATCTGTTTATTAGTTTATTACCAAATCCCCTATTTATTAATGGATGTTTTTCCAGCGGCAGTTCTCTTTGGAGTCTTTTTAAGCGTGGGACGGTTATCTAAAGATCGAGAAATGGATGTTTTACGTACTTCAGGTTTAAGTTTTCCGAGTTTGACCTACCCTCTTTTGATCGTCACCTTTTTTATGTGTATCGGCGCCTTTTACTTTAATGATATTGCAGTTGCGGCGGCTAATCATCGCTACGAGCAAGAGATAAGAAAGTTGGTTTATAAAGATTTTATCCCCTTTGTGCAAGAAAATATAGTTTTCAAAGGGCCGGAGGGCAGATTTTTTTATTTGCGTCGTGTTAATGAGCGAGAACAAGAAGTTGAGGGAGTTATGATTTATCAGTCCCAGGGGAGGAAATTTCCACTGATGATTACCGCGGCTTCCGGACGGATCGAAGAGCAATGGTGGCGTCTGAAAAATGGTCAGTATTATGAATTAGACAATAATGGGTCCATAACAGCGGTTGCTAGTTTTGAGGAATTAGTAGAGGATGTGGGAGAAGATCTTAGTTTTTTTCTGGGGACAAGCAAAGGCGCAGAAGAGATGAGTCGGGCTGAACTGAAGAAAAATATGGAGATTTTTGAAAAAAGCGGGTTGAGTATCTCTTCGTATGCTGTTACTTACCATCTCAAGGTGGCGATTCCTTTTGCCGGGTTGATCTTGGCATTTCTGGGTTTACCTTTTTCCTCTCTTATGCCCAGAAACGGACGGGTATGGGGTTTAGTTATAAGCCTTCTTCTCATTATGGTTTACTTTTTTACCACTGTTCTTTTTCGCGAAATGGGGATTTCAGGAGTTATTCTACCGTTTTGGGCAGCGTGGATACCTAATGTCTTTTTTTTAGCCATTGGTTTAGTTTTATTGTTCCGTCTGATTAAATAAGGGAACAGGTTAATTGGGATTTGGGGAAAGGATTGGTGGCAGCGTTTTGCGGCAAAAAACCAAGAGATTGTGTCTTTATCTTTTTCTAGTGTACACTGGTTTTGCCTCTTCGGTTTGCGCCGCAGAAAAAGGAATGATCATAGCTGATCAGTTTATTGGCGATTATGAACAAGAACAGTTGATCGCGAGAGGAAAGGTCACCGTTACTTATAAAGATTATGTCATCACTGGAGATGAGATCTATCTTGATTTTAAAGAAAACCTGCTGACTGCCGACGACTTAGTGCAGATCACCGATCCGGAGCGTACGATTACTGGGAGAAACTTTGTCTTTTATTTTGAGGATGAACAGGGTGAGCTTGAAAACTATTATTTGGTTGAAGAAGTTGAGACCGGTGAACAAATAATTTTAAAGGGGAAGAAAGCAGAATTTAATGGAGATGAACTAAGATGTAAAGACTCTTCATTTACTGGTTGTAACCGCGAAAGCCCTCATTATCACCTAACTGCTGACCGCATGGAGTATTACCCGGATGATCGGGTGGAATTTTATAAGGCTTCTTACTGGGAAGGGAAGGTTAAAATCTTAACTCTTCCTAAAATAGTATTTTCGATCAAAGAGCAAGAGAATGATTTTGATGAGTCCACCTTTGGTTACAATAACGATGATGGATTCTTTTTGAAAATGGTTTATCGGTATGCGCTAAATGATCGCCACCAGGGGAAGTTGCTTTTTGACTTAATTCAAGCCAAAGGAGTAGGGGAGGGGATCAAACATTTCTTTCCGGTAGGAACAGATAAAAATTTTGCACTTAGCTTTTACCATCTAGATAATCTTCGAACAAACCATCAAGATTGTCAGTTCCTGACTGACTGGAAACAAGAAACAGGACCTCTCTCTTATACACTGGGCGCTAACTTAAACGACTTGGGATATCCTGAGTATAGATTTAAAGGTAATCTAAATTGTAAAGACCAGAAGTGGCCGACTACTTTTCGCTTTGAGGCGGGACAACAAGGTAAAAATCCAGAGCTATATCTCTACCCTTGTCAACTTAATATGAGTTGGAGACCAACAAGTCGGAATCGGCTGGATTATAAGACCTCCATTTATTATCGCGAAGATCTCTCCTCGTCACTGGTAATAAATAAAAAGTACCAACATAACCTGGAATATCTTCAATACTGGGATCTGTTTTCTTTAAAAAATTTTCAAATACTATTTAAAATCAAGCAAGAATTTAATTATAGTGAGCGCTATCAAACTCCCTATTATCATGAATTACCTTCACTTTCCCTAAAAACTCCAGATATAAACCTGGGTTTTCCTGGTTATTACCAAGGAAATCTCGATTATCTCCGCTTAATTGAGGTGAGGGGAGAGCAAGAGAAAGAGGGCTACCGTACGGAGTTACTAATTCAGCGTCGTCCTTTGGGGAAAAAACTTTGGCAAGCCGGAGGTTTTGCCTTAGATCTTGCTCATACACATAGACTCCAGTATTATCAGGTGGATGCCGGAACTTTTAGAAGAGAGGCTATCTCATTTGGGTTAACCGGTACGGAAAAATTTACCCCGAGGCTTACCTGGACAAATACACTTAGCTGGGTGGAAGCTGAAGGCACAGCTCCCACAGTAGAATTCCCCCGCTTAGTAACAAATTCTTATCTCTTCTCGACCGGTGGTCATATGACAAGTAGACTGGGTTATAACTCAAAAATATTAACAGCTAACCTGGCTGGCGGTTATAATCTAAGCCGCAAAGATAATCCATGGTATCCAGTCCAGTTTGTAACGGCGTTAAACATCGATCAGAATAACAGTTTACGTTTTAATGCTTCCTATAACCCCAACATCCAACAGTATACTCACCTTTACCTCACGGCTAAAGGACGTTACCAATCGGAGAAGGATAATCACTTGTATCTAGATTTATACTATGACTTTTTGCAGAAAAAATGGTTGACTTTGGAATTAGAAGCAAAACTGAAACAAGATTTGACTAAAAATGTGCGGGCCGACATTAATGTTAGATATAGCTTTTTTGGGGATGGCCTTGAAAAAGCGAGATTAGGTCTAAACTATAATTGGCATTGCCGGGATTTATTCTTTGGCTACGATCTCAATAGAAAAGAATATATTTTGCAATTTTCATACAAAGTGTTTAAGGAGGCAGGCTTTGGTTATGGTTCCGGAGAACAGGGTTTTATCTGGACAGGAGCTGACACATGGGGGAACCAAAGTGAGATTTGGTAGTAAAACGCCTAAAATCGTAGTTAGAAGCTTGCTCTTCCTAGTCGGTTTGGTAGTCCTGGTTTTTGTTTACCGTAGCTTACAGCCACAAGAAGAAACTACTCCGCTTGTTCTTTCCGAAGAAAAAGGGCTGACTCTTTTGAACGCCAGTTATGAAGGATGGGATGAAGCTAAAAGATCTTGGCTCCTGGAGGCGGCTCAGATCTTTCAAACTAAAGATGGAAAAAATAGCACTTTCCAGGGCGTTAAAAAAATTCAATTTTTTCAAAAGGACCAGCGCTCGCTCTCCCTAAAGGCAGATGAGGCGACACTGGATCTAAAGAAGAATTTACTCATGCTCACAAATGTACAAGGTTATATGACCGAAGGTGAATTTACCACCGAAGAAATGAGTATTAATACTAAAACCAAAAAGATAACTAGTTCAAAGCGTATATCCTTTTCCAAAGAAGGGTTAAAAGTAGAAGCTGACCAGATGGAAGGTGATTTTGAAACTGAGGAATATATTTTTTGTGGTAATCTTCATGTCCAGCAGAAAAATAATCGGTCTCGAGGTGAGACTTTTAGATATTATGCGCAAGAGGACCGTTTTGAAATACAAGGCGGAGTGGAGGTCGAACTGGAGTTATGAATCAGGGGAGGCGTTTGCTTAGCAGTAGTGGGTTACTCCTGCTTATAATGGTGTTATGCTTTTCTGGAGCGCTGTCGGCTAAAGAAAAAGGGGTTTTTAAAGGAATCGACCGTTTTAGCGGAGATACCGATGGCAAAAAAATGTTTATGGAAGGAAGCAATTTAGAATATTTCCAGGGAGAGACTTACATCCGTTTTGTCCAAGCTGAGATTGTTGAGCAAGCGGATGGCTCGAGAGAGGTTACTTTTATGGGTAATGTATCTCTACAGCATGAAGATCTCTACGTTACCGGAGATAAATTCTGTTATAATACAGATAAAAAAAGTGGAATCTTCTCTGGTGAAGTGGTTTTAAAAAGGGAAGAAACCTTAAACGATCAGGGTGAAGTAGAAAAGGAAGGGATTAAGCTGGTTTGTAACTCATTACTCTTGCACACCGAAGAAAAAACGTTTATCGCCAGGGAAAAACCATTTATTGAACACAAGGACTTTCAAGGGAGCGGAGAAGAAATACGCTATCTTGATGCGGAAGAGCTGTTGACCATCGTCGGTGATCTTCAAATACAAAAAGGCAAGGAAGAGATCAAGGGAGAAGAGATCTGTTTTAATCTCAAGCACAAGACTTTTGAGGCAAAACGAGGAGCAGAACCCTTGGAGATGATTTTTGAGATTGAAGAAAAAGAAGAGAAGAGTAGCAGAGAAGAGGAGGAATCCATATCGGATCCGGAGACGTCTTCGTAGTGAGGAGATTCTTCTTGAATAATGACCGGATTGGTAAAGTTGATTAAAAAGATGGGGGGTTAGGCCATGCAAGTTAAGGAAATAGTAAAGGAGGGAACTATTTCCGGGACCTTTTTGGTGCTGGAGAGTCAATGGCGGGTCGCTAGAAATGGGAATCCTTTTGCGGCGATGCGGGTGGGGGACAAAAGTGGCGAGATTGCTTTGAAGGTTTGGGAAATAACAGAGGAAACTTTTAAACAGCTAAAAAAAGGAAAAGTCATTAAACTCCAAGCTACTGCGAAGAATTTTAATAGTGTATTGCAGCTTGAAGCCGACTGCAAAGAGGATTTTTTTCAGATTTGTTCAGAAGGAGAGTTTGATCCCGCTTGTTTTCTCCCGGTTACCACAGCGAACATTGAAGAGCTATGGGAGATTGTGGATCAAACCAGAAGAGAATTAAAGACTAAACCATATCAATTTCTTTTGGATATTTTCTTTGCTGATGAGCAGTTTCGACATAGTTTCGCCTCTTCACCTGCAGCGATCCGGATCCACCATGCTTATCGTGGAGGCCTTCTTGAGCATACGACTGGTGTAGTGATGCTTTGTCGGGCTGCTGCCGCTTATTATCCTGAAGTCAATGCTGATCTTTTGCTCACGGGCGCGCTTTTGCATGATGTGGGGAAGATACAATCTTACGAGGGTCAATTGGGGATTGAAGGAACAGATCAAGGTAAACTTATCGGTCATTTAGTCTTGGGGATCCAAATGGTGACCGAAGCGATCAAGGAGACTCGGAGGTTGAAAGGGGATGACTTCTTTCCATTAACAGCTGAACTTCCTCTTATGCACCTACTCGTTAGTCACCATGGGCAATTGGAATGGGGCTCTCCGGTCCAACCTGCTCTTCTTGAAGCTTGTCTGCTTCATCATGCGGATAATATGGATGCGGAGGCGGCGAAGTTTAGGGAGGCCATTCATAAACATTCAGGAGATGGGAGTAACTGGACAGTTTATAATCCGACCCTTAAAAGGTCCGTATATTTATTGGATTTAGAAGCGGCGAGTGACGAGTGACTGGCAGAATAAGCGAAAGAGAAAAGCGCCTTAGAGGTTTTTATTCAAGATGAGTGAGCAGTACGAGAAGTGATAATTACTAGAAAAGAGAGATAATTATGGCAGAGCTAAGCCCTGATGGTGAGCGGGGGGAAATGGGCAAGCAACGGCAGACATCTACTCGAGCGACGAGTAACGAGCGACGAGCCACGAGTGTAGCTTTTTATACTTTAGGTTGCAAGGTTAATCAGTTTGATACGGATGGTCTTACTGCGCTCTTTCGAGAACGGGGTTATCAGGTGGTGGATTTTACGGAGCCGGCCCACATCTATATTATAAATACTTGTACTGTAACCAAGACCGCCGAACAAAAAGCACGACAATTAATTAGAAAGGTAAAACGAGAACATCCTGGAGCATTAGTAGTAGTTACCGGGTGTTATGCTCAAACCAGTCCTGATGCGGTGACCGCTTTACCTGAAGTTGATCTGGTAATAGGGGTGGCGGGGAGAAGTAACTTGGTTAATCTGATCGAAAAAGAACTTTTTTTTGGCTTAAAAAACCAAGTGGTTCCTTGGAAGGGTAGTAACCAGTTTGAAATATTTACTCCAGATTTTACTGAGAAAACCCGGGCTTTTTTAAAAATTGAAGACGGATGTCAATCCTATTGCAGTTATTGTAAGATCCCTTTTGCCCGGGGACCAGTGCGCAGTCTCCCCCCAGCGCAGGTCAAGATAGAAATAGAGCGGTTGCTGGGGCTGGGTTATAAAGAAATTGTCTTAGTCGGAATCCATCTTGGAGATTACGGGAAAGATCTTGGTTGTGATCTTGCATCTTTATTGGCAAGTATTAATCAGGAATGGGAAGGTAAACTAGATCAAGAAAAATGGCGTCTACGGTTAGGATCAATCGAACCTGCGGATTTTTCCCCCTCACTGATTGAGGTTTTATTTTCATCTCGGCTGCTTTGTCATCACTTACATATTCCTTTACAGAGCGGAAGCAAGAGCGTGCTTTCCCGGATGAATAGAAAATATTCCCCAGATGATTATGCGGGTTTAGTATCCATGCTCCGTAGAGGTATGCCGAGGTTGGGTCTTACTACTGATTTAATGGTGGGATTTCCAGGCGAGACCGAACAAGAATTTGAAGAGACTTTAAAATTTCTGCAAGCGGTTGACTTTTCACGTATTCATATCTTCCCCTATTCCAAACGTGAAGGAACTAAAGCCGCGCGGATGGAGGGGCATCTTCCGCGAAAGATTAAAGAACAACGAGTGCAGCGTACGGAGACGATAGCGGAAGAATTAGCCAAGCAGTTTCGTTTACAGTTTTCTGGCAAGACCGTCGAAGTGCTGGTGGAACAGATGAATCCTGGAGGTTATTGGGAGGGTTTTTCTCGAGAGTATTTAAGAGTCCAGGTCAAAGGGAATTTTGAGCCGAACACTCTTTTACAGGCAGTTGTCGTTTCTAACAAAGTTGAACCTCTTACCGGTGAAGTAATTTAGATCAAAGAATTATTTTTAAGTTTAAAACTGAAGATAGAAAAAGGATTTTCATTTCCTTTGTCGAATTTCTTAATGTGGCGAAGGGAGGTTTAAGAATGGATGAGTGTATTTTCTGCCAGATAGCCAGAAAAGCAATTCCGGCTAAGATTCTTCTGGAAAACGAGGAGATCATAGCTTTTCAGGATATAAACCCCGTTGCCCCAGTTCATATTTTGTTGGTTCCTAAGAAACACATTAGTAGTATTATGGATCCGAAACTATCCGAGGATCCGGAATTAACAACCAAGCTTTTCTCTGCCATACAAGAGATAGCTGAAGAAACTAAGATTAACCAAGAAGGATTCAGAGTAGTCATTAACCGTGGCGTGAACGCCGGAGAAACTGTACCCCATCTCCACTTCCATCTTATAGGAGGTAGAGAGCTGTCTTGGCCTCCAGGATAATTGACTAGACATTTAGAATATAGTATAATGAAACATTATTATTCTTCATCTTTAATTGGAGTCTATGTGCCTAAGGATTACAGTGGGCAGCGGAGGGGGGGAAGTAGATCATGGCCGAAGTCAAGATCGGGAAAAACGAATCCCTGGATAGTGCCCTGCGCCGGTTTAAGCGACAGTGTCAGCGCTCGGGGATCCTGGCGGAGATTAGAAAAAGGGAGCATTATGATAAGCCAAGTGTGCGTAAGAAAAAGAAATCCGAAGCCGCCCGGAAAAAGAAGAGATTTTCCTAATTGTCTCTTAAGGTCCACCCGTGAAGGGAGGACCTTTTTACTTATGTGAGGGAATTGCATAATTACCTTAAGCTTGTATTTAACCACAATATATATATGTCTCACATTTCACACCTTCAAAGCAAAAGTCAACTAAATTCGTTTTCCGAGATTAGATACATGATAAAAGCTCAGTTAAATTAGGGAGATGCGAAAAATGAGATATGTGGTTATATCTTAAATAATTGAATGATGCAATTTCTTAACCTGTTAAGAAATAATTAACTTTATTTTTGAAACTTTTTAGCTGTTTTTATTGTTTATGATCATAGAGAATTATATAAAGTAAAATAAGGAAAGAGGGGGTTGCGATGAAGATAAAAAAATTTATTAAAATTAGTCCTTTTTCCGTTGTAGTACTCGTAATTGCATTGCTTGTAACCATTTCCTCGTATCAAAAAGTAGGGAACGACGAGACGGATTTATTGTATGTTATCCCTTTGAAAGGCGCTATTTCCGGAGGAACGGCGGACTTTATTAATCGGGGTCTCTTGGAGGCCGAAAAGCGACAGGCAGAAGGCGTCTTGTTAGAATTGAAAACCTTTGGCGGTTTTGCCGATTCAATGACTGAGATCGGCGATGCTATTAGTAGCTCAAAGGCGCCAGTCTATGTTTTTATTGAAGGAAGGGCGATCTCAGCCGGAGCATATATTGCTTTAAGCGCCAACAAGATTGTTATGTCTCCTGATGCGGTACTGGGCGCCTCTCAACCTCTGGTTGCCGATGGAACACCGGCTCCGGAAAAAACTAAAGCTGCCTTTCGTAAAATGTTCAAAGCAGTTGCGGAAGCGCGAGCCCAAAAAACAGGAGTGGATTTAAATCCCTTATTAGCTGAAGCGATGGTCGACCCCGAGGTGGAAGTAGAAGGGGTGGTGGCGAAAGGAGAATTACTGGCGTTAACGGCGAAAGAAGCTATAGAGCATAATTATGCTGATCTGATTGCCGACAATCGTAATCAAGCGATTGCCAAATTAGGTTTAGCCAATTTGACTACTGTTGTGGTACAGCAAACTCCTGTTGAAAGCCTGGTCAGATTCTTGACTGATCCGGTAATCAGTCCTCTCTTGCTTACTGTTGGGTTTACGGCGCTCATTATTGAAGTATTTACGGCTGGATTTGGTTTAGCTGGAGTTATAGGTATTATTTCTTTATTGCTCTTTTTTGGAGCGAGGATTCTTTCGGGGTTGGCAGGGATGGAAGTTATCTTCTTGTTCTTCCTTGGTCTCGTTTTGATGGTAATTGAAGCTTTTGTGATTCCTGGTTTTGGCTTTGCTGGAATCTTGGGCTTGCTGGCCATGGGAGGTAGTATTATTCTTTCTTATGCCACCAGCGGGCAAGGATTGGCTTCTCTGGGGATTGCCCTGGTGTGGTCGATTTTTCTTGTTTCTTTAGCGTTTCAGTATTTAAAGAATAGTCAGCTGCTTAAGCGGATTATACTAAAAACAAGCGCTGAAGGTCAGCACGGTTATTCAGCTGTTCCTATTTACCAACGGTATCTGGGGAGTATCGGGGTAGTGGTTCACCCTCTTCGTCCGGCAGGAGTAATTGAATTGGCAGATGGGGAAAGATTAGATGTGGTCTCAGAGGGAACTTTTATCCCTATCGGGCAACAGGTCAAAGTTATTGCTGTAGAAGGCAGGAGAATATTGGTGCGAGTCGAAGGTTAAAATTACCAAAGTAAATAATATTTAAAAAAGAGGTGTTGTTAATGGAAGTAATCACCCTATTTATGATTGCTCTAGCGGTGGTTGCGGTTCTTTTGTTTTTCAACTTTATCCCTGTGGGGTTATGGATCTCTGCGTTGGCAGCCGGGGTTAGCATTAAGATTTGGAATCTCTTTGCCATGAGGCTAAGGAGAGTTCCCCCTTCCCGGATTGTCTTGCCAATGATTAAAGCGGTGAAGGCAGGGATCGATGTTACCGTAGATAAACTAGAGGCTCACTTTTTGGCGGGTGGTAATGTGGATAGGGTGATTGATGCTTTGATCGCTGCTCAGCGGGCGGAGATTAATTTGACTTTTGAACGGGCAGCCGCTATTGATCTCGCAGGAAGAAAAGTTCTCGAAGCTGTTCAGATGAGCGTTAACCCCAAGGTGATTGCCACGCCGGAGATTGCAGCAGTAGCCAAGGATGGGATTGAACTTAAAGCTAAGGCGCGGGTGACCGTGCGGGCTAATATCGACCGCTTGGTGGGTGGCGCCGGCGAGGAAACGATCATTGCGCGAGTGGGTGAAGGGATTGTTACCACTGTAGGCTCCGCAGAAACGCATAAAGAAGTTTTGGAGAATCCGGATAAGATCTCCCGGACTGTCTTAGAAAAAGGGCTTGATGCGGGAACAGCTTTTGAGATTCTCTCGATTGATATTGCCGATGTTGATGTGGGTAGGAATATTGGGGCTAAACTCCAGATTGATCAGGCGGAAGCGGATAAGAATATCGCCCAGGCGAAAGCAGCGGAAAGAAGATTTGCCGCTTTAGCGTTGGAACAGGAGATGAAAGCTCAGGTTCAAGAGATGCACGCGCGGGTAGTTGAGGCCGAAGCTGAGGTCCCACGAGCTTTTGCCGAAGCGCTTCGCGCTGGGAAGATTGGGGTTATGGACTATTACCAACTTCAGAATATCCAGGCTGATACTTCGATGCGAGAAGCGATCGGTCGTGGGAGCAGACCGGTATCGGACGGGTCTGAAGAATCTAAGAAATAGGGGTTGAGGTAATGGCTTGGATTTGGTTATTGTTTGCTGTCTTCTCCATTATTGCTAACATCCTTGAAAAGGCGGCTAAAAACCAGCGACCTCCAGTATCGCCGCCACTGAAGAATAAAGAAAAAGCCCCCTCAGCTCCTAAACCCGTGGCTTTTCCTCCTTTCTTTTTTGGAGAGGAAGAAGAAGAGACCGAAAAACCAATAGTAATTAAAGACCAGGATTTTGGGGAGAGATCTGTCGACCAAGGGGGCTCTTTAGCTAGTTCTGAGCAAATTGAGAAAACTTTTTCTGCTACTAAGAAGTTACAAACTAATCTTGATTTTCGTGATAGAATACGAGCTTCCTCTGAGGCGGAGTTAGATCATGACCCCTTTGAGCAGTATTCCCTAAATGACTACAGCGAAGACTGGTTAGTCGACTCAGAAGAAAGTCAATGGGGAGAAGAGCGTAAACAGTTCCTTTCGGCTCTGGTCTTAGCTCAAGTGATGACTAGACCGGATTTTAGAACTACTCCTTGGCAGCGCCGGCTTTGATCTTACTCGGGCTAATTGCGTTGTTCCCAGATTCAACTATCCTACCTAGAAAATAGATCTCGATATTCGTCGCTGGTCTCACATTTCGCATTCAATCTATAAAAAGAAGGTGTGCGAAAAG
>ENA-UOOK01004414-UOOK01004414.1-fermentation-metagenome-genome-assembly--contig:-NODE-4414-length-15103-cov-4.753788_pt1 | contig 15103 bp, 13 predicted proteins | sample MGYA00245777_ERZ724023 | MGnify/ENA primary metagenome ERZ724023 (study PRJEB28704, sample SAMN03018312) | fermentation metagenome | biome: anthropogenic terrestrial biome; feature: soil; material...
CATTCTTTATGTCACCTCCCTTCGCTGTAGAGTTTTAGATAGATATTTTTTGAAATGTAGATTTTTACATATTTGTATCTACATCAAATTTTGATATATTTAAATTGTACATGAGCTTATTACACTGCTTCTTTTGTTACAATACAGATAGTTTATGAATGGGAAAAGATATTGTGAAGTAGCCTTTATTCTAAGATTCTTTTAATATAAGCAATAGTTCTAACTGCATCATTTAATGCATAAATAGCTTTTTCATCAATCTCTTTTCCTTTTTTAACTTCCAGCATAGTTGAATCAATGTATCTGGAATAATTTATCAGAAAACATTGTATTCTAGTATTAACTTCTTTTATTTTTTCTTCAAATTCTTCTTTGCTAAGCTTCTTAAACGTTACTTCTTTAGTATTAGCAAGAATAACCTTTGATTCCAAAAGATGATCACGAGTTGAACCATAAACCAGAGAATGAGAGCCACAGCTGTTATTTCCTACCATTCCACCAAACTACCGTTAAAATTTATGACAATTCTACTATAAATATCTCCTCTTGTCAAGAAACTGAAAATGACGATTCGTGGGTCAAAAAAAGATGACCATCGTCGGGTTACGCATTTAAAAAGAGTTGGAAGGAGAACCTTGTCTGGAAATGGAATTACTACCAACAGCCAAGAAAGCGATTTGCACGTCTCGCTCTTTTGGGGAGCTCCAGACAGAGCTGGAACCAATTCACGAAGCCGTGGCCAACTTTGCAAGTTCCTGCGCGGCCAAGCTTCGTCAACAGAAGACCTGTGCAAAAACGATAATGGTCTTTATTCATACCAACAGTTTTAAGCCGAATGATCCCCAGTATGCTCGGAACATAGTCTATAAATTGCCCGTGGCAACCAATAGTAGCATTGAACTGATCAAATACGCCCTAGCCCTCCTGGATTTGATTTATCAGGAGGGATTCCGTTACAAAAAGGCCGGAGTGATCGTAAGTGAGATCGTACCCGAAACCCGGGTGCAGTGCTCCTTATTTGATGGCGTCGACCGTGTCAAGCAGGACGCGCTGATGCATGCGATGGATGAAATCAATGCCCGCTTTGGATCTAATGCTGTAAAAATTGCGACCCTGGGCACTGGCGCTCAATGGAAACTACGCCAAGAAAAATTGTCGCCCTGTTATACAACCCGCTGGAGTGATATTATCAAGATTAAGGTGTGAATGAAATGTGTTTTTTTTACGCGCTCTCTAAGGAAGCACAAAAGTTAAAGAATCGGATGCAAATTAAATTTGACTTTGAGTTTGAACCGGTATTTTATACCTCTGGTTTTGATTATCCCCAAATGCCCGTGGTCACCAATCAAGAGCCGGATCGGCTCCAAATGCTGAATTGGGGACTTATTCCGCCCTGGACAAAGCCCGAAGAAGCTTCGAAGATGCGCTCTTATACACTAAACGCCCGCAACGATTCGCTTTTTGTCAAGCCTTCCTTTAGAAACACTATCCGCCAAAAGCGGTGCTTAGTCCCGGCGACCGGATTTTACGAATGGCGGGAATTTGCAGGTAAGAAGTATCCGTATTTTGTCTATCTTAAAAAGCAAGAGGTTTTTAATTTCGCGGGGCTCTGGGAGGAATGGGTTGACCGGAGCACAGGCGAGATGATCAAGACCTATAGCATCATCACCACTGAAGCTAACCGTATGATGTCGAAAATTCACAATACAAAAAGGCGAATGCCGGTCATTTTACCCGAGAGTGTGGAACAAAATTGGCTGTGTCCCGATCTAAGCATAGAGGAAATTCTTTCAATGACAAGACCTTTAGACGACTCTTTCATGGCAGCGCATACAATCAGTAGACTGATAACCTCAAAAAACGGGCAACGAAATGTACCGGCGATTCAAAATGAATTTCGTTATCCTGAACTGACGGAGCTCTAAATTATAGCTTATATATTTCGCATCCGTAAAAGCATGCTAAAAAATATTGAATAGGGCCAACTTAGTTGAAATCAAGAAGCGATTAACTCTCAATGTGAGAAAGATCAATAGAAGTCGCTCACGCCGGCTACCGAGTCGCTCATGCCGACTACATTAAATTAAGATCACGAAGTGATTTGACAGAAGTCGGATGAGTCGACAAGCTCCAGAGGCGCTTTAATAGGTAGAGTTCTATCTTAAGATGGTCAATTCCTTGTTAACACCTACTATAAAAATAATCAGATTAGTCTAAAATATTAATTAGTGTATCAAAGAGGTGTTTGTTTTGTCCTTAGTTCGATAATGTTAATAACAAAGTTATTATATTTGGAAACATTTGTGCTAATCCCGTTTTTGCCGGTAATATACTCCAAAAGAATTCTTAATGGAAATTAAGTATTTGTTAAGTATTCTTTAAGATTTAGGCTTTATACTTAAAGACAAGAAAATTAACATTGCTGATTTTTTTTACCAACTATGTCGGTAGCGCGATCGGGGTTAGCCTCACGGGTATTATCAGATAAGAGGAAGACAGTAAATGGACAACATAATGAGCTAAGTGGAGGCGCCTTTGATGACAACTTTATATGCAAAAATTGTAATGATTGTTAAAAGAATTTTTACCGGAAAAATAATTCTTTATGCTATTTTAGCCTTTCTTTTCGTTTTGACGGTGATGGCTTATACCACATATGATAACAATCGTAATGAGATAATCGACCAGCAACATCAGCATCTGCTGACGATCAGCAGATCCACCTGTAGAAGTTTGGAAATTTATGTCGGCGAAAAGGTGGACTGTCTAAAAATACTAGCGTTAAATGACCGCTTTGCGTTTGCGATGAAGAATGAGAATCGTTTGGCGCTACAGAGTTACTTTTGCGCATATCTTGAGGCGCAAAAAGAAGATGTTCGCAGGGTTTACGAAATAAATAAAGCTGGAAAAATCGTCTATCAGCATCCGGAGCCAACGACGCCTTCCTTTTCGAATTCCTATGCTGTTCTTAGTAAGGATATTGAACGGGTGTTGGCAGAAAAGAGCACTTATATCGGTAGAGCAAAAAAGGATGAGGATGGGCAGTACGTTATCAATATTTTTGAACCTGTTTTTTATGACAGAGAATTTATCGGCATTATTGTGGGCGCTGTTAGTTTAAATATGATGTATGAAAAGTTAGTTAAACCTGTCAAGGCCGGCAAAGAAGGATACGCGATGGTGAAGGATCGGGATGGCATTATTTTGATGCATCCCGCCGAGGACCAGATCGGAATTGACGTCATTGCAACAAGAAAAGAACGTCACCCTGATTTTGAATTTCATGAACTGGAGTCTCTTATTGAACAGCAGTTTGCTAACGAAGAAGGGACGACCATCTATCATTCCTATTGGTGGACGGATAAAAAGCCGCAAAAAACCAAGAAACTGAATGCTTTTTCTCGGGCCTATATCGGCGAAGAATTCTGGATTGTCGCGATGGCCCTCTCCTATAACGAACTGGAAGGGCCCATCAGGCAACATTTAGTAAAAATAGTGCAGGTTGCTTTTGTAATCATCCTGATCATTTCAGTTGCTATTTTTATCATTCTAAAAATCCAAAAAAACAAAGAGGCGCTTGAAGTTGAAACCAAATATCTTAAAGAACTGAACGCCACTACGGAAGAACTTAGAAAAAAAGATTTACAACTGCAACATTCCCAAAAACTGCAGGCGCTAGGGACCTTGACTGGCGGTATCGCCCATGAGTTTAATAATTTATTAACGCCAATTCTCGGGTATACCGAAATTCTGAAAAAAAGTGTTGCCATAGACAGTAAGGATTATGAGTACATTAATGAGATTTATGACGCTTCCCGGAAAGCAAAGAATATCATTGAGCAAATTCTGGTCTTCAGCCGTTTAGATAGAAATACAACAAAATATGAACCGATCCAAGTTAGTTTGTTAGTTGAGGAAACATTGAATCTCATAAGGCCGACTCTTACTTCCAACATAAAAATTAGCTATGAAGACAGTAGCGATGGCAGCTGTATTATGGCTAATCAAGTACAAATCCATCAGGTGCTGCTCAACCTGTATAATAATGCTTTTCATGCCATGAAGGATGCGGAGGGAGTACTAAAAGTAACGCTTTCCACCGTCAAGCGGAATGAGGCGCCGGAAAATTACACCAGCGCCTCTGAGACAGAAGAGTATGTGCAGATTACAGTTAGCGATAGCGGTTATGGGATGAGCGCGGAAGCAGTAACCAGAATCTTCGAACCGTTTTTTACGACAAAAGGCCTCGGAGAGGGCACGGGGTTAGGATTGTTTGTCGTCCAAGGGATTGTTCGTAATCATAAGGGTTTGATCACAGTTGAGAGCGTTGTTGACAAAGGCAGTACTTTTAAAGTTTATTTTCCCAAAGTCCAGGGTACTCCGAGTGTTGCGGAAGAAGAAAAAATTGAATTTAAAAAGCTAAAAGGCTTAAAACCGGTTTTAATGGTGGATGATAATCCGAAGGTCTTAAAAGTAATGAAAAAAGGGCTGGAAGATTTTGGATTGGAAGTGCTAGCCGAGACAAACAGCGTTGAGGCCTTAAATATTTTTAAGCAGGATCCGTCAAGATTTGAGGTGGTAATTACCGATCAGGCGATGCCTGATCTAAGGGGCGTAGAGTTGGCGGAAAGGTTAAAGAAGCTTAATCCCCGAGTCAAGATTATTTTGGTCACCGGCTATGCGGATGAAAAAGTTGCGGAATACATGAAACGCATGATTATTGATTATTACTTGAATAAACCGGTGATTGGTAAACAGATGGCCAAAGCTGTTTGTGACGTGCTGGAAAAGGATTACTAAAACGGAGAAGTGATCATGTGGGAAGAGAATCTGAGAGAGCAGATAGTGGACCTACAATCGCCGTGCGAGAAAGGGCGTTTAGAAGAATTTCTAAACAAGCAGGATTTAAAGCTGGATCAGGATGTTGAATATTCGATTGCCTTATATAAAGGGGAAAAGATCGTAGCTACGGGCTCCTTTAGCGGGAGAGTGCTGAAAAGCATTGCGGTGGATGACGAACATAAAAACGCCGGATTATCCGCTCGAATTCTTACCGGTTTGCTGCGGGAGGAATACGAAAGAGGGAGAACACATCTTTTCATTTATACCAAACCGGAAAACAGGTCCGTCTTCTCTGAACTGGGGTTTTACACCATTGCCCAAGTGCCATCTAGGGTAATCCTGATGGAGAATAGGCCGGAGGGGATTAAAAATTACCTTGCAGAAATTTCAAAAGAGAAAGCGGAAGGAGGCGGAATATCGGCGGCAGTGGTTGTTAATTGCAATCCTTTTACCCTGGGGCACAAGTATTTAATAGAGTACGCCGCGTCAAGATGTGAAAAACTCCATATCTTTGTTTTGTGGGAAGAACGATCTGTTTTCCCGGCGGAGCTCAGGTATAGTCTGATAAAAGAAGGGGTGGGGCATCTTCCCAATGTTGTTCTGCATAAAGGGGGAAATTACATCATTTCGGCAGCGACTTTCCCGTCCTATTTCATTAAAGAATACCAAGAGCAAGTGGAGACCCATGCCAGACTTGATCTTGAAGTATTTTCAAAATATATCGTTCCCACGCTTGGTATTAGTAAAAGATTCGTGGGGGATGAACCGTACTGTGAAGTGACTGCGGCGTACAATAGGATTATGCAAGAGGTTCTTCCGGCTTGTGGGGTTGGAGTGGAAGTGGTTCCAAGGTTAACCTATGACGGATTGGCTGTCAGCGCCTCCAGAGTGCGCGAGTTAATTCGGATGAACAAAATCGATGAAGTTAAGGGACTGGTTCCGGAAAGCACTTATCGTTTTCTTTTGTCGTCCGAAGCCCAAGAAATAATTAAGCACATTCAATTAAGCTATCAAAGACACTAGCCAGAAAGGGTGGTCAAGATGAAGATTAACGCTGTCGGTGTCGCCGGAACACTTGAATCCAGCGATATCATCGTTCAAATTGAAAAGAACACAGGAAAAGGGATTGAAATTGAACTTAAAAGTACGGTGGAAAATCAGTTCGGGGGGCAGATTCGAAAGGTAATCAAAGAGACCTTGGAAGAAATGGGGATTACGGACGCCTTGGTCCGTGCTAATGATAAAGGAGCGCTGGACTGTACCATTCGCGCCCGAATCTTAACTGCGGTGAACCGGGTAAGTGACGGTAATAGTTATCCTTGGGGGGTGAAATAGATGCGTCGGTTAAGACGGACGATGTTATATGTCCCTGGAAATAATCCGGGAATGATTAGAGATGTGCATATCTACGGCGCCGATGCCATCATGTTTGACCTTGAAGACTCGGTCTCTTTAAATGAAAAAGATGCGGCGCGTTCTCTCGTTTACCATTCGCTGAAAACCTTCGATTATGGCGAGGCAGAAATTCTCGTTAGGGTTAATGGCTTGGACACACCCTTTGGTCGGGAAGATTTTGAAGCTATTGTGCGGGCAAAACCGGACGCCATCCGTTTACCGAAAACAGAAAAGGCGGAAGACGTTAAAGAAGCGGATGAACTGATTTCCCAAATTGAAGCGCAGATTGGTCTGGAACATGGGACCATTAAAATGATGGCGGCTATTGAAAGCGCGCTGGGAGTGATTAACGCCTATCAAATCGCTACCGCCAGTGAACGGCTGATCGGGATTGCCCTGGGGGCCGAGGATTTTGTGACCGATCTGAAGACGTCGCGTTCAGCAGACGGTATAGAGTTATTAGCGGCCAGATCCCAGATTTTACTGGCGGCAAGAGCGGCGGGAATCGACGCGCTGGATACAGTCTTTTCGGATATCAATGACACCGAGGGTTTTGCGAACGAAGTTAAGCTCATTAGAAAAATGGGATTTGACGGAAAATCAATTATTAATCCCCGCCAGATTGAAATTGTTCATCAGATTTATCGACCGAGCGAAAGCGAGATCACAAAATCCCTTCGTATTATCAAGGCTTTTAAGGAAGCGGAGAAAAAAGGGTCGGGGGTCATCAGTTTGGACGGGAAAATGATTGATAAACCGATTGTGGAACGAGCGCGCAGGGTTCTTGAATTAGCTGAGGCGGCTAAAGTAGTTATGGAGTGAGGTGAAGATCATGAAAAATGGAGTCGAAAGAGAAATACCAGAAGAAATATCCGGGCTTGGCGCGTTAAAAGCCTATGAAAAGCAATTCATCAACGGACAGGCGAAAAATACCCAACGTTTAAAAGAACGTCAGTATAACCCGGCTAGAAATAAAATTATTGATTCCATAGAGACCGCGATTAAAGCGACGGGGTTAAAGGACGGAATGACAATTTCGTTCCACCATCATTTTCGTGATGGGGATTACGTTGTTAACATGGTCATGGACGTTATTGCCGGGATGGGGATTAAAGACTTGACGTTGGCGGCCAGTTCGCTTAATAAGATTCACGCTCCGTTGATTAATCATATTAAGAATGGCGTAATCCGAAGAATTGAAACCAGCGGTTTGCGGGGAGAACTGGCTCAGGCAGTCTCCAACGGACTCATGAATATTCCTGTCGTCATCAACTCGCACGGCGGAAGAGCCAGAGCTATTGCCGCGGGGGAAATCAACATTGATGTAGCGTTTTTGGGAGTTCCTTCTTGCGATGCCTATGGCAATGCGAATGGATATTCCCGACAAAATAACGCCGCTTCCGCCTGTGGCTCGTTAGGATACGCGAAAGTTGACGCCAGATATGCCAAACAGGTGGTTTTGATTACCGATAATTTGGTGGAATATCCGAATGTTCCTTTCGGTATTCCCGGGTCCCAGGTGGATTACATCATCGTGGTCGATGCGATCGGCGATCCTGCCGGGATAATGTCGGGGGCCACGCGCTATACTAAAAACCCCAAGGACTTGTTGATAGCGCAGCATGCTGCGGATGTGATTGAAGCCTCCGGTTATTTTGAGGATGGTTTTTCCTTGCAAACCGGTTCCGGAGGAGCATCGCTGGCTACCACCAGATTCTTACGGGACAGGATGATTGCCAGAAATATTAAGGCCAGTTTCGCCTTGGGCGGAATTACCGGGCAAATCGTAGAACTGCATGAAGAAGGTTTGATCAAGAGGTTGTTGGATGTCCAAAGTTTCGATTTGAGAGCAGTGGAGTCGCTAAAAAATAATCGGTTCCACCATCAGATTGACGCCGAATATTACGCCAGTTCAGACAATGAAGGCAGCGCCGTCAACCAACTTGATATCGTAGTGCTGAGCGCGCTGGAGATCGATCTGGACTTTAATGTCAATGTTATTACCGGATCCGACGGGGTCATTCGGGGGGCTTCGGGAGGGCATTGTGATACCGCCGCCGGAGCATCGATGGCGATTATTGTCGCCCCTTTGATTCGCGGTCGAATGCCTACTATTCTTGAACGGGTCCATACGGTGGTTACACCCGGACACACCGTGGATGTGCTTGTTACGGATCAAGGCATTGCGGTCAACCCTTTGCGTCAGGATTTGTATGAGAATCTTAAAGCAGCAAAACTGCCCCTTTTATCTCTCGAAGAACTTAAGGCAAAAGCCGATCGGGTTGTGGGAAAACCCGAACCGATCAAAGTTAAAGATAAAATAGTCGGATTAGTAAAATACCGTGACGGTTCGGTGATTGATGTGATTCGCCAAGTGAAAGAGGTTTTATAGTTTGGATAGCCAAATGCGAGAAGCAACCCTGGAGGACATTTTGCGGGCTCGCGACCGGAGAGCGGAGAAGCAGAAACAGCTGATACAGGAGTATGTTTTGCCTTTGGTTTCATTTACGATCAATATCCCGGGGACGATCAAGAGCAGTCCTTTATATGTCAAAATATTCGAGGAGGGATTGGCCCTCCTCGGACAGAGGCTTTCTACCAAAGGGGTGACCGTTGTCGCCGGAGAGGTTCATTATCGGTTCACCGGTCCCGAAGCATTTATCGTCGTGAACGGTAGTGAGTCAGCTCTGAAAAAACTGGTTTTACAGCTTGAGGATTCGCACCAGCTGGGAAGAATCTTTGATTTTGATGTTTTGGGGCTGGATTTTCAGTCCATCTCACGGGAAAGCTTAGGTTATCCGCAACGAAAATGTTTGCTCTGTGATGAGCTTGCCCGGGTTTGCGCCCGGAGCGGGCGACATCCTGTAGATAAGCTAAGGGAGAAAATTAACTCTATGGCGCAAAACTACTTTAAACACAGCGAGGATGTCAAGCCTATTAATGCCTTATACCCTGAGATTTTTAAATATTTCAGGGATAAGAATAGTAAAGGGGTTTACCCCAAAACAAATTTAAAGGAGGAAAACTTATGAGTATCAAAAAAATGTTTGCCCCAATGATGAAAGGAGTATTAGCTTTAATCTTACTGGTGGCCGTTTGTGGAGCCGTTCCCCAAGCGAGCGCTCAAGTAAATTTCCCGCGGAAGGCCTTTGAGTTCATTGCGCCTTCAGGTGCCGGCGGTGGCTGGGATCTAACCATCCGTACGGTGGCCAAAACTCTTCAAGACAACAAACTTGTTAAAGTCCCGATGCCCGTTACCAATAAGGCCGGCGCCGGTGGCGGCGTTACATTGGCCTATATGCAGGACAGAAAAGGCAGCGATACCTTGCTTGTTGTTTATTCGGCGCCGCTCCTTCTGATTAATCTTACCGGGACAACACCTTTAAGCTACAAGAATACCACCCCGCTGGCAAGGTTGATTGTGGATTACGGCTGTTTTGCGGTGGCTAAAAAATCTAAATTCAAGACCATTAATGATGTCATGGACGCTTTAAAGAAAGATCCCAAGAGTGTTAAAATTGGAGGGACTTCCGCGGCGGGAAGCCTTGACCACCTCCAGTTCCTTGCAATGGCGAAGGCTGCGGGTGTAACCAGGCTCAGAGAAATCGATTATATCAGTTTCCAGGACGCCACCGGCGCCGCGATGTTAATGGGCGGTCATATTGATCTCTTGTCGACAGGATTAGGCGATATTTCGGGCGTTATTGAGAGCGGAGACGTGATCGCGCTTGCTACCACAGCAGCGGAACGCGCCGGGGGGGAATTTGCCAATATCCCGACCTGCAGGGAACAAGGGATTGATGCGGATTTTGGTAACTGGAGAGGACTCTTTGGCGCTCCGGGTATGCCTGATTATGCTGTTCAATTCTGGAGAGAAACACTAAAGAAAATGGTCGAGACGAAAGACTGGAAGGCAGCCTGTGTTCGAAACGGCTGGGCTGAGTACTATGCCGACAAACCAGAGTTTGAAAAGTACCTTTATGACACAAACGAGGAGTACAGATTCCTGCTTTCCGAAATCGGGTTGTTGAAATAATTAATCGGTTTGATTCAGTGCCGCTACGGCGGCACTGAATCAAGAGTAACAGATAATGGGGGGGAAAAAGTGAATATTAGTGCGCTTACCGGCATAGTTACCATGGTATTTGGTCTCATCTACACCTGGATGGCTTATAGCATGCCCAGAGCAAGTATAGGTAAACCAATGGATCATATTATATTCCCGTTGATTCTGGGGATTGGGATGATATTTTGCGGTCTCCTTCTCTTTTTCGTTGAAGGGCGGAAAGTAATGGAAGGCGGAGAAAAAAGAGAGGCCGGGGCGGGTCTGGCCCGTGATACGAAACTGATTATCTTCACTTGTGTAATGGCGGTTTTATATGGTATTTTCTTTGAACGGCTCGGTTATGTTTTATCGACGACTATCTTTATTGGTTCATTGCTTTTTGTGCTCAATGGGAAGAAAAAATGGAAAACTAACGTTATTGTGGCGGTATTATTCAGTCTCATTGTTTATATAGGTTTTTCGCGACTGCTCTCTATACCGCTTCCGATGATGCCAATCCTACAAATTTAGTTTAAGGGGTGATATATAAATATGGGTTCGATTATGAGCTATCTTTTGCTGGGTCTGAAGGTGGCGTGTCAACCGATCAACATCATGTGGGTGACAGTCGGCGGCATTTTGGGCACGATTATCGGAATGCTCCCGGGATTAGGGCCGGCAACAGGGGTTGCTGTTTTGATTCCGATGACTTATGCGATGGGGCCCGTGGGAGCGCTGATTACCATGTGCGGCGTTTATTATGGCGCCATGTTCGGTGGGTCAAGAAGTTCTATTCTTATTAATACGCCGGGTGATGGGGCGGCGATCGCGGCTACCTTTGACGGCTATCCCATGGCGATGCAAGGAAGAGCAGAATCGGCGCTGGCCATTTCGGGAATCGCCTCTTTTATCGGGGGAATGATCTCAACGGTGCTGATTATCTTTCTGGCTTCCCCGGTGGCCAACTTTGCGCTTAGGTTCGGACCGGCGGAATACTGCCTCCTGATGGTGGCGGCGCTGGCCATGACGGCGACCATGGCGAAGGGGAACGTGATCCGCGCCTTTATATCGCTGATTTTCGGATTAATGATCTCCACTGTCGGCCTGGACTCGCAGACGGGCATTCCGCGTTTTACCTTTGGTTTTCTGGAGCTGCTGTCTGGGATTGACTTTTTAACCGTAATCATCGCCATCTATGCGCTGGGTGAAGTTTTTAAGTGTTTTAAAGGGATCGAAGAGGGCACGAAAAAAATGCAGACTAAGTTCGGTAAGATCTGGATTACCAAGGAAGAATGGAAGCGGTGCTGGCGTCCGATTCTGCGAAGCACCCCACTGGGCTTCCTGATCGGAGCTCTCCCCGGGTGCGGCGGCACCATGGCTTCACTGTTAGCATATAACAATGAAAAACAATTTTCCAAGAATCCGGAGAATTTTGGTAAAGGAGAGATCATCGGTTTGGCTGCGCCGGAGGCGGCAAATAACGCTTCCTCGGTCGGCGCGTTGATCCCGATGTTGACGATGGGAATCCCCGGTTCAGGAACAACCGCGGTCATGATGGGGGCCTTGCTGATGCTGGGACTCCAACCCGGACCGTTGCTCTTCCAGAGAAATCCGGATATTGTGTGGGGCCTGATAGCCAGTATGATCCTGGGGAATTTTATTCTGGCGGTTATAAATATCCCCTTAGCCGGAGTTCTGGTCAGAGTGCTGGCCATCCCGCCCAAAATCCTTTATCCGATCATTCTCGGATTGGCTTTTATCGGAACCTATGCCATCAGTAACATGGTCTCCGACTTCTATATTTTGGTTATTTTTGGGATCATCGGTTATTTTATGCAAAAAGCCGATATACCGACGGCGCCTTTGATTCTGGCGGCGATTGTCGGTAATTCGATGGAAGTATACTTTAGACAGGCGCTTATTCTTTCTAATGGCAGCTTGCGGATATTTACCAAATCAACTATTTGTATTGTTCTACTGATTTCGACAGTTTTCTTTATTGCCCTGCCTATTTTTAGAGATACTAACTTGTTTAAAGGTAAAACTAAGAAAGCAGCGGCCTAAGTGGGGGTAAGCTATCCGGTCTTCTTTTTTTAGAACAGGATAGCTTATCCTGTTTTCAAACTAATATTAAGATTAAACATAATAATAACACGCATTTAAAGTCTTTGATTATTATGTTTTTACGAGGGATGAATGCGTAATGTGCTACCATAATGAAATGTGCGCAAACATCGCGCAACTTGCTATCCAGTCGCTGTTATATGAGGTTTCCGCTTCTCCTAAGCCGGGATTGGTTGATCGCTATAATCAAGGCGCCCACAATGATATGGATTTTTTCAGCTTTATGGCCAGCACCGCTTCGCTGGTCTGTTATTTTTATAATACGGCGGCCATGGGGGTGAAATATGCCGGACAGAAGGCGACGGAGTTATTTTCTGCCTTACGGGGTCTGGGCATCGAAGCTGAAAAAGCGATGTTAAAGGCGACCGGAGGGGTAAATACCCATAAAGGATTGATTTTTTCTCTCGGACTGATCAGCGCGGCGACCTCCTGCGTTCTGGTGGAGCAGAAAGCGAGCAGGCCGGATGCGGAGGGTGTCTGCCACAAAGTGGCGGCCATGACATCCGGCATCTGCCGGAGGGAACTGGAGGAAACGAAGAAACATGCCGAACTGCTTACTCATGGCGAGCGGCTTTACAAAAAGTATGGTTTTAAAGGGATACGCGGCGAAGCGGAAAGCGGATTCGCTACGGTTAGAAACCATGCCTTGCCCGAATTGAAACGTTTAAAATCCAAGCCGGGTATTTCCTTAAACGATCTTTTAGTACAGGTTTTGCTGGTTTTGATGGCTGTTAATGAGGATACAAATATAGCGGCTCGGCATGATCAAGAGACTTTGGAAGATGTAAAGAAAAACGCCGGGCGCGTTCTTGAGGCCGGAGGAATGCTCACGGCGGCGGGTATCCGGATGGTGTACCAAATGGATCAGGAGTTTATTAAGAGGAATATAAGTCCGGGGGGGTCGGCAGATCTGCTGGCGGTAACAGTAATGCTTGATCTCCTTAGTGAGTTGAAGATATAATAGAACATAAAGTTCTATAAATGCTACTTCATAAGAGTATTCTTTTATAAAAGCATACTCTAGAAAATCAAAAGATACAATAAACTGGAAGAGAGCCTTATATTAAAAGGAGGTGGGTGGAGAAGATGGCACGTAAAATATTTAAAAAAAAGCGAGTAATCAAGAATAGTTCGATCAGAATTAAGCTGTTGCTCGGTTTTTTAGGGGTTTCATTGATCCCGATGATTTTTATAGGCGCCCTCTCGTACTTTAGCGCCAGAAAAACTATTAATGAGAAGATCTCAAGGTATTCTGACGAAGCTTTGCAGCTGACGGTTTCCAACTTTGAGGTTAAACTGCGGTGGTATGAAGATATTTTAACGCAAATGGCGGTTTCCAAAAGCACGAACAGTTTTTTGAAGGAATACATCCGATCTGATAACTCCTTTGCTCTCCAAAAAAACAAAGAAAAATTTAAAGCTTTTTTGGAAGGATATCGTTATACAGATACGGGTATCCAAGCCTTTCTTTTTATGCCTGAGGGTAAAGAAGGGAACTATGATTATGTTGAAAGTTCGCAAGGGAAAGATCTGACTCACTTTGCTCAATCTTTTCGGGAGACTGATATTTACAAGCAGGCTGTAGAAGCCAAAGGAATGGTAGTATGGTCCAAGCCGATGCCGGTTGATACCTTTACTAACTTTATTGTGATGGCCAGAGAAATTTCTTCGGAAAACACCCAAGAAGAGTTGGGTGTGTTTGCTGTGTGTATTGACGAAGAAAGTATAAACCGGATGCTTAATTATTTAATCTTGATCGCTAAGGACGGCACTGTGATCTCTGCCCCTGATAAAGGCATTTTGGGAATTCAAGCAGACCAGATTATAGATGATAAAAGTTTTAAAAAGAACCTTGCCGGTTCATTGCGGAATACCGGCTGTTTTATTGGGGACTTCCAAGAAAAGCAGGTTTTAATCAATTATCGTAACATCACAACTAACGATTGGATTGCCCTGAAGACCGCTCCGACTTCCTATCTTTATGCTGATATTAAAACTGTCGGACGTGTAACCCTTTTGTTTGGAATTATCTTTCTTATTATCGTCGTTTTGATCTCATATCAAATGTCAGCCTGGATTTCCAAGGCCCTTAATCAAGTGGTTCGCGCTATGCGACAGGCAGAAGAAGGAAATCTGGCGACCCGTGTCCAGATTGACAGCCGGGACGAGCTGGGTAACTTGGGCTGGAGTTTTAACCACATGGTGGGAAAAATGGTGGGACTAATCTTGGAGACGAAAAACGCCATTACCGCCGTCTTTAAACATAGCGATACCTTGATTGACAGCGTCAAACAATCGGCTCAAAGCGCTGAGAGTGTGGCTGCGGCTACCGAGCAAATTTCCCAGGGAATGATCGAACAGACTAACGAGACCGAAAGATCATCGCAACAGATGGGTGAATTATCAGTCCAAATTGAGCTGTTAGTCAATAAAGCTGAGCAGGTGGAGGCGATTACTAATTCTACTAAAGCCTTGAGTCTGCGGACAAAGGAAACCGTCGGTTTACTAACGGAGAAAACAGATGAAACAGACAGGATCACTAATACGATTAATAAGGATATGACCGACCTGATTGGAAGCGCTGGGGAGATTAGTAAAATTACCGACCTGATTGCCAATATTGCCGAGCAAACAACTCTACTGGCTTTAAATGCGGCGATTGAAGCTGCTCGAGCCGGAGCGGCGGGGAGAGGTTTT
>ENA-UOOK01004418-UOOK01004418.1-fermentation-metagenome-genome-assembly--contig:-NODE-4418-length-15097-cov-4.260604_pt1 | contig 15097 bp, 16 predicted proteins | sample MGYA00245777_ERZ724023 | MGnify/ENA primary metagenome ERZ724023 (study PRJEB28704, sample SAMN03018312) | fermentation metagenome | biome: anthropogenic terrestrial biome; feature: soil; material...
GATTGGCTTCGGGCGCCGATTTGTGTTATAATAACCTCACGGCGTAAGCGGAAGCAGAGCTTCCGACGCCTGAGAGAACATTGAAGCATGATCCGCGCTTACGCGCGTTCCGCGGTGAAACCGCAGCAAAACGGCATACGCCGCTTTGCGGTCATGTTATAGGTAACCTCACGGCGTAAGCGGAAGCGAAGCCTCCGACGCCTGAGAGAATATTGGTGAGCGCTCCGCGTATTTCAGGGCCTTGCGGTTATAAAATATAGCTTTATGGCATAAGCGGAGAAAAAATTTCCAGAACAAGAACAATAGTGATATCTGTATTTTGAGGTCATGTTACCATAAAACAGTCGAAGAAATCAAGAATCAGGGGGCGCCGATGGACAGCTTGACGGACATCTCCGCGATCAGGGAGATCCTGAACAGGCACGGGTTTCGCTTTTCCAAATCGCTGGGGCAGAATTTTCTCATCAATCCCGCGGTCTGCCCGCGCATGGCGCGGGAGTGCGGCGCGGACGGTGAAACCGGGGTGATCGAGGTCGGGCCGGGCATCGGCGTCCTGACGCGGGAGCTGGCGCTCCGCGCCAAAAAAGTGGTCGCCGTGGAGCTGGACCGCCGGCTGCTGCCGGTGCTTTCGGAAACGCTGGACGGCTTCGGCAACGTCTCCGTTATCGGCGGGGACATTCTGAAAATCGACCTGAACGAGCTCGTCGCGCGGGAGTTTCCGGATGGGAAGGCCGTCCTGTGCGCCAACCTGCCGTATTACATCACGTCGCCCGTCATCATGCGTTTTCTGGAGGAGCATGTCCCCGTTTCGTCGCTGACGGTCATGGTGCAGAAGGAAGCCGCGCGGCGGATCTGCGCTCAGCCCGGGAACCGCGAGTGCGGGGCGGTCAGTGTGGCGGTGCGCTACTATGCGGAGCCGGAAATCCTGTTCGAGGTATCGCGCGGCAGCTTTCTGCCCGCGCCGAAGGTGGATTCGACGGTCATCCGCCTCGCCCTGCGCCGGGAGTCGGGGAGGGAAATCGAGGACGAAGCCCGCTTTTTCGCGCTGGTGAAGGCGGCTTTCGCCCAGCGAAGGAAAACGCTGCAGAACGCCGTTTCATCCGGCCTCGGGATTCCGAAGGCCGAGGCGGCGCGAGCGCTTTCCCGGGCCGGAATCGAACAAAATGCGCGCGCGGAGCAGCTCACGATGGAGCAGTTCGCGGCGCTGAGCAACTCTTTGCCGGAATAGGAGGAATCGTCATGCTGGAATCGGATGAAAAAATGGCGGGCGCTTTTTTCGTGTTCGGAACGATCCTCGCCCTCGCGGCGATGGTGCTGGGCCCGCTGGAGATCGTAAGCTGGTCCGTCGCGTTCGGCGTCACATCCTGCTTTGTGGCGCTGGTCGGTATGTACTTCGCGTTCCAAAGCTGGGATGAGCCGGACCCGGCGGAGCAGGAGCCTGCGGCGGAAGCGGTCAACGGCGCGGAAAACAAGCCGCACCCGTAAGGCCGCTGGAACGCGCTGATTTGTCTGAGGGAAAAACGGGCCTGAAACGAAACAGTTTCAGACCCGCCCTTTTTTTAATATACGATCGCGCCGTATTTCGCCGCGAGCCGGTCGATCAGCTCGCGGTCGAGCTGACAGTTGGAATCGACGATCAGCCGGCCCTGAAAATACCGCAGGGCCGCGTCCAGAATCGTGTGGCTGTCCGTCCTCACCGCGATGGGCAGGCGCGCCATCGTGCTGGTTTCGGAAAGGAGCATCGCGTCGTCCAGCGTGTTCACCTCCACCAGAGCCGCGTTCACCTGCTCATCCTCCGCGCCGATCAGGTCCTCCATTAGGTCGCTGGTGCAGGGGATGGGGCGGCTGAACAGGATGTCGTCCCCGAGAAAGAACGCCTCGCCCTCGATGGCCGCGGCGTAGCAGTCCGCATCCTCGTAATCCGGCGCGGGGGAAGATGGGGAGAACTCATCCATCACCCGGCGCAGCGCCGAAACATATCCGGGCTCCGCGGGACGCCCGCAGCCGGCGACGGGAATTCCCGCCGTCAGCAGGGAGCGCATTTCTGCGGCGAATTCCGGTTCGGAAAGGCCCGCCGGGTCCGGCCTTGCGATCAGCGGGACCGAGGCGTGGGGCAGCACGTCGCGCAGCAGGGGCAGCAGGGCGCCCGGCCCGCCGGGGGCAGTGAGCCCGACCGCCTCGACCCCCATGGCCTGGAGCGTGATGACGGCCGAAAGAAGGGTGCAGCCCGTCATCGTATGCCCGCCGTCGTCCACCGACAGGGTGACGAAGACCGGCAGGTCCGTCGTTCTGGCCGCCAGCACGGCGGCGCGCATGTCGGCGAGCGAGGTCTGCGCCTCCAGCATCAGAAAATCCGCCCCGCTTTCCGCCAGCGCGCGCACCTGCTCGCGGTAGGCGTCGTAGATGTCGTCAAAATCGGCGCGGCCGTATGGCTGCACGAACAGGCCGCTGGGGCCGATGCACCCGCCCACCGGAACCCCGAAGGGCGCGGCATTTTTGCGCGTTTCGGCGATCAGCGCGCCGTTGATGCGCGCAACCTGAGATTCCAGGCTGTGTTCCGAAAGGAAAAAGGCGTTGGCGAACAGGGTGGGGGCGAAAATAGCCTGCGCGCCTGCATGGAGCAGGCCGGTCTGCATCCGGCTCATCTGTTCGGGATGGCCGCAGACCCAGCTTTCGGCGCACCGGCAGTCCGTCGGCATGTCATCCGCCGCGGATTCGGCGGCGGCAGGGCCATCCAGCAGGAAGGGAAGTTTCCAGGGGAAACTCATGATGATCCTCCAGTCTCGATTTTACAGCCGGGGAAACCGCCCCGGCAGATCCGCTGCTCCCGGTCACATGGATTCGGGAGCGGAAATTTTAAACATGGAAAGCACGTTGCGGATCACGGAGGAAACCGCAAGGCAGAGGCTGACGCGGGCCGCCGTCAGGCTTTCATTGTCGTTGTGTACGCGGCAGGTATTGTAAAATTTGTGGAACAGCGTGGCGAGCGTGATGACGTACCGCGTGATGCGCGCCGGGTCGTAGTCTTTGGCCGCCTGCACGATTTCTCCGGTGTAGGCGGAAAGGTGGCGGATCAGCTCGGTCTCCTCCGGCGCGGTCAGAAGCGCCAGCTCCTCGTCCCGGCACGGGCGGGGCGCGATGCCGTCCTCCTTCAGCTTTTTGAGGATGCTGAAGATTCTGGCGTTCGCGTACTGCACGTAGTAGACGGGGTTCTGCGCATCCTGCTTCACCGCAAGGTCCATATCGAAATCCATCTGGGAATTCGGTTCGCGCATGTTGAACAGGAAGCGCGCCGCGTCCACCGGCACCTCATCCAGAAGGTCCGCGAGCTGGATCGCCTTGCCGGTGCGCTTGCTCATGCGCACCACCTGGCCGCCCTGCGTCAGCTTGACCAGCTGCATCAGGATCACGTCGAGCCGGTTGCCCGAAAGGCCGATGGCGTCCATCGCGCCCTTCATGCGGGCGACGTGCCCGTGGTGGTCCGCGCCCCAAACGTCGATGCAGCGGTCGAAACCCCGGATCAGGAACTTGTTGCGGTGGTACGCGATATCCGCCGCAAAATAGGTCGGGTTCCCGTTCTGGCGCACCAGAACCTCGTCTTTTTCCGCGCCGTATTTCGTCGCGCGGTACCACAGCGCGCCGTCCTTCTCATAGGTCATGCCCTTGTCCTTCAGAAGCCGGATCGTCTCATCCAGCTCGCCGTCCTCGTGAAGGGTGCTTTCCAGGAACCATTTGTCGTAGACGATCCCGTACCGGAGCAGGTCGGCCTTCATCTTCTCGATGTTGCGGGGCAGCGCGTAATCCACCAGCGCCTTCCGGCGCTCCTCTTCCGGCGCGCCGACGAAGCCGTCGCCGTGCAGCTCGGAAAATTCGCGGGCGCGGTCCTTGATGTCGTCGCCGTGGTATCCGTCCTCGGGGAATTCCACCGCGTCCTCGCCCTTGTAGATTTGAAGGTAGCGGGCCGAGAGGGAAGCGCCGAATTTGTCGATCTGGTTTCCGGCGTCGTTGACGTAGAATTCGCGCCACACGCGGTAGCCCGCCGCGTCGAGCACCGAGGCAAGGCAGTCGCCCAGCGCCCCGCCGCGCGCGTTGCCCATGTGCATCGGCCCGGTGGGGTTGGCGGAAACAAATTCCACCATGATCTTCTGCCCGTGCCCGTAATCGCTGCGGCCGTACTCGCCGCCTTTTTCCGCGATCTCCTTCAGCACGCCGACGTAAAAGTGCTGGGACAGAAAAAAGTTCAGAAACCCGGGGCCGGCGATTTCGCACCGGCCGAACAGGGTGCCGTCAAGTTCCAGATGCTTCGCGAGGATTTCCGCAATTTTGCGCGGGGCCATCCGGAAAACGCGGGCGGAAACCATGGCCGCGTTCGCGGCCCAGTCGCCGTGGGCGCGGTCCGCGGGCACCTCCAGCGTAAAATCGGGCATCGGCTCCGCCGGCAGCTCCCCCGCGCGCGAAGCGCTTTCGGCGGCCTTCCGGATAGCGCTTCTGAGCTGGTCAGTTGCCTGCTGTACTAGTTTTGACATCTTTGCTGTTTGCCTCCTTGACGGTAACGAATATTTCATTGATGCTGGACAGGTCGGAATTGATGTCCAGCGTATAATTCACTTCCAGCTCGCCGCCCTTTTCATGAAGGCGGGAGTGCACGGAGCTCGTGAAAATGCCGACCATCATGCTGCCGAAGTCGGTTTCATACCGGCACTGGTGGCGCTTGCCCTTTTCCAGGATCAGGCGCGTGTGGCCGCTCCCACCGCGCATCAGGGTCACGGTGTCGTTTCCCTCCACTTTCAGGACGGAGGTGACGGGCGCGCGGCTGCTTTCGGCGTCGTATTCCTTATAGACGATGAACCGGCTGTTTCCTTTTGTAATATAGGAGCCGAGGGTGGTCAGCGTGATTTCTCCCGTTTCCCCGTCGACGTTCTGTTTTCCGACAATGGAAATTAAATAGTCTTCCCGCATTGATTTCTCCTTGATGTGAATCTTCCGGATATCCCCTCCGGCGGGTGTGGCTCAGGCGCGCTTTTGCCCGTACTTTTCCAGCGCAAGGCCGATCAGGCGGTCCATCAGCTCCGGATAGGGGAGGCCGCAGGCCTCCCACAGCTTGGGGTACATGCTGATGCCGGTGAAGCCCGGCATGGTGTTCAGCTCGTTCAGAAGCACCGCGCCGTCGCTTTTCCTTACGAAAAAGTCCACGCGGGCAAGGCCGCTGCAGCCGAGCAGGCGGTACGCGCGCGCCGCGGTCTCACGGATCTTCTGCGCGGTCCCCTCCGGCACGTGCGCCGGGATGGAAAGGCGCGAGGTGCCGTTTTTGTATTTGTCGTCGTAGTCATAGAATTCGGCCGACGCGGCGATTTCGCCGGGGATGGAGGCTTCGGGATGCGACAGGCCGAGCACGGCGCACTCCACTTCCTGGCCCTCGATCGCTTCCTCCACCAGAATCTTTCCATCCTCGTGCGCGGCCTTTTCCACCGCCGCGTCGAGCTCCTCTTCGCTGTTCACCTTGCTGATCCCGACGGAGGAGCCAGCGTTCGCGGGCTTGATGAACACGGGGTAGCCCAGCCTGGCGCCGATTTTCAGCTTGATCTTTTGGGCGCCGGTCTTGTAGTTTTCGGAAAAGAACCACAGGTAATGGGCCTGCGCGATGCCGGCCGTTTCCATCAGGCTGTTCGCCACGGCCTTATCCATGCAGATTGCGGAGGACAGGGTGGAGCAGCCGACGAAGGGGATCGCCGCTAGCTGAAGAAGCCCCTGAACGGTTCCGTCCTCCCCGTTTTTGCCGTGGAGCACCGGGAAGACCACATCCACGGGGATCGTCTCCCAGGTTTCGCCGGACTTTGCCAGAACTCCGTGGACGGAGCGGTCCGGGGAAATCAGCGCCGGTCGGTTCCCCGGGTCCTTTTCCCACGCCCCGCTCTCAATGTCCTCGGGGCTGCCCCCGAACAGGAGCCAGCGCCCGTCCTTTGTGATGCCGACCGAAACGATGCTGTATTTGCCGCGGGGAATATTCCGGATCACCGAGGCGGCGGAAATCCGTGAGACCTCATGTTCCGACGAACAGCCGCCGAACAGGACGGCAACGGTAGTTTTTTCCATACTTTTTTCCCTCCGTAATCAACGTATCTCACTGGTAGAGCTTTCAAAATTCATTCTGACATAAAATACGCGCGCAGCGGCGTTTCATGACTGAAATCAAATCGATACAGCATTTCCAGTCAAGATGTAGAATTTGTTCTGATTCAGGTTCGCGGTCCTAAGCGGAATCGCCGCAGAACAGGATATAATATTACAAATATATATCATATCACAACACGGTGGCCGGCGCAATCTTCAGTTTCGCCAAAGAAATTTTTTCCCGGAAAGCTGATAGTGACAAAAAATAAAATATGGTGTATACTATTCTTCACATCCTTATTGTGAAAATTCTATTCTGCGGGCAGCGCCCGAACGAAAATACAGGAGTGATTGTTTTTGGAGCAGAAAGCATTTGACCTGATCGCGGAAAAGGTCGGCGAAACGCTCGCACAGCAGGGCTTTGACGCAAAGCCCAAAATCAGCGAGGAGGAGGACGGGCCATCCGCGCTGTTTACGGGCGAGAGCGTCGCGTACGGGGTCCTTTACCGCAAAGAAAAAAAGTGTTTCGAGCTGCGCACCTGCCCCATGACGGAGGAAGGCCCCGGCGACAACTGGAAGGTCCTGGCCACCTGGGGGTTCGACCCGGAAGCCGACAGCGCCGCTTACGCCGGAAGCATTGCCGGCGATTTTGCGGAAACGCTCGGCGGGACAAGCCGTCTCGCGGCCGTTCAGCAGGCGAAAAAGAAGCGCAGGAAAGAGGAGGACAGCACGACGGACCCGCTGTTCCTCTTCAACCGCATGGCGGGTATTTTCCCGGAGCTGCGCGACGATATGACAAGGGAAAGAGCGGAATACGGCGAGATCAGGAACGTCGCGTTCGCGCGCGAAAAAATTGTGCCGAAGGTGGAGGAGCTCGCGGGGAAGCGCCCGGATTCCGAGCCGTTCAAAAGGCTGTGCGGTGTTCTGAACGACCTGTATGAAAACGGCGACATGGATGTGCGCTCCATCATCACCATCGTGATCCTGAACGGGGTCTCCGACGAAAAGGCCCTTGCGAACATCGAAGCGCAGTTCAGCGACGACCTGCGCCGCGTGTATGCGAAGGCGAGGGATTTCCGCGGCAGGAAGGTGAAGCCCGAGAAGAAAAAGAAGATGCCGAAGATCAGTGCGGATGAAATGGTCAAAACGCTGAACGACACCAGGTAAAAAGGCCGAAGCGGGCCCTTTTTCCCGCTTTTGGGGGATTCTTTCGCCGAACAGGCGGAAAATACGGCGTTTTCACGAAAAAAGCCTTGACCGCCCGCACAAAATGTGATATGATGTTACTACCTCATAAAGGGGTTATTTTTTTGCGCCCTTTTCAGAGGGAGGCCGGGGTCCCTTTTCGGGCCTAATATTTTTCCGTACAGCGGGAGGTGCCGTCATGAGAGTAAAAGTTACTTTAGCCTGCACAGAGTGCAAACAGCGCAATTACAACACGATGAAAAACAAGAAAAACGATCCGGACAGGCTTGAGATGAAGAAGTACTGCAGGTTCTGCAGGAAGCACACTGTCCACAGGGAGACAAAATAGTCGAAGGAGGAGAGCAATGGCTGAAAAGGCTGAAAAGAAAGAGAATGTTTTTGCCCGGGCCGGAAAGAACGGCTCCAAATTTCTCCGCGACTGCAAGAATGAAGTAAAAAAGATCGTATGGCCTACGCCCAAGGCGGTGTTTCGGAACACCGGCGTGGTGCTGGTCTCCATTTTGATTATCGGCCTGTTTATTTTCGTGCTGGATACGGCGTTCATGAATCTGCTCGGGCTGATTATGAATGTTGCGAAATAAGCGGGCGGAGGAATTGCTATGCCGGAAGACGTAAGGTGGTATGTTGTTCATACCTATTCTGGGTATGAAAACAAAGTGGCTTCTAATCTGGAAAAGACGGTGGAAAACCGGCAGCTTCAGGACCTGATTCAGGAAGTGCGCGTGCCGACCGAAACGGTCACCGAAATCAAGGACGGCAAAAAGCGCGATGTGGAGCGCAAGCTTTTCCCCGGCTATGTTCTGGTCAAAATGGCCCTGACCGACGAATCCTGGTATGTGGTCCGCAATATCCGCGGCTGCACCGGCTTTGTCGGCCCTTCTTCCAAACCGATCCCGCTCACCGAAGAAGAGGTGGCGCGCATGGGTGTGGAGAAGAAAGAAGTCGTCGTTTCCTACAATGTGGGCGATTCCGTCCACATCATCGACGGCCCGCTGGAAGGGTTCGTCGGCGTCGTCGAGGAAGTCGATCCCGATAAGAACCGCGTCCGGGTCACGGTTTCCATGTTCGGACGCGAAACTCCGGTCGAGCTTGAGCTGGATCAGGCCGAGCCGGTGGAATAATCATCTGGTATAATCAGCGGCTTTCCCGCTCATTATAAGGGGCAACGCCCCTGTGGGAGGAACGGCGCAAATTCTGTTCCGTTCCGCCATCTACCACGAATTTTGGAGGTGCAAGAAAATGGCTCAAAAGGTTACGGGGCTGATCAAGCTTCAAATACCTGCTGGCAAAGCAACCCCGGCGCCGCCTGTTGGTCCGGCACTCGGTCAGCACGGTGTCAACATCATGGCGTTCACGAAGGAATTCAACGAACGCACGAAAAAGGACGCGGGGCTCGTAATCCCCGTCGTCATCACGGTCTATGCGGATCGTTCGTTTACGTTTATCACCAAAACTCCGCCCGCCGCCGTCCTGATCAAAAAGGCGTGCGGAATCGAGAGCGGCTCGGGCGTTCCGAACAAGACGAAGGTTGCGAAGATTACCCGTGAGCAGGTCAGAAAGATTGCGGAGCAGAAAATGCCCGATCTGAACGCCGCCAGCGTGGAGGCCGCCATGAGCATGGTCGCCGGCACGGCCCGCAGCATGGGCATCGAAGTCGTAGATTGATCACCCGGGTGGGAGGAATAATCCGATTTTACCACTCTACAGGGAGGAAAACCAATGAAACACGGTAAAAAATACGCCGACGGCGCAAAGCTGATCGAACGTGCAAAACTTTATGATCCCGGCGAGGCGCTCGACCTTTGCGTCAAGACCGGAACCGCGAAATTTGATGAAACGGTCGAAGTTCATGTGAAGCTGGGCGTGGACAGCCGCCATGCGGATCAGCAGGTCCGCGGCGCGATCGTCCTGCCGAACGGCACCGGCAAAAACATCCGCGTGCTTGCCATCTGCAAGGGCGACAATGCAAAGCTCGCCGAGGAAGCGGGCGCGGAATACGTCGGCGCGGATGATATGGTCCACAAGATTCAGAACGAGAACTGGCTGGATTTCGACGTTGTGATCACGACCCCCGACATGATGGGCATGGTCGGCCGCCTCGGTAAAATCCTCGGCCCCCGCGGCCTGATGCCGAACCCGAAGGCCGGCACGGTCACGCAGGATATCTCGAAGGCCGTAAAGGAAGCCAGGGCCGGCAAGATCGAATACCGCCTGGACAAGACCAACATCATCCACTGCGTGATCGGCAAGGTTTCGTTCGGCAAGGAAAGGCTGGAAGAGAACTTCGACGCGCTTCTGGGCGCGATCGTCAAAGCAAAGCCGGCTTCTTCCAAGGGCCAGTATGTCCGGTCCTGCGTGGTCGCTTCCACGATGGGCCCCGGGGTCAGGATCAACCCCAGCAAAGTCGGCGGCTGACAGGTTTTTGTTTTTTTCTTGACTTGCCCGCTCGAAGATGATATGATAATTATCGCTGTTCTTTATCCTAAGACAGCAGGTGCGTCTGCTTAATGGAATTGCGGGACGATCGGTCCTAAGTTCCGGCCTGCCGAGGAAAGAGACGATCACGATACTGATTTTTTGTATGTGACGCCCTTCCCGCGGCTTGCGGGAAGGGCGTTTTCCATTATTTGAGGCGCGATTCCAGGCGACGGAGGTGAACACATTTGCCAAGTGAAAAGGTTTTAGCAGAGAAAAAACAGTATGTGGCAGACCTGAGCAAGGAACTGAAGGCCGCATGCACCGGCGTAATCGTCAATTACAAGGGGATCAGCGTTGCCGACGACACCAAGCTGCGCAAGCAGCTGCGGGAATCCGGCGACGGCTACCGCGTCGTCAAGAACACGATGCTGGGCCGCGCTTTGAAAGAGGCGGGCATCGAGGGCCTCGATGCCGTTCTGGAAGGGACGACCGCGATTGCGTACAGCACGGATGACTATGTTTCCGGCGCGAAGATCCTTTCCAAATTTGCCGAAGACCACAAGGGCTTTGAAATCAAGGCCGGCTTTGTGGATGGCGGAGCGGTGGATTCCGGCGCGATTGCACAGCTCGCGAAGCTGCCCCCGAAGGAACAGCTTCTGGCGCTGGTCCTGGGCGGCCTGAACGCCCCCATTTCCGGCTTTGTCACGGTTTTGAACGGCACGCTGAAAGGCCTTGTCGTCGCATTGAATGCGATTGCTGAGAAACAGGCTGCAAACGCCTGAAAATGATGAAATGAAAAATTGGAGGTAAGATCAATGTCTGATAAAGTAGCAAAATTGATTGAAGATGTAAAAGCTCTTACGGTTCTCGAGCTGTCCGAGCTGGTAAAGGCCCTGGAAGACGAGTTCGGCGTATCCGCAGCCGCCCCGGTTGCCGTCGCAGCAGCTCCGGCCGCATCCGCAGCTCCCGCGGAAGAGGAGAAGACCGAATTCGACGTCATTCTGAAGGCGATCGGCCCGAACAAGATCCAGGTCATCAAGGCGGTCCGCGAGATCACCAGCCTCGGCCTGAAAGACGCGAAAGACCTCGTCGACAGCGCCCCGAAGGCAATCAAGGAAGGCGCTTCCAAAGAGGATGCGGAAGCCATGAAGAAAAAGCTCACCGATGCCGGCGCGGAAGTCGAACTCAAGTAATTTCAGTTTCCATTCAAAAAATCCGATGCTTTGCGGCATCGGATTTTTTTTGTCTATTTCCGGAAGTGACGCCCGGCCTGAAGGAGCGGGATGACCGAGCTGAAGACCGCGGACTGGCTCGGGGTGATGTTATGGTCGATGTGGAGCGAGCCGAAAAACCACCTTTGAAACGTCAGGATTTTCGACAGCTCTTCAAAATAGGTTTCCAGCGGGCTGATCCCGCTCCCGCCCCTGAGCAGGGCGCGCACCCGGGGAGATGGCTCGTGGGTGATGACGAAATCCACCCGCATGTCGTTCCGCTTCAGGTTTTCAAGCCCTTCCCTCATTTCCTCGGCCGTGGGCATTTCCCGTTCCCACCATTTTCCGGCTTCGATCCGCATCTGCTTTTCCAGGCTTTCCCCGCCGCCGAAGGCAAAGAATTTTTTCCCTTCCAGCGTAAAAACCTGGCCGCGCATCAGATGGAACAGGTTTCCGCTGATGTTCCTCGCAAGGCCGCCGTTCCATTCCTGCGCCGGGAACTGCTCCAGCAGGTCGAAATTTTCATGGGTGCCGTCCACAAACAGGATGCGGTACTTCTTCTGGCCCAGCTTTTTCAGAATTTTTTCCTCTGCGGGCCCGCCGTCCCACAGAAATCCGAAGTCGCCGCAGACGATCAGGCTGTCTCCCTTTTTCAGCCTGCGTATCTGCGGGTCGTTGAAACGATCCAATTCCCCGTGCATGTCGCCCGTCACATAAATCAAAGCAAATCCCTGCCTGTCTGTTCTAGATTTCACGAAATTTTATCCGGCCGCCCTTTATCTTTTTCGGAAGAACTGTTATACTAAAAGGACGCGAGAGCCGCATGAATATCATATCACACTGGAGGCAATTTTTCTATGAAAAAAAAGCTGGTTTTCCTTTTGTCGCTGCTGATGGCTGCGGGCGTTTTGTTTTCGTCCCTGCCGGTTTCGGCCGCGGCTTATCATATAGATTTCGATCTGAACTCCAAGGCCGTCGAACTGGTGAATCTGGACACCGATACCGTCGTTTTCCAGAAAAACGCCGACCAGAAAATGGAACCAGCCTCCATCACTAAAATTATGACCTTCATCGTCGCTTCAGAACACATCAAGAACCTGGATGGGACAAAAATTACGGTGAAAAAAGAAGTGGTCGATCAGCTCGCCGGGACGGAGAGCTCGCTTTCCGGCATCAAGGACGGCGAGGAGCTGACCGCGCTTCAGCTTCTGAACTGCATGATGGTCCCTTCCGGAAACGATGCCTCCATGGTGCTGGCGGATTATGTGGGCGGCGGAAATATTCAGAAATTCGTCGACATGATGAACGCCAAGGCGAAGGAGCTGGGATGCAAAAACACCCACTTCATGAACCCGCACGGCCTGCACGACCCCCAGCACTATACGACGGCGGACGATCTTTACAAGATCACCAAATACGCCATGAGCCTGCCGCATTTTACGGAAGTCACCTCTCAGAAGCGCTATGAGATTCCGAAAACGAACAAAAGCGCCGAACCCCGCACGCTGGTGACGACGAACCTGATGATAGATCCGTATATCGGGGGAGATTATTACTATCGGTATACAAAAGGCATCAAGACGGGCTCGCACGACGAGGCGGGATACTGCCTGGTTTCCACCGCCGTCAAAAACGGCTACAGCTACCTGTGTGTCGCGCTGGGCTCGCCGAAGGTGGATTCCAAGGGGAACAGCATCAAAACCCACGGCGAGATGATCGACACCAAAAAGCTGTATCAGTGGGCGTTCGACAATTTCCAGATCAAATCGGTGGTGGACAGCGGGGCGACGGTCGGCGAAGTCAAGCTGGATTACGCCTGGAACAAGGATAAGCTTCTGCTGGTTGCGGAAAAGGGATATTCGACCATACTGCCGAAGGATGTCGCGGCGACCAGCGTCATCGTCACGCCGAAGCTGCCGAAAAGCGTAAAGGCGCCCATCAAGAAAGGGGATGTGGTTGGCACCGCCACGCTGAGCTACGCCAACCAGAACCTTGCGACGATCAACCTGGTGGCTGCGGAATCGGTGGAGCGCAGCGAGCTGCTCTATTCGATGGACGTCGTGCGCTCGGTGTTTACATCCGTCTGGTTCCTGGTGATCGTCGCGATCATTGTTTTGCTGCTGATCGTCTATCTCATTCTCGCGTTTTTGTATAACCGCAGAAGGAGAAATTTACGCAAAGTAAAAAAATACAGAAAAATGTAGTTTTGTATTAGGACTTGTTTCAATCGTTAGGGAACGATTGCATTTTCAGTTAAGATGCAGCGTCTGTTTTTGTTTTCTCCCCGCCGAAGGCGGGGAGAAAACAAATCCGGATTCGCGATCCTAAGGGAAATTATGGCAGAAAAAACCGGCTCCGATCGGGGCCGGTTTCTTTTGCCCTGATTTATTCCAGAGAGGCGAACAGCTGCGCCACTTCGGCGCGCAGCCCCCGGTGATCCGGATGTTCCAGCGCGGGGTCCTGCGCGAGGATTCTCCGGGCTTCCTCCTGCGTTTCGCGCAGCAGGTCCAGGTCGCTTGTCATGTCCGCAATTTTCAGGTCGGGCAGGCCGTGCTGCTTGGCCCCGAAAAAGTCGCCCGGCCCGCGCAGGCGAAGGTCCTCCTGCGCGATGAGGAATCCATCGTTGGTGCCGCACATGACGGCGAGCCGTTTGCGCGCCTCTTCGTTCTGCGCGTCCGAAACGAGGATGCAGATGGATTTTTCGCTCCCGCGCCCGACCCGGCCGCGAAGCTGGTGCAGCTGGGAAAGGCCGTACCGCTCCGCGTTTTCGATCAGCATGATCACGGCGTTCGGGACATCCATGCCGACCTCCACCACCGTGGTGGAAACGAGGATGTCGATTCGGCCGGCCGCGAAATCGGCCATGGTCTTTTCCTTCTCGGCGGGCTTCATTTTCCCGTGCAGGGTCCCGACGGTGTTCCCGACGAACCATTTTTCCCGCAGCTCCTCGGCGTACTGCTCCACCGACGCCATATCGCTCTGCCCTTCCTCGATCAGGGGGCAGATGATATAGCACTGCCGGCCCGCGTCCAGATGGCGGCGGATAAAGCCGAACGCGCGGGCGCGCTTGGACGAATCGATGACATAGGTGTCGATTTTCCGGCGGCCGGGCGGCAGCTCGTCCAGTACGGAAAGATCCAGGTCGCCGTAGATCATCAGCGCCAGCGTGCGGGGGATGGGGGTGGCGGACATCACCAGCACGTGCGGCGAGTTCCCCTTGCCCGCGAGCGCCGCGCGCTGGGCGACGCCGAAGCGGTGCTGCTCGTCGGTGACGACGAGGCCGAGCCGCCGGAAATTCACGCCTTCCCCGATCAGCGCGTGCGTGCCGATCAGAAGCTGGATTTCCCCATCCGCGAGCCGTTCCAGAATCCGCTTTTTCTGCGCCGCGGGGATGGAACCGGTCAGAAGCGCCGTCTCAATGCCGAACGAAGCGAGAAGGCCGCAAAGGTTGTGGTAGTGCTGCTGCGCCAGAATTTCCGTTGGCGCCATAAAGGCAGCCTGCATGCCGGAGCGGATCGCGCAGTAGCAGAGCGCGGCGGCGACGGCCGTCTTTCCGCTTCCCACGTCCCCCTGAAGCAGGCGGTTCATCGGGTGGGTGCCCGTCATGTCCCGCACGGCCTCTTCCACGGCGCGCTTCTGCGCCCCGGTGGGGGAGAACGGAAGGGCGCGGAAGAAGTCGCCGGAATAGTCGCCCGTCAGGCGGAGCGCCGTTTCGCCGCGGTTCCTGTTTTTCATGCGCAGCAGGCCGAGCTGGAGAACCAGAAGCTCCTCGAAGGCGAGGCGGCGGCGCGCCTGCTCCAGGGCGTCCGGGGACGGCGGAAAATGGATCGCCTCGAGCGCAAAGCGCAGCCCGCGCAGCGAGAAGCGCTCCCGCATCGAATCGGGGAGCGGGTCGCGGATCTGCTGCGGCAGAAGGTCGAAGGCGCTCCGCACGGCGCGCGCGATCATGCGGGTATCCTGCTCGTTCTGCGACGAGTGCATTCCGGGATCGTCCGCAACCGCGATAACCATACCCCCGTTTACTCCCGTGCAAGCCGTGATAAACAGCGGATCCGCCGCCACGTTCAGACCGACGTGCTTCATGGCGCAGAAGCTCCGAGCTCCGCCTATGGATGCGCCGATTGCTAAACCAACGATCCCTAATGAAGTAA
>ENA-UOOK01004419-UOOK01004419.1-fermentation-metagenome-genome-assembly--contig:-NODE-4419-length-15097-cov-3.676971_pt1 | contig 15097 bp, 10 predicted proteins | sample MGYA00245777_ERZ724023 | MGnify/ENA primary metagenome ERZ724023 (study PRJEB28704, sample SAMN03018312) | fermentation metagenome | biome: anthropogenic terrestrial biome; feature: soil; material...
ATAGCTTTAAAATAACCGAATAGATTAATATCACCTCTCCCACATGCTTGAAAGGCAGGTTCACCGGGGCTTGGTCCAGCACCTTTGCAATCTCGGATGTGAATATGCTTTACTTTACTTATTACCATAGGCAAAGCTTCTTCTGGAAGTTCTCCTGATCGATAAATGTGACTTGGATCCATATCTATGCCAAAATTTTGTCCTTTAATATAATCCATAGCTTTAAGTGTTGTTGGAGTGTTATAGATTGCTGCGCCTACATGAGCCTTAACACATAGTGTGACTCCAAAGCCGGCAGCCTTTTCAGACATTTTTGCTATTGTTTCAAGACTCAGTTTAAGAGTTTCTTCGTCTTCGGATTTACCCCCAGGCCCAATGTTTATTACAGGAATACCAATTTCAGCACTTGCTTCAAAAGCCTTCATAAGTCTTTCTTCATCAAGAGAAGCAACTTCTGTGGAAAGCATGGCAAGTTCATATTCCTCCATGACTCCTTTGATATCATTTTTCTGCGCCTTCCAGTCATCAAGATTTAAATGCTCGCACATACCTTTTATTGCTGAAATCTCAAGTCCATCATAACCCGCCGTTTTAATTGCTTTTACTGCTTCTTTGAATGAATAGCCTTTGAAAAGTACGGAATTTACACCAAGTTTAATCATAATCTTCACCCTTATTGGGTATTCACCCCTTTCAAATAATAACGCATCACCTTAAAATATTATGTTGTTTTAGGGGGATTAAAAAAATAAACTGTTCAAATATAAATTTTAGAAGCCTAAAGACATGCCTTTTAAAATTTATATTAGCTAATGTAATTTTTGTTAATCCCTTATTCTCTAATTTAACCACTTTTATTATATATTGAATAAATAGACACTTCAATGAAATCAATAGATTTGCTTTATATTAGAACGGATTATGCATAATTTAGAATATTTAAACATAGTCAGTATTGTACATTTTAAGGGGTTGGGGTGGTATCAATAATTTGGTAAACCTAACAATGTCTGAAACAGCAGATGGTAAATTTAGATGAATTAAGACTATTTTTGAGGATTAAATGCTTACACATGACTATATTATTGTACGAATATATATTATTATGAAAATGATGTAACATTTCATCATATTAAACTAAGTGAAGTTATACGGAATCATTAAAATATTAAGATTTTGGAGGAGTTCTATTATGTATAGGATTGGGGACGAAGAAGTTCGTGCAGTTGAGAGAGTAATAAAAAGCCGTCAACTATTTCGATTCAATGAAGGTACAAAGGAAGTGGCAAATTTCGAAAAAGAATTATCAGAGAAAATTGGCACCGAGTTTTGTCTTACTTTAACAGGTGGTACAGGTGCCCTTATTTCAGCCCTCGTAGGTATAGGTGCAGGTCCTGGCGATGAGGTAATAATCCCAGCTTACACTTTTATGGCCACTGCTCTTGCAGTTGTAGCAGTTGGAGCAATACCAGTTATTACTGAAATAAATGATAGCCTAACGATAGACCCGGATGATGTTGAGAAAAAGATTTCCAAGTACACCAAAGCTATCATTCCTGTGCATATGTTGGGTCTTCCCTCTGATATGAGCAAAATAATGGAAGTAGCAAAAAAATATAACATTAAAGTCATTGAAGATTGTTGTCAGGCAGATGGTGGAAGTTATAAAGGCAAAAGATTAGGCAGTATTGGTGATGTAGGTGCTTTCAGCTTTAATTATTTTAAGATTATGACTGCTGGAGAAGGTGGGGCTTTAGTAACAGATGATGAGATTTTTTATGAAAGAGCATTAATTTATCACGATGGCGGCACAGCCTTCAGACCTCATGCAGGTGGTCTTAAAACACCTATTTTTGCAGGAGCTCAATTGAGAAGCAATGAAATTTCCGGAGCTATCTTAAGGGAACAACTTAAGAAATTGGATAATATCTTGTCAGATCTTCGCAAAGTTAAGAAGTCTTTTATGAGCAGTATTGAAGGTCAAAAGAATATTAAATTTATCCGTTCAAATGATATTGAAGGCGATTGCGGCTCCAATGTTGGTTTCTTACTCGAAAGTGAGGCTGCCGCCAGGAAGTTTGCAGCAAGTAAAGGTATAAATGCAGGGGTACTTATAGATAGTAAAAAGCATGTTTACTTTGATTGGGATCCTATTATGAATAAGAGAGGTTCTCACCACCCTGTACTAGACCCATTTAAACTGCTTCAAAACAAAGATTTAAATATGAATTATTCAAAAGATATGTGCCCTAATACACTTGATATATTAAGTAGAACAGTTATTGTAGGAATGAACCCTGATTGGACAGAAGCCGATATCATAGCAAAAGTTGAAGCATGTAAGAAAGCTGCAATGGAGCTATAAAGACGCTTCAAATATAAATGCTGTAGCATCAATTCTCAAACATTACAATAGATGGGAGAATTCTTCTCTCCTATTTATTGTAATGTTTTTGTTAAAAATTCTCTATCCAGTAAAGCAACTATTTTGTTAATCCCCCTAATGTTGATTTAACGATGAAATTATTTCATCATGCCCATCTTACTACACCACAGCCAAGACGTTTTCCTGCTGCACCAGCTGGTTGAGTTCTATAATCATCTGGATTTTCATGTATAATAACTGATTTTCCAATAACATTTTGCACGGCAAATTTATTTGTAAAAAAACACATTCTAGCATATCCATCATTTGAAAACAAAACAGGAAAGTCTGCAGCATGGTTTCCATGTAGCTGGTTTGTGGGATTCCAGTGTCCTCCAGCCTTCTGAAATGGCTCTGAAGGGTTCCCTATTTCACAATTACCAGATTCATGAATATGAAATCCATGAGGACCTACAGGTGGTTTGTCATTTTGTGCAGGCTTGTAAGATGGAAGACCCGACATTTCCACACACACCTCAGTTCCACCTTGTACATTTCTGAATACTACTGTGCCATTTAGTTGTGGCGCCAAAGGTCCACCTTTAACATAAGCAACTGCATAATCCATCGGCATTTCATTGGTAATTGCATTAAAATTATTTGTATATTGGTTTGATATATTATTTAAATATTGATTCGGACTACTATTTAGGTATTGGCTATTACGATTATATAAATATGGACAATAATGCATATCGACACATCCTTTTTTAAATATTCAAGAAATTTAGCCAAATGGCTGTATTCTTAAATTTGTATTTAATATATATTATGATGGATGCGGTCACCTGGATACATAACTTTAATAGTTTTGTCATAAACATCCTTTAATTTGATTTTGAAGAACCATCCCCAATTGAAATTGTAACACCATAATTTAATTCCTACATATATTGTTAATAAGAGAAAGGAGGCATTTTATGTTATGCTTATTCATGTAGTTAAAGCAGGAGAAACTCTATGGCAAATTGCTAATAATTATCGTGTTTCCATTACATCAATAGTCGAAATTAACGGACTGCTTGACCCAAATCGGATTGTAATAGGTCTGGCACTGGTTATTCCTACAGAAGATGTTTATCATACTGTGCAGCCAGGGGAAACACTATGGGGAATTGCCCAGAAGTATGGAACCACTGTTCAATTTATATTACAGAACAATCAAATTACTGACCCTAACAATATATATCCGGGAATGGTATTGTATATTCCTGCTATCAGCCATCGAATTCAACCAGGGGAAACATTATGGCAAATTGCTCAGAGATATGGAGTTTCTTTGCAGAATCTGATAAATGTAAATAATATTGACAATCCAAATCTTGTATACCCAGGTACCATATTAGTTATTCCGCGAAAACAAAGACCTCTAATTGATGTAAACGGCTATATTTATTTCTTAGGAGAAGAAGCTATCCCAATTGTCAGGGAAGTTGGCAGTCATTTAACTTATTTAAGTCCCTTCGCTTATCTAATTAAAGAAGATGGAAGCATGCAACCTATCAATGATATTCCAGCAATCCAGGCTGCTAGAACTGAAAATGTTATACCCATGATGTCAATTACAAACTTTACATCAACTTCCTTAGGACAAAATTTAGCAAGTGTTGTTTTAAATAATGCACAAATTATAGATCGTTTGCTTAATAATATTATAATTATAATGAGAGAAAAAGGATATTCCGGATTAAACATTGATTTTGAAAATGTACTTCCATCTGATCGTGAAGCTTATAACCGTTTTCTCCAGATTACAGTAAACCGCCTGCATTCGGAAGGCTTTTTTGTTTCAACGGCAGTAGCCCCTAAAACAAGTGGAACCCAAACAGGATTGCTCTATGAAGCTCATGATTATCCAGCACATGGCAGGATTGTTGACTTTGTTGTACTAATGACCTATGAATGGGGTTGGCGGGGGGCTTCTCCTCAAGCCATTTCACCCTTAAATCAAATAAGACGTGTCCTTGATTATGCTGTTTCAGTCATTCCAAGAAATAAGATTTTCTTCGGCTTTCAAATATATGCCAGAGATTGGCTGCTCCCTCATGTCACAGGGCAGATTGCTGAAACATTTAGTGTTCAAGAGGCAGTATTAAGAGCAATAAGACACGGTTCCACAATTCAATACGATACAGTGGCACAATCTCCATTCTACCGATACACAGATGCACAGGGAAGAGGCCATGAGGTTTGGTTTGAAGATGCACGCAGCGCTCAAGCAAAATTTGATACAGTTAAGGAATATAATTTAAGAGGAATCAGTTACTGGGCTTTAGGATATCCATTCCCTCAAAACTGGGTTCTGCTTGCAGATAACTTTACTGTTAGAAAATGAGCCATTGAGCCAAGGGGACGATTGATGAGCCATTTAACAAACACAATGTCCCCTTGGCTTACTTTTCTATTTTACACCAAACATCTTTTCCTTTAGATCTAGATAATACAAATAATTTTCAGGGCTTACATCAGGCGGGCAGCGATGGTCGCAAAATGGTATGTATCCACCTCTTTCAACTAGAGGTACAAGGGTTTCCATATATTCATCAATAGCTTTCTTTCCTTCCTTTAACTTGATCTTATCGACTCCACCCATTATTCTCAAATCTTTTCCGTACTCATTCAGCAATTCACCAGGATGCGAGCAGCCATTAACCTCAAAAGGGAAGAGACAGTTTATTCCACCTTCAAACAAATAAGGAAGAATTGGTCTGACATCACCGTCACAATCTGTATACCATAAGTCAATCCCAGCTGCATGAAGCTTTTTGCTTATCCGTTTATATCTTGGTGTTACAACATTTTTAAAGAAATCAACAGAAACAATAGGTCCATTTTTAAAACATATATCCTCCCAGCCGGAAGCGAAATCAAAATCAATGTTCATTAAAACCTGATCCAGGAAATCTTCAACAAGTACACAGCAGGTTTCAACCATATCTTCTACCATTTCAGGATAATCATAGCATGCATATGCTAAACCTTCAAAGGTCAACATATCACGTATCTTCCCAATCATTGATCCGCAATGTACTCCCAGAGGATAATCTCTGCCATCAGGATGAGCTATTTTTATTTTATCAATATCAACTTTGCGTCCAGGATCATCCCTCTTGAATTTTTCTTCTTTTACCCACTTCCAATCATCAGGAGTTTCTATTGAAGACTTTATAAAATGAGGAATAGTGTCATGCCCATCTTTTGGAACTTCAGCTAATAACCCGTCTGAATTCATAATAATATTTACCTTTTCTTTTTCATCAACAATTTTATGCGAAAAAGCAGGATTCATCCATACTTTTCCTGACACAACCTTAATCTTGTCAAAATTAAAGAATATATCGGCATCTTCATTGTTCTTAATATTATTTTCTGTAAAAATGGACCATTCTTTGAAGTTTTCATTCCAATAACCGAATTCCATGTTAAAACAACGATCCACTGACTTATAATGCATCTGATTATTGAATCTTTCTCTGTCAGTCATTGTCCCTTTCCACTTTTCTCTTATTGGTTTAATTTGCATTTAATACTCCTCCACCCTAAATTAATTTTATAAAATTATTGCTTTTACTAGTAAATATAATGTAATCTATATATAAATATCAATATATTTAATTGCTATAAAATATAAAATTATTGCTATTAGGTTTTTCAAAAATAAAAAGATTGTTCTCATATGACAAGATTGGGGGGATTAAACATGAAAAAAGTATGGATAGAATCTAACGTAAGTATGGAAAACCAATTTTCATGTAATTATACTCCCAGTCTTCTTGCTAGATCATCATTTTTTTACGTACAAAGTTTAGGACATTTTTGCTGCGATGAAAACTACTTTACTCGCAGAAAAGGATATAATAGTTTTTTATTGATATATACAGTAAGTGGTAAAGGTTATGCACATTACAGAGATAAAAAATATGAACTCTCAAATGGTCAGATCTTGTTAATGAACTGCTATGATTATCAGGAATACTATACTGATAAGAAAGATCTTTGGGAAATTAAGTGGATTCATTTTAATGGATCAAGCAGTGAAGAATACTATAATATTATATATAAAAAATATGGACCTGTAATAGATATGGGAAACAATACATCTATACTGGATAGTATTAATAAAATTATGTATTTGCTCTCTGAATCAGACATGCAGTTTGAAGTAAAGGCATCAAATATAATAGTAAACATGCTTACAGATGTAATGCTAACATATCCTGATAGCCAAATTAATTCCAATCAAAAAAATAATAACATACATGCAGATGCTGTAATTGAATTTATTGAAGATAATTACAGCAATAGCATTTCCCTTGAAGACATGGCATCCGCAGCCTGCAGTAGTAAATTCCATTTTTGCAGGAATTTTAAAAAAATAACTGGATACAGCCCCTATGAATATCTTGTTAAATTCAGGATTAACAAGGCCAAGTCCTTGTTGGAAATAACAGATATCTCTATAGAAGAAATAGCAGGAATTGTGGGGTTTGAAAGCACAAGCAATTTTATTCAAACATTCAAAAGGCTTGAAGACTTGACTCCTCTTAAATACCGCAATTATTGGGACGGGTGATGAACAGATATATGATAATTCAAAATAAATAAAATCATTGATTTTGATGATAAATAAAGTATAATTAACTTATGAAGACTAACCAATTTGTTAGACAACAAAGGAATTTATTCAAAGGAGTTCAAACTTTTATGGCAAAATTAACAATTAAAGAAATTGCAAGAATGGCTGGGGTTTCACCTTCTGCTGTTTCAATTGTTGTAAATAACAGGAAAGGTGTAAGCGAACCTACACGAGCTCGAGTTATGGATATAGTTGAAAAGCTCAATTATTATCCTAACCCCAGTTCCCGTAGACTACTTTTTAATAAAACTAACAATATTGGTATTCTATTTAAGAAAAATGCCTCACCTATGGAGCATTTTTTCTACTCAGAGTTGAATAGTGTCATCTTGCAGGAGTGTGAAGCTTTAGGCTACAATCTTATATTTTCTTCCTTGGAATATAATAATAAAACGAATGAGATAACGCTACCAAATGTTGTGAATTACCGTGATGTTGATGGTGTTATTTTCTATGGCGATATTGATATTCAAATAATTAATAAGTTTAATACAATGGATATCCCTTTTATTATTGTTGACAGTCACAATAGAAGTGAAGATATATTAAGTGTAAGTGCAGATTATTACGAAGCCTCTTATACTGCAACTAAATATTTAATTAGTATTGGTCACATGTCTATAGCTTTCATTGGAACTAGTTTAATTCCTTTTTACGGTAATCAGACTTTTTTCGGATTCAAAAAAGCCATTGAAGAGAACAGAATTTCTCTTCCGATTAACTGGATCCAACTTGATGCATTTGATGAAAATTCATCCTATTTATGTATGAAAAATATTTTATCATATAATCAAGCACCAACTGCTATTGTATGTTCAGCAGATATTTATGCTATCGGTGCGATGAGATGTTTAAAAGATAATAATTATAAAATACCCGATGATATGTCCATAATAGGCATAGATGACATTATTTTAGATCAATATGTAGAACCTGCTTTATCTACCATCAAGATAGATAAGGTGGAAATGGGCAAGTCAGCAATTGATCTTCTCATTAAAAAGATAGAAAATGAAAAGACGGGAAATCAGATTATTACTTCGAATGAATTGGTTATTAGAAGAAGCACAAAGCCAGTGAAAGACACAAAAGTTTAATATTAACAATATTATAATTATTAATTGCATGTAGCAGTGAATTTTCTACTAAGGGCTGTATTGTAATTTTGGATAAATTATATGCTAAAAATGTTTCGGGGATTTCTATCTCAAAAACAAATTTATCAGCACATCGTAAATCATGAGTATGGTTACTGGCATTTTCAAAGGATTCTTCTGGCTCATTTACTGCATCTTCTACTGACAGTTCCAATTTGCATTCATCCCCGTCTTTGAATGTAAATGATGAACCATTGCATATACCATCGCCCGATATCAGCTTTAAGTATCCATTGTCAGCAGACCTTCCTTTTTCGTGTTACCCGGAAAGAATTTTGGTCTCCTGAAGCCTTCAGCATACTTGCATCCCGCCTGAAACCCACTCATTAGCTCAGATATTCCAAAACATCCTTTAATGACTGCTTATGGTCATATGTAGGCCAGTATTCCAGACCAAAATATTTGTTATATCCTGTTTCTGCAATAACCTTCAAAATATTTTTATAATCATTCTCGCCGCTAAAATGTTCATGCCTTCCAGGAACTCCAGCAGAATGGAAATGTCCTATATAGTCAATATTTCTTTTTATGTTGTCTATTATATTGCCTTCCATTATCTGCATATGATAAATATCATAAAGCAATTTTATATTATTGCAGCCTACACTTTTCATAATTTCAAATCCTACATAAGATGAATCCAGATAATATCCTTTATGATCCACAAGAGAATTTAAAGCTTCTACATTTATAGTAACATTTTCTTTTACTGCTATATCGGCAACCCTTTTTAGATTATCAATAAGTATATTTTTCTGCGAATCCGCCTTGCCTTCAACATCACCTGCTAAAACAATCAAAGAATTGCAGCCCATGTCTTTTGTAAGACTTATAGATTCTGAAATGTTTTTCAATACAACTGAAGAAGGAAAATTCATCCGAGTTAACCATGCATTTTTTACACAACATATAGCAACAGATATATTATTATTAGCTGCAAGTCGTCCGATTTTAGTAACATCCTTATCTACAGGATCCCAAAATTCAATGGCATCAAAACCAATTTCCGCAGCAATTTTTATTCTGTCATAAAAATCCAGATTTGTCAATACAGGTTCAATGCACAGTGATTTTTTTATCATAGTGTTTCACTCCCAACTTGGTATATATTTTTTAGTTATACAATGCTAGTTATACAAGTTTAGTCATGCAAGCTCTGCTGCAACTTTGTTTATTCCTTTTGCTATCATATCACAATCTTCTAATGTAAGCTTAGCTGGTATATCAATATGTATTACTCGGCTTAAATATTCAAGTGTGTTAGGATTCATATCTTCTGAATACTCTACAGGTTCTCCTTTATGATAAGGGCAAGTCCATGGGCAGCCTTCCAGGGTTGGCGTTTTCTTTTCTATAATATGTTTCCAATGTGCGTAGATATGCCAATCAGGAATTCCCGAATTAAATACCCCTGAAGCAGCAATCCCTTCAGCTCTCAAAGCCTCAACAAATGGCTGAACTTTGTCTTTGCTATCAAGATAAAATATTATACATATCCCCACATCGCCTTCAGCATCATTTACTGGTCTTAACTTTATACCTTTCGTATTTCTTATACTATCGATAATTCGGTTTTGGTTCCTTTTGATTAGTGAGAGAAGAACATCAAGTTTTCCAAACTGGGCAAGCATTACTGCACCGGTTAACTCGCTCATCCTATAATTTACTCCGCTGAAAAGCTCTCCTTCATATCTTTCTTCAGCAAATCTGTCTGGCCTCCAGCAAGCAGCTGTATCATGGTACCCCATGCATCGGTCATATAGTTTCTGATTATTAGTAACTATTATGCCACCTTCTCCAGCAGTGATAATCTTATGGTATTGAAAAGAATAACAGCCGCAGTCTCCAAATGTTCCAAGATATTTACCTTTATATGTACCACCTACTGCTTGAGCAACATCTTCGATCACTTTTATATTATGCTTCTGTGCAATCTCCATAATCCTATCCATATTACATGGCACACCTCTCATGTGAACAATAACCAAAGCTTTTGTAGATGAAGTAATTTTCTTTTCAATGTCATCAGGGTCAATCGTCAATGTTTCATCTACCTCAGCAATTACAGGAATAGCCTTTGCTGCAACTATTGCCGCACAGGATGCAAAAAATGTATATCCTGAAACTATTACCTCATCACCAGGACCTACACCACATGCTACAAGTGCTGTTATTAAGGCTGATGTACATGAATTAACAGCAAGAGCATATTTCGATCCAACTTTCTCAGCAAATTTTACTTCAAATTCTCTTACTTTAGAAGGAAACTTTTCTGGACCATAATATCTAAAAAGATATTTTCTGTCCAACACTTCTAATACTTGTTTCTTTTCTTCTTCGCCAATTTCTAATCCCCCTGGATACATAGGAATATTTGGTGTAGTTTTTGCTTTAGGTCCCCCATGTATTGCTAGCTTTTCACTCATATAAAATGACCTCCCCTTTTTAACTAAATGCTTTTACTACGAATAATAATTTTCTTTATCATTTATATTTTAATGTTATATGGTTTATGTTGTAAAACTTTAATACTTGTCATAACAATGTTTTTTACTTAATTGCTGAAGTTTCGTTAATTTTTAAAACTGAATGCTTCCTTGTACTCTTGTTGAAACAACAAATACGTTGACTAAATGCTTTTACATGTAAATATTATCATTTGTAAATTAGATTGTCAATATATTTAATTCAAGTTTTCTTCTGCAAATTTTAAGTTTTGATATCTAAAATAGTAACAGTAACAGTTTTAAAAAGCGGAACTGACTTAATTCAATTACAGTTCCGCAAAATTTTGCCTAACACTTCTAGGATTCAAGTATTACCGCCTTAACTTCCAGACGGTATAGCCCTTTTATAGTAAGAATACCATTTTCAATAACTGCATTAGATCTTATAATATCTTTTTCACACCTATTTATCTCATAAATATTTACTTGATCAGAAATATCGTTTGCCAACCTAATTTTAACTTTTTCAAGGTCATCACCAGATGCATTTACCAAGATAATCACCTTCTTATCTCCAAGATCATAATCATAAACACTCACATATGGAGCATCTAGAACCATAGTTGGTCTTATACCGCTCTGTAGTTCACCAATCAAGCTTTGTAGTATTTCCTGTCTTGTAGTATTAAGATGTGAATTAAAGCCACTTTCAAATATTCCATATGGTAATATAAATACTTTATTATCAAATATGGTCATTCCGAATCCCACATTCTTTCCATCTGGGCTCTTGACTTCCGTAATCTTTTCAACTTTTTTATGTTCACTATACTTGATAGCAAGATATTGACCTGCTGAGCATTGGCTGGACATTCTACTATTGTTTATTCCACTATATATCTCTCCATTGCAGGTTTCTTCATAAGCTTGAACTCCAGAATTAATTTTATACCATGTTACATCATCAATACCGGCAAGATAGCCAAAGCCCATGTCCCATAAAGTATATGCTGCTTCACCTTCCAAAAGAATATAGTTGTTTTCAAATAAATCCACCAATTCTTCACTACTCAAGTTACGTAAATATTGTCCCGAAACTGCAATAATGGAATTTATATGCTTTCTTTCACGGGTATAAGTGTTAGCAACCCCATACGCAGTTAGGAGTTGCCCCCAGAATGCTTCTCTCGGATACAATTCATTCATACCATTACCTTTTTGAGTTTTTAAGGTATACGAAGATTCTTGGCAAATCGGTATTTTAACTCCTTTTAATTTTAAGGTATTAAGTCCAAGTGCCGTTAATTTATTAATAAATCCTTTAGTATCCACTAAAGTATGTTGATATCCTTCAGTTAGCAACACTCCATTACCCATCATATCAAAGATGTTTAAGGTTATTCCTTGACTGTCGATAAGTGCTGAGGTTTCTATCTGGAACCTGGTAAAGGCTTTTGACTTTGCAAACCTCGTATCTTGAAAGTTTTCCAATTCAGGGTATATTTCAGTATTTTTAGGCAAATATGTTTTTGTCATCATCGAAACTGCTGAAAATCCTAAAATATAATTTTGTGGAGTTACTTCATTATAACTAGGAAGGTGAGGTCTACTTACTGGGGAATTATTACCCGAAAATCCTTTAAAAATAGCCTCCCAGTCTCTTCCTTCAGCACAATGTACTGGAGGGCTTGATGACATAAGACCAACTTTGGTATCAGGTGATACTTTATGAACTGCATCTCCTAAAAGATTTGCCAGATTTACCATAGTTTCTCTTGAAACATCAAGCCAAATTTTTCTGTAGGGATGAACTTCGCCTTCTTTATATATTCCTTTTACAAATTCCTCACGAGTTAGCTTATACCCTTCTGGTTTTATGCCAAGTTCTGTTACGAGTCTTGAGTATTCCTCCATATGATGTTCACAAAAACAGCCGCCCCATATAAGCGGGTCATGATTATGCAGTCTGAAATCATCTTCAACCCATACTACATTTGGTTTTATAGTGGCATAATATGAATACATTTCTGCTATATATTTCTGCCAGTTTGAACATAGAGGACATGCTACAGCAGATGCTTTGTTACCATAGGGGTCTACCATCAACCTAAAGTCCTGTCCTTTTTTTAATTTTCTTCCTCTATCGGTATGTAATGTGGTGGTCCAAGGATTGATGGAAATCTTTATTCCTAATGGTTCAAGCAGCTCTTTGCCTTTTTCGATGACTTTCATCCAGGGTTTAGTTTCTTCGATTGTTAAGTGACCTTGGTTTAGTTCTTCACAGTTAATGAAAAACATGACTTCATCAATACTTGCTGTTCTACAAAAATCAACTAGATCTGAGAGCCTTTCCTCCTCATTAAAACCTGGTTGGACTGCAAATCTTAAAACATATTGATAATTAGACTTTTTACTACTACATTCCTTAATATCACTATTTAACATAGAAACACCTCCAAGTTTTTTTGCATATATTTTATAAATATCATACGCTTAAATATTAAGTTCTACTTGTTTTTTATTCAATATCCAAAAAATATTTATACCTTTCAAAGAAAATTTTCTAAAAACCTTAAAGCTATTTGTTTTTACCTTTCTTCTTGAGATAAAATTACGGCTTATATTCAATATTTAAAATTAATAGCAGTAATAAGCATATCAGCAATAATTTCATTTACGGTAGGTGATGGGTGTCCATTATTAATGTAAAGATCATCAGGTTTTATTATACCTTTGTAAACAAGATCTTTTAGATATTTTCTGCAATCAATAAAGGTAACATTACACAGTTCAGACATCGGCTGAGATTTTGCCCACTCTTGTACTGCAACCGAATATTGTTCAAAAGATATTTTGCTGCTATTCTTACTACTATTTTTGTTGTTTTCAATATTGTTTTTGTTGTTATTTTTGTTATTGTCTGCAATATCTTCAGCAAATGCTCCAAACTCCCTGTCCTTAAGACCAAGAGTTGTAAATATTATCACATTGCTGCATTGAAGAATTTTAATAATATTAGTTAGTCTAGATTTGAAGATATCAACAGGTGTTTGTTTGAGCCATTCATTAACTAGAGGTGCCTCTATTACAACACCTTTAACGCTTGCTGTCATATATCTAACTGCATCTTTTATATGATTTTTGGTATCTTTCCAGTAGCTTTCCTCTTGTCCAAGCCATGCGCCTGTTGAATGGCCACCCATAGACCAATTTCTAAACAAATCCATATTCCCACAAAGCATTCCTCTTGATATTAACACTTCAGTATTTGTTGCTGGATGCTTTTTTGTGTTATATTTACCAGAACCAGCTATGGATATTCTTATTGTACCCTGCTTCTTTTGCTTGAAGTCAATAATATAGAACTCTTCACTACTCGCATTTATATCGTCAGATGTGTCTATTATTATACTGTTGGTATGTTGTTGAACAGTTAATTCTGATTTAGTAATTAAATTTAGGTTAGAATTTAGATTATCAGTACTTTTATAGTAAACTATCGCATTCAAGGCAGGTACTAGGTAACTTTTACTATCACCAGGTAAGACAAGCCTATATACTGAAGGAACTTCATTACCGTAATATTCCAAATTGTCATAATAACCCAAGCTTTCATTACATCCTAAACTAATAAAACCATCCCGATTGCTTAATTTAGTTAACTTACTAAAATTGCTTAACAACTCGATTTTAGCTTTTCCGCCATATTCTTTCTGTGTGATAAGACTTAAAACTAAATATCTTGTAGGAGTTTTTATGTCCATTAAGACACAGGATTTACCATAATATGATTTATATATTATCATACCAGGATATGTAACTGACTCTAACGTTTTAAAGTCTATATTTGAATAGTCAGAGCTACCATTATCAAAATTTTCAATAGACAATTTAATAAAGTCATTATTTATAAAAAGTTTTTCGGTGCTTACAATTTTTAATGCTCCAAGTTCCGGTATATATATTCTTTGCCCTTTTGTTTTTAGCCAACTTGGCAGAGTATTAAAATTACCTCTTATTGTTAAAAATCCAATACTTCCACTATCTATTCCACCACATTTGTTAGAAAAAAACTGATACTGTTCAGTATTTAATTGGTGTTGCATACCATTACAAGCTGTAACTTGGTAAAATTCCTCAGTAGGTCTATCAATATCCGGGGCAAGTGCAAAAACATTTTTTCCTAAAAGGCCAATATCCGCATTGTAAGAATAATTTTTTTCAGAATATAAATCACCTCGTGATTCAGCGTTACAAAAAGCATTTAGTGATTCTTTATAAGAATCGGTATTATCTTTAGCAGCAGATTGGTATATCCAGTACCTTCCTTTAACAAAAGCAGGGGTAGTTGTGAATGATTCTTCATCAATAAAAACTGATACACCTTTTATATTACTTGGACTGTCTGAGTATACACCACTGCAAGGATATA
>ENA-UOOK01004420-UOOK01004420.1-fermentation-metagenome-genome-assembly--contig:-NODE-4420-length-15094-cov-2.697786_pt1 | contig 15094 bp, 7 predicted proteins | sample MGYA00245777_ERZ724023 | MGnify/ENA primary metagenome ERZ724023 (study PRJEB28704, sample SAMN03018312) | fermentation metagenome | biome: anthropogenic terrestrial biome; feature: soil; material...
AAAGAGCAGATTCGTCAGCTGTGCGGTATGCGTGGTCTGATGGCAAAACCTCAGAAATCCGGCGCTCAGGGAGCAGAAATTATCGAAAACCCTATCTTGGCCAACTTTAAAGAGGGATTGTCGGTTCTTGAATACTTCATATCTACCCATGGTGCACGTAAAGGTCTTGCCGATACCGCTTTGAAGACAGCAGATGCCGGTTATCTGACACGCCGTCTTGTTGACGTGTCGCATGATGTCATCATCAATGAAGAAGACTGTGGTACATTGAGAGGCCTTGTTGCAACAGCCATAAAGAACAAAGATGAAATAGTTGAATCTTTAGGTGAGAGAATCCTCGGCAGGACATCTGTCCATGACATTTACAACCCTCTTACCGCTGAAAAAATATTAAGTGCAGGAGAGCAGATTACTGAAGATATTGCAGACCAAATCGAAAAACTTCCAATCGAACAGGTGGAAATCCGCTCGGTATTGACATGCGAATCTCGTAAAGGTGTTTGCGCCAAATGTTACGGACGTAATCTTGCAACCGGCAGAATGGTTGAACAAGGTGAAGTTGTCGGAGTAATTGCTGCACAATCAATCGGTGAACCGGGTACACAGTTGACATTGCGTACATTCCACGTCGGTGGTACCGCTTCCAACATTGCTTCCGAAAGTGAAATCAAATCGAGATACGAAGGTAAGCTCAAATTTGAAGAGTTGAAGACCATCACCAAGGTTGACGACTCCGGCGAACACGAAATTGTTGTCGGACGTACCGCAGAAATGACCATCTCCGATATTAATACTGACATTACCCTTTCTCAATACAACATCCCTTATGGTGCAGAGTTGTTCCAGAAGAATGATGCAATTGTGAAGAAAGGTGATTTGATTTGTAAATGGGATGCCTACAACGCACTCACCATTTCGGAAATATCAGGTCAAGTTCAATATGACAGCCTGATTGATGGTGTTACTTTCAGAGAAGAGGCTGCCGATGAATATTCTATCCACCGTGAAAAGGTAATCATCGAGTCTCGAGACAAGTCAAAGAACCCTACCATCAAAATTACAGATGGTGAAGGCAATGAATTGAAACAATACAACCTGCCTGTCGGTGCTCACATCATGGTCGAGAATGGACAGACCATCAAGACAGGGGATATTATTGTCAAGATTCCACGCGCCATCGGTAAATCGGGCGATATTACAGGTGGTCTTCCACGTGTCACCGAATTGTTTGAAGCAAGAAATCCTTCCAACCCTGCAATTGTATCCGAAATCAACGGTGAAGTTGTAATGGGTAAGAACAAGCGCGGTAACAGAGAGATTATCATCAAATCGAAGAGCGGCGAACAGAAATCATATCTTGTACCTCTGTCAAAACAGATTCTTGTACAGGAAAACGACTATGTCAGAGCAGGTATGCCTTTGTCAGACGGAGCTATTTCTCCTACCGATATTCTTAATATTCAGGGACCTATCAAAGTTCAGGAATATATCGTCAATGAAATTCAGGAAGTCTATCGTATGCAGGGGGTAAAAATCAACGACAAACACTTTGAAATTATTGTCAGACAGATGATGCGCAAAGTGCAGATTGTAGATCCGGGCGATACCCGCTTCCTGCCTGAACAACTCGTTGACAAATGGGAATTCATGACTGAAAATGATGATATTTTCGACAAGAAAGTCGTCCTTGACGCAGGTGATTCCAAAGAATTACATCCGGGACAGATTGTTTCGTTGCGCAAATTGCGTGATGAAAACTCTATTCTGAAACGTCAGGATCTCAAGACGGTTGAAGCTCGCGATGCCATCCCTGCAACATCGGATCAGGTATTGCAAGGTATTACGCGTGCCGCTTTGAGGACTAACAGCTTTATGTCGGCTGCATCATTCCAGGAGACCACAAAAGTCTTGAGTGAGGCTGCTATCCGCGGTAAAGTCGATACTCTTGAAGGTTTGAAAGAGAACGTCATCTGCGGGCACCTTATTCCTGCCGGAACAGGTCAGCGTGCATTTGACAAACTGATTGTCGCCTCTATGGATGACTATCAGAAAATGACCAAATCCAAAAAAGATTAAGTTGAATCTATATTGATTGATAAGACCCCGGAAGAGAAAAACTTTCGGGGTTTTATCTTTATTGAAAGCTCTTTTTTATATTTTTGCACAAATTTTTAGAAAATGGCAATTATTAGAGAACTGAACGGCATTACTCCAAAAATAGGAGAACGCTGTTTTATAGCTGAAAATGCTGTAATCATAGGAGATGTAACTATTGGAGACGACTGCAGTATATGGTACGGAGCAGTGCTCAGAGGTGATGTCAATACCATTAAAATAGGCAACAGAGTCAATATTCAGGATGGAGCCGTGGTTCACACACTATACAAAAGGTCAATCGCCGAGATTGGCAATGACGTATCTGTAGGGCACAATGCCGTAATTCACGGTGCAAAAGTGGGAAACGATGTACTTGTGGGAATGGGCGCCATATTGATGGACAATGCCGTAATCGATGACAATACTATCATTGCGGCAGGAGCTGTCGTACTGAGCAATGCTCAACTTGATTCGGGAGTATATGCAGGCGTTCCCGCCAAAAAAGTCAAGGAAGGCTCTGAAGAAATTGCAGCTGCAGCGCACAAAAATGCTCAAGGATACATGATGTATAAAGAGTGGTACAAATAGGCGGTTAGCAGCACATGTGGCTGTAAGCACAATAAAAAACCCTCCGAGTTTTCGAAGGGTTTTTTAATGCGCGATAAATAATTACATTAAGCTGAATGCTACTGTCAAACCTGCCATCACTATTGAGACCATTGACATAAGTTTGATCAGGATATTCAATGAAGGTCCCGAAGTATCTTTGAAAGGATCACCTACCGTATCTCCTACGATAGTTGCCTTATGAGATTCTGAACCTTTGCCGCCGAGATTGCCCTCTTCAACATATTTCTTTGCATTATCCCACGCTCCACCTGAGTTGGCCATGAAGATTGCAAGAACAAATCCTGAACTCAATCCACCGACCAGAAGTCCCATAACACCTGAAACTCCGAAAATAATACCTGTTAAAATAGGAGCAATAATTGCAAGAATAGATGGGAACAACATTTCATGCTGTGCCCCTTTTGTAGAGATTTCCACGCAACGTGCATAATCCGGGGTGGCATTCCCTGTGAGAATACCTTTAATTTCACGGAACTGTCTTCTTACTTCCTCTACCATCTTTTCTGCAGCACGTCCCACGGCGTTCATTGTCAAACCGCAGAACAGGAAGGACATCATGGCTCCGATAAACATTCCGACAAGAACTTTCGGATTCATCAGGTTGACCTGATAGTATTCCATCAGATCGGGAATTGTAGCCTGTACTACCTCAATCTGGCGGCCGGCAACATCAATGACTGTCTGTCCGAGATGTACAAGGCCTATTTTGATCTCTTCAAGATAAGAAGCAAGCAGAGCCAAAGCTGTAAGAGCTGCCGAACCGATTGCAAATCCCTTGCCTGTTGCAGCTGTTGTATTTCCGAGAGCATCAAGCACATCGGTCCTTTTGCGAACTTCCGGGTCAAGTTTGCTCATCTCCGCATTTCCACCGGCATTGTCGGCAATCGGGCCGTAAGCATCCGTAGCCAAAGTTATACCAAGTGTTGAAAGCATTCCGACAGCGGCAATACCGATACCATAAAGTCCCAAACTCAGATTTTGAGCAGTCAGCATATTGGTAACGTCAAAACGAATCGCAAACAAGAATGCAAAAATAATTGCAAGACCTATAGTGATTACAGGAATGGCGGTCGAAATCATACCGAGACCGATACCCGAAATGATTACGGTAGCAGGACCCGTTTTAGAGCTGTGAGCCACTTTTTGGGTAGGCTTATATGAGTGAGATGTATAGTATTCGGTTGATTGTCCGATAATTATACCTGCAACAAGACCGACAATTACGGAACATGATATCCACTGCCAATTTTCAAGTTTTAGCAGATATAGGATGCCGAATGTTGCAACAGCAATCAGTACGGAACTCAAATTAACTCCAAAGCTCAAAGACTTGAGAAGCTGCTTCATGCCTGCATTTTCCTTGGTACGGACAGTATATATACCAATGATTGAAAGTATTATACCGATTGCAGCAATCAGCATGGGAGCGAACACGGCATTCATTTGTACCCCATAACCTCTTGAATAAAAAGCAGATGCGCCAAGAGCAGCAGTTGCAAGCACCGAACCGCAATATGATTCGTACAAGTCGGCGCCCATTCCGGCGACATCACCTACGTTATCACCTACGTTATCTGCGATTGTAGCGGGGTTACGCGGGTCATCTTCAGGAATACCCGCTTCAACCTTACCTACAAGGTCGGCTCCCACATCGGCAGCCTTGGTATAAATACCTCCACCGACACGGGCAAACAGGGCCTGAGTAGAAGCTCCCATTCCGAAAGTCAACATTGTGGTGGTAATGACAACCATTTTTTGTTCCGGAGTAGTCTCATGAACAAAGAAATTAAGTACCAGATACCATACGGAAATATCCAACAATCCAAGTCCCACAACTGTGAGCCCCATAACTGCTCCCGAACGAAAAGCAACTTTAAGTCCGGCATTCAGAGAATTTTGAGCAGCATTGGCAGTACGTGCAGACGCGCTTGTAGCGGTACGCATGCCAATAAAACCGGCAAGTCCCGAGAAAAAACCTCCTGTCAGGAATGCAAATGGAACCCAGGTGTTCTGAACATGAAATCCATACGCCAACACGGCAAAAAACAGTGCAAGAATAATAAAGACAATAGTGACAACTTTGTACTGTTGCTTCAAATAAGCCATTGCTCCTTTTCTAACGTGTGCTGCAATCTCTTTCATGGTCGGAGTACCTTCACTCTCTTTCTTCATCTGCCTATAGAAGATGTAGGCAAACACTAAAGCCAAAATTGCGGCAACGGGAACTAAATAAAATAGTGTAGTCATAAAATAAGTTAATAATTAAATAATAATATTTTGAAAATCTGATAGCGGAATGGAATCGTTTATCTTACGTGCCAGAAGTTGTAGCACCTTGACATCTCCCGTTGAATAGAATTCAATATTACCGATATGATTATTGTTAATAGGTCGTATTTGTGACAATACCTTTTGAGCCTGTCTGGCTACTGCCGGAGCAGGATTGACAAGGACGACTTTATCACCTGCGATTTTTCTCATCGATTCCATCAGAAAAGGGTAATGTGTGCATCCCAGCACTATGTGATCTGCACCCGCCTCAAGCATTGGGTCCATACAGTGATGCAAAAGGGTCTCCACCTGAAGACCCTCTAATATTCCTTTTTCTACCGATTCGACCAAGCCTTCTCCGACTTGTGAAATCACTTGAACCTCGTTCGCAAAGCGCGCCAAAGTGTCAAGATAAAGCTTCCCCTTAAACGTTCCCTTAGTTGCTAAAACCCCTACCACTCCACTCTTGGAGCATAATGCAGCAGGTTTCAGCGCAGGTTCCATCCCAACAAACGATATTGAATAATGTGCTCTCAAATAAGCAATGGCACCGGCTGTGGCCGTATTGCAAGCCACAACAATAATCTCCGCTCCGCGTTTTATCAAAAATTCAGTGATTGCAGATGCCCTCTCTATGATAAAATCGGCCGATTTGGGACCGTATGGACAATTACCGCTGTCGGAAACGTAAACATAATCCTCTCCCGGCATAAGCGTAATGAGCTCACGCCAAACGGATAAACCGCCAACACCGGAATCGAAAATGCCTATCATTGCTTTTTTATATCTAACAAAGATAGCTATTTATTGAAAATAAACGCTAATTTTTTCGTTTTAATTTACAATTCGTAACTGAGCGTTATCATTATTGTATTTTTAAGTATGTCATTGCCAATAGGAAGCAAATATGAACCATTTACGGCTATACCATACAATTTGAAGCCCATTCCGACTGAAGCACAGCTCGGTACAGCCTTATCATCAGCCCCATAATGGTATCCTGCTCCGATTGAAATCATATCATTATAGGAATATTTTACTCCGAGACCGGCCATAAATGCACTACTATATAGCAGGTAATCCCCTTCTACGCTCAATGTGACATTATGCTTTTGAGACAAATCTCTGCAGTAAGAGACTCCCCCCTTTATCATGGACGGAAGGGAATAATCGGCCGAACCGTAATTGATTTTAGTTCCCAGATTAGTTGCTGCCAATGCAATGTTAAGTTCTTTGATTTTGTACATAATTGCAACATCGGCCACGATTGCATTTGGAGCCTTTGTTCCTCCAAGATCGGAACTTATGTATCTTATAGTGGCCCCCACGGAAAGATTTGAAACAATCGAATACGAAACACCCAAATCCACAGAATAGTCCTTAGGTGCGTATGTTCCTTTGACGTAACCTGTATTATCTGTAATATTATACTCCGGAAATGTAAAGTATCTTCCGCCCAATCCTATACCAAGCCTCTCTCCTATTTTATAATATCCTGAAAATGACATTATCGTGTTATTATTGACTTTTGGCTGCCACATTCCGTAAGAAGCTCCTACAGCAAGCGTTCTCGTTGACAACGACATAGCTGCCGGATTGTTGTAGATTGCAGCATAATCACTTTTCATTGCAACCGATGCACCGCCGATGGCAGACATTCCGGCATCTGAAGTAATATTCAAAAACGAAAGAGATTGACCTTGCATCGATACCACTGCAAAAAAGAGGGTTAATGTTATTATGTGTTTTTTCATATTATTCATGTTTATAGTTTGACAATATTTCTTTTAATCTGTCGGTCGCCGAGGTCAATAACCACGACATAGTTGCCGGATTGAAGTGATTTAACGTCAATTACAGCCGGCACAAATAGCGAAATCGATATATCTTGCTCGATGACCTTGCTCCCGTAGGTTGAATATATAGTCACCTTTGCATTTTCAGACTCCGCCATGCGGATATTCAATTTATCCGATACCGGATTAGGATATAAGTCAATCTCCTGTGATCCATCCCTTACGAGAACATCAAGTGTGGCGCTGCAACTTGCATTCAAACCGTCAGTCGCTATAACGCTGATGGATGCAGTACCATACCAATTGCCCGTTACATTCAGAATATTATTGCTGAATGCGGTTTTGACAACAGTAGTTGTCGCCAATGATTGAGCGGTAAATGTCAAAACTTCCCCGTCATCATCGACAAAATAATCATTCATGTTAAAATCGACAATCTTGCCTTTACTGTCTATATACAGATTGTCAAACTGTTTAATCATGCGTGGAGCATGATTGGGTAACACCTCGTATGTAATATTGACAGAAACCTCATCATACGAATCGGAAAGAATAAGTTTGGCCCAATATTTTCCGGCAGCTATGCTTTTACCATTTATAGAAATGACAGCTGTAGGATCATTGCTCTTTTTGGCTCTTATCCCTTTTGCATCAGGTTCCGTCTCCAACGATATTGAAAGGGGATGTCCGTCTGCATCAAACAGCCTGAATGCCATCTCTTTGGACTCGTGAGCTTTTAGCACGATGTCTGTCCCGTCCAGAGGAGTAATCACAGGGATGGTATTGGTCTTTGTTGATGCGGAAACCTGTTTTGACAACCCTGCATGGTTGTTTGAATTGTCGTAAGCATCTATCCTGAAATAGTACTCTCTCATAAATTCGAGATCTGAAATCGTGGTTTCAATCTTTTCTCCGGCATGACGAGTTCCTGCACCTACTGTCACTTTTGTGACTCCTTCGGGAAGTTCCTGTGTCAAATCGAGTTTGGATAGAGATGATTTGCTGTAATATATGTCGAACCATGATGCTTTATTACTATCTTCATCCGTAGGGACAATCCAATCCAAAGTAATAAAATTGGATTTTACCGATATATTTATATTATCGACCGGAAGAGGAGGAATCGGCCCTTCAGAATAAAGGACAACATGAGCATCTATCAACCCTGCACCAAGTTTCCCTATATATCCGGGATTGTATTCATCAATATTACGTGTACCGTTGATTAGCAGATTCCACAACATATCGCGCGTAAATCCGGGTCCCCCGAAATGTTCGACAGCAAGGGCGGCAATTCCCGATACATGAGGGCAGGCCTGTGATGTACCACCCATTCCGCCATATTTGTCTTTTTCAGCTAAACAACTTATTACAAGCCCGTAAGGATTTGAATCTCCGCCGGGAGCAGAAATGTCAACCCATTCCCCGAAATTGGAATAAGAGGCCTTGATATTGCTTGCTCCGAGAGCAGCGACAGCCATTGTCCCTTCATACATTGCAGGATAGCACTTATCTGTATTTTCATTGCCTGCCGCAAAGATTACTATTCCACCCTTCATCGGGCCTGCCTGCTTGCCGGATTCGTCAACTCCTGCATACTTATTAAAATAATCTATGGCTTCACGAACAGATGACGAAAGTTGACCGTCATCGGCTCCCCAACTGTTTTGAGCAATGATGGCCCCATTATCTGCAGCATATTTGATGGCTCTCTGAGGATATGCAGCGCCGGGCATCATCTGACAGCACATAAGCCTTACCCCTTTATGTACACCATCACCGCCGGCAATGCCGCAACCGCCTTTTCCGTTATTATTGACAGCCCCTACGGTTCCGGCAACATGAGATCCGTGATCTCCGGGGGAAATCTGTCCGTTCATTGTCACATTGTCGGTGGTAACGGTAAAATTATATCCATATACATCATCTATATATCCGTTATTGTCATCATCCACACCATCCTGACCATTTAATTCAGCCTCATTCACCCACATATTGTCCTTTAGATCTTCGTGTTCGTATTGGACACCGTTATCGACAATTGCAACAATAATATCTTCACTTCCCGAAGCTATTTCCCATGCCTTGAAAAGATTAATATCGGCACCGGGTAAAAATCCATCTTTCTGTCCCGAATTGTTGTAATGCCACTGATCCGGAAGACGAGGGTCGTTGAAAGGGTATGTTACCGTCTGCTTTGGAGATGCAGGAACCATGTACTCTATATATTTCACCCCTTTTATCTTTAAAATATCGGAAGCTGCCTTTGTAACGGCCACAGATTGATCGAATGCAATATCATACCACAGATGGAGCCCCTCTTCCCTTGTCCTTTTTTCAAATTTGCCACAATACGGAAATGTTCTCTCCACTGAAATAATGTTCAAATCGGATAATGTATTTGATAGTGATTGTGTATTAACTATTTCCTCCTCCATTTTTACACGTATATGCCCTGGAGCGGCCTTATATACAGAAAGATTATTCAATATTAAAGGAATATCACTATTTGTATTTGGCGTTTCTATCTCCTTATTGCAACCTAACAGCATAGTAATGAACGCCAAACAAAGAATAAAATAACGTTTTTTCATATAATTCTCGATTTTTTAAACTTCGAAGTTACAAAATTGTAGCAAATATGAAAAAATAAATAGCCTATAATAAAAAAGAGGAGCATCGCTGCCCCTCTCTTCATGTATAATAATAACTTTAGTTTTCATTCAACCAAGTTTCCATGTCAGGTCCGCCAGGAAGTGAAAGTGCACAAAGGTAAAGTCCAAAACCTCCTACACAGATCGGAAGAGCGTCGTGTAGGGAAAGGATACAAGGTAAAGAATTTGTCGCTCAATTTCTTTGATTTGGCATCATTTGGTGCTTGTGTAGAATTTAAAGCAGATGGAAGATATGCTTTAATGTCTGTACCTTCACCTTCATAAATTAAACCACAATTCCACCATTTATCCCATACAAGATTAGTTCCGTTAACAGACCATATTTCGATGTATGCACTCTTTGCTCCACCCAAATTGTCTTCGCTCCAAGCTTTGGCAAGTTGAGCATTGTCAGCATAAGGGCCAACGATACGATAGCGGTCGAAACCTTCGGCCTTCAACACTTCAACTTTCTGGATGCCATAGCTGTCTGATGACATAAGTGCCAAATTGTCAAACCATTCTCCCTGTCCGAGAGAAACCCATGTGTAAGCCTTTGCAAGTGTCAAATTTGTCTTGACAACGTTTACCTTTTCGTTGAAATTGTCAAGAATTTCAATAGAACCTTTGTATTGAGACCCAATGGCCATTGCCGAAATGTCAATAGGAAGAACTGTTTTGCTTTCTCCTGCAGCAAATGATACAGAAGAAGGGCAGGTAAGACCGTCCGGTAAAGTAGCTTTGATTGACACTGTCACGGCAGCACCGGGAGTACTTCGCACTACCGGAACTTCAAATACAGTCTGAGCAGCCAAAATAGCAGTAGCATTAATGTTTGCCTGAGCAAATGATACCTCCGAATTGGTCTGAGGAGTATAGGTCTCTTTAATATTTTCTACATTACAAGCTGAAACCATCAATAATGACAGTGCTATTCCCGTAAATGCTTTAATTATATTTTTCATATTAATTATCCTTTTTTTGTAAATTAATAATTATTGTGCAGGATTCAAAGCAGGATCATCGCCGTAGTTACCTTCAGCTTTACTGCCAAGAGGGTTCTGAACCATTAATTTGTTTGCATCAATTTCAGCAGAAGGTATAGTCAATACCCAATCGAATGTTTCAGGATTACTGAATTCAAGATCCTGACGAAGACCCTGAGTCGGATGTCCCATTGCTGTTGTACGGGCAAATCCCTGGCGAAGACGTTTAATATCATAGATACGGCCATATTCGCCCCAAAGTTCGATACGACGTTGAAGAATGATTTCTTCAAGAAGAGAACCGGTAACGTCTGTAGTCAGAGTACCAAGCTTACTACCGCTCTTAGTGCAGTTGTAACCATCCTGACGATAGCTCATGAAATCGTTCAAAGTTGCCTTTGCACCTGCTTCATCACCTGTTCTTAACTGACATTCGGCAATAGTCAACACCATCTCCGGAATACGCATGAAGATATGGTCGGCACCTGTTGTAGGATCCGATACATTTGCAAACAAGAACTTGTATTGTTGATAGCCTTTAGTTTTGCCATCTTCCAAAGTTTCATATCTCCACCAAGCTTTACGAACGTCCTTAGCGTCAATCTGGTCATACAGCCATGCACTGCAGCATTTTCTTGCAGCCTTGCCGTAACCGCCGAAAGCGATATCCATGTGAGCAAGGAACTGCGGATTGGTTGTACCTTGAGCCGAGATAACTTCAGCGCCCCAGAGTACGTCTGCCGCCTGAGCATTGTTGAAACCCTTGTTGACATTTTTAGTCAATTTCTTTGAACCGCTGACAGCAATCTTTGCAGAAGCAAGAGCTGTAGCATAGTCACCCATTTCCAAAGCTATACGAGCTTTGATGCCGTTGGCAACATACATATCGATGTGAGAAATGTGTTTTTGTTTTTGACCGTCGAGTAATTGACAAGCCTTGTTTATATCTTCCACAGCCTGTGCATACACTTCTCTGTTGGTTGCACGTGCTTTACCTTCCGTACCTGCAACTGTAGGTTCGGTAAAGATAGGAACGCTAAGTCTGTCTTCATGTCCGATATAACTGCGGGCAAAAGTCATGGCAAGATAGTGATATGCGTAAGCACGAAGTGCGTATGCATTACCCATGATGTAATTGATGTCTGCAGTGGCACCCTGCATCGTCTCCTGTGCAGCAATTATATAGTTGACATTTGAAATCAAAGTATAGTAATATTTCCAGCAGTCATAAGATCTCCATGCTCCTGAAGTATATCTTGATTTGACATTGTAAGTATAGTCATACCAGAACCATCCGTTACCCTGAGCTGCCATGACCATATCTTCACCCATAAGGTCTCCCATCAGAGCGTAAGATTGAGGGCCGAATGACTGGTGGTAGTTACCTGTTGTGGTAGAACCCCATTGCCAGAAGAAACGAAATGTACCGTTAAGAGCCATCAAACCACCATTAGTATTCTCAAGCATAAATTCGCCTGATACCCTGTCGGTAGGATTTGTGTTCAGTTTCTCTTGATTACAAGAGGTTGTGAGCGCTAAAATAGCTATTAAAGCAAATAATATTTTTTTCATATTGATCATTCTCCTATTATTAGAAATTAATATCGATACCTACAGAGAAGGTTCTGGTAGGAGTGTATGCCCAGTTAGCACCTCCTGAGAAGTTGTACTGTGCATTCATACCGTTCAATTTATTGAATAGAACTACATTGTCACCAATCAGGAATACTCTCAGACCCTTCATATTGGCTTTTTGAGTCCATTTCTGAGGGAGAGTGTAACCGAGTTGAATAGATTTGATTGAGAAGTAAGATGCATCAACCAACCATTTGTCAACATTTGAAAGACGACCTGAACCAATCATAACAGCAGGAACATCTGTTACGTCACCGGGTTGTTGCCAACGGCGAAGAGCATTCTTGCTCCATGTATCACCGCTATAGGTAACTTCCATTGTGCTTGAGTAAACGCTTTCATATACCTGACCGCCATAAGAGAATGTTGTCAGGAATGAGAAGTCAACAGGACCGAATTGGAAATCCGAACCGAACGATCCTTGGATCTTAGGCTCTCTGCTGCCGAGATAGTACTTGGAGTTGGTAGCAGCAGTGGTGTTTGAAGTGACATAATCAGAACCTTCAATCTTGTCTCCGTTTTCGTCCTTTTCGTATGCCCAGTAAAGTTGAGCACCTGTAGCAGGATCAACACCGGCACATTTAGATATATAATAGGTATAGATAGGCATACCGACTTTGATTACGCGAACACCTGAAGTGATGGTATCATCGCTTGTAAGTGAAAGCACCTTGTTGTAGTTCTTGTAGAACATCAAAGTTGAACTTGCGCGGAATTTGTTGGTATTCTTCCAATTAAATCTGAATGTACCCTCAAATCCCTGATTCTGCATTGAACCTACGTTAGCATTGTATCCGGTGAAACCGGTTGACATCGGCATAGGGAATGAAAGCAGCATATCGTTGGTTGTCGAGTGATAATATTCCAAAGTGACACCGAGGAATCTGTTGAACAAAGTAGCATCGATACCTGCGTTCCATGAACCTTTCTTTTCCCATGTAACAGCCTTATTCTCAAGTGAAGAAATGATAGCTCCGGCATTACCTGCATTAGGCCATGTCAAATTGTAGAATGACTGCCATGCATATAGTCCGATGCTGTCGTTACCAAGCTGACCGTAAGAAAGTCTTAATGTCATGTTGTCAACCCAGTTGACATTCTGCATAAATCCTTCTTCCGAAATTCTCCAAGATCCGCCAAGTGACCAGAACTGTCCCCAACGGTTATCTTTATGGAAACGTGAAGAAGCATCTGTACGCCATGTAGCTTCCAGATAATATTTGTCTGCAAAGTCATAGTTTATACGACCGAAGTATGATTCGATACGATATGTATTTGTGTATGAGTTATTATCTGTAACATTTACTGCAGGTGCCAATTCGGTGATACCCGGATAAATCTTGGTACGTTCTGCCGACAGATAATTATATTCGTAATTGTAATATTCATGACCTGCCTGAGCAAGGACGTGGTGAGCACCGAACTTTCTGTCATATTTCAAAATCTGGTTGAGAGTATATGAGAATGTACGGGTTGAATATTTATTGACACTACCTTCTGTTGAAACACCATCACCATGGAATGGGTTGTAGTATGAAGTCGTGCGGCTGTTGACAAGGTCGGCACCGAAGTTTACATTAAAGGTCAGGCCTTTGAATATACCCATAGAGTTGTCGTTTCCGCCCAATTGTAAATATGTACGAACGCCGCCGTTATCGCTGTTGGTACTGTACTGGTTATCGTACAAGTCACCGACAACGTTGAATTTATTTGCTTTAGGACGACCATTTTCACCATAGTCATATTGTTTGTTACCGAATTCGTCCAATAGGTCGTTACCGCTTGCATCTTTCAAGAATACAGGGTAAATAGGAGCCATGAACTGAGCGGTGTACCAAGCATTACCAGTCTGAGTGTCAGAATACTGAGATGAATTTGATGAAGTATTTGAATAAGTTGAGTTCAAACCGATCTGCAACCATTTTGTAACATTGTGGTCAACGTTTGCACGAGCAGAATAACGGTTAAATTCGGTGGTAATCAAAATACCTCTATCGTTCAGGTAACCTACAGACATTGCATATCTTGTCTTCTCATCACCACCGGTTACGCCAACTTGATATTCCTGGCGGATAGCCTTGGTGTTGGTAAGTTCGTCCATCCAGCTTTCATTCCAAGCTGCAACGGCATCAGCTCTTACAAGACCTGTTTCCTGATCGATAAGTGTATCCCAAGTATAGTTTTTGAAAGGATTGTAATGCTCTCCACCCATTGCTGCGCCAAGGTCTGCATTAGCATATTGTTTGGCAATATCCATAGGGTAGCCACCTGTGATGTAATATTTGTTCTTCAATGCTTCATAAGTCAAAGAGACAAATTCCTTCTGGTCAACCATGTCATATTGTTTCAATGAACGTGACTGGAGACCGAACTGTGCTTTGAATGAAACATTCGAGTGACCTGCAGTACCGCGTTTGGTGGTAATCATAATGACACCGTTTGCACCGCGGGCACCGTAAAGAGCACTTGCAGAAGCATCTTTCAACACTGTCAATGATTCGATATCATTAGGGTTGATTGAAGAAATGCTACCGTCATAAGGAATACCGTCAACTACATACAAAGGTGAAGAAGAGGCATTGATTGAACCGTAACCGCGAATCTGGATTGAAGCGCCTGAACCAGGCTGGCCTGAACCGGCAGTTGTTGTAACACCGGCAACCAAACCTTCAATAGCTTTGGTTACGTTAGATACGGTACGTTTCGCAAGATTTTCGCTCTTGACTGTAGAAGCAGAACCTGTGAATGAAGACTTTTTGGCTGTACCATAAGCTACAACCACTGCATCATCAAGAGATTCCGTATCCAATGCCAATGCGCAATCGACAACAGATTTACCGTTGACAGCCACCTCGGTCGTTTGGTAGCCGACGAAACTGAAAATAAGAATACCATTTGACGGAACGGAAAGAGTGTACTTACCGTTAAGGTCAGTCGCATCACCGGTCATAGTCCCCTTAAGCTGCACAGAAGCAAAAGGAATAGGCTCTCCGGTACTTGCATCAGTCACAGTACCTTTTACTTG
>ENA-UOOK01004422-UOOK01004422.1-fermentation-metagenome-genome-assembly--contig:-NODE-4422-length-15093-cov-4.230882_pt1 | contig 15093 bp, 10 predicted proteins | sample MGYA00245777_ERZ724023 | MGnify/ENA primary metagenome ERZ724023 (study PRJEB28704, sample SAMN03018312) | fermentation metagenome | biome: anthropogenic terrestrial biome; feature: soil; material...
GAATCTGGGTTTTTGTAGTAGAATCATATATCATAAATATTAGTATATCAAATTATCTTAATATTTAATAGGGTCAAGATGTTTTGACCAAAGGAGAATAGCAGAAGAATCGCCCATACAACATCAGGTACATTCCGAAAAAATGCAGCAATGATTCTGACGATTCTGGCAAGATCATTACTGATTTTTGTTGTTTTTTTAAATTTCATAAGCCTTGTTTTTATCAACTACCTCTATATTAACTGTATGCTAATCATTCTTGGTATACTTATCTAAAAAGCCTCATATAACTGCCATTACCTTCAAATTTAACTAATCCTAAATCTCTTAATTGTTGAAGGATTTGTCTAGTTTTAGCTTCTATATTATTATTTTGTGGATGTAAATTTTTTAGACTTGGTATATACATTTCAAAGTCTTGGATTGTAAAGTGATTTTCAGAAAACTTTACAATTATATCAAATATATCTTTTTTCCATCCTAATAGATTTGGAGATGATTTAATGATATCATAAGAATAAATTTCGTCATTTTCTAATTTATACCTCGGCAATTCAATCTTTATTTCTGGAGGAACCGAATCAAGCAATCTTTGAATATCGGTCAAATTTTTTAATTTTAATTTGCCAGTAATATCATCATTACACATAATTTTAAAATCAAAATTAGCGGTATTAATTAAATCTCTATCATCTGAAATTATTCCATATTCCTTATTCTTCTTCAAACCAGATTCTGTTAAATTTGCAGATGTAATAATTAACTTATTATCATCAAAAATATATATTTTTGCATGAAGCATAGGATAATTATATATTTTCCCATTTGAATTAAGAATTTTTGTGAGTGCATCGATGTCCAATACCTTTCTATAAAAACTCATTAAATTTACATTTGTAATAGTTGTAATATTAACATTTTGCTTTTTAAATGTAAGAATGTCATTAACAATGCTTGTTTTAATAAACGGTGCACATAATTTTATTTCCCCATCAGTTTTTTTAACTAAATTCATAAACTCATCATAAATGGCATAATTCAATACATTTACCATATCTTACACCTTCTTATATTTAAATTAATCTACTATGTTAATTACAATATCAATAAAATCATCCGAATCTAAAACAATTTCATCTTACTTGTACTTATCTTCCTAAATCAATAATATTTTGGTCTTCTATTGTTCTTGCTCCTGAAGTCATAGCCTTTCTAATTGTAAGGTAGTCTACGTTATTTTCAGTACAAATTACTCTATTACCTGCTATATCTTTATATCTCCTTTATTATGTTATATTTTCTTAAGTAAACACGGCCAATAGTTATTGTTCTATAGACCACTGATCATCACTTAAATCTCTTAATCTTCAATTACAATTATAGCATGAATGTAAAAATATAGACATACTTGAATTCACAGTTATTACTGTAGATGTATTATTTTTAGACATGCACCACTTATTTTTTCTCACAATGGATACTTAACTAATGTCATATTTTCAAGCGTAGTGGAATGAGATTTTGACCAAAGTTAAGTACATTCGTTAATAATGTCCGCATGTACTTTCTTTATAAATTGTGTATAAGTTTTAAAGACATTTAGGCGTAGGTAAGAAAGATAACTTTCTTAATGAACGTGTGTATCAGAATCGTACATTTAATTACAAAGTATATAATCATTAAAGTAAATAACCAATATAAGTGCCTTTTCTTCATTTTGATAAATACACCCTATAATACAAATAGTATTTACATAATAATATTTGTATATTAATATATATACATTATCATTTCTCATTATAGGTTGGGGATTGACACAAATTTACTAATATTTTATGCCGGTTACAGCGGCGGAATGGCGGTTTTTATGAAGCATCTTTTTATAATAAATCCTGTAGCAGGTAAAGGCAAAGCATTAGAATTTATTCCGAAAATAGAAAAACTATTTTCATCAAGAAAAAATGATGTTTATTTTATAGAGACAACGGAAAGACCAGGTCATGCCACAGAGTTGGTAAGGAATTATGTAAGCAGGGATACCTACAGAGTATACTCTTTGGGGGGCGACGGTACTCTAAATGAAGTTCTAAATGGTCTTGCGGGTAGTGATAGTTCTCTTGCAGTAATACCTACCGGATCTGGAAATGATTTTGTAAAGAGCCTTGAAAATTACTCACTTTTCGATATACATCATACTTCTCAAAAAGAAGTTGCAAATAGTACATTAAAAGAGGATCTAAGAATTTCATTGTTGAAAAGCTTGGTAGATGGAGAGGAAAGACCAGTTGATATAGGCAAAGTAAACGATAGGTATTTTATTAATATATCCTCAATGGGCTTTGATGCAATAGTAGTTCATAAAACTAACACTCTCAAAAAATTACCTTTTGTTACTGGTCTGCTTGCATATATTTTGGGAGTATTGTTTACATTGATCAGCTATGGTAAAAATATGGTTAGCATCTCCATAGACGGTAAGACTATGGAAGTCAATACATTATTAATTGCAGTGGCAAATGGAAAATATTATGGGGGAGGCATGCAGCCTGCACCTTCTGCTGACATATATGATGGTATATTAGATATATGCCTTATCAGAAGTGTAGGTAGGTTAAGAATTTTAAAATTCTTTCCTAAGTTTATCAAAGGTCAGCATGAGCATGTTAAGGAAGTTTCTCTACATAAGGGAAGAGAAATCAAAATTACAAGTCATAAGAAAGTTGCTTTGAACATTGATGGTGAAGTATCGATTGTTAACGGTGAAACATTGTTTCAAATTATCCCTGGTGCTATAAAAATTGTTATACCTAAAACAGAGGTGAGAAGTGAGTTGTGAGTGGGCTCAACCTCTCACCTCTCACCTCTAATTAATAATTCTACTGCAGAATCATTATTAAGCTCCTTCAAGATGCCTGTACTGCTCAGTATACAATTCCCAATATGCGCCTCTTTTTGCCATAAGCTCATCATGCGTTCCTTGTTCAACAATATTACCATTATCTATATACATAATCCTGGAAGCATTTTTTATTGTAGATAACCTATGGGCAATAATAAATGAAGTTCTTCCTTGTAAAAGCCTGTCAAGCCCTTGCTGCAATGCTATTTCAGTTTTTGTGTCGATGCTTGATGTTGCTTCATCAAGTATAAGTATTTTAGGGTCAGCCAAAAGTGTTCTTGCAAAAGATATAAGTTGCCTTTGACCAGCAGACAAGGTAGAGCCTCGTTCACTTACTTCACCATAGTACCCATCACTAATCTCCATAATAAAGTCATGTGCCTTTACAGCCTTTGCAGCCTCTATTACTTCTTCATCAGTAGCGTCAAGCTTACCATATTTTATATTATCAATTATATTCCCAGAAAATATGAATGTATCCTGAAGCATTATTCCCATTTGTTTTCTCAAAGATTTTAGAGTAACCTCTTCTATATTAATTCCATCTATTAATATTTCACCCGAATTAATATTATAGAATCTGCTTATTAAATTCACTATAGTTGTCTTGCCTGCACCTGTAGGTCCTACAAGGGCTATAATTTGACCTTGTTCAGCAGTAAAACTCACATTATTAAGAATTTTTCTGCCCCCCTCCTCATAACAGAAGTCGACATTTTTAAACTGAATCTCTCCTATTATTTCAGGCATTTCATATGCTCCAGGCAAATCAGCGACATTTGGTTTTTCATCCATAGTCTCAAAAACACGCTCTAAGTAGGCCATTACCGTAATAATTTGGTTATAAAAATTGCTCAGATTATTTATAGGTCCCCAGAATCTGCCAGCATAGGTTGTAAATGCTATAAGAACACCTAGTGATACTCCTCCTGCTATCCAGGAAACCCCAGCCATATATATTAAACATGTTACAAGGGTTGATATATTGTCAACAACAGGTCCCAATATAAAGCTGCTATTAACTGCTTTCATCCACGAGTTCCTATACTTGTTCCCTAAATCTTTTAATATCCCTAAGTTAACATCTTCTCTCACATATGCCTGAGTAACTTTAACTCCAGAAATACCCTCATGTATATAAGCATTGAGATTTGACTGCTTGGAGCTTACATCCTGCCACCTTTTTCTTTGCAAATTCTTTATTAAAAATACTGTAATAAGCAGTACTGGTAGCCCTGTAAGACTTAATAATGTAAGTTTCACATCTATGGAAAACATTATTATGATAATAAAGATTATGCTAATCAAGTCAATTATTACCTGAATAAGACCATTAGAAAGCAAATTACCAATGGAGTTAACATAGTTTATGACTCTAACATATATTTTCCCATGAGGTCTGCTGTCATAATACGCAAAGGGTAATGTCTGCAAATGAGAAAAAAGATCAAGGCGTATATCTCTCATTATACTTTGTCCAATATCATTTATAAAAAAGATTCTATATTTTGAACAAATTGCAATAATCGCAAGAGCTAATGTAAATAATGCAGATATTATAATTAGCCCTGTTATATCTTTATTGGGAATCCTATTATCTAATGCATCCTTTATTAAATAAGGTCCTAAGAGGGAAGCCGATGTAGTTATTACCATTAAAAGAAGGGTTAAAGCCATCTTTTTTTTGTACGGTCTTATATATCTGGAAATCCTCTTAAGATGGTTGAAATTAAATTCACTTTCCAACTTTTCATCTATGTCATACTTATTCCTAGCCATATATTAACTGCCTTTCCGCCGCTGTTGCCGGCATAAAATTTGTTAATTATCATTAGTTACAGGTTAAGAACTACTTCGAATGTCTTCCGACTTCTGCCCCCTGCTTTCTGCTCTCTAATATCTGTTCTCTGGCATCCGTTCTCTGGTAAGGTGTGTCCCTTGACCTTAGACCTCTGCCATAGTTTTGATTGCACCACTTTGAATCATAAAAATATTGTAATAATACCCCTTTTTCTCGATCAATTCTTTGTGAGTTCCTTGCTCAATTATGCGCCCATTATCAAGTACATATATTCTATCAGCATTTCTTACAGATGATATTCTATGAGAAATTATAAAGGTGGTTTTTCCGCTATAAACATCCTTTAAAGCTGCCTGGATTTGTTGCTCTGTCTCTACATCAACACTGGATGTAATATCATCAAGTATCATTATTGGTGATCCTCTCAGAAGTGCCCTGGCAAGAGAAACTCTTTGACGCTGTCCTCCAGATAGACCTACACCACGTTCTCCCACTATAGTATCATAGCTTTCCGATAACTTAACAATAAATTCATGGGCTCCAGCAGCATCAGCAGACCTTTTAATGCTTTCAATGTCAGCATTAGGAACTCCATAAGCTATATTCCCTTCTATTGTATCAGAAAATAAGAATGTATCTTGCATAGCTATTGCAACATTTTCTCGTAATATTTTTTTAAAAATCTTCTTTATATTCACTCCATCTATTAGTATTTCTCCCTCAGTACAATCATAGAATCTGCAAATTAAACTTACCAAAGTTGATTTTCCTGATCCGGTTGCACCCATTATGCCTATAGTTTGACCGGGTTCTACCAGCATGTTGATATCTTTTAATACTTTCTCCCCATTATAACTAAAGGAAACATTTTTAAATTCAACCTGGCCTTGTATTTTTTCTGGAATATAGCTGCTTTCTGTATCTTCTATTTTTGCTTCTGCTGTCATAAGTTCAATAACTTTCTCTCCAGATGTAAAGAATTTCTGTACTTGGTCACTCAGCCAGTTTGCCATATTTATTGGAACACTCAATGTACCTACAAGGCCTGTAAAAACTACTAACTGGCCATATGAGAGCTTCTCATTAATAACAAGAATTCCTCCTGCTAAAATTATAACAACTGTCATCATCCCACCTAGAAAATTAATGAAAGGAAGATATTTCTTCCATATTTTCACCCACTCATTATACTGCTCTTTATATCCATTGTTTTCTTTTGAAAACTTCTCTATTTCAAAGTCTTCATTTGTAAAAGCCTTTACAGCCCTATTTCCGCTTATATTTTCCTGTACCACTGAGTTTAGTCTTGTCACTTGTTCATGCCATTCAGAGTTCAATGGTTTAGTCTTTTTTGTCATGCTAAAAGTAAAATACCCAATAAAAGGTGTTACCAATAGCAACAGAAGAGTAAAGGATAAATTTATATTGACCATTATAGCTGCTGCAAAAATAAAACTAAAGAGACTTTCAAACACTGTAGTTGCTGAACCTGCTACAAATTGCCTTATAACTTGTAGGTCTCCACTAATTCTCGTCATAATATTACCAGTTTTTGTCCTATCAAAATAACTAAAGTCCATATCCTGCATCTTAGAATATAAATCATTCCTCACATCAAAAAGAAAATTCTGAGAAGTCTTTTCAATCATCATAAGAGACAGGTACCGAGCTACTGACTTTAGTGCCACCCCTAAAATCAATAATCCCAAAAGTTGCAAAAGCAATTCGTTTCTGCCTCCCTTTATTACATCATCAACAATTATACCTGATATATAAGGTGCCACCATTCCAAGCAAAGCATTTAACATCAAAAACAGGAATATAAATACAATTGAAATTCTATACTTTTTAAGATATTCCCAAAAAAATTTAAAAACTCTCATCGCTGTCTCCTAAAAAAACAAAGACCATGAATTTACCAAAACAAATGATTCTAAATAAAGTGCTTAGCTTCATTTTCGATAATCCAAAAGTCCTTATACTTATTTCTCGTTTAAGTTATTTTTAAAATCCTTATTTCCTATATTGCTTACAAATCTTGCTCCATGTAGTAAATAGTTCATTTTAGTAAATATATTATCCTCCCCCTATTATTGTGGAACACCACTACCTTGGGGTTAGCCGCTCTAACATTATGAAACATATTTATCTATAATAAAATGTATTATATTAACCTTATGATGTGCATTCTTATACAAATAGAATTGTTCTTTAGTATAAAGTCGAAGATATTACTCTACAGTTAAATATGACTCCATAGCAAAATTGTAAAAACCATGCTATATTGTTAGAATTAATATGGTGTTTTAACGTAAGGCTCAATCTTTTATTTGATGGGAGTTGATTTGGACGTGTGCAACCTGGGGATTAGTGTAGAAGCTTTTAACCCAAGGATATTTTATATATTCAAAAGGAAATTCGGGGATCTTGATAAATCAAAATATCATTGTCATGACTTTATTTCAATGATCTATATCCTTTCAGGAAATTGCACCTATAATCTTAATGGTATTCATTATCAACTAAAGAAAGGTGACTTAGTTGTATGCAATCCTGGAATTTACCATTGCCGCCTTATGAATCCCGGACAGGAAGTAATTGAATTCCATGTTGGTGTATCTGATATCTTTCTACAGGATCTGCCGAAAAATGCTTTAATACCGGAGGCTTCAAATCCTGTATTTAAAGTTGTGAGGTATGAACAGGATTTTTTAAGATGCTGCAGCGAAATAGCCGCTGAACAGGAAAAGGATGAACCGGGATGTGAACCTTTACTTAAGTCTTTAGTCATGAAATTTATTATCCTTTTCCTTAGAGAGACTCTGCCATCTCCTACAAAAGCTTTGAGTAAAGGCACCCTTTTGAGCTTTGAAACTTATGATAAGTTAAATATTGTTAATACTATAGTATCATATATTAACGAGAATTATATGAATGAAATAACATTGGATAAAATATCAAAGAATATGTATTTGAGTCCTGCATATATTTCTAAAATATTTAAGGAGGAAATTGGAGAATCGCCAATTAATTATTTGATTAAGGTACGCTTGGCAAAAGCTTTGGAGCTTCTTGAAGGGGGAAATATGACTGTAAAGTCTATAGCAAAAAGCGTAGGTTATGATGATGCATATCATTTTAGTAAACTGTTTAAAAAGTACTATAACACACCACCTTCAAAAATTAGGGAAAGTGAATAATTTGTGTTGCATGGGGACACTCTTCTCTCGGGCAAGAGGTATTTCTTTTATGTTGAGTTGCATGGGGACACTCTTCTCTCGAGCAAGAGGTATTCCTTTTATGTTGAAGAGTGTCCCCATGTAAGGAATAGATTCTTGATTCTACTGCAAAAGCCTAGATTCCGCTGCAAAGGGCTAATTTTGCTTGGAAACATGTTGTAAAATTTGCCACTGAAATCGCAGCAGAATCAATCTTAAATAAACTTTGCTAAATGCTCTCTTCCTAGTACAAGACCTTCTTTAATTTTGTCTTCACTACCTTCATATAGTGGGTCTTCATGCTCAATGCTTATAACATCATCATAGCCTGCTTCTCTAAGTTCTATTATGAATCTGCTCCAGTCTACCTGCCCTAATCCTGGCATTCTATATCTCCAATAACCTTCACCATGTTTTGTATTTAAGTGTCTACCAGTGATGCCATACCATTTAAGTTTATCTTCAAAAACTTCTGCATCCTTTGCATGAACATGAAAAATCCTATCTTTAAAAGTTTTTATAAGTGGATAATAGTCTATTAACTGGAACATAAGATGGGATGGATCATAATTAAGCCCAAAGTTTTTGTTCGGTACTCTTTTGAACATTTCTTCCCATAACTCAGGAGTAAAGGAAATGGTTCCTGGCAATCCACGTACCTGCCACCCTTCCATTGGACAGTTTTCAATAATAACTTTGATTCCTCTGTCTTCGGCATATCGAACCAATTCTCCAAAAACTACTTCAAATTCATCGAAATTTTCTTTTATAGTTTTATCAATGTTTCTTCCAACAAAAGTGCCAACCATTGATGTGCCAAGCATAACCGCAGCATCAACACACTTCTTAAAGTGATTATTAACAAAAGCTCTCTGTACAGGGTTATTATGGAGGTTGTTGTCATAATAAGCTAAAGACGAAATTGTAAGCCCATACTGTTTAAAAAGAGCTTTAATTTTTTCTGCTCCGTTTTCTGTAAGATTTGCTACATCAATATCACTTGAGGAGTAATCTCTATCATTTAGCTTTGGCCAACAAGCGACTTCCAGTGTCTGAAAGCTATTTTCAGCTGCCCACTTAACTTTTTCTTCCAACGGCATATTGCCAAGGCATACAGTCAAAAATCCAAGTTTCATGTAATTCCACTCCTTTATTTGAAATAAACTGGTTTACCTGTTTTCGCAGAAGTATAAATTGCCTCAAGTATTTGAGTAACTACTAAAGCTTGCTCAGGCAATACTATAGGGTCAGTGTCATTTATTACTGACTCTATCCACAATCTTGCTTCTCTCTCCTGAGGGTTTTCGGATTTTCCATCATAGAAATCAACCCCACCCTTACCAAGCTCAGGAGTCTTTGTATACATACGGCTGAATTCTTCACCATTAATTCTTAATCCATCCCACATATCAGCTCCACCCTCAGTTCCACATAATGTGGTTTTAGCTTCACCAACCTGTAATGAATTCAAAGCCCAACTAGATTCAAGGATAATTGTAGCTCCATCTTCCATAACAACAAATCCAAAGGCTGAATCTTCAACAGTGAATTTCTTAGGATCCCATGAACCCCATGCATTCGCTGCATTTTCTTTGCTGCCTAGCTTGTGGTATGTAGTTCCTACAACCATCTTTGGCTTATAATTATTCATCATCCAAAGGGTTAGATCTAAAGCATGAGTGCCTATATCAATCAAAGGTCCTCCGCCCTGTTCTTCTTCATTTAGGAACACACCCCATGTGGGAACTGCACGTCTGCGAATAGCATGTGCTTTAGCAAAATATATTTCACCCAGATCTCCTCTTCTGCATATCTTATGCAAATATTGTGCCTCGGGTGTTTGCCTTCCCTGATAACCTATAGATAATTTCTTACCTGTGCGTTTAGCGGCTCCAAGCATTTGCTTAGCTTCTTCTGAAGTTTTCGCCATAGGCTTTTCGCACATTACATGTTTGCCTGCTTCTAATGCATCAATTGTGATGAAACTATGAGATTTGTTAGGAGTACACACATGAACTACATCAATGGAAGTATCTTTCAATAATTCTTTGTAGTCAGTGCAAACAAAGGCATCTTCTACACCATATTTCTTTGATGCTTCTATAGCCTTTTCTTCAATGATATCACAAAATGCCACCATCTCTACATTGCCTAATTTGTGAAGACTTGGCATATGCTTACCATTAGCTATGCCCCCACAGCCAATGATACCTACTTTAATTTTCTTTTCTTTTTTTAAATCTTTACAACAACATGTTGACATAAATAACCCTCCTAAAGTTTTTATTATTACTTCTTGTTTTTATTTAAAATATTGATTCTACCGCAAAACCAAGATTCGGCTGCAGAGGGCTAATTTTGCTTGGAAACATGTTGTAAAATTTGCCGCTGAAATTGCAAGATGAAGTGATGCAAATTTCATCATGTTGACGCTAAATGAGTTTTTGCAGCAGAATCAATTATTAAATCTCTGCATTTGTCCGTTGATTCCCTAATAATTAACTCATGATCAAGAAAGATGCTCCTTGGCTCATTAACCTCTCCCCGTATTTGCATGAGTAAAAGTTCCATAGCTTCACAACCAAGATCAACTTGTGGTTGAGATACAGTTGTAAGCATAGGATCATACATAGCAGCATAGGTAATATCATCAAATCCTATGAATGAAATATCTTCAGGAACAGTCAAACCATTTTCCTTAAAGCATCTTATTGCTCCTATAGCCATACTATCTGATATTGCAAATATTGCTGTTGGTAAATTGTCTTTCTTTAATAAAAACTGTTTTCCAGCTCGAATTCCGCTTTTAAAACCATAATTTCCAATTTTAACCAAACTCTCATCAAATACAAGTCCTCCATCTACGATAGCTTTTTCATAACCTGCTCTCCTCTGAATGGTGGAAATGTAATTGTTATTACAACTAATCATGCCAATCTTTTTATGACCAAGACCTATAAGATATTGAACAGCTTTGTATGCAGCAGAAAAATTGTTTATTGAAATATAGGATACATGAGCATCTTCTTTATACTCACAACACTGTACTATAGGAAAACCCTTCCCTATATCTGACATCTCCTCCCTTTCTATAACTGGAGCCATAAAAATAGCACCTTCTGAAAGTCGGTTTTTTAGTAGTTTTAGATAAGTTTTTTCAGTCTCAATCTTAGAATCAGTATTGCATAATAAGATATTGTAACCGTTTTCACGTGCTACTCTTTCAATACCCTTAACTATTTTAGAGTAAAAAGGATTAGATATACTAGGTAACAACACTAGTATCATTCTGTTCTCAGTACGTCTCAAGTTTCTGCCAAGGAGATTAGGTCGATAATCCAACTCATCGATTGCCTGCATTACGTTTTTATACGTTATATCTGATACTGCCGGGTTTTGATTAATCACTCTGGAAACAGTAGCAACTGATACTCCGGCTTTTTTTGCTACATCTTGAATTGTTGGCATTTTTTCCAGTTTAGCTCCTTTCACGCAATGCTGAATGTAACGGATTACATTTCTAATTATAAAACATGTTTCATAGAATTTCAATAGAAAAAATAATAACTATCTCACTAAAATTTTTAGTGATTTATGATGGAATTTTGGTTAATAAATTTATTTTTAATAAACCCCGGCTTAATGAAAGTAAAAAGCACTACAAGCCCCCCTGTAACAAATGAAATTATATACAAAAAGTGAAACTTGCTTATAGGAAACACCATCTTACTAAGATCAGGCATTATCTTTATTAGTAATTCACCAATAACTGGAGCTATTAATACACTTGCTCCATATATTGCTTTAAACCAACCTTCATATATTGATTTAGCGCTTTCAGGCATAATTTCAAATCTGTAAGCCATAATGGCAATATTAAAGCCACCATTACCTATACCGCCAACAAGGCAAGATAAAAATAACAGGAAATATGTTTTTTCTGTTAATAGGAAATATATTAAGAAATCTGCTATAACAAATATAGCAGAATATTTTAAAACAAAAATGTTTCCATATTTATTTTGAAGCTTACCCCAAAACTTTGTCCCTAATATCATTACAATATAAGATATTACATTTATTGTAGATATAAATCCATAATCGAAATTCAAATATCTTATTAAATATATCGAGGTAAAGGAAGTAGAAATTGTAAGGAACAGATAGAACGCAAATATAAAAACGAGAAATTTTCTAAACTCAATACTCTTAAATGGCTCTAAAAACATATCTTTCTTACTTCTACTTCTTTCGGGTACTTTATATTCAGGTTCTTCAACAAATATTAGTATTATTATATCAACTATAGACAATATTAGGCTACTGATAAAAACTACAAGAAACCCTGTATAAGATTTATTATAGTAATCTAAAACATATCCCATAACTAATGTAGTTATTGTAAAAGCAATTCTTACTAAAAACATTCTTAAATATACATAATCATTTTTTTTACCTTCAGGTGCTATCTCCATATACCATATCATCCAACCTAATTGATAAATCCCCCACAAAATATCCGCTATTATAACCATTATTGCTACAATAGCTATAATCAGTTTTTGATTGGTAAAGAACAATGGCACGAAGACTATTCCACTTACAAAGATTCTAGATATTATATTTGTTATAATAAGCAATTTTTTACGTCTTTTAATTCTTTCTAATATTAAAAAAGAAAATATGCTAAGGATAGAAGCCCATATTCCCGCATTGTTTAAAAAGGCAACAATAAAGTCGGAGGCTTTTAAACTAATAACAAAGCCTGACAAAAACACACCACTAGTTAAAATATAGGCTGCATTTATTACTGCTGCATCTATTATAAATAAAATCTGGCTGTTTTTATATTTACCACCACAAATACTTTTATGCCCAGAAAACTTTCTACTAAGATATCTAATAATAATCGTCCTCTCTAATAACGTATAGGGAGACCCTTCAGCATAAAAAATACCATTTCCTTTAGAGAAGAGTGTCCTCTTGCAGAGGAGTGTCCCCACACTCTATTATACTCTAATAATTGCATTATGGCAGATATTAATGATTTATGTCAATATGTCTGCAACGCAAAAAGTGCTTCCATTGAAACAATTTAACAATCATCGAGGAAAAGATGACTTAATCTAATTGACAGCAAGGCAAGATACATATATTATATTGTATATATAATTTGAGTTTTTCAAGAATAATCATACATGATTTCACTGCAAAAGCTCAGATTCTGGTTAAATTGTTTATCAAACATACGGCATCAGATATAATTAAGTTAGTATATTATTGAGATAATTCTCTATCTATACATCAGGGGTGTGAAAATGGAAGGATTAATTAACATTACATTAGGAAATTTATTAGATGAAATAGCAGGAAAGTATCCTGATAGGGAGGCTGTGATTTATACAGACAGACCCTTCAGAAAAACTTATTCACAATTTAAAGAGTTATGCAATCAAGTTGCAAAAGGCTTTCTGGCTATGGGTATAAAAAAGGGTGACCATGTTGCAGTTTGGTCTACAAATTACCCAGAGTGGATATTGGCTCAGTTTGCAACAGCTAAAATTGGTGCTGTTCTTGTTACAGTAAATACCAATTATAAAATATTTGAACTGGAATATCTATTAAGGCAGTCGGATTCTACTACATTAATATTGATTGATGGTTTCAGAGACGCTAAGTATACAGAAATTATTAATGAACTATGTCCACAATTAAAAGGATCTCAACCAGGGAAGTTAGAATGTCCCTCTCTTCCTTTTTTGAAGAATTTGATTTATCTAGGTGATAAAAAACATCCAGGTATGTTTAATTGGAATGATTTGTATGATATAGGGAAAGATATTTCGGACCTTGAGCTTTCGACAATACAACGAAATCTCAATTCTCATGACGTAATTAATATGCAATACACCTCCGGAACTACTGGATTTCCTAAAGGTGTAATGCTTACTCATTATAATATTATTAATAATGGTAAATCTATAGGCGATTGTATGAATTTTACTTTTGAAGACAAATTGTGCATACCAGTTCCATTTTTCCATTGTTTTGGATGTGTTTTAGCTATTATGGCATGTGTAACTCATGGTGCAGCTATGGTACCTATCGATTTTTTTGAGCCTTTAAAAGTTATGCAGGCGGTACAAGATGAAGAATGCACTGCCTTGCATGGGGTGCCAACAATGTTTATAGCTATACTTGAACATCCTGAGTTTAATAAATTTAAGTTCCCAAGACTTAGAACTGGCATTATGGCTGGCTCACCCTGCCCCATTAAAGTTATGCAGCAAGTGGTAGACCTGATGGGAGCTAAGGAAATTACCATTGCTTATGGTCAAACGGAATCATCTCCTGTGTGCACACAAACCAGGGTTGATGACAGTATTGAATTAAAGGTGTCTACTGTTGGGAGGAAACTTCCTTTTATGGAAACTAAAATTGTTGATCCATCCACAAACCAAGAAGTTTCTCATGGTATCACCGGTGAGTTTGTTGTAAGAGGTTACAACCTTATGAAAGGTTATTATAAAATGTCGGAGGCTACAGCTCAAGCTATTGATTCTGAAGGCTGGCTTCATACAGGTGACCTTGCAGTAGTGGATGACCAAGGTTATTATAAGATTACAGGACGTATTAAAGATATGATTATACGCGGCGGAGAGAATATTTACCCAAAAGAAATTGAAGAATTTTTATATACCCATCCTGCTATAAAAGACGTCCAGGTAATTGGTGTCCCTGATAAAAAATATGGGGAGGTAGTGCTAGCTTGCATTATTTTAAAAGAAGGAATGTCCGTTACTGAGGAAGATATAAAACAGTATGTAAGAGGTCATATGGCAAGGCATAAAACTCCTAAATATGTTAAACTTCTAGATAGTTTTCCAATGACTGCAAGCGGAAAAATACAGAAATTTAAAATGAGGGAATGGGCTATAGAGGAACTAGGACTTCAAGATGCAGCTTCTATTGAAACTGCATAACTCTTCAATAAAAACTGTATAAATGATTCTGCTGCAAAAACTCATTTAGCGTCAGCATGATGAAATTTGCATCTCTTCATCTTGCAATTTAATGGCACGCGCTGATTCGACATCGTGTCTCAGCAGCGCTTTCCACGCCATCCGTGGCGTTCCAGCCATTAAATTGCGGCGATTTCAGCGGCAAATTTTACA
>ENA-UOOK01004426-UOOK01004426.1-fermentation-metagenome-genome-assembly--contig:-NODE-4426-length-15083-cov-3.775818_pt1 | contig 15083 bp, 10 predicted proteins | sample MGYA00245777_ERZ724023 | MGnify/ENA primary metagenome ERZ724023 (study PRJEB28704, sample SAMN03018312) | fermentation metagenome | biome: anthropogenic terrestrial biome; feature: soil; material...
CTCATCTTGCATTTCCTCGGCCGCATCTCATGCAGGCATCGTGCCTGGAGATGCTAAAAATGACATCCGTGTCATTTTTGCCTCGAAAATGCTGCGATATCGTCGGCTGATTCTGCAACTAAGGCCAAGGCGTCCTTCGTTATTTTGCAGCAATATGGCTTGTTGAAGTGGAATTAAAAATGATACTGCTGTAAAACTACGGCCGCGTCAGTTTAGCGATCCGCTCCATCGCTTTCTTCACGTTTTCCTTATCGCCAAAGGACGATAAGCGGAAGAAGCCTTCTCCGTTCTTCCCGAACCCGGATCCCGGAGTTCCGACTACATTTGCCTGGTGCAGCAGATAGTCAAAATACTCCCAGGAGGACATCCCACCGGGGCATTTCATCCAGATATAAGGGGAATTTTTGCCGCCGGTAAACCAGATTCCCATTTTTTCAAGCGTATCGGAGATGATCCCGGCGTTGTCCAGATAATAAGCAATGTTCTCTTTGCACTGCTTTCGGCCTTCCTCCGTTAAGACAGCCTCCGCACCCCGCTGCACGATATAGGCAACTCCGTTGAATTTCGTCGTCTGTCTGCGAAGCCAGAATTTACTCAGGGCAGTACCTTCACAGATCAGCTCCCGGGGCACAACGGTATATCCGCACCGTGTTCCGGTGAAGCCGGCTGTTTTGGACAGGGAACAGAACTCCACGGCACACTTCTTCGCGCCTTCTATCCCGTAAATGCTCCACGGCAGATCCGGTTCCTGAATGAATGCCTCATAGGCCGCGTCAAACAGGATGATCGCATCGTTAGACAGGGCGTATTCCACCCATTGCTTCAGCTGCTCCCTGCCATAGACCGCGCCGGTGGGATTGTTGGGTGAACAGAGATAAACGATATCCGCTTTCACGCCTTCCTCCGGCATCGGAAGAAAGCGGTTTTCCTGATTGGCGTCCATATACCGGATTCTTCTTCCCGCCATGACATTGGAATCCACATAGACGGGATAAACCGGGTCCGGAATCAGAACGGTATTGTCAACGGACAGGATATCCAGAAAATTGGCCAGATCACTTTTTGCACCGTCGCTGACAAAAATCTCATCGGGATCCAGGGACACGCCCTTCGTCTGATAATATCCCGCAATGGCCGACCGGAGGAAATCATAGCCCTGCTCCGGCCCGTATCCGTGAAAGCCTTTCACCGTCCCCATTTCCTCCACTGCGGATGCCATTGCCCTTATCGAAACATCACAAAGGGGCAGGGTAACGTCCCCTATTCCCAGGCGGATCACATCCTTGTGCGGATTTTCCTTTTTATATGCCGCCACCTTTTTTGCGATCGTGGAAAACAGGTAGCTGTTCTCCAGCTGCCGATAGTTTGCATTGATTTTCATCTGTTTGCCTCCAGACACCGCATTTTGTCCGGGCTTTTCAGGGCTGCCGCCACAAATTCACGGAACAGGGGATGAGCCCGGTTGGGCCGGCTCTTGAATTCCGGGTGGAACTGGACACCGATAAAGAAGTCATTCTGCGGGATTTCAATGGTTTCCACGATATAACCGTCCGGAGAGGTGCCGCTGATCAGAAGCCCCGCCTGCTGCAGAATCTCCCGGTATCGATTATTGAATTCATATCGGTGGCGGTGGCGTTCCGAGATCATCCCGGATTGGTAAGCACGGGCCATAATCGTGCCGGGTTTGATTTTGCAGGGATAGCTTCCCAGCCGCATGGTCCCGCCCTTCGGGATATTTCCCTGCTGATCCGGCATCAGGTCGATGACGCTGTACCTGCCCTCCGGATCGAATTCACTGGAATTGGCGCCATCCAGGCCCGCCACATGGCGCGCAAACTCAATAACGGCTATCTGCATGCCCAAACAAATCCCAAAATATGGAATATTATTTTCCCGCGCATATCTTGCCGCTTTGATTTTCCCTTCGATACCCCGGTCGCCGAATCCCCCGGGGACCAATATTCCATCGCAATCGGAAAGAAACTCCGCCGCATTGTCATCCGTAAGCTCCTCCGCATCCACCCAGCAGAGCCGGATTTTTGCCGAATTTTCATAGCCGGCATGGTGAAGGGCTTCCATGATGGACAAATAGGCATCATGGAGCTTGACGTATTTTCCGACGATGGCTATGGTAACCTCCTTGTTTCTGCGGCGGATACGATCCAGCATGGCGGTCCACTCCGAAAGGTCCGCAGGCGGTGTCCGGAGCTTCAGCTCACGGCATACGATATCGTCGAACCCTGGTTGTGCAGCATCATCGGCACCTCATACAGGACAGGCACCGTCAGGTTTTCCATGACACAGTCCGGTTTTACATTACAGAACAGGGATATCTTCTGTTTGATGCTTTCATCCAGCTTCCGGTCGCATCGGCAAATGATGATATTGGGCATGATGCCCTGGGACTGGAGCTGTTTGACGGAATGCTGCGTCGGTTTGGATTTGTATTCATTGGAACCGCTCACATACGGGACAAGGGTCACATGGATAAACAGGCAGTTTTCCCTGCCGATCTCCAGAGGCACCTGACGGATCGCCTCCAGAAAAGGCTGTCCTTCAATATCGCCGATTGTCCCGCCGATCTCCGTGATGACCACATCCGTATCGTCTCCCTGGGACACGGTATAAATGAAATGCTTGATTTCATTCGTAATATGCGGAATGACCTGAACCGTCTCTCCCAGATATTCCCCCTTGCGCTCCTTGTTCAGCACATTCCAGTAGACCCTACCGGAGGTCAGATTGGAAAACTGATTGAGGTCTTCGTCGATAAACCGTTCATAATGTCCCAGATCCAGGTCGGTTTCCGCGCCGTCCTCCGTGACAAAAACCTCCCCATGCTGATAGGGGCTCATGGTCCCCGGATCCACATTGATATAGGGATCCAGCTTCTGCGCAGCTACTTTCAGTCCCCTGGACTTGAGCAGCCTCCCCAGGGATGCCGCTATGATTCCCTTTCCCAGGCCGGAAACCACGCCGCCTGTTACAAAAATATACTTCGTCATATGTTTACAACCCCTTCAAAAACTTTTTCCGCATTTCCGGTCATGAATACGGTTTCCTCTGTGTACCGGACAGTCAAGTCTCCGCCTCTCAGAATGACCCGGATATCCTCATCCCGGCCGCAGAACCCGTTTGCCACGGCAGCCGCGACGGAAGCGCAGGCTCCCGTGCCGCAGGCAAAGGTCTCCCCGCTGCCGCGTTCCCAGACCCGCATTTTCAGCGTTTTGCCGTCAACTACCCGAACAAACTCCGTATTGACCCGGTCGGGGAAGACAGGAGCATTTTCAAACTCCGGCCCTACGGTTTCGATGTGGATGGCATCGACATTCTCCACAAAAATAACGCAGTGGGGATTTCCCATGGAAACGCAGGTAATGAAATACTTCTTTCCGCCGATTTTTGTTTCCCGGTTGATAACGGCGCCGCCGTCCAGAAGGACGGGAATGCTCCCCGGCGAAAAGTCCGCCTTTCCCATATCCACCCGGACAGACCGGACCCTATCGCCCTGCGTATTCAGCTCCAATTTTTTTATTCCGCTGAGCGTCTCGATTTCCAGGCTTTTTTTCTCTACTATCCCGTTGTCATAGAGATATTTCCCGACACAGCGTATGGCATTGCCGCACATTTTCCCCTCGCTGCCGTCTGCGTTGAACATGCGCATTTTCGCATCCGCCTTGTCCGAAGGGCAGATGAGGATGATGCCGTCCCCTCCTATGCCGAAATGCCGGTCAGACAGCCTCACGGCCAGAGTCTCCGGATTGTGGATGCTTTCGGACAGACAATTGAAGTAGATATAATCATTCCCTGCGCCATGCATTTTTGTAAATGTCCGTTCCATTTGGTTCCCCCCGCAATATCGTTAATTTGTCCTGTGACTTCAGCTTCCATATTTCTTCAGGATAGCTTCGGCAATCTCCTTCTTTGTAATACGCTTATCCATTGCCTGCTTCTCGATGAATCGATGGGCTTCCGGCTCCGTAACATCCAAAAATTGAATGAGCAGGCATTTGGCCCGGTCAATCAGCTTGATATCGTCGATCTTGTTCTGCAGCTGCACATTTTTGCTCTGCAGGGTAAGCATCCGGTTATGCGCCGCGGTAACCAACTTGAAAGCGCTCCAGAAAAACGAACGGCTGATTGGTTTGGAAACGACAAAAACGCCGAATTCCTCGACCTTTGCGGAAATCTCGTCCGCAAGCTCGTTCCGGATCATCAGCATAACCTGGGAAATGCCCTTGCCGGCAATGTGCATGGCCAACTCCGTTCCAAACTCGTCCTTCAGCGGTGCATTGATGATGCACAGATCGCAATCCCTTTCAATCAAAAAACGTCTGGCTTCGCTTCCGTTATTGACGGTGATGATTTCCCCGCAGGAGGAATCCATGGTCAGGAGTTCCTTCAAGACTGCTTTCCCCTTTTCGGAGCCTGCAACAATGAGTACGCTATCCAAACCACCATCACCTTTCCGTTTCTATTATTGAAATCCTGCTGCAAAAGTCCTGTAGATGCAAAATAACGAAGGACGCCTTAGCCCTAGCTGCAGAATCCTATATATATCTGAAATAGATCTGCTTATCGATCTTCTCTTTATCCGGGCTGTCCCTGTAAGCATCCCATTCGGCCAGCTTGATGTCCCGATACTTTTCAAACGTCTTCTTCGGCAGGATTCTGCGGATGAATTCACTCTGTACGGCGATATCCAGCGCTTCTTTCAGATCGGAGGGAAGAGACGGCAATTTCTCCAGGATATCGCTATCCGCCGTATACATGTTGAAATCCACCGGTTTCAGCGGTACCAACCCCCTCTCGATTCCATCCAGACCGGCATGAATCAGGAGGGTAAAGGTCAGATAAGGATTGCAGGAGGGATCCGGCGACCGCAGTTCGATCCTTCTGTATTCGTCACTGGTGGTCGCGGGGATACGGACCAATTGGGAACGGTTTTCATGGGACCACGAAACATATCTGGGAGCCTCGAAAACACCGAGCCGGGTATAGGAATTCGGTATAGGATTGGTAAATGCCGTAATCTCCACGGCTCTTTCCAATATACCGGCAAGGAAGCTCTCACTGACAGACGCCGGACCGCCGCTCAGATTGCTGACTTTTGTAATGGAAAGGTTGATATGAAGCCCGCTTCCGCTCTTATTGATAATCGGTTTGGGCAAGAACGATGCAAAAAGCCCGTTTTTTTCCGCGATTGCCTTTACAACGGATTTGAAGGTAATCAGATTATCCGCGGCAGACAGGGCATCGCTGTATTTAAAATCGATTTCATTTTGTCCCGGCCCCTGTTCGTGATGGGAACTTTCCGGCTTGATACCCATCTGCTCCAAGGTCAGACAAATCTCCCTCCTGACATTTTCACAGCGGTCCAACGGTGAGATATCCAGATATCCGCCGTTGTCATAGGGTACATCCATCGGATTCCCATCGTCATCGGAATGGAAAAGATAAAATTCACACTCCGCTCCGATCTTGCAGATATAACCCATACCGATGGCACGATTCTCCGCTTGCTTCAGAAGATTGCGCATATCCCCCTCGAACCCCTTTCCGTCCGGATGCCGGATATCGCAGAAGAAACGTATGACCCGCCCCTGCTGCGGCCGCCAGGGCAGAACATTAAGCGTCGCCGGATCCGGGTAAAGAAACAGATCCGACTTTTCCACATTCATAAAGCCGGATATAGCGGAAGCGTCAAAGGATATGCCGTATTGGAACGCTCTTTCCAGCTCATCCGGCATGATAGAAATGTTTTTTTGTGTACCGAAAATATCGCAAAATGCAAGCCGGATAAACTTTATGTCATTTTCTCGTACAAATTGAAGAACTTCCTTCATCGTATCGGTCATATGTCCGAACCTCCTTCATGATACCGTTAAGATACCCGGCAAGCCGGTAAAACAAACATAAAAAAGCGCTCACCGGTATTTGAAAAAGCGGAGACACCACCCTGCAACACCCGGTGAACGCCCTTGTTCTCCATTGACATTATAACAACATGGACAGTTTCATGTCAATAAGAATTTCGGCAGTCGGAAATCCAACGTCAGATGATCGATCTGTGATATTCTGCAAGTTTGAAAACAAAATTATTCAAAAAGTTCCTTTGCCTCAGTACTTAGTCAGATAGTTGTCAAGCTCCCATTCGGTGACCTGGGTCCGATACTGATCCCATTCCTCTTTCTTCGCCTCGATATATTTGCTGAAAATGTGATTCCCGAGGGCTTCCTTTACTAGTTCGCTCTTCTCCAGTTCCTCCACCGCTTCCTTCAGACTGCCGGGCAGGGAGCCGATCCCCGCCTCCGACCTTTGCTCTTCTGTCATTGCAAAGATGTTCCGGTTGGTGGCAGGAGGGGGCTGTATTTGGTTGGCGATACCGTCCAGACCTGCATTCAGTATGGCTGCAAGAGCCAAATACGGGTTGCAGGACGGATCGGGACAGCGCAGCTCGATTCTGGTGGCTTCTCCCCGGGCTGCCGGAATACGGATCAACGGGCTTCTGTTTCGGGTGGACCATGCGATATATACCGGGGCCTCATATCCCGGAACCAGCCTCTTGTAGGAATTCACAATCGGATTGGTGACAGCCGTAATCGATTTCATGTTTTTGGCAATCCCACCGATGAACCAATAGGCATCCTGGCTCAGCTGTATGGAGTCGGACTCCTCATAAAAAGCATTCTTTCCATCCTTGAACAGGGAAACATTGGTGTGCATGCCGGAACCATTGATACCGAAAATCGGTTTGGGCATAAACGTGGCATGCAGGCCGTTCTTTTGCGCAATGGTCTTGACGACCAACTTGAAGGTCATGATATTGTCTGCCGTCGCCAGGGCGTCTCCATATTTGAAGTCGATTTCATGCTGTCCGGGCGCCACCTCATGGTGGGAGGCTTCAATCTCAAATCCCATTTCCTCCAGAACCAGTACCATTTCCCTTCTTGCATCTTCGCCATGATCCACCGGACCCAGATCAAAGTAACCGCCGTTGTCCTGGGTAACGGTTGTCGGATTTCCTTCCTCGTCGGTCAGGAACAGGAAAAATTCGCATTCCGGGCCTACATTGAATTTCTCATACCCCATATCCTGGGCTTTCTTGATCGCTTTTCGCAGGGCATATCTGGGATCTCCCTCAAAAGGCGTACCGTCCGGATTGTATACATCGCAGATCAGGCGGGCCACTTTACCGCTATGGGGCCTCCACGGAAAGATCACAAAAGTGCTTAAATCCGGCCTCAAATACATGTCGGACTCTTCGATCCGCACAAAGCCCTCAATGGAGGATCCGTCAAACATGTGCTGGTTGTTGAGCGCTTTCTCCAGCTGATCCGCGGTAATGGCAACATTCTTCAATGTGCCGAGGATATCGGTAAACTGAAGTCGGATAAACTTGACATCCTGTTCCTGTACAATTCTCATAATGTCTTCCTTGCTATAATTTGGCATACATTTTATCCCCTTTCCAACAGTTATTATGAATTTAATAATAGAAACTACAGCAAAATGATATTTGCATGCTCACAGGCCGCAATCATATCCTCTGGCCAGACCGAGGCCTGCACTTCCCCGATATGGGCTTTGTTCAGAAGATACATGCATATTCTGGATTGTCCGATACCGCCGCCTATGGTATAAGGCAAATTCCCGTTCAGAAGATCCCTGTGGAACGGAAGATTCTTCCTCTCCTCACAGCCGGCCAGCTTCAGCTGTCTCAGCAGTACTTCCTCATCTACCCGGATTCCCATGGAGGATACTTCAAAGGAACGCTCCAGTACCGGATACCAGAAAATAATATCGCCGTTCAGTTCCCAGTCGTCATAGTCCGGAGCCCTTCCGTCATGCCGGATGCCCGATTTCAACAGACCGCCTATCTTCATGAGGAATACGGCTTTCTTCTCCTTTGCTATGGCATCCTCCCGACTCCTCGGATCCATCTCCGGGTAGAGGTCCTCCAGCTCCTGGGTGGTAAGGAAACTGATTTCCTCCGGCAGCAAACGTATCAATTGCGGATATCTGCTGCAGATAAATTCCTCTGCATCCTTGAAAATCTTGTAAATCTTACTTACAACGATGCGTAATGTTTCTTCCTTCCTTTCCTCCTTCCGGATGATCTTTTCCCAGTCCCACTGATCCACGTAGACGGAATGCAGGTTATCCAGGTCTTCGTCTCTGCGAATGGCGTTCATATCGGTATACAGACCCTCCCCATGAGGAAAGCCGTATCGCTTCAGAGCCATTCTCTTCCATTTGGCCAGGGAATGGACGATCTCCACCTCGTCTCCTCCGATGCCCGTTACATCAAAGGTGACCGGCCGTTCCACGCCATTCAGGTTGTCATTCAGACCGGTTTCCGGCTTTACAAAAAGCGGCGCCGAGACCCGGGTCAGGTTCAATGCCCCGGCCAGCCGGTTTTCAAAGAAATCCTTCAGCAGCTTGATTGCCGTTTCGGTTTCCAGGATATCCAGGGGCGTCCGATATCCTTCCGGTAAAATCAGTCTTTCCATTGTCATACTCATAAGCATTACCTCCATTACTTCGTTCTTGGAAACCTACACGGGATAAAATGTACTTTACCATTGTACTACAAACTCTCCGTGTTGTAATGAAGGAATATGCGCCGGATACCAATCAAAGCAGCAAAAAAGGGCGAACCCAAGAGAAACCTGCTCTCCGTTGAGTACGCCCTTTTTCATCCATTACCTGCATCATTGCAATATCAGTAACTTCAGAATTCATTCCACATTTGGCCAAACAACAAGTAAATTTACTTATTGATGAAATTATAGCACAGGATGATTTTCCCCGTCAATCCCCTTTGAAAAGATTTTTTGACCGATTTGCAGCTTTTTATTTCTGTCCTGCATTTAAGAAAGAAAACAGACATGAAATACTCACAAAAGCCATCAATATGCATATACATAATATTGTTGCTGCATTCCCACCGGTTTGCCTGCACCGAACAGGACAACGAGGAACAGCAATCCAGAAAAGAAAGGTGTGGAAACATGTGTGGAATTGCCGGATGGATCAATACAGCGGATAATATATCCCAATATAAAGGTGTTGTCGAAAAAATGACGGAAGAGCTTATCCCCCGGGGACCGGACGATCTTGGCTATTGGTATTCGGATCATGTCCTGCTTGGTCACAGGAGACTGGCCGTAGTGGACCCGGCAGGCGGCGGGCAGCCCATGGTACGAAAAAGGGGGGATCAACACTTTGTCATCATATATAATGGTGAACTATACAACACAGCAGATCTGCGCAAGGAACTTGAACTGCTTGGCCACGAATTCTTCAGCAATTCCGATACGGAGGTATTGCTGGAATCCTATATCGAATGGGGAGCCGGATGTGCGCAGCGCATCAACGGCATTTATGCCTTCGGAGTCTGGAATGACAGGGACAAGAGTATTTTTCTCTGCCGTGACCGTTTTGGCGTAAAGCCTTTATTCTATGCCCAGCGGGGAGATTCCCTGATTTTTGCCTCCGAGTTGAAGGCGCTTTTGAAGCATCCGCTGGTCGAACCGAAAGTCGACTCGGAAGGTCTGGCGGAAGTCCTTGCTCTGGGGCCTTCCCGGACACCCGGGCATGGCGTTTACAAAGAGGTATACGAAGTAAAACCGGGATACTATATCCTGTCGGATCCGACAGGGATTCGGAAACAACGCTATTGGAACTTTGAGAGCAGGCCCCATACGGACAGCCCGGAGAAAACGCTGGAGACCCTGCGGGGATTGGTGGTGGATTCCATCGAACGTCAGCTGGCAGCCGACGTTCCGGTATGCACCTTCCTTTCCGGCGGTCTGGATTCCAGCGCTATCACGGCAATTGCCGCCGAGAGCTTCAAGGCGAAGAATCAGGCGCTGAACACGTATTCCATCGATTATGTGGACAACGAGCTTTATTTCAGAACCAGCAACTTTCAGCCGAATTCCGATGCCCACTGGGTACGGATCATGTCGGAAACGTACGGGACCAACCATCATTATGTCAAATTCGACACGCCGGAATTGGTTCAGGCACTCCTGTCGGCGACAGAAGCCCGGGACCTTCCGGGAATGGCAGACGTGGATTCGTCCTTGTGGCTGTTCTGCAGGGAAATCAAAAAGGAAGCGACCGTCGGACTTTCCGGTGAGTGTGCAGACGAGATATTCGGCGGATATCCGTGGTTTCATAACGAACGCATGATCAACAGCAATACCTTTCCCTGGATGTATTCCATGGCCGAGCGGACCAGGGTGCTGAAGCAGGAAATCACAGACTACATCCAGCCGGAAAATTATGTCCGGAAAAGGTACAACGAGACTCTGGCAGAGACTCCCCGTCTGCCCGGTGAAAGCCCGATGGAGGCCCGCAGAAGGGAAATATTCTATCTGAATATCCGATGGTTCATGTCCACTCTGCTGGATCGCAAGGACCGCATGAGCATGGCCCACGGATTGGAGGTCCGGGTGCCTTACTGCGACCACCGGCTGGCCCAATATGTCTGGAATATCCCATGGGATCTGAAGACGATGGGCGGCATGGAGAAAGGGCTGCTCCGAAAGGCTCTGGACGGTCTTCTGCCGGATGACGTCCTGTACCGGAAAAAGAGCCCGTATCCCAAAACCCATAATCCGTCCTATGAGAAAGCGGTCATAGCCATGACGGAGGAAATCCTCAACGACCGAAGTTCTCCCCTCCTGCAGCTGATCGATAAAAAAGCCGTGGTGGATCTTGCACGGAAAAAATCGGATTACGGCAAGCCCTGGTTCGGCCAGCTCATGGCCGGGCCTCAGCTTTTCGCCTATCTGATCCAGGTCGACACCTGGCTGCGCAGGTATAAAGTCCGGATTATTTAAATTTAAAGGCGGATGAGTTCTTACAACGGAATCTCATGCATTTTCTCTCAGGTATGCGTCGCATTCCCGGGCCGCTCTTCTGCCTTCGTCGATTGCCCAGACCACCAGGCTTTGGCCCCTGTGCATGTCGCCCGCGGTGAAAATGCCCTTACCATTGGTCGCATAGCTTTTGTCCGCGGTTTTTATATTGGAATGCCCGTCCCGTTCCACGCCCAATTGTTCCGGAAGCGTTCCGGCCGGTCCCAGGAAGCCCATCGCCAGCAATACCAGCTGTGCGGGAAGGACTCTCCGGCTTCCCGGGATTTCCTTTGATATAAAACGTCCGGTCTCTTCCCTTTCCCATTCGATATCCACGATTTCCAGGGCTTTCACATGCCCCTGGGAATCTCCGAGAAATCGTTTCGTGGAGACGCAGTACTTTCTGGGATCTTCCCCGAATAATGCGGCGGCTTCCTGTTGGCCATAGTCCATGGAATAGATTCTGGGCCATTGGAGCCATGGATTATCCGGTTTTCTCATTTCCGGCGGCTTCGGCATGATTTCCAGCTGGACCAGACTGCGGCAACCGTGGCGGATGGAGGTTGCCACACAATCGGTTCCGGTATCTCCTCCTCCCACCACGACGACATCCTTATCCCTTGCGGAGATGAATTTGCCGTCCTTCCGGTCGGAATCCAGCAGGCTGCGGGTGTTTTGGGAAAGAAAGTCCACCGCAAAGGTGATTCCCCGCAATTCCCGGCCTTCCGCCTTCAGATCCCTGGGATTGCGCGCTCCTCCGCATAAAACGGCGGCGTCGTAATCCCTGATCAGGGTTTCTGCCGGCAGATCCCTTCCAACTTCCGTATTCGTCGCAAAGGTAATTCCTTCCCTTTGGAGCAGATCGACCCGGCGGAACACGATCCGCTTATCCAGCTTCATGTTCGGAATGCCGTACATGAGCAATCCGCCCGGACGGTCCGCCTTCTCGAATACGGTGACCATATGGCCCGCCTGGTTCAGTTCGTCGGCGCAGGCCAGCCCGGAAGGTCCGGATCCCACGACGGCAACCTTTTTCCCGCTCCGCTTCGCAGGAATCCTGGGTTGGACCCGGCCTTCCGCAAAGGCTCTTTCGATAATGGAACGTTCGATATTCTTGATGGTTACCGCTTTCTGATGAAGAGACACCGTACAGGAACCTTCGCAGGGAGCCGGGCAGACACGCCCGGTGAATTCCGGAAAATTGTTTGTCTTCCGCAGGCGGAAATACGCTTCCCTCCACAGCCCTCTGTAAACCAGGTCGTTCCATTCCGGTATCAGATTGTTGATCGGACATCCCATGGCCGCTCCGGCATAGATCATACCGGTATGGCAATACGGAATCCCGCAGTTCATGCATCTGGCGCCCTGCTCCGCAAGTTTTTCTCCCGCAAAATCCAGTACGAATTCCTTCCAGTCCCGGATCCGTTCCAGAGGGTCACGGGAAGGCGGAAGTTTCCGTTCATATTCCAAAAAGCCGGTTGGCTTACCCATATCGATCCCCCTAAATTCGTATCAGTGTCCGCTGATACGGGTTTTCTTGTTCTCTTCAAAGCTGAATAAAAGCGCTTCTTCCCCGCTGACGCCCTTCTTTTTCCATTTCCTGAAAGACAGCAGTATCTTCTTATAGTCCTGCGGCATCACCTTTACAAAATAAGGCAGATACCTGTCCCAATGGGACAAGATCTCCCACGCAATTCTGCTGTTGGTATACCGGGCATGCTTTACGATCATCTCCCGGACCTCCCGGATTTCCTCTTCCTCTGTCAGGCTCTCCAGACCGACCATTTCCGGATTGCAGCGGCTTTCAAAGTCCCCTTCCTCATCCAGGACATATGCGATTCCGCCCGACATTCCGGCTGCAAAATTGCGTCCCGTCCTGCCGAGAACGACCACTTTGCCTCCCGTCATATATTCGCAGCCATGATCCCCGACATTCTCCACAACGGCCTTCATGCCGCTGTTCCGAACGCAGAACCGTTCCCCTGCGCCGCCACGGATGTAGGCTTCGCCGCCGGTGGCCCCATAAAAAGCGACATTACCGATGGTGATATTCTTCTCCGGTGAGAAGGAAACATCTTTCGGAGGATACACCACGATTTTTCCTCCGGAAAGACCTTTCCCGATATAGTCATTGGCGTCTCCCTCCAGGATCATCGTGATTCCCCCGGGAAGGAAAGCTCCGAAGCTCTGGCCGGCGGACCCGTTGAAGTGAAGCTCCACCGTATCTTCCGGCAATCCTTCCGCACCGTACCTTTTGGTTATCTCACTGCCCAGGATGGTACCCGTCACCCGGTCCGTATTCCGTATGGGAAGATGGAGGCGGACCTTCCTTCTCTCCTCCAGCGCCGGAGCGCATGCAGGCAACAGTACCCGGCAATCCATCGTATTGGAAAGATCCGTTTCCCGGGGATTACTGCAGTACCTTTCCTTATCCGAAGCAACCTGAGGCTGGTACAGGATGGCGCTTAAGTCCAGGCCTTTGAGCTTCCGTTGATCCCTGTCCTCTTTTCCGGTCAGGACATCGGTCCTGCCGATCATTTCATTCACCGTCCGGAATCCCAGGCCTGCCATAATTTCCCGCAGGTCCTGGGCAATAAACCGCATAAAGTTGACGACATACCGAGGGTCCCCGGAAAACCTCTTCCGAAGCTCGGGGTTCTGGGTAGCGATTCCCACCGGGCAGGTGTCCATATGGCAGACCCGCATCATAACACAGCCCAGAGCGATCAGCGGCGCAGTGGCAAACGCAAATTCCTCGGCACCCAGAAGGGCCGCAATCGCCACATCCCTGCCCGTCATCAGTTTACCGTCGGTCTCCACCACGATCCGGCTTCTCAGGTTGTTCAACACCAGAGTCTGATGTGTCTCCGCCACACCAAGCTCCCAGGGCAGTCCGGCATGCTGAATGCTGCTTCTCGGAGACGCGCCGGTACCGCCGTCGTGACCGCTGATAACGACCACATTGGCGCCGCCCTTGGCCACGCCGGCCGCGATGGTCCCGACCCCCGCTTCCGATACCAGCTTGACACTGATCCTGGCGTCCCGGTTTGCGTTTTTCAGATCATAGATCAGTTCCGCAAGATCCTCGATCGAATAAATATCGTGATGAGGCGGAGGTGATATCAATGTGACACCCGGCGTAGAATACCTTGTTTTTGCAATCCAGGGATATACTTTTCCGGAAGGCAAATGTCCTCCCTCACCGGGCTTCGCTCCCTGTGCCATCTTAATCTGGATCTCTTTTGCACTCACAAGATATCTGCTGGTCACGCCAAATCTTCCGGACGCCACCTGCTTGATTGAGGAACATCGTTTTGGATCGTCCAAACGGTCCGGACTCTCCCCTCCCTCACCTGTGTTTGATTTCCCGTGAAGCTGATTCATCGCAATAGCCAGCGTCTCATGGGCCTCCTCTGATATGGACCCATAGGACATGGCACCGGTCTTAAAACGCCGGACAATCGAATCAACGCTTTCAACCTTTTCAAGAGGGACCGGATTGTCAACATATTGGAAATCCAGCAGACTTCTCAGATTTCCGGATTCTTCACTGTCAACCTTTCCGGTGTATTCTTTAAACATCTGATAATTTCCGCGTCTGGTCGATTCCTGCAGTAGATGAATCGTCTCAGGATTATAACGGTGATCTTCACCGGGCCTGATACTTTTATGTCTTCCTATGGTATCAAGAGCAAGATTACTATTAAGCCCAAGTGGATCAAATGCCTTTGAGTGCCTTTCATCCACATTGCGGGCAATATCATTCAGCGTAATTCCCCCCACACGGCTTATTGTGTTCGTAAAATAGGAATCTATGACTTCTTTTGAAATACCGACAGCCTCGAATATCTGCGATCCCTGGTAGGACTGAATTGTTGAAATGCCCATCTTGGAAGCAATCTTTACGATTCCACCGAGGACCGCTTCGTTATAATCGTTCACCGCCGCATAGTAGTCTTTGTGAAGCATTCCATTATCAATCAGATCATGAATGGCCTCATATGCAAGATACGGGTTTACTGCACTTGCGCCGTATCCGAGCAGAGTAGCAAAGTGATGAACTTCTCTGGGTTCAGCAGACTCCAGTATAATCCCAAGGCTGGTTCTCTTCTTTGTCCGCACAAGATGCTGGTGTACCGCCGAAACTGCCAGCAGCGACGGGATTGCCACATGATTTTCATCCACCCCGCGATCTGTAAGAACCATAATACC
>ENA-UOOK01004428-UOOK01004428.1-fermentation-metagenome-genome-assembly--contig:-NODE-4428-length-15073-cov-6.977760_pt1 | contig 15073 bp, 18 predicted proteins | sample MGYA00245777_ERZ724023 | MGnify/ENA primary metagenome ERZ724023 (study PRJEB28704, sample SAMN03018312) | fermentation metagenome | biome: anthropogenic terrestrial biome; feature: soil; material...
TAATTTTAACATATTAACGGCAAACATTCTCAATTACCTCCTTAAATTTTGATTTTGGTATAACTGCATCGGTATAAATAGCCCCCAAAGCTATCATGTACTCCATAGGGTTCTTTGGTTTAGCCCAAAGAATCTCTGTTTTAAATACATCCAAAGAAAGAGCACAAAGGTCTACCCCAGCAGATTCCAAAGGAGGCATAAAGTAGTTGCATTTTCCAGTTTTGTGGTATTGACAACCTAGACAACCGCCAACCCTAAAAGCTTGACCCCCATACTCTTGCGCTATTTGCTTTATGACTTTATTGGATATACCACGAGTCATCTTGTGAGTACCATCCATGCCAAAATAGGCCCAACTTTTACTAGCTTTAACATTAGGGTATACCTCATAGTAATCGGATAAGTACAGCTTAGTTTCCATAAGGTACACATATTTTCTGACTTTATACTCGCTAAACATCCTAACTCTTGGAGGACAGCAAGGTCTGGTATCGTATTTTGCGCAAGGTTTTCCATGCAGACACCAGCTGTTTCTTTCGTCTTTATCCTTGGCTATTTGGTGTTTTAGTACTCTTTCAGGGCTAACCCTAGCTAACTGAAAATGTATGGGTAAATCAAAACCGCCTTGAGTGTGTTTAAAAACCTTCATTTTATCACCTTCCAAGCTACGTAAAAGGCAATTATATAGGGGCTGATGTTTATCACATAAAGGTCTAGCACAGCTAGTACCAAGGCTATGCTTGAAGCTAGTAGGAATCTTTTAGCTAACTTGTAATTTCTCTGGTCTTTTTCAGGGTTAGGGGTTAATGAAATTCTGTTAGACATGGACTCACCTCCTGTATTTATCTACGGTTTTAAAGAATCGTGGCAACATCTGGTCTTTTGTAACTCTGGAGGTATCAATCCTGAGAGAAGTAAAGCCTTGTTGCCTGAAGTACTCAACATTTCGGTCAACTGTTCTCCACTTACCTTTTACTTGTTCTTCTTTTATGGGTTTATTGCCATTTCGTTGATATATACGCTCCAAGCATGTTTCTATTGGGGGTAAGAAAGACATTATGATAATTTTACGTTTAAAGCTGTCTTTTTGTATATCTCGGAATAAATCCACATAGGTTGATTTTATGGTAGATGCTATGACTCCTTCCATAAGTACATCCATTTCGGTATAGTTCAATGCTGCAAACAGGGCTTGTCTGGTCTCCAGGTTATTCTTGTAAGTATCCAAACCTCCAGTCTTGTTGAAGTATGTACCCAGGGCAACCCAGCCGTAAGTAGGGAATACTGTAAGATAGGGCCGTTTACCTCTCTGAATACCAATAACCTCCATTTTCGGGTCATCCATCATAGAGAGAGGGATGGTAGATTTTCCAGCACCGTTGCACCCTCTTATGTTAACTAATACCCTCAATCCCAACCACCCCTTTTTCCAACCAATCCTTACAACGATGTTTCTGTATCCCCTTGTATCCTTTAACTTCACCTAAAAATTGATGGTTAAATGCCTCTAAGCGATAGCCCCACAGTTCCTCCCACATATAGTTATAATCGGGCAAATTTGCTTGTAGTTTTATGATTTCGTCCTGTACCCGGTCTATATAGTAACCACCGTATCGAGTGCCCTTGAATAGTTTTCTGAAACCGCACAGGGATGTTTCTAAGTCTGTAATATTTGTAGATACTTGGGGATATTGTTTCTGAATAGCCTTGATTACTTGGGGCAGTCTCTTTTCTAGCAACCGTAAGGTGCAAGGTTCAATATACCCATGGATATCAAAATCACTTGCCTCTTCATCCAGGTATAGTATGTGGAGCATACCAGAAGTAGCTGTATCACCTTTTTTCCAATCAAACCAATCAGCGTCAGCTTTGATAGGGGTAAGCTTAGTAACAGCTTCAATAAACAGGAATGTGGTGAATCTGCCAAAATACCGCCAATTCATCATTTCTTTATACAGATTCATATAGGTTTCTTGAGGACTTCTACCCTGTAACTTCTTGAAATACCTTACAGGATTGTGCCCTACTTTCTTCATCCAGTCTGAAACCAAAGGTATGAACCAATTCATGTTCTTTACATATCTACGGTCTGTCTGGAATATCAGAGGGGCTTTGAATATACTCCAGAAATCTCTGACTTTTTTAGGAGTTAAAGTATCGTCCAGAGGCAACTCTTCAAACAAGAATATCGTAGTACCCACACAATAGCAGGTAGAGTACAAAAAAGCCATCCATAATCGGTTCTTTACGGATAGTTTATGAGCATCGGCATATCGAATCAGTATTGGAAAGTTCATATCAGCATCACCTAGACTATGGTAATCTATGAACTTATTCAGTCTCCAAGGATGACCTGTATCGCCAGGAATATTGTACATACAGCAACCTCCTTAAATACAAAAAGGGGCACAAAGGCCCCAGTTTGTTTTATTCATCCTCCCAGTCATCATCGTCATCTTGTTCAGCTATGTGCTTCTCTACAGCCTTGCGGACTTTCTTTTCATCTTCCCGGTCTTTCTTGGGTATACTGATACTGTTTTCTTTGGCGAAGGACAGGAGTTCTTTTAGGCTGGCCTTCTTAGGGTCAAAAGCATCATCATCCGGGTCATCGTCATCGTCATCGTCATCGTCAGGGTCTGGGGTAGGCTCGTCCTTCTTGAGCGGTAAGAAAGTGGAAATTTTAGCCCGAAGAGAACCATTGTACTCTTCATGGATTACTTCAATAATACAGACACGGCCAATGAGTTTATCCAGGTCGATTTTGATTTTGCCTTCAGCCTTAATGCCAATAGCCTCAAAATAGGTTTTCAATTTCCACAAAGCTTTCTGGGTCAGAGGGAAGTTCTCAAAAACCTTGGAGCCTTTGCTGTCCCCTTTGATAACTTCAAAAGTACCTACCAGCATATCATCTCCTGCCTGGCTCTGCTTTTCCTCCAGTTTGGTTAACTTGGCAATGTGCTGTCCTTCGTCACACCTAGTGAAACTTCCTACCCCTGTAAAATCCAGTTTTTTAGTTGCCATTTACTTTTCCCCTTTCATTAATTTCATGATTTTATCATAAGTTGGGTTATATACCAACTTAGGTAACTTGATATTAGCAGGTTTCTGAGTTTTAACCCAATAATATGGGTTGGTAGCCAGATGGGCAGCGTGCCTAGTGATAGTAACTATTGAACCGTCTGGCTTTTCTTTTTCTTTTTCGATAACCGTGGTATGGATACCGAAATTAGCCATTCCCTCCAAGTAGGTACGTGCCCCTCTGGATACGTTGGGTCTTATGTCTGGACTTATCTCATCCTCATAGCCCTCAATAGAATCAGCAACCTCGTGGCAAGTAAGAACCACTATTTTGTTTCTGGCAATTAGGTGAAACAGCTTGATTAGCTCTTCAGTATCCGTCTTGAGGTCACCCCACATCTGTTGAGTGACTCGTTTCTTTTTCTGTACAGCATTCTGGTCTATCCACTCATTGACTACTAGACCAAATGTGTCTACCCCTACAGCAGCATACTTGGTGTCTTTCTTCAGTTCTTGGGCAATCTCCCTCAGTTCAGTAAGATTTTCAGGGGCCAGGGCTTTTATACCTTTTTTACCCGATATGGTATTGCTGCCGTCATCCCCAATTCGTAAATATAAGAGGGGTTTGGGGAAAGTTGATAACAGCTCAGTCTTACCACTGGTAGACTTACCGTAGATAACCCATAAATTAGACCCAGGCAGCTGGGAAATGTCTTGGGCTTTACTGAGATAGCTCATATTTTCACCTCGAAAAATTTGTCCAGTATTTCAGGCTTGATAACCTGACTCAGTAGCTGCCGGGTTGCTTCTTCTGGAGAGTAGTTAGCGGTGAGTTCTTTTATCAGCTTTTTGCGGGCATTGTCCAGAGCATCTGTCATGTGCATAAGAGTAAGGACATCCCATTCACCGACTATTATGGTTTTGATACCGTCTCCATCATCAGCCAGGACTACTGCGCTGCGCAGTTCAACCAATTTTTCGTTTACTTCGGGCTTATTTCCCTTTACGATTATTTCTATCATCTTCTTTTTCCTCCTTAATTGTGTAATCTGTGTCTATGACATACTGTACATCTGCTCCTGTGAACTGAGCATAGCATATAGGCTGGTACTCACAAAAAGAGCAGTTTCGGCTTATGTTCTTGGCCTGATTATCACCTCCCCGTGTTATTATGTCTCTGGTTATTTGTTTGAAACTGTCCCAGGCCGTTTCTATCATATTCGGTACAATCTCTATATCACAACGGAAAAAGAAATTGGATATATTGGGAGTAAAGAGTTTAGATTTTTGAAGAACAGCTTTATCTGTAATCTTGTGCTCTTTACAGGCTCTGAGCCAACTCATAGGGGTTATGTTACTGTTCTGGGCCTCGCTCAGTCTCTGGGATTTTTCCAGCCACACGGGTTGTTTAGCTGGAGTACTTTTTATATAATCCCAATGTATCCGGGAAGGAGTCACCCCAGACTCTTTTTGCCAGGCTTTAGCATATAAGCAAACCTGAAGATTCATAGCCAGCAGGGACATATTCGGCATAGTGCTGAAGGTTTTGTGCTCACCCAGAGAGTTGTCCTCATACACTTCATCGATAATACCATGGAAGTAGATAGGCTCTCCCTTGTGTTTAGCCATAAGAATAAGAAATTCATGCTCTGTTTCTTTAGGTAAAGTAGCATTTTTCCACACCTTAGAGTAATCCTGGTATATCTCCTGTATATCGTCCAAGTAGGTATCGCCCAAATCAGCCTGAGCTTGTGGGGGCATTTCGTAATAGGTATCTGCTATAGAGTCAATAATCTCTGCGGTTTTATCCCGGTATTGAAGTAGGGTGTGGAAATCCTTACCAAAAGTTAATGGACGCACAATTTTCTTGGCTCTTAATCGTTGTATATACCTAAAATGGTGTTTTTGAGGGCAATCTAGGTAACAACTTATCCTGGAATAACTGACTTTTATCAATAAATCACCTCCTTCTCTAATTAGCACGGGCTTGTGACCGCTGCCAGCGCATTCCCGCAGGGGCTTTATGCCCCCACGCCACTCTGCTACTCAGCATCCTCATAGTCATCATCGTCATCTTCCAGGGCTTCTTTGATGGCGTCTATGACAGTGCCTTTGTCCTTCTTCTGCTTCTTATTCAGATGAGACAGGTCTACTTCGTTCTCATCGGCATACTCAAATAGTTCTGTTAATGTCATGCCGGCCAGGATACCGTCCAGGCCATCTTCTTCTTCAACATCGTCATCATCCTCTGGGGGTGCCGGCTGCTTTTTAGCAGGTTTCTTGTCTTCCTTGGCTGGTTTCTTCTTATCATCCTTCTTGTCTTCGACTTTCGGCTTGGCTTTACGCTCAACCTTGGGAGGGGCATCTTCAGGAAGCACAATCTTGTTGGCGTACTTTTCCTTTTCTTCAGGAAGGCCCAGCTGTTTGCCAGTCTTGCGTGAGAAGGAAAGAGTGCCCTTCTTGGTCTCAATGGTAATCTCAGACTTGGTTGCTGCTGTGACTTTGAACTCTCCAATATTCATCCCAGTGAATCCCAACAACGCTACAGTTTCTCCCTTTTTGACATTCTCCAATTTTGCCATAGTTTTCTACCTCTTTCTGCCTTTCGGCTAAATATTTTGTGGTCTCCCACTACACCCCCTTATATAATAGGAGGTGTTTCGTCCCAGCTAGGACTCATCAGGTGGGCTATTATATCTTCTTACTTAGGGTAGGAGGAATGCGACTGAGTGGTGTATACCCGCCAAACATTAAGATTAATGGCTGTAAGGCATCCAGTAGCTCTCCAGCTTTACCAACAATTATAAGTCTCATTTTTGTTTCCTCCTTTATTTAGTAGAATTCATTATCTCCAGCTGGTCTGCTATTCGTTCCAGAGCTACCATTATTCGGTGTAATACAAGGTCTATCAACTCACGGCCCGCAGGAGTTCTGTAAAATTCTAACACAGGTTCACCTCCTTGAGATTGATGGGTAAATTAAGACTGGCCTTGAGAAAGGCTATGTCTGGTCGGGTCAGAGATACAAAATCCATACCTTCTGGGGTCATACCTTCTTTGAGAATAACTATATTACCCACAATCACGTCCCTCATGAATAGAGTGCCGTTATAGATATTGTACAGATAAGTACCCACATTGTTAACCGGCAGGTTTTGGAGTTTACCCTCTTCGTTACAGACGAAACACATATTTCTCTTGAGTAGATGGGCCTCTATGGCTCCTTTGGGTCTAACCACATCTATGTAACCACCAACGACTTCACCCAGGGACTTGTACACAGGATTGGAAAACTCCTTGATTTGTACTTGCCCAGCAGTAGAAATAACAATACCTCTTAACATTCACACACCCCCAAGTATGTAATATTAGCCTGTCTCATCAGTACCAGTAGGCCATCTCTGGTAGACCCCTCGTTGGAGGGGGTTTCGACTTTTAAACAGCTTTTTGCAGTTCTTCCAGAGCATAATAGTATCTACCGCAAGAACCAAGAGAATAATCAGTCTTGAACATCTTTATAGTGTCTTTATCCAGGCCCTTGAATACAGCTATTTCCAGGATAGTCTTGAGAGGCATTCCAGCTGACTCCAGCTTGGAGATTGACATTATACAGCGGTAAGAGAATGTAGCCCGGATACCATGCTCTTTTGAGAACTTACGAAGTTGTCTTACGAAATTTACCAGGTGCTCGTTGTTGTGGGATAATGAGAGTTCTATGTTTTTGTCATAGTCAAATTCGATAACCACAAACCTATCCAGAGTGGCTGAGTCAAGTACAAGACGGCCAGTATACAGCTCGTCCGCTCCAGAGCCGCAAGTATTCCCAGCAGCCACTACCCTGAAATCAGGATGGGCCTCGACACGGCCTGTAGGGAATTCAAAATACCGATTAGCAATGGCTGCGTTCAAGAGAACAAGAACTTCTGGGATTGATGCATCTATCTCGTCCAGGAAAAATAATCCACCGTTGGTGAACGCTTTGTAAAATTCAGTCTCGTGGTATGTACCTCCAGCATCGATAAACCCAGTAATTTTGAACTCTTGTTGTACTGAGTTGGTAAAATAGAACTGGAGGTTGAGTTCTTCAGCGATAGACTGTAGAGTGAAGTTCTTACCAGTTCCAGCCTCACCTACAAGATAGACCGGGATATCAGCCTTGATACAAGTCAAGATGGTGGAGTGTTTACTGTGTTTCACGATACCGTCTGGAGATTGAGGTGTGGGTGGAGTCAGGTCAAAATCTACAATTTTCTCACGCTTTTTGCGCTTGGTCGGGGCAACTTTATCGGGGGCATATTCAGGTAACATAATAAAGTTAGCGTACTTAGGTTCAGCAGCGTTCAGCTGTTTGCCGGTGTTGACATCGAAGTGGCCCTCAGCACCGTTTTTGAGATTGACTACAAAGAAAAGGTCTACGCTGTCACCAATTTCAATACTGTCTATTGTGAGTGTGTCTATCCTCAGTTTACCTGTGAAGTTTACCAGAGCAACCTCATCACCGACTTGTAATTCGTTAAGCTTTCTCATTAAATATGCCTCCTAACTTAATTTTAGTGAGTTTACAAACTCCCCGACATTTGGAATGAAACTGGGGAGAACTATCTCCCCTTTTTGAGGTATGAACTTGTCACTGTCTGACACACCATAAGCGTAGTTGAAACCATAGTCAGTAATTTTGTGATTGCGCTCTAACCAAGCAAACCCAATTCTTCTGAGCATTGATGGGTGAATCAGAGGGAACGCCATCTTGATTAGAGACAGACGGTCTTGTGGTTTCTTTACTGTTACTGAAAATGCTGCTGATTCTGAACCCCGATTAGTACACCACAGAGTATTGAGTTTCACTCGGTATCCTCTACCCTCCAGAGCCTGAATAATCTGCAGAGCCTTGACTCCTTCGCACTCAATCTCTTGGGTAGATACCTGGGCGTTGTAAGAGATTGACTTGTAGAGAACTATGATTTTCTGTTTCTTAGGAGTGGGCTTTGAAGTTATCATGTTAGTTGGTATACCCTGCAAATATCGGGGTACTGACGCTTGATAACCCACTACTGAGTGTGTCGGTCTCTGAGACTGGAGAGAGGATTGAGTAGTTTTAATAGGAACCTTCTCAGCCAACTTTTGAGCCTCTGGACACCAACCTTGTTGAAGTAGTATGAGAGCCTCTTCAAAAGAAGAAGTACCGTACCACTCAGAATTTCCCTTGTTGTGAGAGGATTGAGACCGTGAAGAGAATATATCCGAAACCGGGGTACTATTAATATAGGAAAGAAGTTCCGAAATAGTGTCAAAGTGGTGGTGTCTATGGACTCTTGACGGTATTTTAGTTTCCGTGTACATTCTTGGCCTCCTTTCTCTGCTGGAGTATCTGCTTGGCCTGAGGCACATCCAAGGGCTTTTGAGTAGTTTTGGTAATGTAATCTATTATGTATGAGCCGGAAGTGTTGTAGTATTGAGCTACAGACTCAGCAAATTCTTTCCAATCTCTGGTTCCTCTGGAGGAATTGCATCTGTGGCAGCAAGTAACCAGATTAGTCTGGTCATTAGAACCACCCTTAGAATAAGGGATGAGGTGGTCAAGAGTGAGTTTAGTATCTTCTATATTAGAGTGGCAGTAAGCACATTCAAGACCGTCTCTGATGTAGATAGCTAACCGTTTTTCTTGACGTATCCAGTTCATACCTTGATTCTTTTTCTTTCGTTCAGTCACTATAAGTGACCTCCTTTCTGGGTAAATTCTTATTATCGACAGCTCGTACTACATTATAGTAAGGAACTGCAAATAATAAGAACACAGGCCCGGTGTGGGGGCCTGTGGTTATAATTCAAGTGCTGCTGACTAGTTGTCGTTTCCACAGAGCTCAGCTTTTATTGCCTTGGTTCCCCGCCTGGTTCACTTCGTCATACCTCGCTGTCGTTGTCCTCCTTAGAGTCGGCAAAGCCTATAGGACAGCTGCCCGGTGGAATTTCACCACCCCTCGTGACCTCGTGCGGCTCATCGCTCTGGTCTCCTGCTAGCACCGTGTATCGCCTCCCTCAGTTATGTGAAAGTGAAAGAGCACGGCTTGCGCCTCACCCCCCGGTGGGGAGGGTGCGGTGTTATATGGAGTTGATAAAGAACTATGGTACTATTAGTATAAAGCTTTTACTTATAAAAGTAAAGCTTTTTTCGAAAAATATTTTCGAGAAATTTCGACTTGTAAAAAGATGGGTATAACTGCGTTTTTGAGGTGGGATTTTGAAGGTGATGCGATTGTGACAGGGTATGGATAGTAACTTGTAAAAAATATAAAGAGGGCTTAGGCGACAAAATAAGGTGGTATGCGGACAAAATACAAGAAGTGGTTAAATTGGGAAAGTACTCAATAGCCGTGGATTTATTGTACTTGTAACTACAAGTCGGAAAGAAAAAGACGGATTTTATGAAGTGACCGGGAAGGTTTTATTGTAAGTGGGGAATAAAAAATGCGGATTTATTGTAAGTGAATTTACAAGGAAAAAATTTTTTCCGAAAAAAAGTTACAAGTTCTTGAGTAAAAAATTTTTTACAAGATTTTTCGGTTTTTCGATTTTTCTTGGTAAAAAAATCGGCTTTTATTTTTGGGAAGGCGAAAAAAATCGTCCCTTTTTTACAAGGGTGAAAATAAAAAATCGGCTTTTTTATCAAGGAAAAAGTAAAAAATCGTCGGGGGTGGTTACACTGTAATATGAGTAAATTATTAAGTTAGAGTATATAACCTCCGTTTTTTTATTCTTTAAGTTAAAAGCTAGAGAGTTATTATATATAAGAAAAGAAACCCTTATATTAAAGAGTTCGGGAAAAAAACGGCTTTTTGGTCTAGCTGTGGAAGAATGGGAGGTTGATTGTAAAAGTGAAGCCGATTTTTTGATTTTTTGTTGATAAAAAAGCCGTTTTTTTAAAACGTGAGGACGATTTTTATGTAGAAGAGGGACGATTTTTTCGAAAAAAGGGACGAAAAAAACGGCCTTTACTGCGTCTTGGGGGTGTAGGTTATAATATAAGTAGGACGAGCTGGGGTAAATAAGGAAGAAGGGGGTGTAGGAATGGCTTATAAGAAAGGTAATGACCACAAATGGAGAGGTATAAAAGGAGAACAGCCGGAATGGTACAGGAGAACTGAGATGCTGCTGTATGCGTATCCCGGTATGGAGAGCAGAGTTAAGATGTTAGAACTGGAACTGGAAGAAGTTCGGGAAAGATTCACGCCCAGAGTGATTGGTAGGTATCAAGTAGTGGAGGGTAAAGATTATGGTAATGGAAATAAAGTTGAGAAAGCTGTACTAGACAGGATTGAGAATCGAGAAGTGTTAAGGTTACAGAAAGCAATTAGACAAACTAAGAGGATGAAGAAAGCTATTGAGAATGCAGTTGAGAAAATGTTGACCCAAGAAGAAAGAGATATGGTACGGTGGTTATATTGGGAAAATATGGGCTGGGAAGAAGTCTGCGAGATTTTAAATATTTCTCGGTATCCTTTTTACAGGAGAAAGACAGGAATCATGAACAAGCTAGGGTGGTGTTTCGGTTATTTAAGTGATAAAGAGTACGGTTTGAAGCGATTAAAAAGTCAGAATTGACTTGCAGTTGTGATGGGTAGTATAATATACAATAGAAAGGTGTGAGGAAAGAGTGATAACTGGTAGACAGATGGCCTTTGTAGAAGAATATTTGGTAGACCTGGACCCGTTTCAGGCTGCTCTGCGTGCTGGCTACTACTCTGGCACTACTGGTCAGAGTCTGATGAAAAGGAAAGAAATCAGAGAGCTCATAGATGCAGCAATTAAAGAGAGGCAATCCAGAACTCAGGTCGATGCCGATATGGTTGTGGCAGAGCTGGCTAGGATTGCGTTCTCAGACCTGAAGGATTTTGTTAGATGGTCTAAGAGTGGAAGGATTGGGTTAAGACCATGTGACCAAGTAGATGGCAGAGTGCTGGCTAGTATAGAAGAAACAGTCAACGGTAAGTCCAAGACTCGTAAGGTCAAGCTTCACGATAAGCTCAAAGCACTGGAATTACTGGGTAGACATTTGGGTATGTTTACAGATAATCTGAAGGTTGATGCTGATATGCAGGTTCAGATTGTAGATGATATAAAATGAGACAGATAAAGCTAAGTGAGAAAATACTTCCAGCGTTTCATCCTTTTTGGTTAGCCTGTAACGATGAGAAGTATCTATATAAAGTATTAAAGGGTGGACGAAACAGTGCTAAGTCCACCCATATTAGTGAACGCATAATTGTTGATATGATGAGACACCCAGTAAATGCTTTGGTTATTAGGAAAGTAGCAAACACCCTAAGCGAGTCGGTATTTGAGCAACTGTGTTGGGCTATTGACTATTTGGGTGTTGGTCAATACTGGAAAGCTACCAAGAGCCCATTAGGCCTGGTTTATTTACCCAGAGGTAATAGGATAATATTCAGAGGGGCAGACGAGCCTAATAAAATCAAGAGTATCAAGACCTCGAAATATCCTATTACTATACTGTGGATTGAAGAATTAAGTGAGTTTAAGACTGAAGAAGAAGTAGATACAATAGTTAAGTCTGTACTCAGGGCCAAATTGGCCAGAGGCTTAAAATACAGCATCTTCTTTTCCTATAACCCCCCCAAACGGAAGCAGAACTGGGTGAATAAAAAGTACAACACCCAGTTTCTGCCTCCGAATACATATGTGCATCACTCAACATATATGGATAATCCACATGTTTCTGAAGCCTTTCTGGAAGAGGCAGAAGAAGACAAGAAGAGGAACCTACACAAGTATAAGTGGATTTATTTGGGTGAACCGATAGGTGGTGGAGTAGTACCCTTTGATAATCTTGTATTCAGAGAGATAACAGATGATGAAATCAGAGGGTTTGATAATATACGACAGGGAATAGACTGGGGCTATGCTGCTGACCCATTCGCTTTTGTTAGGCTGCACTATGATAAGAAGAGAAGAAAAATTTACTTTATCGATGAAGTTTATGGGGTTAAGCTCAGTAACAGAGAAGCAGCTACAGAAATAATAAGTAAGAAGTACAACGATACAAGAATCAAGGCAGATTCAGCAGAGCCCAAGAGTGTTGACGAAATGAAAACGTATGGGCTCAGGTGCTTTGGGGCTAGAAAAGGGCCTGGTAGTGTAGAGTACGGTGAGAAATGGCTGGATGACCTGGAAGAGATAGTCATAGATGCTAGGAGAACTCCTAATGTGGCCAGAGAGTATGAGAGTATAGATTATCAGATAGATAAGGATGGTAATATCAAGAACAAGCTGGAGGATGAGAATAACCACACTATTGATGCTACTCGGTATGCTTGTGAGGACGATATGAAGAAACACTTAGGGCCTGTGAATAAACCAAGGGGGTGCTGATAAATGTTAACGTCATTGGACTTTCTTAATCCTGGTAAACAATGGCCTCCACCAGAAGAGGCAGAGAGATTAAAACTGTATGAACAAAACAAAGACCTGTTTAAAGGAAGACACGAAAGAGTATTCAAGAATTGGGTCAAGCTGCTGCGGGAAGATGAAAAAGCCATACTGGAACTGATACTGAACTGGAACAAGAGATTGAGTCTATTGTGGGCTGACTTACTGCTGGGTGAACCGCCTCAGATTACTGCTGGTGACCCTGACTCCAAAGAACAGTTAGCCCTGAAGAATCTGATGGGGGATGAGTTCTTTAACGTATCATATGAAGTAGCTATTGATGTGTCCAGATTTGGTGTGGGTTTACTCAAAGTAAGACACGATGGTAGCAAGAGCATAATTGAGGGCCAACCCCCTACTTATTGGTTTCCTGTGGTTAATCCTGCTAACTTGAAAGAAATAACGCATCAAGTTCTGGCTTGGGTTGTGGAAGAGATAGTACCGGGGGTAGTTGGTAACAAGAAACAGAAGGTATTATATTGCGAGATTCACGAGAAGGGCAAGATTACATACCGCAAGTACAAATGTACTGGGGATAAGTTGGGTAGTTTGATGGAGCCTGAAAAAATTCAAGCTACTAACATCAAGGACATGTTGATTATTCCAGTAAATAACATAGTAACCACAGATACTATTATAGGTATGGACGATTATTCTGACCTTGATGCTATTATTCAAGAACTTGAAACCAGACTGGCTCAAATAGCTAAAATTCTGGACAAGCACAGTGACCCAAATATGTACGGCCCAGAATCGGCTCTGACTATTGACCCTTTGACTGGAGAAACCAAGTTTATTGCAGGAGGCAAATTCTTCCCAGTAGATGACCAGGAAAAACCTCCTGGATATATCGTGTGGGAAGGTCAATTAGAAGCAGCTTTCAAAGAAATAGATGTGTTAATGGCTCAGTTATTTATGCTGAGTGAAACCAGTGCAGCCTGTTTTGGTGAACTTAAATCAGGACTGGCAGAAAGTGGGTCAGCTTTAAAGAGATTAATGATGGCCCCTCTGGCTAAAGTAAATAGGATAAGGATGCGATTTGACCCTGCTATGAAAAAGGCTTTGCGAATAGCTTCAGAACTGGAAGTAGCACAGAGCACAACTGGGGCAATGAGACTGGAGAATATTAATATTGGTTGGCAAGATGGACTGCCTGATGACCCTGTAGAAAGCACTCAAGTTGAGGTACAGAGATTTGGTGCTGGGCTGAGTAGTCTGGAGAGTTCTGTCAAAAGGTTGTATGGGTTAACCGGGAAACAGTTGCAAGAAGAACTGGACAAGATAGAAGCAGAAAAACCAGAACCTCCAGAAGTTACTATCCCTGGAGAGGATGAGGAATAATGTTCAGTGACAAGCAAGTACAGAATCTGATAAAACTGTATGAAAGAGCCGAAAAAGACCTGACTAAACAGATTGAGAGGGCCTTGATGAAAGGCAATCAGACTGAGTATCTAGTTGGGTTAAAGAAAAACACTCAATCTATCTTGGCAGATTTGCGTAAGGGCTCAAGAGAATGGTGCAAAAAGGCTATCCCCCAGGTATATACTTATGCTACTAAGGGAGTAGATAAGGATATGCCTGGTAAAATGCCTAGTTTTGGAGCTATACACCAGCAATCTGCTCAAGTTCTGGCAGATTCTGCTTTTGGTAGGCTTGAAGATATGACCAGCTACATAGGGCGTAGAGTTGATGACGTTTACAGAGCCTTGGCCCTGGAAAATATGCGGTCTACTGTGGTTGGGTACAAGACTTGGCAACAAGTTGCCCATCAATATAAGGAAGATTTGGCCAAGAATGGCCTTACTGGGTTTACAGACAGGGCTGGTCGTAGGTGGAATATGAGAGCATATACTGAGATGGTGGCTATTACCACTACGGCTGAGGCCCATCTGGAGGGTACTAAGAATAGGATACTTGAACACGGCTATGATTTGATTAAAATAACGAATCACCCAGGAGAATGCGAAAAATGTGCTCCCTGGGAGGGTAAGATACTATCTTTAACAGGTCAAACTCCAGGATACCCAACACTAGCAGAAGCTAAAGCAGCTGGGTTATTCCACCCCAGATGTAAACATGCTTATGGTATGCACGTTGACCTTGACGCTGAGATTGAAAAGCTAGAGTACGAGATAGTTCAACTGCAGAAAGTTCCAGAAAAGCAGCAAGCTAAACCTGAAGCATGGTACAAGTCTTTATCTGATAAAGATTACAAAGATTGGGCTAAAAGCAGCCCTCTGAATCAAAAGGTGAACTTTAAGAACTTGAGAAAACCTGGAGGTTTATATGATAGCGATTTTTATAAAGTGTATATGGGGAAATATGACTATATAAATAAAGCCCTCATTGAAGGTACGCCAAGTAAATACGGAAAAGAAATCAGCCTAATTGATAACCTTGTAGCTAGTGATAGTTTTAAGAAAGATTCCGTTGTGTATCGTTTCACAGATAAGAAAGAAATTGACTGTATGTTTGGTAGAATTGATTTGAAAAACGAGATAGGAAATGCTTTTGAGAGCAAAAGATACTGGAGTACAACTATTGATTATCATGAAGGTTTTGGTAATAAAGGTTATATGTTTAAGGTGCTTTGCCCCAAGGGGATGAGGGCT
>ENA-UOOK01004429-UOOK01004429.1-fermentation-metagenome-genome-assembly--contig:-NODE-4429-length-15071-cov-11.655168_pt1 | contig 15071 bp, 15 predicted proteins | sample MGYA00245777_ERZ724023 | MGnify/ENA primary metagenome ERZ724023 (study PRJEB28704, sample SAMN03018312) | fermentation metagenome | biome: anthropogenic terrestrial biome; feature: soil...
CTCTTAGAAAGTTAGCGGTTTGCATTAACGAAAGGTAATGCAATACGTGACACACATTCAGCTGACCCTAAATAGCCATGGTGGTTGAGGGCAAAGGAATCGAAAAAATTAGCACCCACAAACCTCTCGCAAATTGGTTTACCATCAATAATCTCCTGGGAAGTTTCGTCTTGAGGAACAGAGATAGAGTTAATTAAAAAACGAATCCCCTTTTCCTGATATTCCAGAGCCCTAGGTGCGTCAGGATACATAGCCGCAGTTCTATGGAGCACAGCTCCATTCCAAAGGTTGCTCTCGGGTTTATTTTGTCCTTCCCTGGCAACTAGGCCCGCCACTATTTCATAGTGATCCAAAAGCCAATCACACTCCGAGATCAGAACCCCTCGCAGGAGCTCCTTGTCCGCTAGTGTGAGGTGCTCCCCTATAGCATCCACCCCATGCATCATCCGCTCAATCCCGAGGGTGCTAATCCAGGTATGGCCCCACTTTGTGCCATCTGTACAGTGATAACTCCCCTCGATATGGCTTTCTAGGGAAAAACGGAGGGTTTTGAGCGCATAGTCAAGCACTTTTTTCTGGGGAAGGCCAGCTCTTACTTCAGCAAAATCAGGATCTGTTGCCAAAACAGCCAATGCTGCAAAAGCTTTCTGGTTTGTTTGCACGCCCCAGCTATTGTAGCCTGTGCCATAGCAGGCAAGACTGGGCCGCTGAGAAATATGATAAATATATTTTTCCTGTGATTTAACCCAAGGTTCCAAACAGCGCAAGTATCTCTCCATGATCTGCATCAAAGTCAACGCTTCCTTTCTCAAAAACAGACTCCAATAGCTAGGGTTTCAGCACCGCTTTGATAATCTCTCGCCTTTCCATGGCAAGTAGCGCTTCATTTGCAGCTTTCAGGGGAAAAGTCGTGGCCATATTTTTAAATCTCGCGGGTCCTGAGGCTACCAGCGATGCAGCATGCAATAAGTGAGTCGCATCACCGGTCCATACCCCTTGTAGACGAATTTGCCTTCTAGCGAGTTGAAAAGGATCTAGCTGCAGCTGATCTTGAGGGTTGCCAAAGCCGGCCACAAGATACGTTCCGCCTGGGCGTAACAGAGCCAATCCCTCCTCGAGTGCAGAAGATCGCCCCACTGCCTCTACCACCACATCAACACCAGAGCCTCCGGCTTTGATCTCCTCGCTTCTCGCCTGGATGCTTGTCTGTCTGCGATCCCACACCCTATGGGCACCTAACTGTATCGCTAACCTCAATCGTTCCCGGCCGCTACCTATCACAAAAACCCTCGCTCCACGATTGGCAGCTAAAGCAACAGCAAACAGACCCATAGGCCCTGAGCCCTGCACCAACACAGTCTGCCCGGGTCTTATGGAAACCAAATCTAAAGCATGAGCCGCTGTAGCACCGCTACAGCTCGCTGTCACCATCGCCTCTAAATCAACTTCCGCTGATAACTTGACGAATTCCGTCTGGGGACGCAAGAGAATGTGCGTGGCGTAACAGCCCTGGAGTAATCCCCAATCTCGGGGTGGGTTGATCCCATAGGTCCAGCGCTTTTGGCAAAGAGCAGGCCTCTTCCAAAGAACGCAATGCTCACACTCGCCACAAGACATGCCCCGATTCCAAAGCACTAGATCCCCGTTCTTTAGTTCTGAACCTAATAGATCCTGTTTTTCGTGAGGTAAGGAAAAAATCCTGCCCACACCTTCATGACCTAAAACAAAGGGAGGTACTGCCCGCGGGTCCTTGCCTCGCCACATATGTAGATCAGAACCACACACACCAGCTGCCAAAATCTCAACTACGATTGCATCAGACGGTAGCTCAACATTTACATCTTGCAACTCTAGTGGCTTCCCGTACTCTACCATCACCATCGCTTGCGCTTGTAGACTAGACAATAAAATCACCCTACCTCAACTATTTGCCCTGTCTTGGCAGACCTATAGACTGCCTCCACAATCCTCAAATCTCGAAGTCCCACTTCCCCTGGAATGGGAACGGGTTTACCCTCCATGATCGCTGCTACAAAAGCCCTGTGCTGATCTACGGGACCAGCTGTGGGCTTAGGAAAATCAAAATGCGAGATCACGCCGCCTTCGCATAAAATTAATTCTCCTCGGTAATCCTCATCCAGTAAAAGTTCTAGATAACGCTCATCACGAATTTTAAGATTGCCTCGAGTCCCATAGAGCTCCAAAAGGTTGGGTCCTGCACAATATGCTGAATCCAAAAGCCCCAACCTTCCACTCGCAAACTCGCAAACTGCAGTGGTCAAATCATCGCCTCCCACATTGGGACTGAGGAGGTTCTTGCTGAAGGCGGCCACTTTTGTCACAGAATCATCCAAAAGCCACAGTGCCATATTCAGAGGGTGGATTGCAAGTTGAATAAAACTGCCACCACCTGTTTTTTCTCCAGAGCCCCGCCAAGTGCCAGGGACCATAGTAAGACCACCCCTATGGGCACCCCGAGCTCGCAGTTGACTAATTTCACCAAAAAGACCTTTCTGGATCATATTCTTTAGTTCATAAAACATGGGGTTATCAAAAAGCCACATATATATTCCCAGCTGCCTTTGGGCACTTCTCGCTGCTGCCACCATCTGCTCTGCCTCACGGACAGTTGGAGCCATAGGTTTTTGCACCAGCAAATGTTTACCTGCCTCTAATGCCGCTATACTCTGGAAAGCATGGAGGTGGTTGGGGGTGCTCACATCCACCATCCCGATCTCAAGCGCAAGGGCGAGAGAAAAGTCCGTCCCCCATACCTCGACTCCTAGCTCTCCGGCGCAATTGCGTGCTACCTCCTCGTTTGCATCCACCACTACAGTCAGCTGTGCCCCTGGAATTTGGGTATAAATCCTGCGGTAATACTGAGCCATACCACCGCAGCCTACCAAAGCGATCTTAAGCAATCCTCAAACCTCCTACTTTATCATTGAAATTGCTGCAAATATGCAAGCTCAGAGATTGCATTCTCCATAGGCTCCTCACCAAACCATTCTACAGAGACAAACCCTGCAAAGTTCTGCCGGTACAACTCCTGCAAAAAGGGCTGGTAGTCCATATTGCCCTCGGCAAGAGATATTCCGTGACGCAAGCGCTCTTTTATCTCACCATTTTTCGCGTGCACATGCACCAGGTATGGCGCAAGCAGTTTTAGAGCACGAACTGGATCTTCTCCCATCGCAAAGAGATTGTGGATGTCTAGATTAACCCTGAAGTTTCCCTCATCCACCTGCAAAATTAACCGTAAGGTGGAGCCCACTGTATCTGCTAGCTGTCCTTGATGGGTCTCCACAGCAAAGCCAACAGCGGCCTCTCTTCCCCAGACTGCAAATTGTTTTAACTCCTCGGTTGCTTGCGCCCACATCCAATGAGCTGCCTCTTTTGAGCCTTGAGGTCCTGTAAACACTCGAATCCACGGACAACCTAGCTTTTGGGCATAACCGATAAACTTTCTTGCATCTTCTCGGCTTTTTGCAAGCTCCTCAGCTCCTGCTACTAAATTAAAATAAGGAGCGATCATGGGTACTGCCAAATCGAATTTTGCCAAAGCCGCCTTTAGCTCCTCTAGCGAATGACTTTTGAGGTAGTTTTCTAAATGCTGGCCCCAGATCTCAAGCCCTTCATAACCTAAGGGACCAATTAATTCAATAACCTCCTCTAGGGGCAAATCTCGCATCCCGATTGAACAGTAACTAATTTTATAATTTCCCCTTTCCAAAGAGAGTAGGGCACGCTTGCACTGCCCCGCAAGAGGAAGACAGCCTGGAAGCCAGGTTCTATCCGAACTTCTATGGGCCGCTGTACCGTTACCCACAAGTAATACGTCTTCCCCAGGCTGGGGATCTAAGCTTTCAATCGGCCCTACGGCTGCTAGAACACGACCGGGGTCCTGATACTCGGGGCTATTTTGGGCAGCTGCCAAGCCACTTGCCAAAGCCCTTCTGCAAATATTACAAACGCCGCGATCCACCACCCGCATTCCTTCAGGTAAATTATTAAATTCTAGCTCCGGCGGGACAAAGGAAATTCCCTTTGCCAATACATCTTTTTTATCGCCTATAATCTCAATTTCCTCCGAAGCAGGACCCAAACCCCGTGCTTGACCCCCAATGAGAAACGGAACCTGCTCAGGATCAATCTTCATTAGTTTGGCTGCTACAAGATCTACTGCTAGGGCATTATCTCCCACCAAGATTAACTCTGTGAGTAGGGGATTCCCTTCTGAGGGAAAGTTGCCCTGAAGACTCCAAATCGCTTGGCCTGAAAGCATTCAGATCCACAACTGAGCCTTCCACACCCCACATATGAACTTGCGATGTTGAACCTAAAGACAAAAAAACCTTCAAATTTTTCATCGCATTGGGAAAAAGAGGCAGAGCGTGGGTGCGTAGTCCCGGTATATTGATAAAAACATCACATTCCTTCACAATCTTTGGCATCGGAACTGAAGTCTTTAAGGTTGTGCCCCGGGAAGCTCGAGATGCTGGTGTGGAAGTTTACCAAAATTAACCAGCGTTGCATAATCGTAAATCTCGGGATAGGAGGCAAAATTTTGGAAGATGGAATCATTTAAATCTCCCACTATAACTTCCCTGGCTCCTGTAGCTCTTGCCGCCTTGGCAACAGCAAGCACCAATGCAGGATGAGTTGTCTTGCCTGATTCGGCAGGAACCGCAATAAATTCATTGGCCTTGATTAGCACCAGATCTCCAGGTTTAATGAAATTTTCCCAGCCTCCCAGCGGTGCTATAGCCCTTTGGATAATCTCTTCATATTTATCATCTGCATCCTGTGGTGCCGACCAGATCCCTACTTTTCTCATTTGTCTCCCTCCCTTCTTGCCAGGGACTTTTGAAGCACGTTCCTAGACAATTTCCTTTTAATTTGATTATAAACCTATTCCCCCAATCCTGTAAAACCAAAGAACTTAACATTTAAATCTGGTGGCATTCAGCTTTTGTATCTGCATTCCTAATTGCAATATCGTTTCATTCCAGTTTCAATACTGGTACTATGAGTATACCTCTAAGTAACCCCAACAGGAGGTTTGTAAGGGCACTTTAATAATGTAAACTACCAACTAAATGTACACTTGGGATTCGTACTTCATCTGACCAAACTAAGGATGCACCTAACCTAGGGGATATATTTAGCCTTCCATATATCAAGGACGTATCTAAATGTACGCCTGCGCCTAAGGCTGCTATCGCGGAGTTGTGTCTTGCGCCAACACCAAATTGGGCAAAAACTTCGCCAACAAACTGTTCAAAAAAGATCGGTAGTAAAGAATGACCACGATACAAAGAACGCAACGGCCTTTGCGCTGATAGAGCAAACTTTACAGCCCACTCACCGACATTGCCATGGTTAGGTGCAACCCCAGAGATATGCAGGGGTGATGTGGCGCTGCCAAAACAAAATCCAGTGTTTTTTTGCGTAATTGCCGCTACAGTCTCTATACCTAAAGAACCTGCTGAAGGCCATATGCATTTGGCAGACCAGCCACTAAGCAAAGATAGCCTACCTGTGTCTTCGTTTAATGAGGAGCTGAGCTGAATATTTAATTTTTGAGAATGTTGCAGGTCAATTCCACTTAAACGTTGGTGTTGCCAACCGGCAAAGATGTTGGGATTCCTCTTAGCAAGCTGGATTCCACCATAAATTCGCCTGGTATTTGGTTCTTGCTGAGTTGGTCCGGTCTCCTTTGTATAGCCTGCCTCAAACTTTAAGAAATGTTCTTGACTTTTTAGAAATAGGTTGAAATCTAAACCCCGAGAAAACACTGGATCGTGCTGCCAATTGTAGTTTAGGCTTAGGCCTGGCTTCCCGCTTGCCAAACCGTATTCCGTTTGCAGAATATAATAATGCTTCCTTAGTGCATCTTGCATTCCAGTTATAATCCCAAATTTGAGGCCGCCGGTTTCCGTCCAAATATAGGGAAGCCACCAGCTTGGTTTTAAACTTGAAACTTTGTATGGTCGAGGGGATAACTCAGCGCTCACAGTTCCCGGTGTTCCGATGAGAGCATCTTTCCGCCAGGGCGCAACTTGCCAATGGATACCTACAAAAGGGGGCATAGGCTGGGGGGAAGTCTCCGGCTTAAAAGGCATTTGTGCAAGGCAATATCCCTGTGCCGTATAATGAGTAAAGATCAAAAATTGCCCATCTGGAGTTAATTTGGGGAAAAATGCTCCGCTCAGCACATTTGTTAGCTGACGCAATTGTTTCGTCTCTAAGTTATAGGCGTATAAATTGGCAACCCCTGTTCGATCTGATTCGAAAAGGAGATAGCGCCCATCAGGACTAAATGCAGGTTGCCCTACATGAGCCAGTTCTTCAATTATGGGGATGATATTGCGCGAGCTATTTAATAAATAAATGCCGGTTCTTCCTTGTCCTACTGCTCTTTCCACGGCAAGAAGCTCGCCTGTAGGATTCCAGGCAAGTGAAATGGCATAATTTGTTGTATCGCCTTGGAGCAAAACATCAATAGGACCTAACAGGTAATTGCCATCTTTCTTATATAGAGGAGCAACGCATACATTAGAGGAAAGTGAATAGCTGTTCAATTGAATGAAAGCTATTTTTGATCCATCCGGAGATATTGCCGGTGCTATTGCTTGCAGGCCAACGCTAAGCCGTTGCCTTACCCTGCTAGCAACGGCTTGTATGAATAAATCATTGTGCGTTTGGTCATTTTGCGGGGCAGGGGCAGAATAGATAATGTGTTTGCTATCTGGCAACCAGGCAAAACCACCGTAAACTCCTAAGGCCAAAACCTGAATTTCGGTTTTAGAGCTGGGATCAAACAAACGAATGGAAGGAATCTTTTGTCCTTGAGTTTGATAAGCTAATATCCCTTGCTGAGAATAGGTAGGTTGCCTTGGATACCAATCCTCAGTGGGTAAATAATCAAAATTGGAAAGACCAGCTGCTCTTATATCTGCCGCTTGCTTCTGATATTTTTTAGCCATAGCTTCTCGCCAGTTAACCTCTAACGCGGCAAAGGATATGCCTAAAATCTCTTGAAAACCAGCCTCAGCACCCCCAAAAAAACCTGTGTAAGGGGCAGCAAGGTATAGTTGTCTTAAAGCTTCATCTCCATAGGTCCGGGCAATGTAATCTAGGTAGGCGAAGCCATAAAGATAGGGTGCGCTTCCAGGATTCCACTGTCCCAGATTGTAATAACCTGCAGTCTGATCTTTATGAAGAAGCATGCCCTCCAAAGCTGCAGTTCGTAAAAACATGTCCCGAAACCGTGTTTCTGCTAACCCGGGGGTATGTATGATTTCTTCATAGTTTGCACGTCCCTCTATTAAATGGAGGCCTTGAGCAATGTTAGGGGAAGTTACTACAGGAACCATTCCGAAGATCCGTCTGATGATAGAATAGATTCCAGCATTCATATCTACATGAACTATATGCGTGAATTCATGGATTAACAAGGATTCAAGCCAGGATGTCCTGGAAGCAGAGATCCCAGAACTGTAGGGCAATACTGGAGGAATCAGGGTAATGTGAATACTATTATTGGTGTAATTGCCAGCAGAGCCACTCACAAAATCATGGGAACCGTCCATGACAATGTGAGTTTTTGTTTTAGGGGTATGACCCAAACGCGTAGTTACCAGTGGATGAATTTCTTCTGCCTTTTGAGCAATAGTTCGTGCAAGTTCTTGATATCCACGAGAAAAGTGAACAAGAAAATGCTCCGTCTCTAGTGTATTCCAAGCGTTACTAGCTGAGCTGTTAATAGCTAATATACCAAAAAGAAAAACGGTAACAAAAGTCTTTCGCATATAAACCTCCATTCTGCCGCTACGCTGGCGGCACAAATAGTGATGAAAAAAATGTTGTGCGACTTTCACTGCTTTGTTATGGCCCTGATGAGAAGATACACTACAAAGCACGGTGAGGTGAGTCGTAGACTGCGCTTCTCAGCTTAATCATATATAAACCAGTGTAAGAATCACCTTTCAAGCACAAATAAGTGGTTCGATAAGACCGCACGCTAGCTTTAGCTAATAGTTAAATGCGTGGCGATTCAGTCAATGACTTCCTCCTCCTTCCCCTATGTCCTGTAACATTTGTTAAACTGGACGCTTTTTTTATTTGTTAAGCCGCTTCCGGTTCCTTTTCTGCGGCCTGATTGTCACCCATTTTCAAGAGCAGAAAAATTGGCGCTACAAAAATAAACCCATCCAATATCATCCAGAATCATCATAGCATATTGTCCATCAGCCCTAAAGCAATTCCAGTGGTGCTCTCACACTGTGCGTCTTAACAGTTTGATATTCAGTAAAAGAGCAATTGTCCCAAGTATCACAAACGATATCACCAGCCCAAACAATTGGCCCGCATCTAAGACAAAGCCCAAAGCAGACTGGACGATGGTTTGCAGGATAACACAAATTCCTGCTCCTGTTAATAGAATAAGCAGAACGGGCGCAAGCTGATACGCAACCGCTTTTTTCTTTAACAGCGTGATGCCGCAAAACAGTGCTGATGGTAATATAATAGCCAAATCGATGGCAAACGTCGGCTCAGTGGTGTATGTATCTATGATTTCCATTGGCTTTCCTGAAACAACGGATGGAATGATAAACATCATCCATACAAGAACGGAACACCCGCCGATGATCATAAAGATTGCTGTGCCTGTTAATCTCTTGGCATATAGAGCATCATCAAAGGACTTATTTCCTGTCCATATATATTCGTTACTGTTCTCGCTGTGCCGTCAAACGAGTAAAACACACCGATACATGCTGATATAATCGCGCACACACAAGAAACAACGACCAAAAGTTTTATATGCGGTTTCATTTCATTATTCACTCCTTTGCTCGATATAGAGGAGATGGTGGTTGTGGTATTTCAAATAGTACCATGCTATTATTTGATTTAAAACATGCTATATTTCCAATCCGGCAATTTAATATGATGCTGCGGCAAAGCCTCAGGCATATTGCCCGCGTTTTACGCGGCGCATTGAAACATGTTCCGAGTTATACAGGCATGTATGCATCATCGCGATTACCATATAACAAGATTGGATAGGATCAAAACAACAGTCGCCAAAAAGAGCATACCAAACATCATTGTCATTGCGATCTCCTGCAGCTGCAAATAATATCCGCCTGCCGTCACAACCGAGTAAAGCAGCATTCCAATGGAAACAAAATGCAGCCTTTCTCCGAATCTGCTATGTTTAAGAGAAAATAGCCCACCCACGATTAAAAAAATGGCAGTAGTGCCCTCTGGAAAAAGATGTGTCATGATTCTGAATGGTTCTGTGCTCATTTCATTAACCTGCCCGGTCGAAAAAAGTATACCCCACATTCCAACCATGCAGAGTCCAACAAAAATACCAAAAATATTTCCGGCTTTTTTGATACCTCGACCTAACATTCATGGATTTTCACGATTATCACTTTGTTCTGTACGAAGGTTGACAGACACTTTACAACAGTCCCCGGTCATGAGGGTGCTTTCGACAACGATGCTTCCGGTATCGACTTTGCCTGTGGCAGTGATCATAGCGAACATAGGATCAAGGCACCATCCATGGCAAGGATTTGCTCCCTCCATTTTCTTGGAAAGCGCACATAATTTACACGAAACTGCTGTAGCTATATAACCGTTATTTGTTTTTTCAATCACCCAATTTGCACAGCCATAAATTTGTGACAGCATGCAAAAAACATCCTCAACGGTCTCAATGCCAAGCTGTTGATTCAAAAAAGATGCTATCTGTGTCTGCCTTTCTTTTCTTTTTTCTACGATTGTGTCCAGCACCTTGAGTTTTTCATACGTGTTTACAGTCTCGGCTATCGATGCTGCGTAGGTATTTTGCAATAGGGAAAATTTCTTCTCGATATCCATTGAAATCCCTCCTTACAGAATAGTATTAAAACGTTCAGGGGGCAATACGTAAAATAAATCATTTACATTCATGAAGCACGATGGAAATCTCCTCCCGGACATCTTCTTCGGATAAAAACCTATTTTTGACGACAATATTTTCTATCAATGTTTCCAATAAATGTACCAAAGTTCTTACAATCGCGATACCATTGTCTGCATTCTTCATATTGGGTTTCAATATTTGATAATGCCGTGGAAGTATCTTCTTTTCCCACTCATCCATGATTTCCATCAGTTCCTCATCGCCGTCAAAGGACAAATAAACCTTGATTCCAAGCCGGTACACTTTTTTATCATAGTTACTCAGAGAATTCAAGTTATACACAAACTTTGTATAAAAATCTATGATGTTATTTGTCTTCAAAAGTGCCGCCTGCCTTTTTAAAAGATCAAAATATTCCTTTTTTATGATTTCATCAAACAGTTCCTTTTTTGTATTGTAATAGTAATAAATCATTGGCAGGGAACAGTTCACGTCTTTTGCTATATTACGGATTGATGTTCCATGATAACCATGGCTATTGAAATGCTCTACGGCTACTAGTTTGATCCGATCTCTTAAGTTCTTTTTCACGACACCAAACACCTCTTACTTAACGTTCGTTAGTATTATATCATGATTAAGTTCATTTTACAAGGTGTTACAAACACTTTGTTTTCAATACTTTGTACGATTTTGAACAAGTGAATAGCTGCCCAAAATCAAGGCGGTTAGTAACTTTATAGTAACAGGTTAGTATCAAACTTTCTTTGTGTAAGAAGAAAGACTTATCCACCCTGCACCGCTTTTCAATTTACCCCAACCCTTACTTTCTTCAACAATAGTGTAAACACCTTGGTCACGAATGACACCAGTGATGCCAAAATTCGTTCCTGCACCCTTTCTGATGTTCAGGGCAGGTGTAGTCACCTTGACAAGATACCATCACCCCAAATATTGATTCCGTTGATGTGTTTCCAAAGGTTGCCCCAAGGATTTTCCATTCCTCTGTATGTAACAGCTACCCTTCCAGATGTATTATAGGTTGTTTCAACACCGCCAATTTCATTAATGGTTTCGGTTGCCTGACCAGTCATGTTGCCAAGTGAAGATGTTGAACCGGTCAAGGATGAACAGTTAAAGGATGTATTATCAGTAATAGAAACAATGCCATTACCAATTGCAGTCTGTGTGTTCATTGTGCCAAGTTCAATAATCATCAGAAGTTGATTTGCACTTTCCGCTTTGATAAGGTCACCATGCCAACCATCACCACGATTTGAAGCCAACTTTTCAAGATTAGGTTTAGTAAGAACCTTATACAATCCGGAAATAGGCTTTTTCCCGGCAATCGAACAAATCATGTCAGCATTCAAATCCCATGTGGTTGTGGTGTCGACTCCGTCATTTACATAGGATTCACCGGATGCACTCCACATTGAACCTTCATATGCAGAAAGAAGGATGTAACTGACCTGATTTCCATTCTTATCATGGAATGCCGGATGCAGTCTGAACCCTGTTTTGGGTCTTGTGCTGACATAATAGTTTACCTTCCGCAAATGATACCCAATGCCTGATTGGATGTTACGGTCATACACAAGGGGAACAACCTTGTAATAGAATGCAGGTTGATAAATCATGACCTGACCCATGCTGCCATCTTCGGCATAATCTTCATCACCGTAATATGCCACAATCGTTCCATCATCAGCAACATTGCACCGCTTTCTTCCACCAAACATTTCAAACTGGTCAAAGTCTGCACCTGCGGTCTTGTCATAAGCACCGGCAAGCCTTTTGAATATTCTGTTCTGATAGCTCCAATCAGCGGTATCCGCCGCCGTATTGTGCACACAAGTCCGAACGGAAAGACCAGAACTTTCAGCAGCAACCACGTGTTTGCTCAAATAATTATCTGCGGCAAATGCGGTGAGGTTTTTCGCAGGGTACATTGGAACAACAGAGGTAAAAAGTCCATCGTCTGGCGCTGTGTCAGCCGGTTAGAAAACACCGGCCTATTCTGCGATGCCCGCACGGTACTGGAGAGCACCATCGAGCAAGTGCTAGTCACCGCCATTAATCAGACGCTTTGCGACAAAGACTCTTTCCTCACAACTCTACGGGATAACATCGCCACCGTCATAAATCGTGAAAGCGACAAGGCCTTAGCGGATATCGATAAGCGGCTGGAGGAGTTGCAAACGGAACTTCTAAAATTGGCCACTTCCAATGCGGATTATGAAAAGGTTGGCGATGAGATTCACAGCCTGCGCGATCAGAAGCAAAAGCTGCAGGTTGAAAATGCCAACCGTGATGAACTTAAAAAGCGCATTGCTGATATGAGCACATTCCTAAAGAAACAACCCACCGCTCTCACCGAATATGATGAGCAACTTGTCCGACGGCTGATTGAAAAGGTCACCATCTATGAGGACAAATTCACTGTAGAGTTTAAGTCTGGGTTGATGGTGGATGTAAATGAGTAAGCCCCAAAACGAGCAAGGCACTCTACGGAATAAACGTAGGGTGCCATGTTTTGTTTCGAAAATCAAACGCTATCGGGAAATATTGAACTAAGTTTGTGCAGCATATCGTGCTTTTTTATTTCCTGAACTGGACTATCTCTCCGGTTTTTTCTTGACTGATGATTTTGCCATTGCTATCAAAAGCATACTTATATACATAGCTTACCCCTCCTATGGAGAAAGAATTTGTCATGGGTGAAAAGAAAGAATCGGTTATGCTTTCGACATTCCACAAAAGACTACCTTCTTCACTGATTGATAGTTTTGCACCGAATGAACCTTTTACAGTATAGAATGTTTGCGGAATTCCACTTGCAGGATCGCAAACAAGCAGTGCGGCAGTGAAATTGTTTCGCATAAGTTCTGTCAGTTCAGCGTTCGGGATGTCCAAGACCGTACGATTGTATATTTCGTTTAGAACACGTGCTATATCATACCTGCCTCCTGCGTTGCTTTGTTCGGGATCGAGTTTAGGAACAGAGTTAGCACTGAGATAAATATTGCCATTGTATTCTATCATGTCGGTAATAAAATACAGATCTTTATCTGATGTATACGTAAACGAATCCTCTGCAGTACCGTCTGCTGCAATCTTCATTAGCAAATCGCCGGTATTTGAATGATTTAACTGAACGAGGAAACCGTCGCCAAGCTTTGCAGTCGCTCGAATACCATAATTTCCTACTTCGGTTTTTGTGAACCCTATGGAATTTCCGTCCATATCAAGTTTTGTGAAACAGAGATATTTCAAGTCGCCACGGCTGAAAACCGCAAGAGAATTTTCGCTGTAAACAACGGATGAAACGTATTCACTTTTAAAACCGTTTGAAGTTGTTTTATCCCATATAAGTTTTCCGTCTTTGCTTATCATCGCTATACGGCCATATGTCGTATTCGCCGATGACCACGAAGGCGTTGAGCCGAAAACTATGACGAAATCATCACTTTCGAGGTATCCTTCATGCACCATATTAGGAATGTCAACGCTCCAGGCTACTTTCCCGTCAACAGATTTTGTGAAAATGACTTTATCATATACGTCAAACTTAAGCTCATTGTCATATTTCAATACGTAATCAAATTGATATAAAGCACCTTTGGCATTGGGGTTGTGGTTAAAAAGTTTCTTGCTGCTGTTACGGTAATTCCAAAGATTTTCCAAATCTTCTGGGGTTGGATTATCTTGAAAAATCTCATATCCGCCGACACTCTTTTGTAAAACTTCAGCAGTTTTTCCGTACGAAAACGAGTTTGTGGTTATATCGCGGTAAATGCTCTTAATCTCTCCTCTTGAAAGCCCTTCTGTGGTTAAACTGTATTCATTAAAGAAAGAGATTGCTGCTTTGTATTCTTTAGCCTCCGCATATATGGTTAACCCGGAAACAGTGCTAATAAGCAGTACAAGACAGGCGGCAACTGCTACCCACTTGCTGCGCAAAAACCTGCTTGTGCTTTTTTTAGGTTTATAGTTCGTTGCTTCCTCAACAATGTCAGAATCAATATTTGATATTATCGAGTACATTTTTTCGCCCTTCATATAGAAATGCCCTCCTTTTCAAGGTAATCATGTAAATTGTTCCTGAGCCTCAGCATCATTGAAGCCAATTTGCTATAACTTATACCGAATTCTTTTGCTAATGTGTTCAGCGGTTGACCATGCCAATATCTGCGCACAAACAACACACGCTTCTCCGTATCCAAGCTACGTAACCAACAATTCAAAGCTTCTCCAATCTCATTATCACTCGATGCAACCGTCATGTCGGGTATTTCGGACATACATTCTTCGAGTTCGCTGAGCAGCATTGTCAATCCACTATATCGTTTCTGTGCTCTGCTTTTACGAAAATAATCAATAGAGATACAACGCACAATTCGACCAAGATATGCAGATAATGATGTCGGTCTATCCGGCGGGATTTGATTCCACGAAGCAAGATATGTATCGTTAAGACATTCTTCGCAATCTTCATTATTGCCAAGTACATTCATTGCAATAGTTTTTAAATAGGGATTGTACTTCTGCCGTGTTTCATTCAATGCGTTTTCAGATCTCGACCAGAAAAGCTCTATAATCTGCTTGTCATCCATATAACTCTCCTTCCCCATGTTTTAAGGCCTTCACTAGTATAGTCGTAAAACATGTACTGAATATTGCATGAATTTTTGATTTTCGTAAAATAAATCAGCCAGAATGAACCAATTCTGGCTAACTACAAAATGATAATAATATCACCTTTTAGTTTATATCCATAATTTACATTGTTGCCATAATGTAACATGTTGATAACTCTGCATCCAACCTGACCACACAACCTCAAAAACTTCCGAAAAAACATCTAACCTGACCACTCACGACCCCTGACATCTAACCCGACCACTCGCGGGGCTATGACATCTAACCTGACCACTTGACTATCAAAAACCGCTCTTATGGACTTGTTCCCGCGAAGCAAAAAAATCTCATTTTTGTTTGATGGATTTTACACCCATATGTGCTAAAAGCCTTGATATATAAGCCTTTCTCACATACTCACTCTTTTACCCTCGACATCAATGTCACGCACTCAACGTGATACGTACGCGGGAACATGTCTACCGGCTGCACTTCCACGGCGCTG
>ENA-UOOK01004430-UOOK01004430.1-fermentation-metagenome-genome-assembly--contig:-NODE-4430-length-15063-cov-46.785581_pt1 | contig 15063 bp, 9 predicted proteins | sample MGYA00245777_ERZ724023 | MGnify/ENA primary metagenome ERZ724023 (study PRJEB28704, sample SAMN03018312) | fermentation metagenome | biome: anthropogenic terrestrial biome; feature: soil; material...
CGATGAAGCTTTTCGGATGCCTTGCCGCCATAAATATCTCCGTGGCGTGATCTATACTTACCATTTCATCCTCTGGGGAGTGTAAGATAAGTAAGGGCTTGTTCAGTCTATTAAGCGACTTCTTGATGTTGTGATTCGCCAGGTCATCCACAAAGCCTCTGCCTATCTCAATATCCCTCCCGGCCACGTCGATCATGGCACTTCCATAGTGGGTGATCTCCTCCATTTTATTGACGAATAATCGTTTTATATGATCCAATGTCGACGGAGTTCCCAGCAGAGAAACAGCTTTAACAGAGGCTAGTTGTCCGGCAGCCACAATAGATGCGGCACCTCCCAAGGAGTGTCCGACCAGGAGTTTGGGGGCTTCGTAATTGAGCGTTAAAAACTCGGCAGCGTACAATAAATCATCGATGTTCGATGAGAAATCAGTTTCCGCAAAATTACCCTGGCTATCTCCCAATCCTGCAAAATCAAAGCGAAGTACAGCAATTCTTTTTTCACTAAGCGCCTCCGAAATGTATTTGACATTTATCAGGTTCTTGTTGCAGGTAAAACAGTGCGAAAAAATGGCAAAGGCCTTTGGTGAATTGTTTTCAGGCAATTCTATTGCGCCGGAAAGAATCAGCCCCCTTGAATTTTTGAACGTTACTTTTTCTCTTTTCATCGCTACTTTAACGTTAGAGTAAGAGAAATGTTTCTAAATTTTTTTCAAAAAATTAAATTCAAGTTGCAGGTCAATGGTCTCTTTGGTTACAATATTCAAAGGCATGTAATTTTCAACCTTGGGTTTGGTCTGCAAAATCAAGTATTCAAGCAGTGTTTTCATTGCCATATATCCCTGGTAATCAGGATTTTGATCAATGAGAAATATAATTCGTTCATTTTTTAAAGCACAGATATTGGGTTTTGTCAAATCCACTCCAACCAGCTTTACGTCGTTTATGTTGTTGTCTTCCAAAAAATCTGCTATTACATTTCCCCTGGAGTTCAGCACTATTATGCCTTTTACGTTGGGATGCGAAGAGAAAAAATCCCTCATTTTTTCTTCGTTCCGCTGGGCTTCATAAACAGAAAACTGGATATGGTGTATCCGGTTGGAGAAGTTGGTTTCAGTCAAATAATCGTATGCGCCTTTTCGTCGGAGGATACTTGTATTTGCACTTTGGTCCCCAATCCGGATGGCTTGAAGTACCCCGATATCACTTGATTCCGGGATAAGTGATTTTAACAATTTACACATCAGGTAGCCGCAAATGTAGTGGTTAGCTGAATAAAATGCCAGGGGTGATGTCCCTTCGACCATGGAGTCGACAAATGTAAACGGGATATTTTTTTCTGTCAGTTTATTTGCGAGGGCAATAGTTTCGTCTTTAAAAGTGGGACCAATGATAACCGCATCAGGTTCAAGGATAAGGATTTGGGTAAAGACATTCTGACAAGAATAAATGTTGTATTGGTCGTAGGTCAGGTAGGTGGTTTTGATATGCAAGCTTTCGTGCTGATCGATCGCTTCCTGAATGCCGTTATGAATACTTTCCCAGTACTCACCGCGAGAAGCATGAGGAGTGGTAATCACTATCTCATACGTTTTTTTCAACGAAAGGCCCGACAAGTGGATATTGGGTTTATAACCCACCTGTTTCAACACCTTTTCCACAGCTATCCTTGCTTTATCCGATACATTGCCGCGGTTGTGCAGGATCCTGTCCACCGTACCCGAGGATACTCCAGCCTGAGCAGCTATGTCTTTGATTCTGATACGTTTTTTCATTGAGATACTGTAATCTTCTTATTGTTTTAAATCACAAAGATAATCGGTTAATTTATTTTTGTGTGAAAACACAGAATTAAATCATTGGTGTTTTTATATAAGTATCTTTTAATTAGTAAAATTTAACATAATTTTATTTGTCGGTCAAAAAAGGCGAGTTATTTTTGTAAACGTACACAAGCGTTTACAAAAAATGAATTTTCTGTTGATTCGCTTGATCAGCGTGTGTATAGCTACATTGAAAATACATTAAATTGCTATTGAGATTTTGATGATAGATTTTACGTGAAAATTTATTGTTTGTGCAAATCCAGAGTGAAATAATAAGATACAAGAAAGCCATGGCCGATTTTCCGAAGATACGTACAATGGGAAACCAATCGGGTAGGGTACCCGCCCAAAAGAACGGGTATTCTTCATGTTGAAATATCGTTGCTACGCACCCGGAAAAAGGCGACTGTCTTACCGGTTAGAAACAGATTAAATTAACATGGAGCCGGGAATTCTCAAACTTAGAGTCACATTGTTTGTTTTTGTGATTGTTGTTCTCTAATAAATAAAATGCTTTAAAAACACCGATTTTTTCATTGATTTTACATTGTGTACGTAGACAAAATGAGGTTTGACAAATAGATCGTCCAAGTTTTTGGTTTTTTTGTATTTCTGGAAAAACGACTTTGGTTAATAGCTGTGCATAATCAAAACCATTTAAAATAATTCGCCTATGATGAATAAAAATAAAACCAAATTGTGGAAGAAGGGAGTTTTCCTTTTCTGCGCTTGATTGGCTCCGTTCAATCTTTTTAAATTTTCTAAATCTTTAAAATCCCTGAATCACGGGAATATGTATTTTAAACGTTAACTATATAAATAAGACAATGAAAATCATTAAATTACTCCGGTGGAAGAGGGTAGGGTTATCCTCGACCATCTTATTCGTTTTTATTTTGGCATTGTTGAACACATTTGACAGTTTTGCCGACGACTATTTCCCGGAATCGCAACCGTCTTTTAACATACAACAGCAGAAAAGGCAGATTGCAGGTATAGTTACGGATGCAAAAGGGGAGGCCGTCATCGGAGCCAATATCATAGAAAAAGGCACGACGAACGGAACGGTGACCGACAACAACGGGGGTTTTTCCCTCACCTTGGAAAACGACGGTATACTCCAGATCTCTTACATTGGCTACCTCACACAGGAAGTCAACACCGTAGGACAAACAACCGTCACGATAACCCTGCAGGAAGATACGCAGGCCCTGGACGAACTGGTTGTGGTGGGTTACGGAACCATGAAGAAAAGTGACCTGACCGGAGCTGTAAGCCGTGTGACATTGGACGACAAAACTTCCCTGCCGAACATGAACTTATCTCAGGCACTATCCGGTACAATGGCAGGGGTCAACCTTTCAAGCCGGGGGATGGCCGGAGGAGATGCGGACATATCCATCCGCGGACAAACCACATTGTCGGCCAGTAAAACACCTCTTATTGTGCTGGACGGCATCATCTTCAACGGAAGGCTGAACGATATCAACGTAAGCGATATCGAATATATCGACGTGCTGAAGGACGCCAGCGCCGCCGCCGTTTACGGCTCCCGGTCGGCCAACGGTGTTATCATCATAACCACTAAAAAAGGAAGAAGCGAAAAACCGAAAATTACGGTCAACGCTTACTACGGGACGCAATTCGAAACCAACCATCCGGTGAAATACATGAATGGCAACCAATATGCGTTGCGAATGCTGGATTATTATTACCAACAAAACCTCTACAATTGGTACGGCAAATATGCAAAGGGATCGGAGGAAATTTCAAGCAAGCCTGTACGTCCGGACGCTTCCGACAGGGAAGTTGTGGCTTCCTATTTGAGGACCCGGGAAGAAATGGAGAACTACAAGGCCGGCAACAATATCGACTGGTTCGATGTGGTTATGCGCGACAAGCCGGTGATCCAGAACTACGACGTGAGTTATTCCGGAAGCACAAACAAGGTGAATTACTATATCTCCGGCTCATACACCGGAGAAGAAGGAATTATTGTCAATGACCAGTGGGACCGCCTGACGTTCAATTCGAAGGTGGACGGAAAAATAACGGACTGGATGTCCGTGGGGTTCAACGTCAATTATTCTTATCAGGACTATTCCGGTAGGGAGCCCGCCTTTGTGGATGTCCGCAACGCCAGCCCTCTGGCAAACAACGATCTGGAGTCTCCGGATAAATACGTTGTTTACCTGACCGGTGAAAACTACATGCCGCATCCCCTGGGATGGACAAAAATTAAAAATGAAGATATCCGAAACTCTCTTTTTCTTGTGGCCAATACAAGAATGGATGTTCCGTTCGTAAAAGGGTTGTCTTACGATTTTAACTATTCAAACACGTATTGGAACCGGAAAAACAATTCGTTTTACCCGGCGTCGATGCATAGCGGTGCTGCCAACAAGGGTAAAGCTGAAAAAATCCCCGAAGAGCAAAGGAGTTGGATTTTTAACAACATAATTACTTACCTACGTTCATTTGATGAGCACAGTATCAATGCGACGCTTCTGTACAGCCGTGAAAAGTCGATGGGCGAAAGGTTTCGTTTTACTTCCGAGGGATTCGATAACGAGGCATTGGGATATTACCAGATGGCCTTCGGAACCATCCTCAGTACCGGCAACAATGCAAAGTGGCAGGAAACCGGAGTGTCTTATATGGGGCGCCTGAATTATACGTTTAGAAACCGTTATATGGCTACGGCGACAATACGGCGAGACGGATTTTCGGGTTTTGGAGCAAACTCGAAGTACGTTGACCTGCCGTCGTTTTCCTTAGGCTGGATTGCTTCGGAAGAGCAATTCATGGAAAACCTGAAATGGCTTTACCTGAAGTTCAGGCTTTCCTACGGACAGAACGGCAACCAGGGGGCGGGACGGTACACAAGCCTTTCCAAGATGTCGAGCGACAACTACGTCTTTGATAAAACCACCGGAGTAGGGGTTTTTCCTAATTTTGATCAACTGGGAAATGCGTCATTGGCATGGGAGAAAACATCATCGTTCAATCTCGGCATCGATTTCGGGTTACTCCGGAACCGGAGGATTTCCGGATCACTGGATCTCTATACTTCCGAAACGTCCAATGTGCTGGTGAGGAGGAAGCTTCCGTACTCCTCCGGGTACGAGCAGGGGTGGACCAATATCGGACGTGTGAAAACGAAAGGGGTGGACCTTGAACTGAGATCCTCAAACATTGAAACTAAAAATTTTAGCTGGAATTCAACGTTCACTTTCTCGTTGAACCGGGATAAGATTTCCAAATTATACGGCGGCAAGAACGATAAGGATATCGGAAACTCCTGGTTCGTGGGACAGCCCATCCAATCGTTGTACAACTACCATATCACAGGTATCTGGACGGAAGAAGACCTGTTTTCGAAGACATATACCGAACAGAGCAACATGACTCCGGAGGAGATGGGATGGACTCCCGGGCAGATATATCCCGGATGGCGCCCCGGACAATGGAAATATGAAGATGTAAACGGTGACGGGATCATCGATCCGGATAATGACCGCAAGATCGTAGGTTATAAATCACCGAACTTTCGTTTCAGCTTAAGCAATACCCTGGCTTACAAAAGCTGGTCGCTCTATTTCATGCTGAACTCCATCCAGGGCGGTAACGGGTATTACATGCTGAACAACGCCGAGTTCCTGAACGTGTCGTCGCGGTCGGACGATGTATACCGGGTTAATCAGCCCGCCATACGTCAATACTGGACTCCCGATAACGGCGTGGGCAATGCCACCGGAATCTATAACTCGCAGCCGCAATCCGGAGCCATATACCAGAGCCGGTCTTTTGTCCGCCTGCAAGATATATCCCTGATGTACAAATGCAGTCCGGATTTGTTAAAGTCATTCGGAGGTTTTGATTATTTACAGCTTTACGTATCGGGAAAGAATCTTTATACCTGGACCAAATGGCAGGGATGGGACCCTGAACTTGCCGACGACGCGGACAACAGAAAATTCAGGCCCAATACCCGTAACATTGTCGTGGGAATCAAATTTGCTTTTTAACATAAAAAATATTTATTATGAAGACTTCTATTGATTATAAAAATATTATTTTTTGCTTGCTGCTGGTCATCCCCTTGACATGGGGGTCGTGCAACGACAGCGCATTCCTGGAGGAGAAGCCGATGGACTTCCTTGCCCCGGAAAATGCATACAACACGGAAGCCGGTCTACGGCAAGGAATTAACGGGCTTCATTGGTCTGTCCGCAACGATTTCTTTTTTGGCGAAGAGATACAGGAGCACAGCAGTACCTATAAAGGGCTTGGCACCGATGTTGCCTTTCACGGAGAGGATCCGAACAGCACGAAGTTTGTAAGCAATTACGTGAATTACTTCACATCCACCAACGGAATAGTCAGGGAGTGGTGGCGTCGCCCGTTCCGTATCATTCAGCGTGCGAACCTGATTCTGGAATACATAGACAAATCGGATATTAACTGGTCCACGCCGACAAAGAAAGATGAGTTTTCCGGTGAAGCATTGTTTTTTCGCGCGTGGTGTTACCGTCACCTGGTGTCTAATTACGGGGACGTTCCCGTTGTCACGGAGGTGACCAACGAGTTTAAGACGGACTATGTGCGGCAGCCGAAAGCCGATGCCTTCAAATTGATGGAGGAGGACCTGACAAAAGCCGTGTCTTTCCTCCCCGACAGGGGTAAAGAAGAGAGTCCCGGCCGTATTACCAAAGGTGCGGCATTGCATCTCCTTACCGAGATATACCTGATGGAGGGTAAATACGATGAAGCGATACAGTCGTCAACCCGGCTGATCGATAACATGGGATACAAACTGATGACCAACCGCTTCGGCAGCGCCGGAAACTCTGTATGGGGCACGGGAGATGTTTTCTATGACCTGTTTGCGGCCAACAACCAGAACCTGGCCGAAAACACGGAAAATATCTGGTCAATCCAGTTTGATGAACCGGGAGTTATCGGAGGGAGCAACAACCGCGGGGGGCGTGCCTGGGGGCCGGCCTATTTCAGAATGGGGAACACCCCCGACGGCAAAAAAGCGTTTCGGGGTGAGCTGATAGACGGTAAATACACGGGTTATTCCGATTCCCTGGGAAGAGGGGTGTCCTGGATACGGCCGACCTACTACATGACGCATATCGTGTGGGGAAAGGATTTCGACAAGGATATCCGGAATGCCAAACACATGGTGAAGCGTGATTTCTACTTCGATAATCCCGAGTCCGCCTATCATGGTCAACGAATCGATTTCAGCCTGTACCCGCCAAGCGCGGGGCGTGACCCGATCCGAGACACGTGTCAATATATTTATCCGTTCTTTTTAAAATTCTATGATCCCTGCAATGTCCTTGAAAATCCGGCCACATCGGGAAACGGGGCTTCTTACAAGGACATATATGCCATGCGGCTGGCCGAAACCTACCTGTTCCGGGCCGAAGCGTATATCCAGACCGGGCAGAAGGAAAAGGCGTTGGCAGATATCAATGTCATACGCAACAGGGCCAAGGCCACACCCGCCACAGTGGATGAGGTGGATATCGATTACCTGCTGGATGAACGCGCCCGTGAATTGTACCAGGAAGAGTGCCGTTTTTATGTGTTGCGCAGGACGGGAAAGCTTGTTGAACGAGTCCGGAAATACAACAATAATCCGCTGACTCCGGGACTGAATATTCAGGATTATCACGTGTTGCTTCCCATACCGCAGGAGCAGATTGATCTAAACATCAGTGGTGATTTTCCGCAGAATCCGGGATATCAATAAAGAAAATCTTCCGATTCGTAATCTCGTAAGTTGGATGTGTTTTTTTGAAAAATAAAAAACACGGGATATTATTTGTACTTTACCGAAGATAGTGTTAACTTTGTGCACGTACACAAGTAGGCGTGAATTCAATTAATAAACAAAAATAAATCATGTACGAACTATTTAACATTCAAGGCAAAGTAATTGTTGTTACCGGCGGAACAGGCGTTTTGGGCGCATCGATGGTGGAGTACTTGGCTTTGCACGGAGCGAAGGTAGCCGTATTGGCCCGGAACAAAGAAAAGGGGGACGAGCAGATTGAGCATGTAAGATCAAAGGGTGGAGATGCGTTGTTCCTTCAAACCGATGTGACTGATGAGGCAGTATTAAGGCAAAACGCAGAGGCGATCATTGCCAGATACGGTAAAATAGATGCCCTTATTAACGGAGCGGGAGGCAATATGCCCGGTGCCACTATCGGTCCGAAAAACACCATCTTCGATTTGAAAATGGATGATTTCCGTAAGGTGGTAGACCTGAACCTGATGGGAACTGTTGTTCCGACAGTTATCTTCGCCGAATATATGGTGAAAGAGAAAAAGGGAAACATCATCAATATTTCATCCGCTTCGGCGTTGCGTCCGTTATCACGTGTGGCCGGATACGGCGCAGCAAAAGCAGCTGTTACCAACTTTACCAAATACATGGCCGGTGAACTGGCTATTAAGTTTGGTGAAGATTTCCGTGTAAATGCACTTTGTCCGGGATTTTTCATTACTGAACAGAACAGAAACCTGCTTACTAATCCTGACGGGACTTATTCCGATAGAGGAAATACCATAATTGCCCATACTCCTTTCAGACGTTTCGGCAATCCGGCAGATCTACTTGGTACGCTACACTATCTGGTGAGCGATGCTTCTAGGTTTGTTACCGGTACCGTTGCTATTGTGGATGGCGGTTTTGATGCCTTTAGTATTTAAACAGACTTAACTTCTTCACCATTATGCTTCAACTTAAAAGAGAATGTAAGTATTCACTGATAGTCGCTTCCAGTATGGGAGTGAGAATTACACCGGTAAATGCCCAGCCGGTACATAGCAGCAAGATTTTCGAAATGCAGGCAACGAGCGCCGAAACAAATGTGGCTAGTATTTCATCTTCTCTCGGACTTCCGGTCAAGGTGCTGACTACCTTTGTAAAAGACAGCCCGATTGCGGCTTTTATCAAATCCGACCTGAGGGCAAGAAACATTGACTTCGAAGGGCCGGAGATCCCGCAGGGAGGCCCGTGGGGTTACCGTCACCAGTTCAATATTGCCGATAGTGGTTTTGGATTACGTGGGCCCCGTGTCCAGAACGACAGGGCAGGGGAAGTAGGAAAGACCTTGAACGTGAAAGATTTTGATTTGGAACGGATTTTTGCCAAAGAGGGAGTTCAGATCATGCATTTGTCGGGATTGATAGCTGCCTTATCGCCCGAGACAAGTGATTTCTGCCTCCAGCTAGCCCGCTATGCCAAAAGACACGGCACCCTTATCTCTTTTGACCTGAACCACAGAGCAACATTCTGGAAGGGCCGGGAAAAGGAGTTGAAAGAGGCGTTTGCTGAAATCGCTTCCCTGTCGGATATCTTAATTGGAAACGAGGAAGATTTTCAACTCTGTTTAGGTGTCCAGGGTCCGAAAGCAGGGGGTGAAAATATTGAAGACACCATTGATGCCTTTAAAGGGATGATTTTGAATGCAAGAAAAGCATTTCCCAACGTTTCAGTATTTGCAAATACGCTCCGGGAGGTGATCAGTGCCAATGAACATCTTTGGGGAGCAATTGTTTATGAAAATGAGAACTGGCACGTTGCCCCGTTGCGCAAGATTAACGTGGTGGATCGTATTGGGGGGGGTGACGGTTTCGTGGGTGGATTGCTCTATAGTATTCTGAAGGAAATGCCGTCTGAAAAGTGGATCCAGTTTGCGTGGGCCAGTGGCGCTTTGGCCACCACTTTCCTCACCGATTATGCCCAGCCTGCCGATGAAGAAATGATCTGGAGCATCTGGAAAGGAAATGCGCGGGTGAAACGATAAAACAACCTATCAAAAAAATAATATGAAACAAAAAGCAGATATTGGACTCATTGGGCTTGCAGTAATGGGCGAAAACCTCGTCCTGAACATGGAAAGTAAAGGTTACACAGTGGCCGTTTATAACCGCACGGTTGAAAAAGTAGATAATTTTGTGAGCGGCAGAGGTAAAGGCAAGAATTTTATCGGGGCACATTCACTTGAGGAATTGGTGGATTCCCTCGAACGCCCGCGTAAGGTAATGATGTTGGTAAAAGCCGGAAAGCCGGTAGATGATTTCATTGAACAGCTCATTCCGCTCCTTGAACCCGGAGATATTATTATTGATGGGGGAAACAGCCATTTCCCGGATACCGTCCGCCGTACAAAACAGGTGGAAAGTAAAGGATTGCTGTACATAGGTACCGGTGTTTCCGGGGGTGAAGAAGGTGCATTGCTCGGGCCTTCAATGATGCCCGGCGGATCGCCGGAAGCATGGCCTTTCGTAAAAGAAATTTTTCAGGCGGTAGCGGCAAAAGTAGAGGACGGATCTCCGTGTTGCGACTGGGTAGGCGAAGACGGTGCCGGACATTTCGTGAAAATGGTACATAACGGTATCGAATACGGAGATATGCAGATAATTAATGAGGCATATCACCTGATGAAGGAATTACTGGGGATGGATGCTTTTGAACAACACGAAGTGTTTAAAAAATGGAATGCCGGAAAACTCGATTCGTATCTTATTGAAATCACCACCGATATCCTGGCGTACAAAGACGAAGACGGGAGTCCTTTGGTAGAAAAAATTCTCGATACGGCCGGACAGAAAGGTACCGGGAAATGGACGGCCGTAACGGCGCTCGATTTGGGAATCCCGCTTACGCTTATCGGCGAGTCCGTGTTTTCGCGCTGCCTTTCGGCTCAGAAAGACCTTCGTGTAAAAGCATCGAAGGTGATTGCAGGAAAAAAACCGGCATTCAAAGGAGACAGGCAACAATTCATTAACGACCTCGAACAGGCCATTTACGGAGCGAAAATCATTTCGTATGCACAGGGGTACGACCTGATGATGGAGGCCGCCAAAGAATATAACTGGAACCTCAATTACGGAGGAATAGCGCTGATGTGGCGTGGAGGATGCATCATCCGTTCGGTATTTCTGGGTGACATCAAAAAAGCATTCGACAATAATCCCAAGCTGGAAAATCTGTTGCTCGATCCGTTCTTCAAAGAAAGTATCGAATCGGTTCAGGAAAGTTGGCGCAGGGTGTGCGCTACTGCACTCGAAAACGGAATTCCTGTTCCTGCACTGACATCGGCTTTGTGCTATTTCGACGGGTTCCGTAACGACCGCTTACCGGCTAACCTGCTGCAGGCGCAGCGTGATTATTTTGGAGCACATCAGTATGAGAGGGTAGATAAACCGCGCGGTGAGTTCTTCCATACCGACTGGACAGGTCGCGGAGGAAATACCGCCTCGTCCACATACCAAGTTTAGTATTCAATCTGAAGAGATGATTTATTATCAAAACGGCTCTGCCACAAACAACCTGTCGCGCGAAGACCTGGAGGCGGGTCTTCGCGAGGCTTTCGGTAAATTGGGTGAAAAGCATAAAGTGCTGGCTATCCCGCCCGATTATACTCGCCTGCCCAGCCGTGCGGGTGAACTGACAGAAATAAGCTGGGAATATTACGATGACAGGCTAACCGATATTCTTCCGGCGTTGGGGACGCATACACCCATGACCGATGATCAGATCTCACACATGTTCGGAAAAACTCCGGCTAATTTGGTACGAATTCACGACTGGCGAAACGATGTGGTAACGCTTGGTAGGGTTTCGGCAGAAATTGTGGAAGAGGTTTCTGAGTATAAAGTACACTTCGATTGGCCGGTTCAAGTAAATAGGTTGTTGGTTGAGGGCAATTTCGATCTTATCCTTTCTATCGGACAGGTTGTTCCGCACGAAGTAGTGGGGATGGCAAACTATAACAAGAATGTTTTTGTGGGAACCGGTGGATTCGAAGCGATCAACAAGAGCCATTATGTGGGAGCGGTCTATGGCATGGAGCGGATGATGGGACGTGCCGATACCCCGGTTCGCAGGCTATTCAATTATGCTTCGGAAAATTTCGCAAAACAACTCCCTATTGTGTATGTGCTCACGGTAGTGGGTGTAAACAAAGAAGGAAAACAACAGACTTACGGACTGTTTGTGGGTGATGATTTCGCTGTTTTTGACGTAGCTGCCAAGCTCTCTCTCGAGGTTAATTTCCAAATGGTTGAAAAACCGTTGAAGAAGGTCGTAGTGTGGTTAGACCCCACGGAGTTCAAAAGCACCTGGCTGGGAAACAAATCCATTTACAGAACACGAATGGCTATTGCCGACGGAGGGGAGCTTGTTGTGTTGGCGCCGGCATTAAAGGAATTCGGAGAGGATAAGGAGATAGACCGGTTGATCCGGAAATACGGTTATTTTGGAACTCCTGAAACATTAAAAGCAGTTGAGGATAACGAAGAGTTGAGGAATAATCTGGGTGCCGCGGCACATCTTATTCACGGGTCGTCGGAAGGCAGGTTTTCCATCACCTATTGTCCGGGTAAAGGAGCAGAAAACCTCACACGGGAAGAGATTGAAAGTGTGGGCTTTCGGTGGGGAGATATCGATGAAACGATGCAAAAATATAATTTCCAACACCTGAAAGAAGGATTTAACATCCTGCCGGACGGGGAAGAGGTATATTATATTTCAAGCCCCGCCTTGGGATTATGGGCGTACAGGGACCGGTTTGAGTATTGAAGGGCGTTATCTCGCTTTCTTAAATTCCAACAAATAATCTGACGGAGTAAATCTTGTGATTTTTTTGAAATGCCTGTTAAAATTTGAGATATTGTTAAACCCTACTTCATAGCAAATCTGGGAGATCGACAATCTCCCTTCTCGCAGTAATTTACACGCGTAGGTAACCTTTAATTCGTTTATATATTCTATACACGATTTACTTGTTTTTTCCTTAAAGAAACGACAAAACGCCGATTTATTCATTCCGGCCTTGTCAGCAATGCTTTCCAAAATAATTGGTTCCGAATAATGTTTGTTGATGAAAGTCAAGACTTTTATGATTCGCGGATCTTTGAATTGGTTGCCAAAGCTATTTTCACAATAATCTTCATTAAGTAATTCCTTTTTCTCTGTATCACTCATCAGAGATAATATCTTGATACACTCAATCAATAAGTCTATATTTTTTAAATTTAAGGCTTTTTTTAATCTTTTCTTGACTAAATCGGCCTCCTTGCTGTTTTCAAAACAAATCCCATATTGTGATTCTTCCAATAATTTTTTTATTTTATGAAACTCAGGATAATTTTCAATGGCCGAACAGAAAAAACTTTTGGAAAATTGGAGAACAATAGCTTTAACACGCAAATTCGGATTATCTTGATGGTAGTCGGGGGCGCTTTTATACATATGGGGAAGATTACTGCCGATTAAAACCAAGTCTCCATCCGAATAAGTTTCGATACTATTACCAACGAATCTTTTACCGAAACTATTTATTATATAGATTATTTCATATTCATCATGGTAGTGCAATGGGTATTTAAAGTGGTCATAATCACACCATTTGATTTTTACGGGTGAACCGGTGCTGAAATTAAGTTGCTCATGCATTAATTTTGCCATAGTATTATATTATGTATTGATTGCAAATATCGTATATTCTATTGCAAATTTACTATTTGCCTTTAACTATTAAAATTCCTTTATTTGCAATAAAGTTTAATGTTCTATAATATTTATTTAAAAATGGCTATAGAAAAAACATGGAGATGGTTTGGGCTCAATGATACCGTTAAGCTAGAGAATTTAAAACAGATTGGTATAGAGGGTATTGTTACGTCGTTACACCATTTAAAACCGGGAGAGACATGGGAAATAAAGGAAATTAATAAAGTTAAGAAAGAGATTGAAAAAAAAGGTTTAAGGTGGAGTGTGGTTGAAAGCCTTCCTGTATCTGAAGAAATAAAATTGAATTCCGAAAGAAGCCGAGACCACATAGAGAATTATAAGACATCACTGATTAATCTCAGTAAATGTGGTATAAATACCGTTTGTTATAATTTTATGCCGGTGCTGGATTGGGTCAGAACAGATTTACAATATATTGACTCAGATGGAAGCGAAACGATGTCGTTTGATTTGATAACCTTTGCTGCATTCGACATATTTATCCTACAACGCCCAAATGCTGAAAGAGATTATTTTCCTGAAGTTTCCCTGAAAGCCAGAGAGAAGTTTGAGAAAATGAAAGAGACGGAAAAGGAGGAACTCTCCTATAATATCATAGTGTACACACAGGGGTTTATTAATAGCACTGTTGTCGACAATAAGGACTACCTCTCCCTTTTCATTCAGGCACTACGTAAATACAATGAAATGGACAAGGCGACGTTGCGGCAGCATTTTTCAATTTTTATTAAAGAGGTTGTTCCAGTGGCAGAGAAACATGGAGTAAAACTATGTATACATCCGGATGATCCGGCTTTTCCCTTATTGGGATTGCCGCGGATGGTCGGTACCCTCGAGGATCTGGAATGGATTATTTCACAAAACGAATCAATCGTAAACGGACTCACGCTTTGTACAGGGTCGCTTGCTTCACGAATTGGCAACGATCCGGTTGAGTTTGTGAAAAGATTTTCAGACAGAATTCATTTTGTGCACGTAAGAAATATTCAATTTTTAAATGATACAAGTTTTTTCGAATCGGGACATTTGAAAGGTTCAATTGATATTTATGAAGTAATACGATTACTCTTAAAGGAATTGTGTCGTAGGGAAAAGGAAGGGCGAGAAGACATATATTTGCCCATGAGGGTGGATCACGGTAAGAAGATACTGGACGATTTCACAAGAAAGTCTAATCCGGGGTATCCATTGATTGGACGATTGAAAGGGTTAGCGGAAATCTCGGGCTTAATTGCTGGTGTAGAGAGAAACATGACTGACTAAATGGAAATTAAATATAGGCAAATGAGAAATGCAATTTTTGATGTATCTGGAAAAGTGGCCATTGTAACAGGTGGTACGGGGGTATTGGGAGGCTCTATAGCGGAATCATTCCTTACCGCAGGAGCTAAAGTGGTGATCATTGGACGAAACGAGGAAAATGTGGAAAGAAAGATAGAATTTTTCCGAAAGAAATTCGGAGAAGGAGAAGTTCTGGGGTACTCGTGTAATGTGTTGGACATAGATCGCCTGAAGATAGTCAAACGGGATATTCTGGACAAATGGAATGGGGTAGATATATTGATCAACTGTGCCGGTGGTAATGTGAAAGGAGCTACGCTTACCGATCAACAGTCATTCTTCGATATGAACCTTGATTTATGGGATGAGGTGTTGAATTTAAATTTGAACG
>ENA-UOOK01004431-UOOK01004431.1-fermentation-metagenome-genome-assembly--contig:-NODE-4431-length-15062-cov-9.175451_pt1 | contig 15062 bp, 10 predicted proteins | sample MGYA00245777_ERZ724023 | MGnify/ENA primary metagenome ERZ724023 (study PRJEB28704, sample SAMN03018312) | fermentation metagenome | biome: anthropogenic terrestrial biome; feature: soil; material...
ATGAAGTGGTTTATCTTATATGTATCGGTGATTTCCGCTATGCTCCAATTCTGTGCGTTAGAACGTTGACTCTGCCGATGGCTTTTTTCAGATTGGCAGTCACCCACAACACCCTTGCCAATCACTAATGTTTTCTATCAACTCAGTACATACAGGAACTTGCATCCTGCCAGTTTAATATCATGCCCGAGATACAAAAGTGCATCAGGTGGATTACTCCATCTGATGCGATAAGAATTTGACTAATTAAAAGTAACCATGACTTTATTAACATCGAAGGTTGCACACCGCACTTCATATTCGGCTGTCTTGTTGTTAACTAGAGAGGCCATGTCACTAATCACAGGTACACCTTTTGCAGGATTGAACGTCTGGACTCTTACGGTGCCGTTCGAAGATCCTTGCATGCGTTTAATTTTGATACTTTGAACAGCCTTTTTTGCCTGGGGCCAAATGAGTGGATATCCACCATTGGCATCGGGAGTGATGACAGTGCCATCTTCCCGGGTTACAACGTAATCAGTACCCGCCATCAATGTGCTTTCCAACCAAATGAAACTCACAACATCGTAGCTACGTACCCGTTCGCTTCGGAAATTAAACGGAATGCTGGCTACCCACTGTTCGCTAACCATCCATGTACCGCTTGTAGGGCTGGAACCATATCTCCATCTAGCATCGCCGTTTTGGGCTATTTCATATGACAGAAAATCGGCGGCATTCTCAGGCTGATCCAGAAATAGAACATAAACGTCTTCCAGCTCGAGAAGTCCATCTCCCCATAACTCGTGCACTTCGCAGCTTGACAAACAACATAGAACAGTTGCTATAACCATAAATTTTATTATCTTTTTCATTGAATTGTTTTTATTAAAGTTTACATTCTTCTTATGATTACCATCCCGGATTTTGAGTGATGTTTCCGCCGGATTGGGCAATCTCGTAAGAGGGTATCGGATAGAAATAATCCTTGGCAGGATCAAAGCGCCGTGTACTGGCTTTTTCTGCAATACGGATATTTGCTTCCGGATAAGCGTATTCCTGCACTCCCGCTATCTTTCCCGATGTATCGGTGTACAATTCGGCAAATGATGGATCGGCAGCCTGTGCGGGACCATTAAATGCCTCGTTTTCATTAAATTTAGCGCCAACAATTGCTTTTGGTAATACCGTTTCGGCTATTTTCCATCGGATAATATCTGCGTAACGACGATTTTCAGCCATCAGTTCCACAGTTCGTTCACGGCGGATTTCCTCCAGCATGTTCAATCCGTTGGCGGCAGCAAATGAATTGGTAAGCGGTACTGCAAAACCGACCCTGTCGCGCAACGCATTCACCGTTTCGTTTAATTGTGCGTCGGTGATGGTACCATTGATTTCATAAAGCGCTTCGGCATATGAAATCAACATTTCTCCCCAACGAATAACGATAATGTCAGTGAAATCCTCGCTATAACGAGGACCTGAAAACCCTTTTTTGCATACATAACCGCAAGGTTTCGATGAATCAAGTGGCAAGTACTTACCACCATGCCCTGCTAATTGGTATGAAACCAAGACATCCAAGATCTTTGCATTCACATCCTGTTGAGGATCGTTAAATAAGAGGACACTCATCGGCAAACGCGGATCACGGGCGCCCATACCGTTTGCTATCGGTGTAATGCCATCTGATTCGTAGCCCAATATGTGATTGAATGATGTTTCGGGGGTGAATACCAGTGGTGATTTTTCGCGTGGTAAACCGTCGGCATAAAGATAGTAATCCACCATCGAGCGTGTGATATTGAAGTCTATGTCACAACTGCGAGATCGGCCATGGAGAAAGGCATTCGAACCGGTAATACCATTGGGGCCGTAAGCTTTTGAAAAGATAACCTCCTTGTTGCTGCTGTTTACCTCATCGAAGAACAGTGCCAGATATGACATCGAAGGGCCTCCGTTTGTGTAAAGTTGATGTCCTTCAACTTTCAACAGGTTGTATGCATCAATGCTTTTCTGAAAATGAGCCTTCCATACTGATTCGTTGCTCAGGTTGTGGTATTTCTGCATAGTTCCTTCGTGTAAGCCTATGCGAACCATCAGAGCCAAAGCCGCCGAACGTGTGACACGACGACGATCGAACTCATCATCCACAGCCTCCATAGCTGCACGTCCGGGCAACCATTCAGCGGCATATTCGAGGTCCTCGTAACATTGTTGTATCACAGTCTCGCGCGGGGTACGAGCCATTTTCAACTCAGGATCAGTGGTTCCTGTGAAAGGTTTCAACACCAGAGGCACATCTCCGTATTTGCTAACCAGTTCAAAATAATGCCATGCACGAAAAAAACGCGCTTCACTGAGATACCTGTTGCGAATATTCTCGCTGATAGGAGCGTTCTCGGCCTTTACGAGAAAGTTATTTGCTGTGAAGATATAGTGGTATGGGTTTGTCCAGTCTGCACTTTGGTCAGGTATAAACCAACTACCGTTACTGATTTCGTTTGGATAGAACCTTCCAAACTGATCATCAGCACGGAGATCGTATATCAAAGGTCCAAACTCTTGGTACAAACGGTTACAGGCTGCTTTCAGGTCGTTTCCCGTTTTCCAGAAATTATTATCCGTAAAATCAGTTGTTGAGGCGACGTTCAACATGTCATCGCAACCTATCCAAGCAACCGCCAAACACAATATATTGAAAATAAATATACTTTTTTTCATTTTTCTATTTTTTAAAGGGTTAAATTAACGCCCAAAGCCCAAGTACGGAAAAATGGATAATACGCTAAATTTTGGCTATTAGGAGTTTCAGGATCAAATGCTTTAAACGACGTCTTGGTATATTCCCACACATCAACGCCTGTCACGTAGATACGCAACGATGAAATTATATTTTCGGGAATAGGTACCTTATAACCCAATTGTATGTTTTTTAGCCTGAGGTATGCTCCGTTTTGTAACCACCGGTCGGAAACGTGATAGTTGAACCCCATATAACCAGTTAACCGGGCAAAATAAGCATCCTGATTATCTTCTCTCCAATGATCGCGATGAATTGTCAATGGTGTACCATCAACCAGAGGTCCGAACCGGGCACTATTTATAAGGTATTTGCGATACCCGACACCTTGCCAAAACATGGAAAAGTCAAAACTTCTCCATTCTACACCCATATTAATACTAAATGGGTAATGCGGAGTTTCAGTGCCAAGTTTGATCAAATCGCCCGGATCTTCCGGACTACCCGCACCGACACCTACTTTATGGTCAGCCTTCCCCTGTGTCAGGTACCGAACATCGCCGCCAGAAATTAAACCATCCTGTTCAATTGTTTCATACCCCGGATTGGCTTCCTTGTAAGCTAGATATTCTTCACGACTACTCCAGAAACCGTCCGTCTGATATCCCCATATCGTGTTAATAGGATATCCTTCAAGAAACTGTACCGTGCCTTCATTTATCACTCTGTTGCCAGTGTATTTGACTAACTTGTTCTGACTGTCGTCTATTTGGAAAGTTGCGTGATAGGAAAGGTCGCCGATGCGGTCACGCCATTGCAATGACAGTTCCCAACCCCATGTTTTCAACAAGCCAACATTTTCCAAGGGAAGAGAGCCAACGCCGATAATATTTCCGGTTTTCAGCCGCGCCAGCATATCATTATTCTTTTTCCAGTAGTAATCACCGGTAAAATTCAACCGGTTATCCAGAAAACCCATATCCACACCTACATTTGTTGAAGTAATGGTTTCCCATTTCAGATTTTTCGAGACCAGTGCATTCGTGTAATAAACCGGCATACTCCAGAATATGGTCCTTGAAATCATATCCAAATAAGGATAAAGGTCGCTGCTAAACGCGGTACTGTTTCCTAAATTTCCATATGAAGCACGTATCTTAAGATTGCTGACAACCTTTTTGGCTTCTTCAAAAAACGGTTCTTCACTGATGCGCCACCCTACAGAAGCTGAAGGAAACATTTCCCAACGGTTACCAGGAGACAACCGTGAGCTGCCATCGAAGCGGGCATTGGCTTCGAAAAGATAGCGTCCCGCAAAATCGTAATTTACGCGTCCAAACATTGAAGCCATTTTCCACGGCTCTACAGAATCATTCAACCTAGAATTGGATGCTACACTGTTGTCATAGTAATTGAAACTGAAGAAATCATTCGAAATCCCATTCCGTGCTTCGGCAGAAATATAGTCCCGAAGATACTGTTCGTACGAAGCTCCACCCAATATATGAACATGGTGTTCGCTTAATTTCCAATCGTAATTCAATAATGCTTCCACTTTGTCCTGATAGGAATTGGCTTTTGTTTTGATTACCCTTTGTGGGTTGTTGATATCCATAAAAGGTTGAGGTGTACCATTTCTGCCGATGCCTTTAATGAAATTATAATCTCCTTCTGTTACGTCAAAGATTGACCTTCTTGAAAAATTAAGATCGAGCGTCAGGTCTTTCACCACATTCTTGATACGAAAACTACAAAGCGCCGTTAAAGAGAAAATTTGATTTCTTATCTTTCCACCCTCTTTCATGATTTGGATGGGGTTGCCGCCAAAACCACCCCTGGAATACGGGTCAATGTCGCGATAGGTGTCCTCTTCGGGGACAAAAAGCCCATGATATCCGGGTTTGTTATACAAAAAGATCAACATACCTATAGCTCCATCAGGATACGCAATTTGTTTCCTCAGGTTTCCGTCGTATGAAGCTTGCATATTGAAATCCAGGTATTTGTTGATTTCAGTATTCAACGAAACTCGGAAATTGGTACGGTTGTTACTGTCGGGTCCGTATCGGAGAATTCCACTTTTGGTATACAAACCGCCTGATACATAATAACGTGATCTGTCGTTTCCACCGGTTATCGATACTGAATGGTTCTGCTGAAGTGTATTCTCTTTCATCCCCAAATGCACCCAGTTATTGTTGTAATATTCTTCCCAACGTGTTCCCATAACACGATAATTTTGATTGGGATTAGCTATGAAGTCAATGGCCTCCCTGTTTATAACAAAGGTGGGGATAACGTTATGCAAGGATTGATGGATCCACTCGTATTCTTCCCATGGCGGAATACGTTGTGCCATCACCCCCGGCACATTAAGCCCAAACGAACCGCTGTAGGATATCTCTGGCTTTTGAACAGAGCCTTTTTTGGTAGTTACCAGAATTACGCCGGCAGCAGCGCGCGATCCGTAGATGGAAGCCGATGCCGCATCTTTCAGTACTGAAATGGATTCAATATCTTCAGCATTTAACATTTGTAACGATCCTTCCACTCCATCAATCAGAACGAGGGCCTGGGCATTGTTCACAGACGTAAAACCGCGTATACGCATACCGCTTATTTCCGCACCGGGTTCTCCGCCATTACGCGTAACAAGTAATCCCGGTATCTGTCCCATCATTGCGTTCACCACGTCGGTAGAGTTCTTAGAAGCAATAGCCTGTCCATCAACAACAGCAACGGCACCGGTTAGATTTACCTTTTTTTGTGAACCGTATCCTACTACGACCACCTCTTCAAGTGATTGTGTCTCTTCAATTAAAACTATGCTTATGATGGTTTTACCAGAAGTATTTATATCTTGTGGAAGATAACCGATATAAGATACATGGATTATTGCATTCACTCCAACATTCAAAAAAAACTTTCCATCAATATCTGTCACTGTACCATTAGTTGTACTTTGTTCAATAATATTTGCTCCAATTATGGCATCTCCTTGTGCATCTACGACTTTACCGGTTATTTGCTTTTTTTGTTGTTGAGTTACTTGTTCTTGTACGTGTTCCTCCGTTTTATTTTCATTTTTTTTATCGTTATCGCGGTAAACAACTACTTGATTATCCAAAATCCGGTAAGAAAGCTCTGTCCCGGATAACAGATCATTCAGTATTTTTTCGATATTCTGCGAGTTGGCATTTATGTTGACGCGCTTATTCGCTGTTTTGTTAGCATTACCTGCAAAGATAAAGCGGTAGTCGCTTTTCCTCTCCAATTCTTTGCAAACCTCTTTTATGGTTGTCGATTTTAAATGGAGCGTGAATTCCATTTCTTGTGAAAAACTGTTAGTCGCTTGTGAAAACAAGATGCTAAAAAACAAAAAGAAAAGGGTTGTTTTCATGATTCTTAGAACATGATTGTAATTATTGATGGGAATTTTCCCCTCGATAGAATAATTATTCATAAATTTGTACGATTTTAATTGTCAATTAATAAGAGGGATAATTAAATTCAATTCAGTCGGACGATATTCGCACTATTGTCCGGCTTTTTTTGTGTTATTGTATTTTCATTTTTCCATAGGCAAATATGTATTTAATCTGGTTCGTTTGTGATATATATCCGGTTATTTTCCTTTTTGTATTGGGTAGACGTAAGTAATGTTATAGTGGTCATGACATTATCCAGATTTTCCGATAATATGATTTTCCCGTTACACGTCAGGTCTTTCAATGTGACGTCCTTGTCGTAATTAAATGAGAGGTTGTAGTATCTTTCAACTTGCTTCAACACTTCAGACATGGGAGTATCTTCGAACATTAAATAGCCGTTTTTCCAACTGATAAAATGGGCAACATCCACTTTTTGCGTGTTGAATGTTCCGTCTTGGGAGTAAACAGCTTGTTCGTTGGGTGTTAAGTTTACTTCATCTCCATTGATGGACTGTAACCCCACACTTCCTTCTACCAAAACAATGGATTTTGGAGAATTAGCATAGGTTGATACATTAAACTTTGTGCCGTAGACCCTTATTTTGAAGTCGGAGGTACGTACGTAAAAGGACTTCTTTCTGTCGGGGGCCACTTCAATGTACATTTCGCCCGATGCCAGACTGACTTCACGGTTATCTCCGGCAAACTGTGCCGGAAATTCAAGTACGGAACCGGAATTCAGCCAAACTTTACTACCGTCGGAAAGGGTAAGGGTTGAACGTTTTCCGTAGGGAACGATAAGCGTATTCAGTGTCTTCTTATCCATGGAAATATCTTTCCGGTCTTCATTGTCTGTTTTAACCCGAGCTACACCGGCATTACTGATGTCTATATTGATATTTTCCTGAAAATAAGCTGTTTGGTTGTTGGTGATAAGTTGAATATCTTCAGACTGCAATTCGTTTCCTACGATGTAATCAGAGAAAATAACGTTATCTTTCACCTGATCCCGAACGGTATATACGTATAGAACCGATATAATAAACACTGAAATACAGGCAGCAGCTACATATAAGAAACGGTAAGCTTTTTTCTTGTTTTCGAAGGTGTGAACGGATTGTTCTAATCTTTTTATCGCCTCTTCTTTTTTCTCCCGGGACAAATTGTATGATGATAATCGTACGTTCCGAAAATGTGCTTCTGCTAAGGCCATATTTTCCCGTTCGTCGGGATGTTTTTGCAAGAAATCTTCCCAATAAGTGTTCACCTCATCGGAAGGAAAAAGTTTCCATTCGATAAATTTTTCATCTTTAAGAAAGCGAAGAAAACTGGAACTGTCTGTTTTCATTGACTTTTTTGTATTATAAATCAAAGGGTCTTTTAGATTTAACAAGACGTTTGTATTATAAAGACGAAAAGAGATGAAAAATATCATCTCTTTTTTTTAAAAAATGCGATTTGTATTTAAAAATATCAACTTGGCTTGATTAAATTGGCGATAATAAATAGAATCTGGGGGACAAAGAAGGCAGTTTCTTTCAACTTATTCACCGCTTTACTCGTGAGGTTGCGGCAAGATTCGACGGAAATCTCCATGAGTTCGGCAATCTCTTCGTAACTATATTCCTGAATATAGCGTAGGTAAATAACTTCGCGTTGCCGATCGGTTAGCCTGCTCAATACGTTTTCTACTTTCCGAAGTATTTCTTCCCGGTCTTCTTCTTGTATCAGTTCATCTTCAATGGTTACATTCAGGCGGAACGATATATTTTCGTAAACATCCTCGTTCGAGGATAAAATTTCTGTATATTCTTTATTTTTTCGTTGAATATCAATGAGTCTGTTTTTGAGTGACCTGAAAAGATAAAACTTTACATTTGTTATCTCCTCCAATAAAGCGCTGTTGATGCAGAGTTTATAAAAAACATCGTGTATAGCATCCATGGCAATGTGCTCGTCAAATCCCAAATGCAACGCGTAAGCATATAATTGGTCTATGTGCTTGATATAAATTGTCTTGACATATGGAGAACGAATCATTGACGTGTGACGATATCATTTAATAATAATTTGCAAATTAATAAAAAAAAGTCAACAAAATAAAACTTAAGGCTGATAATTGCAGAGAATATTATCTGACACCTCTTGTATCTCGTCAAAAATAAGAAGCGTTTGCTCATCAATATCCATGTCTTCCATCAACGAGATGGACTTGAGTATTCTCCATATATCGAAATCTTGCTTGAACAGTTTTTTAGCCAGTTCATTCTTTTCAAAATTAATGTAAACTGATTTTTTATAATAAACGGCAAACTCCGCCTTAAAAGTGTGTGACAATAGCAAAAACTCCGACTTGAAAACGAGAAGATACTTGAAATGGTCTCCTGTTTTTCCGTTTAAAGATTTTTAAATAGTCGATCCTTAAAATAGGCATAATTATCTGATGAGCAGCAAAATAACGTTAGTATTTCTTGTGTGTTTTTGCCGTTTTTTGTATCTTTACGGTATGAAACCCTGCAAATTATGATAGGAAAATTACCGGAAAAAGGACAGCGCGATTTATTCCGTCCTATGCTGAAAGACTTTATCGACAGCAAGCACGAACTTGTTTTGCTTGCAGACAAAATAGATTGGGAATACTTCGAAAACGAGTTTTCCCCGCTGTATTCAGAAAAAGGGGCTCCAAGCGTTCCCATTCGTCTGATGGTGGGTTGTTTGATGCTGAAGCATCTGTACAATCTCGGCGATGAACGTATACCCGAGTTTTGGGTTCGAGACGTTTACTTCCAGTATTTTTGTGGCGGAGAATTTTTCGAACACAAGTTTCCTTTCGATCCGAGTGATTTTGTTCACTTCCGTAATCGTGTGGGAAAAGAAGGCATAGGCAAAATATTCGCCTACAGCGTGCATCTTCACGGAAAAGAAGTACCCAGGCAATCCAAGTTTGTTCTTTCGGACACCACAGTCCAGGAAAACAACACCACTTTTCCCACCGATGCCAAATTGTGTAAAAAGGTTATCGACAAATGCAATAAAATAGCCGAAGAATCGGGTATTAAGCAGCGTCAGCGTTATACACGGGAGAGCAAGCAGTTGGTTCGCGACACTTACAACGGCAAGCATCCCAAGCGGGCAAAAAAAGCCGGAAAAGCAAAGCGACGGTTGAAAACCATAGCAGGGGCCCTGTTGCGAGAACTTGAACGCAAAATGAGCGATGAGCAAAAAGCGCTTTACCGGAAAGAGCTGTCGCTTTACAAGCGTGTTATCAATCAACAGAAAGATGACAAAGACAAGATTTACAGCCTTCACAAGCCTTTTACACGCTGTATCTCCAAGGGCAAAACGCACAAACAATATGAGTTCGGCAATAAGGTCGGACTGATAACTACGGGAAAAAGAGGTCGAAAAGTTATCACGGCGATAAAAGCTTTTTTGGATACGCCTTATGACGGAGACACCATCGATCCTTTATTGGAACAAATGCAGCAGAACAAGCTGAAACTACCCCAAGAGCTGGCATACGATCGTGGCGGGAAAGGCAGAAAGCAGATTAAGGGAGTAACCATCATTACCCCCGACAAACCCAAAGCATCGGATACGGTTTATCAAAAACGGTGCAAACGCAACAAATGTAGAGCCAGAGCAGCCATCGAACCCATTATCGGACATCTGAAAAAAGACTTTCGTATGGAACAAAACTACTTGTGGGGCGAAAAAGGCATACAAATCAATGCTTTTATGGCTGCAACGGCTTGGAACTTGAAGAAAATGATGGAAAAACTCGTAAGAGAGTTTTTGGATTTTGTTCTCAGAATATTTTTCAAGCAGAGATTACAACTTGCGACCTGATAAAAGTGATTTATTAAGGAGAGACTAAATACGTACGAATGTATCCTGAATAGCATCTTTCACTACCTCCTCGTCATGAGTAAACTGAATGCCATACTGAAATAACATCCCAATGTATTTTTTATAAATTAATGTAAAACAGGCATCATCTCCATCAAGGAAATCAATCCAGATACTTTCTTGTTTCATAGAATCAGAGGGTATGCTTTTCATATCTCTATCATATTGGTCTACTCCCCTTATTAATCGGACTTTATTCTTTTAGGTGTTACAAATATAGCGAAAGCCGATTGCAGAGCCAAGCTTGCTTGAGCTATGCCGAGGCGCCTCGTATATTCTACAAATATAGTGAAACCTATCTAACTTTGTGTCGCAAAAGACAACTGACAGCGATTTTTTAGACCGGATGAAAGTCAAACCGTATGAGCAGAGCCAAGCTTGCTCGAATGTTTTCGATACTGGTTGAATGGAAACACAAAAAGTCAAAGAGCTCAAAAGATCAGATCAACACCTGGTATTTTAGTATACACGATAGGAAAAATTGCCATCGCGTTCATTTATTTTTTAAATACTGATTCGCATTATTTATAGATTCTTATATAAAGCCCTTTTTTGAATACAACCGTAAAAGAATCAGTAGGCACCTATGCCTTTGTACTTCTTTGCTTAATAACCCGGGGGTTGGCACACTTCGGTTTACAGATGATCGGAAGCGGCCTTGACACTCCGCTCACTTTATTTTATAAATCCATTGCAGATAGTGGAACACGAGTAATCGACATATGTTCCTTGCCAACGGAATATAAGGTATATAGCCAATCGTCCAATACAATTGAACTAGAGTAAGCATAACCAAAGTTTCTTCCTCCGATTCCCGGGAATATATAGTTTTTCGGTGCATTTACGCGTAAAGCATACACCCGATCGAAAGTATATCCGTCCTTGCTGATTGATACAGTCATAGGATCCCGATCCAGATACAATGCCTGGTCAAAACGATCTACATTTTGGTTGCCAATCAACAACACGGTTCCATCATCAAGGGTAATGGCTTGTGCCCTGCTTGGTGAGTCTGGGATATCTGTAGGATGTGGAATATCCCATCCTCCTGTCCCGTCATTAAAACTAACGTACAGCCTGTTATTGTGTACCGGATTCTTGTTATGCCCCCAGTCACGTAACATGAGCACCAGGCCTCCATCTTTGGCACGATAGATAAAACTCTCTATCAGGCTTTGTCCCTCGACTGACTTACGTTGCACACCCCATGAAGCCGCTGCCCACCAACTGATATGATCGTTTTCCCGATACCAATTATATAACCGGACACCGATAGGTGGCGCGGTAACGGAGGCACCCGCCCCTTGCATATAAATGGGCAATGCTCCATTACCAGGTAGATTTTCGACCAAAAAAGGCTCTCCCAGTTCTCCATTTTCACTGACGGAGCGAGCGATGGGATACACACCTGCACCATGCACATAGGTGATAGCATATAACTCATCATCGATGACCGCCCATCTATCGGGTTTCAGATGGATACCCCTTTCCGAACGTGGCAGCACCGGACCAGGAGCCGGAAATAGTTCCCGCACGCCCGACCACTCCCCCCATGTTTCAGAGGTAGCGTACAAAACACGTTGTCCCGGCGCATCTTCACCCAGCTCATGATTGCCCCACATAGCGTAGAATCTACCTTTGTGATGAACCAGACACGCGTAATGGTTGTAAGCGCCGTCATCCTTTGTCGCGGGTTCCCATACCATTGCATGCTCTGCTTCGGTCAATATTGGAAAACCTGCTCCGTTACGAAGATCGTCTGTTGCCATTTGAGCATTCCACATAGGAACAACCGGTGTCCCGTCGCCAGTGACTTTATTTGTCCTGACAACTTTTGTTCCTACCTTAATTTCAATCCTATCTTGATCGCTATTACCTGTATCAGATGTATTCGAACTTCGTGTGTTGCAGGCACTAAATAGCTGACTAAACACAATCAAACCAATTATCACAATTCTTCTAAAATTATCCATAATAATAATATTTATAGATTCTTGTATATTCAAATTGCTGCTTTTATCATAACTAAAAACTTCTTCTTTGAGTATAACCGCAAAAAAAATCAATAGGCATTTATACCTTTATTATCCACCACGCTATCAAAGCCAGGTCCACCGGCTCCAACGTACCCATAGCTTGCCCCGCTTTCATCCGGGCTTACCCAAAACGAGTAGAGTTTCCCATTGGTCAGATGAAAACGAAATCGTACAGGTTTGCCTTCCAGCCCGGACAGGTCATCTTTAGAATTCCATGAGACCTTGTGCAAGGTCGCATCCGTACTGACAGGTTTACATTCCGCTGCCGTTAATTGGCCGATCACTTCGCCTCCTTCGTCTAAAACTTCTACACGGAGTTCTCCACCGGGGCAATCCACGTTGACGAACAGGTGTTTTCCTTCAAACACTACCGGCCTGGTAAGCAGCGTTCCGGTTAACGAACCTGCCTCCATAGATGCAAACCCGTCCCTGCGTAATGTAGCCATACCAACGCCTCCTCCCGCGTACATTCCACGGGATCCATCAGGGGCTATGCCCGAATAGCCACAATAAGGGAACCATAGCTTATCACCCACCACCAGGCATATACCCTGAGGTAGGTTGATAAATGCTCTATCCCAATCGCCATCTTGATACGTCCCTTTTATGAAACTCTCTCTACCCGTTCTATCCCAATGAAACCCATCACGACTGAACCCCAGTTTCATTTCGTTATATTTTGGGATTTTTCGTTCGTCAGCTATTTCATTGGTGGGTCCGAGGTGAATCTGAAAGGCTCCTAAAATAAGACTTTCATAAGCGACTCCATGTAAACTATAAAGCTGTGCAGCGTCCCCTACTTCGGGATGAGGCTCGTCCAATTTATCGGCATTTACCCAAAAAACCGCATCATTGAAATTACCCGAGTGTTCAATTGTACTCCTCTCAGCGTAGTACCTTGAACGGTAGAGGGTTCTGCCGACACGAGGAACATTGTGTTTGACGCTCATTACCCATACATCACGAAACGGGTTATAAAAAAAGGTACTATAGTCATTCGACCTGCCAAGGGGAACCCCGTTAAACCAAGACTGTCCATCTGTTGACTTATGCATGGTGTTTTCCCATAAGGCATTAATAAATGGGACATTCGGATCATCACCTGGCCTCGGGTCAATACGATCCACACCCATGATGTACCAATTGTTTTCGCGTGTCTGACTGTTAAATTGGAGCCAAAATGCATTTGGACTGGCAAATGGTGAAAATGGTGTAGATATTTCTTTCCAATCAGTCAAATTATTACTTACTACAAAAGTCAAAGGATTTCTACCTCCTCCTGCAGGTTCCCTTCTATGAACAGCAACGAACTGCCGATTGTTAAAATCATAAAATACCCCTCCTTGACGGAAAGCCGCCTGCTCAATGACAGGGTTACCTTCATACTTCTTTGCTTGGTGGAAAACTCGTTGGAGATTTGTCTGTTCCACAAGAAAGTTATCAACAAAAAGCTGTCTTCCAACATCGATGGGAATAACCTCTGGTGGGTTATCCAAATATGGTACGGCCATCGGTGCGGGGGAAAAGGGATCGCCTGTTCTTGGAGGCCACACATCCGGAAGAACAATGCCATTGTATAGCACATTATCTTTGTCGTCTGACGTTGGCGGATTATCAGATCCATCATCCATGCTGTTACAAAAACACATGGCTATTGCCAATAAAATGAGATTAGATACTCGAAAGAAAGTCATAGTATAATTTTTTATGATCCATAATAAAAAAATGTTTAAGTTCGTAGATTCAACTCGCAAATGCAATTTTATTTTCCAAAGATGCAAAAAATAATTGAGCCGGTGTTTTATAGTTCAATTTTTTTCTTGGTCTTCGGTTTAATTTGTATTGTATCTCCTTCACTTTTTCACTATTAACATCATTAAAGTCAGTTCCTTTCGGGATGTATTGGCGTACGAGTTTATTGGTGTATTCGTTCAATCCTCTTTCCCAGGAACTGTATGGATTGGCAAAGTAAAAATCAATATCCAAAGCGCTTGCAATGGCTTTGTGTTCTGCAAACTCCTTGCCGTTATCGGATGTTATGGTGTGAATCTTTCCTTTATAAGGCATTAACAGACGGATGACAGTCTCCTTTACTGCCTCGGCATTCTTCCCCTTTTCCAATTTTTCCATTAGCACAAACGCCTTGGTTCGCTCCACGATGGTTAAGATGGCACCCTTGCCGTCTTTGCCGATTACGGTATCGATTTCCAAATCTCCAAATCGTTTTTTCTGGTCTACGATTGCCGGTCGGTGTTCAATCCCCACCCTGTCTTTAATGTGTACCCGGGTATCCGATACCGGGCGTCTTCTGTGCTTGAGCTTGTGGCGTAAGAAAGTGTATAAATCTCCTCCTTGCGCCTTGTCTTTGCGAATGTGCTGATAAATCCTTTCCACGCTTACCATCTCAATGCCGTTGACTTTGCAATAGCCGTTAATCTGTTCGGGAGACCACTGTTCTTCCCGTAGTTTTTTGTCAATGAACCGCTGCATGGATGAACTGAAGCTACGCTTGCGCTTGAAGCGTTCCTTGCGTTCATCGGCAAGCATTTGAGCGCGAGCCGCAGAATACTTCCCACGCTTGGCTTTATTGCGGGACAACTCCCGACTTATGGTTGATTCCGATACTCCTACAATCCCTGCAATCTGTTTTTGTGTACTTCCCCTTTGAAGTAGAGCTGATATTTGGTATCTTCGCTCTACGGTCAATTGTTTAAATTTTTTCATAATACAACTATTATAAACATTTTGGCCAACTTTCCCAAGGGAACGCGTTCCCTTGGGAATCTTTTTGACCATTAATAAATGATATTTAGTTGCATTTACTAATTGAATTTACGCTGGTCATTCCCGGGAGGATTAATTTCCTACAATTAGGGAGATATGGCAAGTCGTGTGAACAGCGATTCCGCCAGAACTTCTCGAAGGATTTTGATTGGCTGGAGTTTAACTTGTCCTTGTCTG
>ENA-UOOK01004432-UOOK01004432.1-fermentation-metagenome-genome-assembly--contig:-NODE-4432-length-15062-cov-5.143866_pt1 | contig 15062 bp, 15 predicted proteins | sample MGYA00245777_ERZ724023 | MGnify/ENA primary metagenome ERZ724023 (study PRJEB28704, sample SAMN03018312) | fermentation metagenome | biome: anthropogenic terrestrial biome; feature: soil; material...
AGTGCAAGCTTCGCTAAGAAAAACGTATACGGAGAAAGAATCGTTCACGGGATGCTGACCCTGTCTATGGCAAACGGATTGTATATGCGTTTGAATCATTTCAGTAACAGTACGATTGCAAACCTGGGGATCAAGGACTGGAACTTTACGAAGGCTGTCAAGCTCGGAGATACGATCTATGCCCGCATCGTTCTGACAGAAAAGCACCTGACTTCCAATCCCGCCAGAGGCGTAGTCAATTGGCATGTTGATGTATACAATCAAAACGATGAAGTGGTTGGAACCGGAACACTGGTAAAGATGCTAGCCAACAGACAAACATGATAAATTACATAATATAACCTTCCAATCCGCCGCAGCCATTGGATGGTGATAAAGCTGAACTGGGCGCTTTGCGGCTGCCGGTATGCCTGGCCAGACGATCGGAATTGCTATCCCGGATATGAAAATATCAAAGGGGATATAATGTACATTCCTCAAACATACGTGAAGGTTGAAGATGAGGATGCACTTAAAAACCTTGAGAAGCTAATTGACGTATTAGATGAAAATGACGACGTCCAGGAAGTTTACCACAACTGGGATGAGCCAGAAGAAGAGGACGAAGAATAAAATTGAATTCCCTGTCTTTAAAATGTGACAGGGAATTTTGTCTTTTTATGCAATTTTTTAGTCACTGTAACAGATTGTTTTCATAATATATTGTATAAATCTATGAAAATTATAAACGAATGAGCATGAGCAATTATGATTAATATATTAATGAAAAAAATAAAAACAGCTGACAAGATAATTGACGATTTAGATCAGGAATCAGATGCACTGAATGAAATAGCAATTGGCCTTGATGAAGATGAAAATGTTGCTATAAACGAAAATGGCGACGACGATGACGACGATGACGACGACGATGACGATGACGATGGCCGGTACGACGATGACGATGATGATGATGACGATGATGACGACGACGATGACGATGATGACTGATTGATAGCAAACTGTCCGAGCAGCAGACCTGGGCACAAAGCGTGGGTCTGCTTTTTTGACCCTGCAACTCCCGTTAGAGACAGAGGAATTCAAGCTTCAGATTTTTTCCCTTGACCTTTTTTTCTTGTCATGCTATTCTAATTCAGCATCAAATGTGATGTGTCTGGTGCTTTGGCTCAGTTGGTAGAGCACATCGTTCACATCGATGGGGTCACTGGTTCGAGTCCAGTAAGCACCACCAAAAGGGTCTGAATCGCAGAATTCAGACCCTTTTATTGATACTGAGGGAAGAAGCTGATGTTGACGCTATCCTGAGCCTTGGGGTGTGTTGCGCCCTAATCCTTGGCAAGGGACAGATAGGGCGCTTCGCCCTGAAGTGCGGGGGAGTCAATAAACCAGTGAATCATGCCAAAGGGCAGCACATCCGCATCTGGCAAGGTGCCCTGGGGCATGCGCAGGGTGTAGACAGGAGCGTTCAGGTGCTGATGGAGGATGGAGACAGCGTCCTGCCAGGGCAGGCCGACAAGAGCCAATTCAGTGATGCGCACGCCACCGTCCAGGCGCTCATACAGGCAGCAGCCCTCTCCCCGGGCTGTGCGGATGTGCAGGGCGCCTCCACCATCCTCCCGGGTGCTTGCGATCATGAAAGCCAGCGCCTCCATATCCCAGCGGGCAAACAACCCGCTGCCTGAAAAAGCGGCGCCCCGCAGGCGGAGGTAGTCCGGCGCGCTGAGGGGGGTGAGGGCGGCATCTGCTGCTGAATTGATATTCCGCGGCAACAGTTTCAGGCTGTCCAGATAAAAACGGGCTTCATAGCCCCGTCTCTGGTAAAAATCAAAAAGCGAAGGCAACGCCGGCACCAGAACCGAAGCCGCCACGCCTTGTGAAAGCATGTGCTGATGCGCCGCATCCAGCAGCCGGGTGCTGATGCCCTGGCCGCGATGCTTTTGGAAGGTGGCAACGGCAAAGACATAGCGGGCCTTGATGACCTGCGATTGGGTGATGAGATCCAGGGGCAGCATGGTGAGCATGCCGGCCACCTCATCATCTGCCGTCGCCACCAGCATGTTGCTGTTGTGGTGGCGATGCTTGAAATAATATGCCGCCTCCCCGGCTTCCGCCAAAGGAGCCTCCGCCGCTTCTGCCTCCTGAACCGCCGCTTCTACCCAATGAAATTACCTCCATATAAACGTTTACGTTACTATAAATATTTCATTAATACAAAATGATACCCATTATTTTTGTATTTCAAACATGTAAATTAATCCCTATATTGTTATTTATCATAATCATCAAGAAAATTGTAATAAACATTCCCCTGACGATATCCTATAATGGTATCCAAATTTATATTGTGTATGCTTCTGAAAATATTTGTATCAATATTTGGATTAATCTGACTTAAATTTTTTATTAATATTTTCATTTCTTGTCGTTTAGAGCCCGCATCCTCTGTTTGCGTTCTTTCCGTAACACGGCAGGCACATTGAATAAACTGCAAATGATTATACCTTTTCCATGCAATTATATCATCTTCATGTATTTTATACATAGGTCTTATAAGTTCCATTCCCTCATGATTGGTACTGCGAAGCTTAGGCATCATTGTTTTAATTTCTGCGGCATAAAGCATGCTCATAAGCACTGTTTCAATTACATCATTAAAATGGTGACCCAATGCGATTTTGTTGCAGCCTAATTCTCTTGCATTTCTGTACAAATAGCCTCTTCGCATCCTTGCACATAAATAACATGGAGTTTCATCGACCCTTTCCACTATTTCAAATATAGGTGTGTTGAAAATTCTGACAGGGATATTTAATAGTTTTGCATTTTCAATTATTTGCTGCCTGTTAATTTCATTATATCCCGGATCCATTACCATATATTCTGTTTCAAATTTAATTTCGCTGTATTTTTGCAGGTGCTGCATGCATTTAGCCATAAGCATTGAATCCTTGCCTCCGGAAATGCAGACTGCAATTTTGTCTCCATCCTGAATTAATTTATATTCCTTTATTGCCGAAATAAATTTTGACCATATTGACTTTCTGTATTTTTTTATAATACTTCTTTCTATTTCTTCATATCTTTCCATTTTGTCCCGCTTTATTAAATAATTTTGTCAAACACCTTAAAATCGTGTCATTCCGAACCGAAGGCGGAAAGATGCCCTGTGCGCCTACCCTTTTTCAGTAATTTACCCTTGTCTCTATTATATAAATTTAATCCGAATAAAACAAGACAATTTTTTATTGCATTTTGTGAAAATGTTTGCTATTCTATAAATGGATTTAGGGGATTAAATAATCTTTACAAGGAGGATTTATGGGAGTAGCGCACGAGGTGGATTACAAAATTTTCGGGGACGATATCCAGTTTGTTGAAATCGGTCTTGATTATGGAGAAACAATCGTTGCAGAGCCCGGTGCAATGATGTACATGGATTCAAGCATTGAAATGGATACTATGTTTGGAGACGGTAGTGAAAAAAGCAAGGGTTTTAAGGGAATGTTAGCTACGGCAGGCAAAAGAGTACTTACAGGAGAAAATTTATTTACGGCAACATTTACAAACAAAAGTGTTGACAAAAAGGCTGTTGCATTTGCGGCACCTTATCCCGGAAAAATAATACCTGTCAGCCTGCCCGATTATGACGGACAGCTTATTTGTCAAAGGGATTCATATTTATGTTCTGCGAAGGGTATTGAAATATCAATAGCATTCCAGAAAAAAATAGGTGCGGGTCTTTTCGGAGGAGAAGGATTTATAATGCAAAGATTGGTTGGGGACGGCTTAGCATTTCTGCATGCCGGCGGCACAATTATTAAAAAAGAATTGGCATCGGGAGAAATGATTAAATTAGATACCGGCTGTTTGGTGGCATTTACTCAAGGGGTAGACTATGATGTTCAATTTGCAAGCAATGTAAAAAGCGCATTATTCGGCGGCGAGGGACTGTTCTTGGCAACGTTAAGAGGCCCCGGCTCGGTATGGATGCAATCACTTCCATTCAGCAGAATTGCTGACAGAATATACTCCGCAAGTAAAAAAAGCGGTGGAAGCGGCTCCAAGGGTGAAGCAAGCTTGCTTGGAAATATTGGAATAGGAAACTTATTTGGCGGTGATTAAACCCCCCAAAAATAGAGAGTTTGTCAATAGTATGCGGTGCTCATGCGAGCACCTTTTTTTATTTACGTTCTTTAAATATATTGCATACCGCCTTGGTTGTTGAAATATCTTCTTCTATTATATCGTATGAGCTTAACCTTTTTTGTATTTCACCCATATATGAAGAAAGCATCGAGCAGCTGTTATGAAAAACTCCTCCCTTTAATCCTATTTTAGCGGGACCTTTGAAATTTTTCTTTTTATATGCAGCTTCGGTAAGCTCTGCAAGATATTTGCCTGCATTTTCTAAAAGCATTATTGCATAGGGCTCTCCTTCCCTGCCATAATCCACTATTATCGGAAAAAGAGCGGCGATTTTATTTTTTTCGTTGTTATAAATAAAATTCATAATATCAGAGCGTGTGGAACCGCCAATTATATCTATCATGGCTTTGCTTAAATTATCAAAAGGAATATTTCTGTCAAATTTATAAATAATATTTTTAAAAACCTGCATAACCGTATGGTAGCCGCTTCCTTCATCGCCTAATATATGACCCCATCCACCGACCATTTCGCCCTTTCCGTCTTTTTGTGCAAAACATGAGGAGCCTGTCCCCGAAATAGCTAAAATTCCGTCCTTATTTCCAAAATATGCTTTGCACGCCATTTCAGCATCATTCATAACTACCGTATCTATTACAAAAGCTCCCTCCACATATTTTTTAATAAGTTCGACATAATTGCCTGTTTCTACACCTGCCATTCCGATAGCAATAAAAAGGCAGTTTTCTCTTCCCAATTCATTTACACAGTCATAAATTAGGGATATTATGTTATTAACGGTTTTATCCAAATTTATCGAAGGATTTCCGGATCCTCCTATTATATTTACAATAGGATTATAATTAAGATCATAAGCAATCAGCTCTGATTTTGTTCCTCCGGCATCGATTCCAATTAAATATTTCATATGCTCACCACCCTATTATAGTATAACAAACAATTTGCCATTTTTCTATATTTTATTGTATAAAAAATAAAGGCGGTCGCACTATAGTGCAGCAGCCTTTAGCATTGCTTTATTCAACATGAATTGCATCCGTGGGGCAGCCCTCTTCAGCTTCTTTTGCACAGTCCTCAAATTCTGAAGGTATTGGGTCAACTAATACTACGGAAATACCTTCATCATCCAATTCAAAAACATCGGGACAAACCGATTCGCACAGTCCGCAGCTGATGCAAGCGTCTCTGTCAACTTCTGCTCTCATAATTTCCTCCTATTTTTTTATATAATACTAAACTAAACTAAATAAATTTATTCTATTAAAAATCACCTCTGATATATTGTTATAAAATTTAATATATTTATTCACTAAAATTTTATAACGCTCCGCAGACTGACCGAAATGCATTAAGTTCGCCTTGTTACGCTAATTTATCCAATGCCTGCTTTAAATCATCTATTATATCATCCGGATGCTCCAAACCTATAGAAAGTCTTACAAGTCCTTCAGAAATGCCGCTTAAAGCCCTTTCTTCCGGTGTATAGGGAGAATGTGTCATGGAAGCCGGATGTTGAATTAATGTTTCGGTATCTCCAAGACTTACCGCCAATGAACAAAGCTCAAGTGAATTCATTAATACTTTTCCTGCCTCTAATCCTCCTTTTACTTCAAAAGCAATCATGGCTCCCGGAAGCGTCATTTGCTTTTTTGCAAGCTCATATTGAGGAAAACTCTTTAATCCCGGATATCCAATCCATTCTATCGCAGGATGAGCTTCAAGAAATTCTGCAACTTTTTGCGCATTGGAGCAATGTTTTTCCATTCTTACTTCCAATGTTTTCATTCCTCTGTTAATCAAATATGCATCAAACGGACTTAATACCGAACCTGTCATATCTTTTATTCCCACCAGCCTCACTAAATCGATAATATCCTTTTTGCCTGCCGCAAATCCGGCAATTACATCACCGTGACCATTTAAATACTTGGTTGCGGAGTGAACCACAACATCCGCTCCTAAATCAAGAGGCCTTTGTATATAGGGTGTGCAATAGGTATTATCAACCATAACAATACAATCTTTTTCATGTGCAATTTTTGATACTTCTTTTATATCTGTCAAAAGCATGGTTGGATTTGCCGGGCTTTCCAAATATACAATTTTCGTATTAGGCTTCATGGCTCTCCTGACATTTTCAGGATCAGATGTATCAACAAAATCAACTTCAACACCAAACTTAGTCAATCCATGGTTCATAAAAGCAAATGTACAACCATATAAAGTTTTGGCTGCTATGATGTGGTCTCCCGCACCTACCAAAGCCCATATTACTGAAGTAATGGCACCTATTCCTGAAGCCATTGATACTGCAGCCTCGGCATTTTCAAGGCAAGCAAGTTTGTCTTCAACCTGAGAGCAAGTCGGATTCCCAAGCCTGGTATAAATATATCCCTCTTCTTCTAATGCAAATCGCCTTCCTCCTTGTTCAGCCGAATCAAATATAAAAGTAGATGTTTGATATATTGGTGTCGCCAATGCTCCGTATTCATTCGATTTATAACCGGAATGAACAGCCCTCGTTGAAAAATTCATTTTGCTTAACTTTTCCTTATCCATAATTCCTCCTAATATATTAATGGTACTCAAGCAAACGTTATATATTATAATTCTATAACATATTTTAACATTTATCAAGTATAATGCCTCACTTTTATCCTTGTTTTTTTCGTAAATGATAATATAATATAATTACTGAATTTACGGGAGACATATAAATGGATTTTATACTTGCAATTATTATTTTTACCTTATCTTTGATTTACAGCATAATTAAACGGATTCCCACTATTATTCCCTTACTTATAGGAATGATTTCTTTTTCTATAACGGCCTTTCATAGGGGCTACAAATTTAAAAGCATAATTCAAATGCTATTAAAAGGCATGAAAAAATCACTTTCATTAATGCCTATCTTTGCCTTAATAGGAATGATTACAGCTTTATGGCGGGCAAGCGGTACAATTCCGTTTTTTGTTTATTACGGCACAAAGGCAATGAATCCCGATTATTTTATTTTATTTGCTTTCCTGTTATCCTGCTTTGTTTCCTTCGCTCTTGGTACAAGCTTCGGGACTGCAGGAACAATTGGGATAGTTTTAATCGTTTTGGCTAAAAGCGGCGGCGTCAATATTTACATAGCAGCGGGAGCCATAATATCCGGAGCTTTTTTCGGGGACAGATGTTCACCGGTGTCCTCCAGTGCAAATTTAGTAGCTATTGTTACAGAAACCGATTTATATGATAATGTAAAAAAAATGCTTATTACCGGAACCTTACCATTTATAACTTCTGTAATTGTTTATTGGTTTTTATCAAAAGGAAACCCGATAAACGTAACAAATAACACATTGATTGAGAAATTTTCAGTTTATTTTAATCTGCATACAGCAACAATTTTTCCGGCATTTATAATTTTCTTGCTGGCAGCATTAAAAAAGAGTGTAAAAATATCAATGCTATTTAGTATAATAACAGCAATTTTAGTTTGCTATTATTTACAGAATTTATCTTTGCTGGAAATCATTAAATCTATGATTTTCGGATATAAACTGAATGCAGATCCTGAACTTTCAGGTATTATTTCAGGCGGCGGCTTAATGTCCATGGTTTCCGTTTCATTTGTAGTATTGATAGCATCTTCTTATTCCGGTATATTTGAAGGTTCTGATATGCTTCATGATATTCAGGGATTCTTAGTAAAGATGAGCAAAAAAGCAGGAGTGTATGTGACAACGGTTTTTACAAGCATTGTTACTTGTGCTTTTTGCTGCAATCAAACACTTCCAATATTGCTTACTTATGAGCTTATGCACAATATTTACAAAGAAAATGGATTAACAAATACCCATATAGCAATTGATATTGAAAATACTGTAATTCTTATTGCCGAGCTTTTTCCTTGGAGTGTTGCAATAGCAGTGCCCCTTGCAACTATCGCCGTTGATGCAAAAGCAATACCCTATGCCGTATTTTTGTATTTAGTACCGTTAATGTCACCATTGGGACATAAGTTCATAAAAAAGTGGGACAGTTAAGGTATGCCTTGCATACTCACCGTCCCACACATTATTCCATTGTTACATTACCTCTCGTATTAGATTACTTAGTGTTATAAACCTATTTAAATTATATTCACCATTCTTAAATACAGGCTGATTATAAATTCTTTTATATTTTGAATCCAGCTGTTCTTTAATTTTCGAAAAATTATTAACTAAAAATAGTTCCCGATTCATATTCCAAGTCCTTAGGTATTGCTGATATTTATCAGTATTTCTATTATCATTATTATTTATATATTCATATATTTCCATAAATTCTGTTGTTGCTATAGAATTTATAATTGACAATATTTGCTCCATTGTATTCTTTTCTCCCGACAAATAATCCCATAATTCCGATGAAAGCAAAACCTCTTCTGCATCAAAGAATTTATCCATGTTAATAATTGATGACATGAATCTTTTTTTATTGTATTCAGTATCTCTTCCTTCACTTGTAGGATCAAAAGGAAATCCAATAAAAAACTTTATTTCCTTGTCAGGAAACAGCCTTGATAAAGCAGCTTTTCCTTCTAATATTTTTTGCTTTTCACCCCTTACTTCACCTGAATTTGGATGAACAGCCTTAAGCTCAATTGCAATTATTTCATCTTCCTCTTCTATAAATACATCTGCAGAAAATCCTAAGGAATCAGTATCTGCAACACCTTTGTTGTTAAATAGAAATCTATTTTCTTTTTCTAAATTTGGTTTTTCATTTCCGTTACTTAAATCAGTTATTATTTCAGATATTAATTGCTTTTGATATTGACTTATTAATAAATTACCGCTTCTTTTCGATGTATATTCCCTTTTAGAACCGTCGCTTAGTATATGCGACACACTTTCAAAAAATGTTTGTCCCAAAGTTGTATTTAAACCATGAAGCCAACTGCTTAAACTAATAAAATAAGGGATATTTGTAACAAAGTCCTCAAGCTTATCACTAAATGCATTTAGAAAAGCCTTATGAAATGGTGCATTTCTGTTTCTATTTGCATCCTCGGGAAAATTATCAAATCTTCTATAAAGAATTTTTATTACAACTTCTGATATTCTTATTACCCTATCAGTATCTAACATATTATTTCTCCTTTAAGTGAAATATGATTTCTGAATATGCGCCTTTTACTTTTTCAGTTCTGTTTAGCACAGGACGTTTGTATTTATTAACAATTTTCATTCCTGATCTTTCAGCTATATCAGGATAAAGATTGTATTTATCATTTGCAACCAAAAATATATCATAATCTTCAACTAAAAATCTTTTACAATTCTTCAAAACATCAGATATACCATCTGTATAAGAACTTCTTGCTTCGCTGCCCTGTCCCTTGAAAAGCGGACCTATTTCCAATTCATCATTTCGTTTAAAGCCAAATAAGTCATATGCATAGGCATGTTGTTCATGATAATCAATCAATCCCACATATGGCGGACTTGAAAATATTCCTTTTATTTGTTGCTCTCTTAATATTTTACCGAACTCCGGTATTTTATTGTTTATTTCATTAAATATATTAATTGATCTGCTATCTCCCGATAAACAATACTGTGCAGTATCGGTTCTTATTTTATTAAATTCAACCAATCTTTTAACAGTATCTTTACAATAGGATTCCCACCATTTTAATATAGAAAATAATGGTTTACATATCTTCCCATGCTTTGAACAGTAATAAGTTGTGGTTACCGGTTCTATCAGTGTAGCTAAATCCGAATGAGTTGTAGCTCTGCAGGAACGAATTGTTCTGCTTAAAATAATACTTAGGATTTTTTTTGTTCGTAGATTATTGACTTTTTTTATTTCCTCAAAAACTAAATTTATTTCATCCCTAACATGTTGCGTAAACCATTTCTCAAGAAAACTGTTTGATGAAGGCTGCAATAATTTTATTTTATATTCATCAACTAATTTTAAATATGTAGGTAAAAACTCTTTTGCCTTTTCTTCTCCATATTTTTTTCCGTCTATAAGTTTTTTTTGCACTTTATATTTAAATTCAGGTACAGGAAAATAAGTATTATTAAAACTACTTAACTCTTTTAATAACTCATTTTCAAATTCTGTTGTTCTGCTTTCCGATAATAAATTTTTCAAAGATAATGTAATTCTGTTGATTTCTTTTTGTACATCCACCAAATCATATTTCATAACCTTACAATTTGCAATCAGTGAATTGAATTCCGAAATATCTATACCTATAGCATGCATTCCTAATTCATTAGCTTGTACCATTGTTGTGCCACTGCCACTGAATGGATCAAGAATAATATCACCTTTATTAAAATATACTTGCGTTTTAAAATTGTCTGTATGCAAATCTAAAAAGTATTCAACCAATTGAGGTATAAATTTTCCTTTGTACGGATGAAGTCTATGTACATGTTTTGTCGTGTCTGACTCTTTTACGTTATCGAAAGATAATTCCCAATTAAGATCTTCTCCCAATTCCTCTTTCCAGTTTACTTCACGACTGCCATTTAAAGAAGAATAGTATTCTTTTAATTCATCTTTATTAACTTGAGTTGTTCCATTATCATCTATTTTACGTACTCTTCCATATTGAATAAGATAAGAAATATTTGATGGAGTTACATTTTTTTCTAAATACTCACTTGCCCATTGGCTGGCTTCCTTAATAGTAAGCAATTGTTTATTTTCATACATGTTTTATCTCCCAGTGATTAATAAATTATCATCATTAATTTTACAATTTTTAATTAATAAATTATATATTTTATTATAACATACCTTTTAATAAGCTGCAAACAACCAAAAAATTCTTTTTGCAGATGAAAGATACCCTGTTCCTGGTCATAAAAAAGTGGGACAGTTAAGGTATGACTTGCATACTCACCGTCCCGCGTTGTTAAAGCTTTCTGATTTGGAAATTGTCACTTAATAAAGGAAAGTTTTGAGGGAATTCATATCCTAATCCCCAGTAGCTTATGCCTCTTAATCCGTAGTCTTTCACCGTATCAAATTTCGCCTGAGCGCTTCTTGCATCTTCAAACCATACTTCATGTGCGTTTCCTTCTGCATCCGTATAATGAAAATAAGGTGACTGGCTTACGTAATCATATTTAATTTCAGACATATGTTCATAGGCAATATCCATTGCCTGCTGAATGCTGATGGTAGCTGCTTCCTGACCTTCTTCAAAAGGAAGTTTCCAGTCTCTTGCATATATTTGGAAACCCATTAATATTTTTTCTCTCGGAATAACGGATACAGCATAATCTAAAACCTTCTCTATTTCATTTATGGGAGATATGGCTCTTGGCTGTCCTCCTCTCCAACCCCATTCGTAAGTCATAAGAACAATAAAATCCGCTAATCGCCCATGAGCGGGATAATCGTGTGCTTCATACAAAAGTCCTTCTTGCTCACCGCTTAACTTTGGCGCCAAGGACGTAGAAACAAAAAAACCTTCATTATGCAACCTGTTAACGGTGCTTTCCAAGAAGTTGTTGTAGGCTTCTCTGTCTTCCGGAAGGACATATTCAAAATCAATGTTTAATCCGCGATATCCCTTATCCTTCATAGTATTGATAATATTTTCCTGCAATGTATTAACTATATCGGGATTATTTAAAACAATATGTGCAATATTCTCACCTGCAACATTGACAGTAAAATTTACTATTGCCATCATGGGCACCACGCCTTGTGCATAAGCTTCTGCTATTGCAGGCTCATCATTAATATTTACCAGGCTTCCGTCCTCGTTAATCAAATATGCAAATGGACTTAAATAAGTCAAATAATCTCCTGCGTCTCTTACTATGGGGACAGCTTCAGTACCTAAAAAATACGAAAATGCATTTACATCTATTTCCGGCTTGGGCTTTTGCGGTATTGTGAGTACATAACCCGGATATATTAAGTCAGGATTTAAAATTTTATTTTCCCATAATAAGTCTTGAACACTAACTCCATAGTTTTGCGCTATTTGCCAAATTGAATCTCCCTGCTTGACAGTATAAGTATTTTCGGTAGTTGGTATCAAAAGAGCCTGACCGGGTAACAAAACATCCGGATTAGTCAATCCGTTAAGCTCTACAATATCTTGTATTCTTACATTATAATAATCAGCAATTCTCCACAATACTTCTCCCCTTTGAACAACATGAATGTGCATAACATCCTCCTTTATCCGTTTGTTATAATATATTCATTTGTCCAATCATAATGATAAAAAGTGGAAAAAAACTAAAAAGATTCCTGTGAACAGGTTTCATGTCAGTCCCTCAGAATGCCCCGCATAAGCGGGACAGTAATGTAATCGCTACTGTCCCAGGGCTATATCTTTCCTGAATTGCATTTTTTCGAAGTGTATGTTGGGAATATTATTGTATACTTTGTTTCTTGCTTCTTCAATGGTACTTCCCATGGAGGTTATTGCCAAAACTCTTCCTCCGTCGGTAACTGTTTTGCCGCCCGAAAGCTTTGTTCCTCCATGGAAAATTATTATATCATCGTCCACATCATTTAATATTGTAATTTCCTTACCTTTTTCATAGAATTCGGGATATCCTCCCGAAGCTAAAACAACTGTTACGCATTTTTCGTCATTCCACCGCAAATCATCCTCAGACAGATTTCCTTCTATACATTTAAGCATCACATCAACTAAATCAGATTTTAATCTCGGAAGAATTACTTCAGTTTCAGGGTCTCCGAATCTTGTGTTGTATTCCAATACTTTCGCCTGATTGTTTTCAATCATGAGCCCTATGAACAACACTCCCTTAAAATCAATGTTTTCACTTAAAAATCCGTTCAATGTTCTGTCTATAATATTATCCTTTATATATTTTTTCAATTCTTCAGTATATATCGGATTTGGTGAGAAACAACCCATACCTCCCGTATTGAGCCCACCGTCATTGTCATATGCTTTTTTGTAATCCCGGGCACTTTCCATAGGAATTATTCTTTTGCCGTCCACAAAGCAAAGAAGAGAGCTCTCGGTTCCCTGAAGAAATTCTTCTATAACCACCGTATTGCCTGCATCGCCGAATTGTTTGTCATCCATAATGCTTTTTATTGCTTCTTCCGCTTCTTTTATTGTTTCGCATATTAAAACACCTTTTCCCGAAGCTAAGCCGTCGGCTTTAACAACAATGGGAGTATTAAATTTATTTAGGTTGTAAATTGCTTTTTTGGAATCTGTATATACTTCATATTGAGCGGACGGAATAGAATATTTCTTCATAAAATCCTTTGAATATGACTTGCTTCCTTCAAATTCAGCACCTGCCCTTACAGGACCGAACGCTTTTATTCCCTTTTCATTAAGCATATCAACCAAGCCTAAAACCAAGGGCGCTTCAGGACCTACCACGACTAAATCAATATTATTGTTTACTGAATATTCAACTATCTTTTCAAGTTCATCCGCTTTGATATCAACGCACTGAGCAATTTGAGATATGCCTGCGTTTCCGGGAGCACAATATAATTTTGAAACCTTATCGCTCTCCTTTAATTTCCAGCAAATTGCATGCTCTCTTGCCCCGCCTCCTACCACAAGTATTTTCATACTATTGCCTCCTAATGTTTAAAATGTCTCATACCGGTGAAAACCATGGAAATATTGTATTTGTTGCATGTTTCTATTGATTCGTCGTCCTTTACGGAACCACCCGGCTGAATAATTGCAGTTATTCCTGCTTTGGCTGCTTCTTCCGCGCAGTCGGGAAACGGGAAAAATGCATCCGAAGCAAGAACAGCTCCCTTGGTGCTGCTTTTTCCAAGGAATTCATACGCATGTTCTATTGCCTGTCTGCATGCCCATATACGGTTTACCTGCCCGGGTCCTATTCCAACTGACTGGCCGTTTTTAACAATGGTTATGGCATTTGATTTTGTATGCTTTACGATTTTCCAAGCAATCATGATGTCCTTCATTTCCTGTTCGGTTGGCAAGGCTTTAGTTACGATTTTAAGCTCTTCATCTTCAGGAAATAATTTTGAATCAATTGTCTGTACTAAAATACCGCCGGCAACCTTTTTAATGTCATATGAATTTTCATCCTGTTTTTGTAATATATTTTCTATTTGCAAAAGTCTTATATTTTTCTTTGATTTAAGTATCTTTAGTGCTTCTTTATCATAGGAAGGCGCTGCAATTATTTCAACAAAGATTTTATTGATTTCCCCGGCTGTTTTTTCATCGACTTCTCTGTTTAACACAACAATTCCTCCAAAAATCGATGTGGGATCCGCATTGAAAGTTTTTATATATGCATCGTAAATATTGTCTGAAACTCCGACTCCGCATGGGTTTGCATGCTTGCACGCAACAACCGCAGGCTCGTCAAATTCTTTTAACAGCTCCAATGCACCGTTTGTATCATTTATATTGTTAAAGGATAATTCCTTCCCGTGAAGCTGTACAGCCGATGCCAGAAGTCCTTGTGCATTTTGCACTTCCTTATAGAAAGCCGCTTTTTGATGAGGATTTTCTCCATAGCGCATTTCCTGAATTTTTTCGCAGGTAAATGTAAATGTATCAGGTAAAGAATAATCTTTTAATTCTTTTTTCATGTAAGTAGCAATCAATGTGTCATAATGCGCAGTGTGGGCAAAAACCTTGGAGCAAAGATAAAATTTAGTGTCTAAGGAAACTTCGCTTTTTTCCTTTAATTCTTTAATTACCTTTTCATAATCTTTAGGGTCAACTATAACAGCCACATCCTGATAATTTTTTGCCGCAGAGCGAAGCATGGTCGGACCGCCGATATCTATATTTTCAATAGCTTCTTCTCTTGTGACTCCATCTTTTAAGATTGTTTGTTTAAAAGGATATAAATTTACAACCACCAAATCTATTGGTTTTATGC
>ENA-UOOK01004433-UOOK01004433.1-fermentation-metagenome-genome-assembly--contig:-NODE-4433-length-15062-cov-4.963151_pt1 | contig 15062 bp, 10 predicted proteins | sample MGYA00245777_ERZ724023 | MGnify/ENA primary metagenome ERZ724023 (study PRJEB28704, sample SAMN03018312) | fermentation metagenome | biome: anthropogenic terrestrial biome; feature: soil; material...
TCGTCTGTCTTCCTGCATGATGCAGCTGGACGGAGACCTTTGCTCCATATTTGTGACAGGCATCAATCAGTTTCCTGTATTGCGGGATAAATTTGTCATCCCACAGGCCTGGCTCCGTTTTAATGGCTTCTCCCTCCGGAGCAACGGCGGTGACCTCAATGGTAATCAGCCCAAAGCCGCCTTTGGCGCGTGTGGAATAATAGTCAATCATTCGCTGGGATACTGTAGCATCCGGATTGGCAAAGCAGGTTCCCATGGGTGGAACCACAAAGCGGTTTTTTACCTCCATACTGCCAATCCTGATTGGGGATAACAGGGTTTTGAATGGCATAGACATTTCCTCCTTCAATTTTGATTGCTTTCATTTGACAAAAGCATATGACAATTAAATATCGGCTATGCTTGTCAAATTTATAACAATAATATCAAATAATGACCAATAAGTCAATAATGAATCAGCGGTTACTTATGCTTTTATATACTTTGACAACTCCTGAAATTGTCCCGGAATTATGGCCTGACAAGGGACTGTTTCCGTTCGTTGATTTACTTTTCAATATATTTATGAAATAATGTTGATAGCAAATAAAGCAAATAAACGGAGTGAGGTATCGGCTATGACCATGTCTATTGAAAAAAGAGAAAAAATTGCGCGATTACGAAAGAAGCAGATCTTGGATGCCTCTCTGAAGCTGTTTGACAAAAAAGGCTATGCCAATACCACAATTGCTGAGATTGCTGATCTTGCGGGGATCAGCAAGGGATTGGTGTATAAATATTTTGATACAAAAAAAGATCTCCTGCTTGCTTACCGGGATATTGTTCATCAATGTGAGAAAGAAGTCTATGCAATGCCGACAGCTGTCGAATCTTTGCGCTTATTTGCTGCCAGGCTACTTTTGGAGTATGAAGTGACGGGTTATCAACCCCCGTTACGTGTTCTGATAATGGGATATATCAATGGGGATCTGGGCATGGATGAGGAGGAGAATTATTTTCTGAACCAGTATGGCCAGAAGTTTTTTGGCCCTTTGATAAAAAAAGGACAGGATGCAGGAGAGTTCCGGCCGGGAAATCCGGAGGAGATGGGAGATATATTCTGGCACACCTTGATCGGATATACTGTGCAGATCATGTATCAGCATCCTGATATCAACGAGAGGCCTGATATCGAAGCCATTTTGGATATCGTAAGAATATAAAGGCTGTCTCTTTGAGCGGGGCAATAAGTTTGCAGTTTTCATTGTACTTCACCTCTTATTATCGCTTTCCATCGCATGATGTCTGGGCAGTCGATACGACGGCTGCCGGCGGCAGCTTTATAGCTGCAGTTGCCCTTGGGTTGGCAAAAGGGTATGATTTGGTATCTTCCATCCAATTTGCAAATAGGGCTGCTGCAATTGTAGTAACAAGAAAAGGCGCTCAGTCGTCCATCCCGTCATTTGAGGAAGTAAAAGACTGTTTCAATTAACCATAAATTTGCTGTTTTCAAAGGATCAGCCTGTCACCATCTGCATGGCAGGCCTTTCTGGATATGACGCGCAGGCCACCATTGGAAAACCACTATGGTCAGATCATGTTCTTTCTGTCCGGTGGTTTTTTCTATTGTACTTTTCTATGAAAATCTAAAATATTGCAGTCTTATAAAGAATTGAAGATTGATTTTTCAAAGGGGATACCTATAATGAATGTGAGTAAAACAGGCAGACATACTGAAAGGAGGTTTTACCATGCAGAAAAAAGAAGCCCAGCCGGCTTTGCTGCAAAAATATCTACACAATATCCGCTCCAATCCCGGACTTTATATTATGATTATATTACCGTTGGTATATCTTATCATCTTCAAATACATTCCTATTTATGGAGTACAGATTGCTTTTCGGGATTATTCGCCGGCCAGGTCCATTACCGCAAGTCCCTGGGTTGGATTAAAGTATGTAAAGAAGTTTATTTCCTACTATTCTTTTTGGGAAATAATGAGAAATACACTGGTTTTGAATTTATACAGTCTTGCAGTATTCCCAATTCCCATTATCTTTGCACTGATGCTGAATTATATGAGATCAGCGGCTTTTAAGAAAACAATCCAGGTGGTAAGCTATATCCCACACTTCATTTCCACTGTGGTTATGGTGGGAATCATCATGCAGTTTCTGAATAAACAGACTGGTGTGATCAATCAGGTCATTCAGCTTTTTGGAGGGAACCCCATCGAGTTTATGTCAAAACCGGGATATTTTTCTCATATATACGTGTGGTCCGGCATATGGCAGGGAATTGGCTACAACTCCATCATTTATATTTCTGCCCTTTCCGGGGTTTCACCTGAGCTGCATGAGGCTGCTATTGTGGATGGTGCCGGGATATTGAAGCGAATCTGGCATGTTGACCTGCCCGGTATCCTGCCAACGGTGGCCATCACGTTTATCATGGGTTGTGGGAGTATCTTCAATGTAGGCTATGAAAAAATATATCTGATGCAGAATAATCTGAACCTGAAGGTTTCTGAGGTAATCAGTACCTATGTATACAAGCAGGGTATTGCAAGCACGATGCCTCAATACTCCATGGGTGCAGCTATCGATCTGTTCGTTTCCCTGTTGAATATTGTCATGCTGCTGCTTGTAAACAGGGTAACAAAAGCATTGACGGAAAGCAGTCTTTGGTAAGGGGGAAACCATGATGACAAATTCAAAAAAATATCAGAACTACGGATCAGGGGATCGAATCTTTTGTGTTGTAAATGGTTTTTTATTGATCATGATATTTATTATCCTGCTGTATCCGCTTCTATTTATTATATCCGCTTCATTTTCGGCAGATACCACAGTGATGGGACTTTCCCTGCTGCCGGGGAAATTTTCCCTGGCCGGCTATCGGGCGGTGTTTGAATATAAGGATATCTGGACCGGATACGTCAATTCCCTGATTTACATGGCGGCAGGCACTCTGCTTTCCCTTACCTTAACTGTTTGCTGTGCCTATCCCCTATCACGCAGGGATTTTGCCATGCGCAACTTTATGATGACGCTTTGCATGATTACCATGTATTTCAGCGGTGGGCTGATTCCCACATTTCTGACGGTCCGCAGACTGGGAATGCTGAATAGCATGTGGGCCATTATTCTTCCGGGATCCATGTCCGTTTATAACATGATCGTAATGCGGACTTACTTTCAGACGCAAATTCCGGACGAGCTCTGGGATTCCGCACAACTGGACGGCTGCGGAAACATACAGTTTCTGTTTTCCATTGTACTCCCACTTTCAGGGGCGATTCTGGCAGTAATCGGATTATTTTACGCGGTGGGGAACTGGAACTCGTATTTCTCAGCCCTGATCTATCTTACGGACCGTAAAAAGTTTCCGCTGTCCATTATTTTACGTGAAATTTTGATTACCAATTCCGCCAAACTGGAATTTATGGATCTGGATACCAGCATGGCATTACAGGAACGGCAGAATCTGATGAAATATTCCGTTATTATTGTGTCTTCGCTCCCTGTCCTGCTAATCTATCCATTTGTCCAGAAGTATTTTGTAAAAGGAGTGATGATTGGCGCAGTTAAGGGCTGAGTGCGACGCGTTGCCGCGCAGATAAATGTCCGGAGTCCAAAAGTATATGCAAAAAAGAGGGGGTAAATTATGAATAAGAAAGTTATGAATAAGAAAGTTATGAAGAAGAAGAAAGCAGCAGCACTTATTTCAGCTCTGTGCCTTGCCATTCTGATCACAGGCTGTTCCGGTAAGTCACAGAAGCCCTCGGATTCCAACGGCAAGCCAAATTCCGCCACTGAATCAGCTTCCGGCAGCAAGGCTTCATCCGGAAAAGAAATCAAGGTTTCCGATCCCAATGAATTTCCCATTGTAACCAATCCGGTGACACTTACCGCATGGACCGGCAAAAGGGAACACATTTCCGATCCGAAGAAAAACACCATGATAAGAGAGTATGAGAAGAAAACCGGAGTACATATCAAATGGACCTTTGTGCCTGGAGAAGAATATTCCACTCAGCTGAATCTTTCCTTTGCCGGTGGGGAATATCCTGATATGTATCTGACCAATTTAACCCCGGAACAGGTTCAGACGGCAACGGAAAGCAAAATTTTACTGCCGCTTAACGATCTGATCGAATCCCAGGGAACCAATACCAAAAAGGTACTGGAGGAAAACCCGGAGTATAAGAAATATTTGACTTCCAATGACGGGAATATCTACACCCTGATGGAAACGGATGTCGGCGTTCATATGAGGAACACCCATAAAATGTTTCTTTATAATGACTGGCTTCAGAAGCTTGGCGGCAAGGTTCCTGAAACAACAGGGGAATTCAGAGATTATCTGATTCAGATTCGGGACAAGGACTTGAACGGCAATGGGAAAAAGGACGAAATCCCTATGATCTCCTTTGGCGCAGAAGGGGATCCTGTTCCGTATATTATGGACAGCTTCCAGATGACAGGAGATAATTATTACTATATCGATGACAGTGGCAAGCTGGTATTTGCCCCCATCACTGATGACTGGAAGGAAGGACTTCGTTATCTGAATGATTTGTATCAAGAAGGATTGTTTTACGCAGAAGAGACCTATACCCAGGATGGCGATTCCCTGAAAGCTCTTGTCAATAAGAAAAAGGGAGAGGATTTTCTGGTGGGAGCCGTGCCTTCCTTTTTCCAGGGCAGATTTATTGACACAGGCGTCCTGAATTGGACGGATTATGTTCCCATTGGTCCGCTGAAGGGACCATCCGGTCATCAGGCTGTGCCGGACAACGGAATCGTGTTCCGGCTTTGCTCTGCCATTTCCTCACAGTGCAAATACCCGGAGGTGGCCATGAAATGGCTGGATTATTGGACGGGAGAAGAAGGGACCTTTGCCAATGCATATGGAATGAAAAAGGGCGTGAACTATGAAATGGTGGATAAGCCCGCATTTTCCGGAGCGGATCAGTCTGTCAAGGTTCTTCAGAATTCCTACAGTGATAATTTCCGCTTTGGTGAGAACATGGTGCCGAAAGTGGACAGTGAAAAGATTCGTTATGCGGTAACGGACGACGAATCCACCTATAACACCAACAATACCTTTATTCTGATGCAGGCAGCCAGGATGTATGAGTCTTATTATCAGTCCCTGAATATTCCATCTATTGTATGGAGTGATAAGGAAACGATCTCGAAGATGACGGAAGACTCCGGGCTTTTCAACGACTATATCAAAAGGGCAAACACGGAGTTTATTCTGGGAACCCGCAGCCTGGATAAGGACTGGGATGCTTACCTGAAAGAATTAAAGGATATGGGTCTGAAAGACTACCTGACGGTATTGAGGAAATATTACGGGGCAAAATAATTTTTTTAAAAAAGGTTAAATGGGGATAGACCATTGCATGAAAATGGTCTATCCTGTTATGATGAAAGAGGGGGAACCTATGGGTTATCATATTAAAAAAGACTTTCATCTGAAAAATCCTTCCTTACTGAAATTTACTGTTTCCTGGTTTTCCATGCTGCTGATTCCCGCAGTCATGGGTATCAGCATCTATCTGCTCGTGCTTGAAAACAATTCCAGACAGCTGGATGAGTATAATTACCAGATGATCAGGACGGCATCCGAAGATCTGGAACGGAGCCTTTGCGCAGCGGATGATTTTGCCGATACCCTGAATATGGTGGAAACCCTGAATACCTGCATGGATCCCCTGACCGATATATCCGGAGTGGTTCCCGATATTGCGGAGTTATCCCTTTCCAGGGTTCCCGATACCAACGGACTGATTGATGACTATATGATATACAGCCGGTTCAACCATTTGATACTTTCCCATAACAAAGCGTTTTTTAAGCTTAAGCTCTATTATGGAAGCTATTTTCAATATGGAGATGCAGATTTTGAGGATTGGATAAAGACCGTTTTCCCCATAAGTTACAGGAAGCAGGTTTTGCCTTCCGAATGGGTTGCTTTGGGGTCGAATCAGGATTATTCCCTGATATATCGGATTCCTTTCCTGGACCTGAAAAGTACGGAGGAACTGGGACAAACCGTATTTTTTATCGGGGAGAGTGGAATAAAAAAGCTTCTTTCTCCCATTTTTTCCACAGGGGCATCCAATGTCTGGATATTGAATCAGGAAGGGGTCCCTCTTTGCTCTCTGAAAAAGGATAAGGAATCCATTCAGCATGATGGCGGGGGCATTTCGGAAGACTTGGAAAATGCCCTTGAAAGTGCCGGCTCTTCCCATACCCTGCAGTATAATGGTTTTGTAATGTATCAATATCATATAGGCGATCATGGCATGATCCTGGTAGGCGCTGTTCCTGACAAGGTATTCAACCAGCAGGCAAATGAGGTGTTGAAGGTTGTCATTCTGGTGCTTGCTGCATTGTTTCTGGCAGGAATCATGATTTCTGTCTTCCTTTACTATTGTAATCAGCGCCCTCTCCGTAAAATTGTAAACCGGATTCCTGAAATAGATCCCTCTCTGTTGCATTTTCCGCAGAATTCAGCCATCCGTAACGGTTTATGGGCAATTGACAATGCCATGACCCACATTTACAGCAAAAATAGAGAGCTGGAACAGAATGTAGCGGCAAGCAGTGAGCGCCTGAAAAAAATAATGGCTTCAAAGCTTTTGAGCGGTGAGCCCATGACGATGGAAGAGACCTCGGACTTTCTTTCTTCCTATCACATTTCCTGCATGGGGGATGTTTTCTGTATAGGAGATACCGTACTGTTCCGTGGAGTTTATGTTCGCCTTTTTGAGGATATCCAGAGTTTGGGAGATGCCGAAAATGTTTTAAACGCTGCCCTGCGGGATCTGAAACTCAATCGTCAATTTGTCTGGATCGAAGTTCCCGGGCCGAACATTTTTGCTCTTCTTGAAATCATGCACCAGGAGATTCCGGAAAAAAGGAAACAGGATCCGGATGCGCTGGAAGTGTACTATCATCTCTATTCCCATATAAAAAGTACCTGTGGCGCCGATCCGTTCTTTTACCTTGGACTTCCCCAGAAAAAGCTGCAAAATGTCCCGGAATCCTTTTTCCAGGCACAGCAGGTAATGCTCTCGGAAAATAAGCAGGGAAAGCGATATATTCTGGAATACATAGACTTCCCCTCTTCCATGGCTTCCCTGTCTTATTCCTCTTTTCAGGAGGAAAAGCTGCTGAATTTAATATCTGTTGGCAATGAACGGGATGTGGCGCAGTTGTTGGATCAGATCCACCGGGATCATTTTATCACGGGAAATGTCAGTTCCTTTATGAAAAAAGTCCTGTATTACAAGATGCTGGAAACCATGGTCCGTGCAGGCTATGTGCCTTCCCCTGAAGATGAGGAAATCTATTATCATGCAGATGCTGTCCCGGACACGGAATTTTTTCAGTTTTTAAGGGAGACATGCCACACTCTGTGCCGGGATGCCAGGGAAAAAATTAACAAACAGCAAAGTTTACTTTATCGGGATCTACGTTTGTACCTCCAGGAAAATTTTACCGACAGTTCCCTTAGCCTTACCTCACTTTCCACAGAGTTTCATATGACGGAAAGTTATCTTTCTGTTTTCATCAAAGAGTGGTTTGCGAGTAATTTTTCAACTTATCTGGAGCTCCTCAGGATTAAAAAGGCCAACGAGCTGCTGGATAAAGGGGAAAGTTCCATAAGCGGGATTGCACAGGCCGTCGGTTATACTTCATCCAACTCATTCGGCCGGGCATATAAGCGTGTCATGGGATTCAGCCCTTCTGCCTATCGGAAAAAAGGCAGCAGGGAGGACAGGAGCGGAGCAGTGTTGAGCAGTGAAAAACTGGGTGACTGAGAATAAAACAGCTTTCAGGCTGAGAAAGAAGAAGGATTTATGATCGCAAAAATTAAGGTTGCCAGGGAGAAGAAAAATGTACTGATTGCATCCCATCGGGGATGCAGCGGGGGGAATGTCATCCAGAATACCATTCCTGCTTTTGAAAATGCCCTGCTTCAGGGCGCCGATATTCTGGAAATGGATGTGATCCGTTCCACGGACGGTAAATATTTTTTGTTTCATACGGATCAGGAACCTGCTCTGCTGGGTACCTCCCAGCGTCTGAATACATTGGATTCCGGGCAAATCCTGAGCTTTTCCCTGCATAACTGTATCCATTATCCAACCAGGCAAAAGGTCAACCGGCTGGATGATATACTGGAACAGTTCAAGGGACGATGCCTGATTAACATTGACAGAAGCTGGGGCTTCTTTGAAGAGCTGATTCCACACCTGGACCGTTTTCAGATGCAGGATCAGATCATCCTGAAAGGACATTCCTCCCCAAAGGAAACGGAAGTGATGCAATCGATCGGCTCGAAATATATGTATATGCCCATTGTGTCAAGGCAGGAAGACGTCGATCGGGCTTTTCCGCTGAATTGCCGCGTGATTGGCATGGAGATGGTTTTCCAGGAAGAGAACAGTTCGCTGCTGCAGGAGGCAAACATCCGGAAGGCGCATGACAGAGGATGGATATTATGGGCAAATTCCATCAATCTGGACGATACGCAAAAGCTGGGTGGGGGTCACGATGACCGGATTTCCATGTTTCAGGATCCGGATGACGGCTGGGGATGGCTGGTCCGTCATGGATTTGATGTAATTCAGACGGACTGGCCAATGCTTTTGTCATGCTATCTCAGAAAATAAATACAGCATGTCATTTGCATTCTTCCTCTTCAGAGAAGTATGTATACCGGGTGGAACTCAGTAATGATCTGTCGGGCAGGCTCTCCTCTTTATCGCTGATCCAATTCCGAAACAAAAACCAGCTGGATATTCTCCTCCCCGAACTCGGGCAGCATGTCAGTGATCGCTTCAGCCGTGACATCCCCGCCTTCAATACCTGCATGGCCGATTGCAACGGCAAATCCCTTCTTCAGGGCAATTTCCCCGGCCTGCTTCAGACGTTTCACCACAAAGCTTTTGGGCTGCTTCCCATCCAGGAACACATCCCTGTCATAGCACAATACGCCCTGTTCGTCGGCAACCTCCTTTCCAATGGGATGCCTTGTTGTGCGGCTGTCCACAAAGTACATGTTCTTTTTCTTTAAAACGTCCAATACAGCCGACATGACAGATTTATCGCTGCTTGCCCTCGAGCCCATATGTATATTGGCCCCTACCGCATAGGGAACGCTGCTGATTGCCTCGGCGGTGAGTTTCCTTATTTCATCGCCTGTCATCCCGGACATGATTGGTCTTGGCCCTACCCAGCTTATTTTTCCTCCATTGGCTTCCATAGGTAAATGGACGATAACCTCGATACCGTTTTCATAGGCATTCACGGCATCTCTTTCAGTGTTTTCCAGAAAAGGCATGACAGCAAAGGTCAGATGTTCCTTGATGGCCAGCATCTTATCCAGGCCCGAATCGGTGGAGCCAATATCATCTATAATAATGGCAAGTTTTGCAGTGGGAGGCGGGCTGTCCTTCCTATCAGTGCGGTCTGCTGCTTCGTTATGTTCCGGATCATTTACCGTAACTGCTCCATGCACGTTTTTGGGTGTATGTGCCGATGATTCCTCATGATGGGATACAGCATACAGTATCCCCGCCATGATAAGGATGCCCAGCAAAACTGCCAAAACGGCCTGAACCGTTTTTTTTTTGGATTATAATTATTTTATGCTCTTTCATACGATACACCTTTCTATATATGCTGTCCCCTGCACAGGGCCGTTCCTTCTACCTATTACTACTCCTGTGCGGCCCGATTTATTCTGATTCATGTGCATTAACCCATGCCCTGATCCCGCTGCGTTTCATTGTATGGATTCTGCCTGCACCATCCATCCATCCGGTATCAAAATAAGAAAGGGAAGTTCCTTGTAAATTTTCCAATGGAACAACCGATATATATAAATAAATGACTTTTTTCGACTTTCCCATGATTCAGGGGAAAAATCCTGTCGAATCTCCTCTATAATTGGGAGTGCAATGGCGTGAAGCGCAGGAGATTGCGCATCCGTTTTTCCTATCGGTATGCATATTGCCTTTGAGAAGATTGTGCAAGGACAATATCGCATGATTTACAGGGGGGTTCGGCAAGTTTACAGCAAATGAAAAGATTATCTTTGATTCTGGCATTGGTTCTGATCCTGTTTACTTTATTTGGCACCGGGATTTTAACTTCATCGGAAGAAAATACGCCGCCCAGCGAACCATCCGGACTGCGGACAGAAATGTTGGAGAATGCTTACGGACTTTCCACCAAAAATCCTGCGCTTTCATGGATTGTAAACGATTTGGATGTGAACGAAGTGCAGACCGCTTATCGTATTGTTGTATTCGATTCCCTGAAACAGGGAGAAAGCAGGGAATATATTCTGGATACCCATTGGATTTCTTCCGATGAGAGTTCCTATGTTCATGTCAGTGGCCTGGAAAGCAAATTGATGGATAATGAACTGTACTATTGGCAGGTACAGACAAAAGACAGGAATGGTGCCAAAAGCCCTTTCTCCAGGCCGCAGCCCTTTATGACTGATATTGGATCCGGATGGAATAGTCTGAGCGGTATCTGGAAAGATACACCATTTGGGAAAGACATAAATGGCATAAATGATATAAATACCAGGAAAAGCGGGGACCTGGCAAAACCAGTATCCGGAAATTTTGTGTTCTTTCGCAGTCCCCGGCTGAAGAGTACAGGGAATAAAGCAGTGGAAAAAGCAATTTTGAGTGCTGCGGCCCGGAATACCGAGTCGGAAAAATCCCAGATATTTGATTTGTATGTGAATGGGCAATCTGTCGGCACAGGTCCTGCACGGGATTTTGACAATGTGGGGAAATACGGCGGCAAATCAGATTATACACAGGCTTATTACAATTCCTTTGATGTCACGGATCTGTGGAAGGAAGGCAGTGACAACGTAATCAGTGCAGTTGCCTATGGCAGGGACCGCTCGAAACGTGGATTTCTGACGCAATTGACGGTATTTTATACAGATGGCAGCAAGGAGGTGCTGACCAACAGCGGTACGGAGGATTCAAACTGGAAGGCACTGGACGGGACGGCTGCTTTCGGCAGGTCCGGACGCACCATAGGAACGTCCTATTTTCAAATGCCGGCAGAGGATATGGATGTCCGACGCTATCCGGCAGGCTGGAATACAGTGAACTTTGATGACAGCTTATGGGGAAAGGCAGATCGGGGGAAGCCGGTTGCGGATGCGGTCCGCGGGAAAACCGGCCGTGTTCTGACTCCCTATCCTTCGGAAAACACGATCCGCACCCTTGTGAACGAACCAGCAAAGTCCGTATCCGAAAACAGAAATGGCATTCTGATCGATCTGGGCAAGGAAATTATCGGCGGGTTGAAAGTCAACCTGAACAGTCCCAAAGAACAGCGAATCACGGTTCGTATGGGTGAGCAGAGAAATGAAGATGGTACGGTTCGCTACGAATTGCTGGCAGGGCCGATATATGAAGAAACCTGGACATTGAAGCAGGGATTGAATTCCTTTGAAACCGTTACCATGAAGAACTTTCGCTATATTGAAATCATTGGGTTCAGGGGAACCATTGAGAAAAATGGAATTATGGGCCGGGCAATGCATCAGCCTTTTGACCGGGATGCCTCCTGCTTTCAGGCAACGGACGGCACGGACGCTTCAGCTTTGCTGAATCGTATCTATGAGCTCAGCAAGTACACGATGGAAGCCACCAATCAGGATCTGTACACGGATTCGCAGGCCCGGGAAAGACGTGCCTATGAAGGGGACTTATTGGTCCAGTCCAATACGAGTTATGCGGTTTCCGATCATTATACCCTTGCCCGGCATACCAACCAATATCTGCTGGATCATGAGACTTGGCCGGATGATTATAAACTATTTTCCATAGAAGCAGCGTGGCAGGATTATCTGTACACAGGGAATCCGGACTTCCTTAAGGAAAATTATGACATACTGGTAAAGAAAGCAGAGATCCTAACGTTTCAGAAAGAAATGGGTCTGGTAACCGGGAATGGCCTGATTGATTATGATAACAGTACATGCGATGGGTTTATGAAAGGTGTTTACAATACCCCATGGAATGCAGAATGCGTTGGGATTTATTCTATCCTTTCCAAAATCGCGACTGTGACCGGGCATGAGACGGATGCGCAAAAATACGAGGGCCTGTCAGATACGGTCCGGGTAAACATGATCCGTAAAATGTATCATGAACAGGAAGGAAAATTTTATGATTCCCTCAATGCTGATGGAACGCCTGTCCGAACGGAAGACTGCTCTGTCTATCCGTCTGTATATGCACTGGCTTACGGTGTGTTTGATTCTCAGGAAATGGCGGACCGGCTGGCGGACTATGTCTGGAACGACGGGAAGTTTAAAGGAAGTATTTATATGTCCTATTTCATCCTGAGAGGCTTATATTCTTCCAATAACGGCACGAAGGCAATGGAGCTTTTAACCAACCCTGAGGTTGGGGAAGGCGTCAAAACTTTTGCTTCCGTTCTGGATAACTTACAGGCGACCATTACCCCGGAGGCATGGGGAGAAAAGCAAAAAACCGCCATGACCCTGTCTCATCCCTGGGGCTCATCTCCTGGAGGCGCCATTGTGCAGGGCATGTTCGGCATTGCTCCAATCACCCCCGGATTTAACAAGTTTGCCATCAGGCTGCAGCCGGGCGGCATCCCATCAGCCAAGGTAAAGGCGCCAGGCGTAAAAGGACCGATTCTGGTTTCCTACAGGCAGAAAAAGGACGGGCTGGCTGCAAAAGTAACCATTCCGGTGAACACGGAAGCAAAAGTTTCCCTGCCGGCAGGGGATCGGCCCGGCGCATTCCTTCTTGTGGATGGACAAGCTGTGGAAGCATCCAGGACCGGGGATTATCTTACGGTTTCTCTGGGGTCAGGGACGCATACCCTGGAGACTTCCGAAAGGGCATAAGATTATTCCGGCGCATTGCCAGAAGTAAATGACTTACTTACAATTTTACATATAGAGAAAACATTTCCTGGAGATCAACAGCCATGCAACTGGTTAAATATTAACGAATAGTTATAATGTTTTTGTGGGTTTTATAAAATTTATATTGACAAGTATTTGTTATAATGCTAACATGTTAGTGAAGCAACTAACATGTTAGTTGCTCGTGCGCGCACAACTTTTCATCGTTTGGCAGTTCCAACATTCAGCAGATGTTTTTAAGACAACTGGTTTCTTATATCCGAAGATTTTGATTGGAGGTAGATCAAAAATGGCAGAAATTATCATCGGTATTTTGATGATCCTGACCTTTATTGGCATGATTATCTACTGTGTCAAGGGCCATAACCTGATGGTAGGCTTTTTTACAATGGCTACGATATGGACAGTTATGGCCCTGATTGGCAATGCCATAAGTCCCAGTCCCGCCATGGAGGATGAGAATCTGCTCAGTGTACTTAAAAATGTATACCAGACCGGTCCGGAAGGTTATGCAAGTTCGATTTTAGTTAATATATTTTTTGGTGCCTTCTTTGGTCGTGTGCTGGTAGATACCGGAATCGCCGCTACCTTGATCCGCAAGGTTGTGGAGTTGGGCGGCGACAGGCCTCGTATTACCATGGTCCTGCTTTGCATCGTCACTTCCCTTTGCTTTACGTCCATGACCGGTATTGGGCCGGTTATTTCCATTGCAGTAATTGTAATGCCGATTCTGCAGGCATTGGGTATTCCCTCTGCTATTGCGCTGTTTGCTTTTATGGGCTCTATTATGGCCGGAATCTGCGCTAATATCACAAATTTTACTCAGTATCAGGGAATACTGGGTGGTATTGAGCCGGCTTTCCTCCAGCAGTATGATTACAACGCTTACTTCCTTTTTGGCGCAATTGCCATGGTTGTCTGCCTGATAGTGGTACTGATTGTTGCCAGCCTGGCTCTGAACAAAGAGAAAGTCACCCATGCCTGGGCTGCGGTTTCATCCAATGGAAAAGAGGAAACCGCCCCGTGGTATTCCTGGATATCGGTCATTCTTCCGGTCGTTCTGGTGGTAACCACGAAGTGCCCGATTATTCTTGCTTTTATTGCGTCCGCTTTGTATGCCCTGCTTACCTGTGGCAAATTAAGGCAGAAATTCTCCGGGATTTGCCGTATGCTGGCCAAACAGTTTGCCGACGGTGCAGTGGATGTGGCTCCGATGATTGGTTTTCTGTTGACACTTGCCATGTTCAATAATGCAGCCACTTATGCAGCACCTTATTTTAAGGCGGTTATCGGTGGTATTTTCCCAACCACTGCGTTTGGGATTGCTGCTTTGTTTGCGGTATTGGTCCCATTGGGGTTCTTCCGTGGTCCGACCAACCTTGTAGGTTGTGGCACCGCGATTGCAGCGGTGGTGCTGTCCCTGGCAAAATGGCCCGTTGCCTTTATTTATCCTCTGTTTGCCGTTACGACCATTGTGCCGCAGCATCTTGATATCACGCAGTCCTGGGTAGCCTGGGGCCTTGGATATTCCAAGGTAAGCTCCCGGGATTTTATGAAATACTCGATTCCCACCGGATGGATTGCCGGGGCAATCCTATGCTTTGTGGCATTCTTCCTGTATGGTAATCTGGTCTAGCGAATCCGGTCCATTGATCCCGTGAAATGGTGTGAAAAGGTGCGCACGGAGGATTCTGTATCCCGTCCACCTTTTTGCCTCTGGGCTGCCGCTTGCAATTGCCTGCGGGTCTTATTATAATTTATATGTTGAAAGAGGTAGAAATGATGGCGAGAACAGTGAGAATGGGTATTGATGTCGGCGGTACCTATACCAAAGCTGTTGCGATTGACAATGACACCCATGAAATCATTGGAAAATCCAGCGTCAAGACCACACATAGTGATCCTCGACTGGAGTTCAGACGTGTGCTCTTCCGATCTGAGCTTTGAAAATTGTCTGCACGAAAATAACATTGACACTTCAGAAGTTGTTTTCGTGGCCCACAGTACTACCCAGGCAACCAATGCCCTTATCGAAGGCGATGTGGCTGTGGTGGGCATTCTGGGCATGGCCAGGGGCGGCGTGGAAGGGTTTCTTGCCAGGCGTCTGGTGTGTCTTG
>ENA-UOOK01004434-UOOK01004434.1-fermentation-metagenome-genome-assembly--contig:-NODE-4434-length-15060-cov-27.043386_pt1 | contig 15060 bp, 9 predicted proteins | sample MGYA00245777_ERZ724023 | MGnify/ENA primary metagenome ERZ724023 (study PRJEB28704, sample SAMN03018312) | fermentation metagenome | biome: anthropogenic terrestrial biome; feature: soil; material...
GATTCATGAATTAGCTCCTCGATATTGAGGTGCGCTAATACATAAACAACGGTCAAGTGATTATTGCCAGACAGACTGAAGATCAAAACCGCGATTGAAGTTTGGAAAAAGCTAGTCAATGACGAAGAAAAAATCATTAGTATAGACACAGAAAGTCTCTTATATAGCTTCGAGAGCAGCTATATAAAATAGTAGAAAATATACATTCAGGAAATCAGTTTTGGAGGGCTTCGAGGAGCAAGATTGAAAGCGAAAGCAGCAAGCTGAGGGCAACCCTCCCCACGTGTGTGGCAAGCTAGCGGGGACCAGGTGGCTCAGTTGGTTAGCGAGTAACCCCATCTATTTTCCCTGTATAATCAACATATAGACAACAAGGAGGTGAAATGTCAGATCAACCTTATGGTTTGGTACGTGCTCTGGTCGAAAGTCTTGGGGGATCTATGACCTATGAAAAAAGCGGTTTCCGTTATGGCGCTTGGGTCATCAATATAGGCGAAAAAAGTAAAATTATCGAAGCCTGCGGTGATCAATCTTTTCCTGAATTGGATAAATTGTACAAACCAAAGGTCAAAAATCCTCGGAATTGGGATGATTACTTGAACGAATTACAACCAGATACCGATTTTCGTCTAATGATCTTGATGGGACTATCGCCTGTGCCAGAAGATGAACACAATGATTTATCCCGAAGGATCGGTCGCGCAAAATGGAAATTTGCCTGGAGATATGCACGAACTTTGCCTCATGAGTACACGACCAAAGCCATGTGTGATACAGATGATCACGCGAGTTTGATCGTCTTCATCGAGAAATATGGCATTGTTGAACCATTCAATCAGTATCGGAGTAAATACCTCTATTTTTGTGATAGAAAATACTGGCACATGGGTGACCCCAATTCTGATGACCCTGAAAAACAACCGAACGTGATTAATCGGACCTGGGTTGATGTCAAACGACACGCAGAGAATGTAAAACACACATGGACACCTGAAGAAGTGGAGCTTCAAAAAAGAATTTGGGAGATCCAACAGGAAAAAAGAGAAAAGCGCGTAGTGTGAACCTAAATGGGTAAATTTCTCGAAAGCGAAAAACCTAAACAAATTCGGTTTAAAGCCCTTTCTGATACTATTTCAGAGAATGCTAAAGTTGACGGTCTATTCAAAGGCAAGCCCCGCCCGTTTTGCCTACCCTCGGAATACGCGGAGGAGAACCTCTTTCCCCCAATCCGGCAAGCGGCCATGGCGTTTTTCGCAAATCACAACATTGCCTGGCATCAGGGTCAGAATGGAAAACCGAGCAATCACCTGTGCAGCTCCCAGGTCGCGTGTGTCAATTTCCTGTTTCCATTCACGGATAAACCCATTGAGCTGGCTAACTTATTGAGATCGGTTTTCCCGCAAATAGACCACATAATCCCGGTTGAAGATGGACTCTACGTTTCCTTTGAGTGGATCGGGGCAGAAAATTACCTGGGTGAACGTGCGTCCAAAACCGGTAACCGCACGCGCGGAGCGAACTTCACCAGCGCCGACACGATCGTCATGTTTGAGGACAGGGATAAAATCCGGCAGGCAGTACTGATCGAGTGGAAATACACCGAGTCCTACGGAGGCAGCTACCTCGGATTTTCCACAAGCGGCACAGACCGGCGGAAAATCTATCAGCACCTGTTTGATGACCCGGACTGCATCGTGGACACGGACCTGCTGCCAGGTGTCGACGCGCTTTATTACGAGCCGTTCTACCAATTCATGCGCCAGCAGTTCCTTGCAGCCAGGATGGAAGATGCTCACGAGATGGGTGCGGATGTAGTCAGCCTGCTGCACATCTCACCGGATGCAAATGGCGACTTCAAACGGATCACCTCGCCACTGCTGATAGGCTTGGGGGCTACATCAACCGGAGTCTGGAAAAGATTGGTCAAAGATGAGGGGAGTTTCATCAGCGTGCATGCGGAAGATCTTTTCAGATGGTTTGAAACTGAGGAAATGCAGGACTGGAAATCGTACATGCAAGCACGGTACACCTGGCTCAAACACATTCCTCAAACTACAAACGTAGGATAACCATAATCCGCCGGTGAACTTCACCGGCGGATTGCTTGATGGTTTTGCTTCTTAAGGTTTCAGATCCTTCAACTGTTTTTTGAGTGCTTCGGCTTTGGTGGCAAAGTCTAAGAACTGGTTTTCTAAGGAATGGATCTTTTGGTCAATCTCCTTCTTTTTGCCCATTGCCAGGAAGCCTAGGCTATCGCGTTCTTTTCGCAACCGCTCAATCTCACTGCCAGTCTCACGCTTTAGCACCTCGAGTTTGAGATTGTGTTCATCAATCTCTTTTTGCAGTTTTTGTTTGCGTTCTTCGAACAACTCTTGTTTGCGTTTTTGTTCCGCTAAAGCACGCGCTTTACGTGCCTCCGCATTACGCTGCTCCTCAGCCAACACCCGGGCTTTTTCCTCTTCCTTTTTTCGCTTTTCTTCTTCCAAGTATGCAGCATATTCTTCTGGATGCGTTTCCCAGTATTTCTGTTTCTCAAACTCAGCAATTCTGATTTGCCTTGCTTTGTCTATTGAAATTTGCTTCTTGGCTAATTCAGCTGGTCGGTTAAGGGCTTCTTGCGTGCTCGTTGGCGCTGTCAGGCGATCGATCAGTTTTTCGGGTTTATACTCCGGTTCAACTTTAACGATTTCATCCAATATTGTTTCGTACTTGGCAATATATTTGAACCGGACATCATCAGGGATGCCTGTGTAGGCAAAGCCATCCTTTGAGGGTCTCATCCGAGCTTTTACAGGCTCACAAAGTGTGGTAATCCAGTCGATTTTGGATTTATTGATCGCATGCTTAATGCCCTGGAACTCTATTTCCTGCATCGAATCCAGGAATGTTAGCGAATCCTCCAAGCGACCTATTCCTCCGAAGAACATATTGATGCTGCCAAGCAGAGTATTGATGTCTGCCTGGTTTTCAAGATCGTAGAGCCGTTTGTCGCGGCGTTCTTTGACAAGGTTCATAAATAGATCTGTGTACCAGTGAACTGATTCAGCAATGAGTAATAGAGCTTCTTGGCGTTCATTACCGGTAAGGCGATTTAAAATATAACTTTTGATTTGGTTGATATTCTCAAAGAAAATATCCCAAGCCTCATTTTCGAAGTCAGTTTGGCCACCAACTGCCCGCCAATAGTAAATCGTTGCCTCCCAATTATAGGGCTCTTTTTTGATCACCTTGTCGAAATTCAGAACTGCATCTGGGTAGAGCCCCTTCTCAAGCGCGTTTTTTCCCATTTGCATCCAGGTCTCGGTAATCGAGAGTGGAGTTTTTTGAGTTTCTGGGGAGGGTTGCTGAATATCATTTAAGGTGGAATCTTGTTTTTTCTCAACATTAACCTCTTCCCTTTTATGAGAGGAATTTGGAGCCTCATTATCTTTCCACTCCTTTATCAATTCAGTTATTTCCTCTCGGAAATCATCATCTTCAGTAATCCGAAGATACACCTCATAATCCTCAGTAGCGGATTTGTAATCTTCAAGCTGTTGATAGCTAAATCCTCGTTGCAGGTAAGCATTGTCATATCCCGGATCTAGCTCGATTGCTTTGGACATATCAGAAATGGCAAGATCGTAGGATTTTTGTTGGAGGTATGCATTTGAACGGGCTACATAGGACATTAAGCTTGGATCCAATTCAATGCTTTTTGTGAAATCATTAATGGCCTCATCAATCAACTCTTTTTCCAAATACAAGAAACCTCGCCGGAGAAATACGATCGGTTCTTCTGATCCCAGGCTAATTGCCTTATCAAAGTCACCAAGAGCTTCATCAGGTAAATCTCTTTCAGCATAAATAATTCCGCGTTTTAAAAAGATTTCATCATTCTTTGTGTCCAAGTTTATTGCCTCTGAAAAATCTGACAAAGCCTCATCCTCCATATCCAATTGATTGTAAGCAAGGCCGCGTAAGCTGAAGTAGACTTCTGTGCTTGGATCATTTTTGATTGCTTCTGACATATCATGGATACAGCCTTCATAATCCTCGCCTTGGTATTTGTCGAGTCCACTTTGGGCGAAAATCGCAGCCTGGGCTTTGTCGCTCCCAGAGGTCAATTTTTGGACTGACTCCTTTACCTCTTCATTGCTTGGATCGAGCAGGAAGGCCTTGGTCAGGTCCTCCGAAGCGCCAGTAGCGTCGTTTAGCTTGGCTTTGACTTTGAATCTCGCCAGATAGTACTCGGCATTGTCCGGTGCCAGGCAGATGGCCTGATCAAGATCAGCAAGAGCATCGTCCTCTGCGCCTCGGAAACAGGGTTGCCCCCAGAATTCAGCCCTTGAGACGTAAACCTGAGGATCATTGGGGTTGAGCTCGATGGCTTTTTCAAAATCATCAGTAGCCTGGTCGATGCTGTCCCCATCGTACCAAGCCTCAGCATGCACCTTTGCGCGCATATGGTAAGCCATGGCATTGCTGGGGTCCAATCGAATGGCTTCGTTGAGATCCACCAGAGCGTCATCGGAATCGCCAGAATCTGCCTGCAGAATGCCTCGGCTGAGGTGTAAGTCGCTGTTATTAGGGTCAAGTTTGATTGCCTGGCTGTAATCCTTTATTGCTAATTCAGCCTCTCCCATTTTGTAAAGGGATGCTCCGCGAAAACGGAAGGCTTCGGCATTGGTCGGTTCAAGCCTGATGGCCTCGCCAAAGTCCAGATAAGCTTTCTCCCATTCGCCAGTTTTTAGGTAGGTTTGACCTCGCTCAATGTATTTTGCCGCGGTTTCGAGAGGCTCATTCTGTTTGGCTTTCAAATTCTGAAAATGTTCCTTCTTCGCTTCCAATGCCTTGAGTTCATCGATTTGTTGTCGGGCATCCTCTGAGAAAGTGTTTCCTGGAGCGCTTTCAAGTTCAATTACTTGAAGGAAATCCGCCTGAGCCTCAGAAAATTCATCCCTGAATTTGTGTACGATACCACGATAGAAATACGCGTCTTTAGCATTTGGATTCAATTCGATCGCTTTCGTTAGGTGACCGATTGCGTCATCCTGTTCATTTGCCCTTGCCAGGAAAACACCTAATTTTTCATGATACTCAGCATTATCTGGGTCCAATCTGATGGCCTCGACCATTAATTCTTTTCCCCGCTTAAATTCACCAGCAGTCATGCTTTTGAGCCCGCGCACGAATTGTATCTCTGCGTTGTCGTCCGGATAACTGAGGGGTACATCCCAAATGACCGGATGGTCTTCATTACCCTCTTGGTTAAGGCCAAACGCCCATATCAAGATCGGGTTTTGAGGATCGTTTTGTACCAATAATTCAGTAGCTGTTCCAAAATCTTCCACATTGTTAGTAAGGCGTGCCAACAAAGCGTCTTGAACAGGTGTGCGATTATTTTCGGTTTCTTTTAAGACCATCCGTACAAACTTCCCAGCTGCCGCATCGTTGGCGGTCAAGTTTGAAGAGCGCCTTGACCAATTCTTGCTGGTGTATGATTTATCAAAATTGGATTTGGCATCAGCGATCAGGTCTGGAAGAATATTCTCCTCTTGACCAGCTAAAGCGTAAGATAACGCTCTGAGGAGATGAATTTGGTCATATCTTGGATCCACTGAATCGGAAAATGGGCCCTTTTGCGGATAAATAGCTGCACCGCAGATGATTGCGCCGGTAAAGTCTTCAATGACTCCCTCACAATTACCAGCCGCGAAACTGACGCAGGCGCGATGGATGTAAGCCGAAACATTTTTTGGTTGATGGGCGATAAAGTCAGAAAATTCCTTGTACGCCCCTGCAAAATCACCTTGCTCAATCAACTTCTCACCATGTTCCCCTGACCGGTATACCTTCGAATCCTCTGACAATGTTACATCTTCCCAGATGGACACTTCCTCATCAGGATCAAACGCTACCGGTTCCGCATTCGGATCAAGCTTGAGTTGAAGGGCTTTGATCCTTTCGATTATTACCGGGTCAGGTTCACCACCAGCGCTGCGCAGAAAGTTCTTGTAATCCGTGATGGCTTCTTGAAAGCGGCCATTTCTTTCATGCAATTCTGCTCTTCGAACAAACGAATCCTCATCATCCGGATTCAACTCGATTGCCGTGTTGTAATCCGCAAGAGCTTTATCGTCTTGACTGAGCATGCTGTAGGTATATCCTCTTTGGAAGATGGCAGAGGCATTGTCTGGTTCGCGCTCTATTGCTTCTGAGAAATCCTCAATGGCTTGGGGATAATTCTCTTTTTTAAAATACGCGTTTCCCCGATGTACGTATGTGTCAGCAAAATCTGGGTCAAAACCGATGGAAACGCTTAAGTCCTCGATAGCCTCATCATATTTTTCCAGATATAACCTGGTCTCGCCACGACTAAAATGGGCGTTGTCGTCATCAGGAGAAATTCGGATAGCTTCGCTAAAATCTTTTTCTGCCTCTTGATATTCTTCTCTTGCCCCAAGTGCTTTACCACGAATCGTATAGGCAAGCGTTAAGTTGGGATCCAGAGCTATTGCTTTTGTGGCGTCTTTGATGGTTCGCTTGTAGTTCCTTTCTTTGAAGTTGCGCCAGGCTCGGTTTAAGTAATCTTCAGCGGTATCCAGAACTTTGTAGATCTCGGGAACAAATTCGTGCCCGCAGGAATTGCACTTGTAGGTGTCAGTATCCCAATCCAGGACATCGGTGTCTTTTTTATTACATTTCGGGCATCTGACCTCGGGAACATCTTCGCCGTCCTGGTCAAGGGTGAAGGAGAAGGAGAAGCCACCCTCCTCATCAGTCATGTTAGTTACTTCGCCATTCTGACCGATGCCGAAGAAAAGATTCTGCCTACCACTGTCTTCATCATCTTCATCGTCCTCTTCGTCTTCGTCGCTTTCACTTTGAGAAACGCCAGACATCTGTGCTAGAAAGTCTGCTACGCTGATTTCATGGCTCTCGCCCTCTTCGCCGTCATCGCTAACATGTCTGGTAGTGAGGTTGCCGCTGGCAGCCAGTCTCATGAGCATTTCTTCGAAGGTCTCACCTGCTGGACCGCCTTCTTCTTCGTCTTCAAAATCATCATCAAAATCATCATCAAAATTGTTGCTCATCTTACCCTCTCCTTTTCATGTTTTAGTATTGAATAATTAATACCTTAAAAAATTTCATTCTACTTTATCGCATTTCCAACGAAATGAATATTGCTATTAGACTAATTTCCGCCATCAGTATCGTCATCCTGCTCCTCGTCCTCATCATCGTCATCAAAGGAAGGCTCGCCAGGGTTTGGTTGGTTGACGTGGAAGAAGAACATAAAGATCGGCAGGAAGTCGTCCCCAAAAGGAAAAAGACACCCTGAGTTGTTGTTTTGGTCCGAGCTCATTTTGTTTTTCCCAACTTCCCTTACTGAATGTTGAATTGTTTGCGCAAGGTGGTTCTGACCTTGAAAGACTTGACAAAGTTTTGCAGTGAACGATTACAAGCTTCACCTTCATGAACTAAATCCTGTAAAATTTTCTCTTGGTCCTCAACTTTTTTGTTCAGTAGCGCGTGCACGAGTTCGTTCCTGCTGGCACACCAGCCCTCGATCCTGATCAACGTCTCTATCATCTGATCTCTCCCGGCAGTCCGGTTGATCTGTTTGCAGAGTGCATCCTTGTAATTGCGGGCAGGTTCATTGACGGTGTAGTTCATTGACCAGGCAAGCAGTTCTTTGATTAATTTGATCTTGGCACTCACGTTGCGAATGTTTGGTTGCTTGGCACTCAGTACAGTGAGTTCGCTGTCTAAGTGGGGACGAACCTTGCCATTCCTGGTTATCTTCTCTCGGGTGGCGTTGGTAATCCCAGCATGGAACAAGAACGCTGAAAGGCGATCTTCAATCAGCGCGTAGAGGATGAATATCGCTTCGAGTTGAAAGCCCCCTGCCTTGGCACGCTTGAAACGCTCCATTTGAATCTGGTAGGCGGTCTTCTTTTCCATGTTCGATGTGATTGGAGCTATCTTAGGGGTCATGCTCACCTCATCTTGTTTTCTTGATAGGTAATGTTGCGCATTCCATCACGTGATTTGTTTAGCACCTCACACGTCCACGACGCTAACTTCGCCCTGGTCGTCCAGGAAACAAAGCTGCCCGCTCATGCTTATGCCCAACTTGGATTCCACAAAGGCCTTGTACTTACCAACCTGAGGAGCGTACTCCTGGATCAAGTGCTCTTTTTGCGCAAAAGAATGGATAGGATCGGTCTTGAAGTCAATAATGTGCCAGCCGCCAGCATCCCGGTAAAGCAGGTCAATGACCCTGTTCTCAACCGTATCATTGATTAAGTAGGAATAAGGCAATTCGGAATAACGTTCCTGTGCTAGATTGATTTCTTTCCACAAAGTATGGGCTTGCAGCCTATTCAGTAATTCAGTTGCACGCTCGGTCACTTCCCGGCGTTGTTCGGAGGTCACCAAGCCTGCGCTATACGATTCCGTCTCCAACATGGCGGTTAGTCGCGGATCGTCAGGGAAGAGCCAGCGCTGGATGGCTTTATGCACAATTTTGCCCAGGATAGTTCCGGGAATGTTCCCTTTTTGTTGTGTGATTTGCCAACCTTGACTTATATCTACTTCTGAACTTACTGCAAGGAAGCCTCCGATAGGTTGATAGAGAGCAATCTGATTATTGATTGGGATAGGTTTCCTTTCCGGGTCTGGTAAATCAGGCATCAAGATAGGATTATCCTTGAGCGCACACCAGAATCGCAGTGGATATTCTATTTCCAGTGGGGATTCAAACGGTTTGCCCGCTGCTTTCGCAATTTCCTGGGTTGCCACACCGGTCGCACTTACAAGTTCTTTTGCCCATTGATTAAGAGCAATTCCTGCCTTCTCATTCGGCATACAATGGGCGCTGATCAATAGCTTGGACTTGGCTCGTGTAAGGGCAACATAGAGTAAACGCAAATCTTCACATTTCTCCTGGTCCACGTCCAATTCTTTGGCCAGTTTATACAGCATGGGGGATCGTTCCATTTTGAATGTGACGCCTAATTCGTTGAAAAGATACACATTTTCACTTGGACCTCTACGCGTCCGGCCTGCATCCGCCAACACCACTACTGGGTACTCGAGCCCCTTGGATTTGTGAATAGTCATCAAGACTGCGCTACCATCTGCCTCCGCAGGAGCTTCCCCTTCTCGAGCGCCGGCATCATTCAAGGTCTCGAGTGTATCCAGAAAAGTTCTCACACTCACTTGTCCGGTCTTGCGAGCATCTAGCAGTAGCTTATCCACGTTTCGCCAGAGCCTGCCACCCAACACTTTTCCAGCCGGTTCGCCCCCTTTGTTATCGGCCGTTGCAAGCAGCGAACGATAATCCAGCGTGTCTACTACCAGTTTTAGCAGCTCCCCCACCGGAATCCTATCGACCATCGGTATGAGGTTTGCGCAAATTTCCCGCGCTCGTCTTACCGAGACCAGATCAGCGCTTGAAAGCGCTGACGCGTCGTTTTGCAGCGCTGTCCAGTAAGGTTGACCTGTTTGATTTAGCAAGTAAAGGGCGGCATCGCTAAGCCCAAAAGCCGGCGAGCGTAATAGCCCGGCAAATGCCAGATCATCCATCGGGTCAGCCACTGCCCGCAATATGTTTATAAGGTCACGGATCTCCGGACGGTCATAAAAGCCTTTGCCTGCCACTGTCACAAAGGGAATACCCGCTTCTTCAAAAGCTTCTTCGTAGGAAGGGAATCCAGATGAAGCGCGGAATAATAATGCAACTTCATCCCACTTTAGAAATTGTTTCTCCGCCTTTAACTCAATTAGGCGGGCTGCCAGTGCTTTGGCCATTTGAGGTCTGGCTGACTCTGCGTCCTCACCCTCACCTAAGACAAATTCGACGTAAGGTGAGTTGTAACCTTTATCAGGATCGGTCCGTCCGCGACCATCGGCGTGTAAGGGATGTAATAATCAGGTGCTGAAGTTCTCTCAGCATTAATCACTCCTGCTAACAGGTTGCCAGTCGCATCCAGCAGAGGAGCATGCGCACGGTAGGTACGTTTGAGATCGATCACGTGACCTTGTTCCTTTTTTATGCGTGCTTCCTCTGACCTAAAAACGGTCACGTCTGCTTTTCGGAAACGATAGATTGATTGGCGTGGATCGCCCACCATAAACAACTTGCCCTGAGATCCGGTCAACGCCCGCACGATTTCCTGCTGCCTGCGGTTGGTGTCCTGGAATTCATCTACCAACAGCGCTTGCAGTTCACCTTGCCAGTATTCACGAATCTTAGGAATTTTCAGAAGTTGTTGTGCCCGATATTCCAGGTCATCAAAATCCAATGCCTGATCGTTTTCCAATAAGTTCTGATAAGATTTATGAACCGCATCAAACGCTTCTCTCAGAAGAGGAAGGAGTTGCTCAAAAAGATTTTCTGTCTCTACTAAAGGATACCCGTCAGATTTTTCCTTACCGCCTGTGAGTGGATTCAGGTAGAGATCAAAATTAGTTTTAAGTGCTGCGTAAATCTCTTTTGAATCACAATCTCTCATTTTGCCAGAAAGGGTGAGGCACCGACGCAGGTCATGCAAAGCCGTCGCGCAGGCAACAGGATCTCCACCTTCCAATGCAGCTTCCGCATCCATCCATAAACGCCTTACCTGAAGAAGGACACCAGCAAGGTTCTCTCCCCCATCAGCAAGCAGAGCTACCTCTGACATTGACTTCAATTCTCGGATTGGTTCTTGAAAATCAGGCTTGCTCAACCGATTCTGGAACTCCTGTACCAATCTTTTCTGGTTATCGATGTTGGTCTGAAAGACCTCTACAGAATCGAAACGTTTCTCCAATAATGTTTGCAGAATGTCTTTTAAGGTAGATAGACTGATGTTTTTCAAAAGAGGCAAAAATTGGTCCATTGCAACAAGGCTTTTCAGAGTATCTTCCACTGCCTGATGTTGATAAGCCTTACTCACGCCCTCATCCACCACTTCAAATCGTGGGTCGATCCCTGCCTCGGCCGGGAAGGCACGCAAGATTTCAGTACACAGACTGTGGATTGTGCCGATGCGTGCTGAATCCATTTTCGCCGCAAGATCAGACCATTTTTGGAGTTCTTCGCTATCACCTTTTGCCTGGGTTTGTAATTCAATCAGCGCATCTCGCACTTTTGAACGCATTTCCAGGGCTGCTTTTTTGGTGAAGGTAATTGCTGCAATTTGCCTGGGGGAAATTCCCTCCGCAAGCAACGTGGCATAACGCGCCACGAGGGTGTAGGTTTTTCCACTACCCGCGCCGGCTGTTACCGCCACGTCACATCCACGTTCTTTTACTGCATCAAGCTAGTCAGCATTTAGTTTGTGAAAGACATTCAGAACTTTTACAATTCTGGGATCTGTCATGATTTAGCCCACCTTAGCCTGATAACGCCAACACCACCCAGCAGCTGGGCAATAAGAAGGACAACTTCCTTTTGGAGCTTTTGGCGGAAATCTCCCGGCTCTTACTCCAGTGACAATCTTTCGCAGATGTTTTCGTAGGATTTCACAAGCTCCATCCAGACCTTTAAACTCTTCATGCTCGAAACCCGACAATTGCAGGTATTGGTTTTGCTTTCCTCCAATCACCCAGTAGAAACCATCAACAACATTTCCATAACGCAAAGCCTTTTGCGCTGCCAGGGCGTAAATAGTGATCTGCAACCTGCGCCCGTTGATCAGGTCTGATTTCGCAAGGTTACTGACCCCGCTTTTGTAATCGATTACTTGTATTTCACCACTTGAATTCTTGTCCACCCTGTCAATGGTTCCTCTTACGAGTACGTCCTCAGTTCCAATATCAATTCCAAACGGCTCATCTTTCCCAAATTTTGCTTCCAACTGGATGGGGACCCAGTCCTTACAATTTTCTTCAAGGGCTGTGATCGTATCCCGCAGCTTTAAGGTCATTTCCTCTTTCTCTACTTCCCAAAGAGGTGACTCACGAAAACCCTGCTTTCGGGGGGAAACTGAATAGACCCGGGCTGCACAATCCTTCAGGATAGCAAGCAGGGTGTCTACGTCTTTGATTCCCTCTGAGTTTCGATAGACAATTTCGAGGATCTCATGATAGATCGATCCTCTTTGAGCTGGCGATAACCCCAATTCAGGCACTTCGCGTTCCTGAAGACCGAGAACATGATTGACGTAAAAGTAAAATGGACAAGTGGAATACACTTCCAAGCGGGACGGACTCCAAATCCTCTTGGGAGAATAACTCGTACACAGAAAATCAGCCAATTGATCTGTGTATCCCTCATGTGTTCCAGCTGCGAGCTTGGCACGTCTAGCTTTGAGAATATTACCGCCCTCTTTAATCCGTTTCCGACGTTCGATTAACTCATCAGACTAAATAAATAATTCATTTTGTTGTGTTGCCCAAAACAGCAATTCTTCTGCGGAACAGGCATCCGTCTGAGGCCGTGGGGTTGCTGGCTGTATTTTCTTTAGACTATCTTTTTCAAACAAAGATCTAACTGAATTCCAATAAGGAGAAGGATCCCATTTCTCACCGTCTTCTGCGAGGTACGGCCGCGTAAGCAGCAGGTGTTCATCCGCTCTGGTGAAAGCCTGGTGGAAGATGCTGGCTTGCTCACGCTCCAAACGGGGTTCCATCTTGAGTTCGTATCGCAACGCTTCATCCAGGAAAGGGTCCGGGTTCTCAACTACTGGAAATAGACCTTCAGACAAACCCACCAAAGCAACTGCTTTAAATCGGAATGCACGGGCTTCAACCATACCTCCTGCCAATATTGCGTTCTGGCGGCTCTCCCGCGGTTCTGCCACATTCGCGCTGCTTAAGGTTCCCTCCAGTTCTTTGAGAAATTGACCAAAATCAATATCACGCTCGCCAGTCACACTCTCGCTCATCACCAGCGCTTTTAACACCTCACCCAGCGATTGATAGGCTTCCCAATCCCACTCGCCCGAAAGCTTGTCCACAAAGTGTATTTTTGTCAGGCGATCTTCAAGCCATGCGATCCATTGCTTTTGAGATTGAATAGCATCGATCCCAGTGAAAAATTGCCAGAAGCTTTCGAAAGATGTACGCAAGGCATTCAGGTCAACGCCTTTAAGCAAGTTAACCTTGTGCCTATCCTCGTCAAGATAATCCGCATCCTCGAGATTCATCTCCTCCAGCATCTTCCAGGCGCCTTCCCATTGGTGTTTGCCCATCACAATGATCGCCTGCCGGCTGACTTTTTCGAGATTTTCCACCATCTTCGCGTCCAACCCAAAATCAAAATAGGGCGAGTGTAAAATATTCAAAACCGATCGCGTGTTGTAATCCTTGCCAGGAAGATAAAGCAAGGCTAAAAGCGATTTGACAGCGGGAGAATCAAGGATTGGTTGCGGATGTGAAAAGTGGATACGGACACCAAATTCATTTGCAGCGGAACGCAATAGTGGCTGATAGGTGTCCAAGTTGCTTGCGAAGATAGCGCAATCGCTCAAGGCAACTCCTTCGCGCAGGTGCAAGGCCTTGATCCAACGGATGACCTCACGAGCTTCTTCGACCTGTGAAGATAACTCAAGCATGATTGGCTGAGGTGTTTCCAATTTTTTGTTGTCGCCATTATCGAGAATGTGTTTCTCGAGATGTTGAAGGAATTTAGGTAAATGGGACTCCAGCACAGGATATTGCTCTTTTACTTGAAGAGCATCCTTTAGCTCCTTGATCACCAGGTTTGATTTACGATACACCATGCGTGATGAATCCTGCTCTCCAGGCAGAGTGATTATCATTTCTTCAATCTGCGAAGATAATAATCTCAGGAACTCCCGCCGAACCCCGCTAAAGGAGGTAAAGCCATCCACCACTACATAATCGATTCCGTTTACAGCTTGTGGGTTACTACTTAATACTTCTATTGCCAACCAGCTTTGTCCCTCCAGATCGATCCAATTCAATTTCTTTAGGCGAGCTATATACCGATCATATAAAATCGCCAATTCAAATCTGGCCGTTGATGAAGTAAGTGTGTGGGCAAGGAATTCCTCCGGCGTGACATAAGCACCCCGCAGTTCCGCAAAAGCATCCTGCAAGACAAGAATGAAGCCAGGTTTTTGCGCGATGTTCCCATAATGATCCAGTAGATTGTCTGTTAATGCTGCCTCAACAGTCTCTCGCACCAGGCGATTATCCAAGGCTGGGGTGACAACCGGCGTAAAAATGCCATTGTTCTCCAGGATTTCAATAAAAAGATCACGGAACGTGCCGATGTGGACCCCCATCCCACCTCCGGCCTTGGCTAGTCTTTGGCGGAAATATGGGGCTTTCTGGCGGTCAGGCACGATTACCCAAACCTGGGCAAGCGGACGCTCTTTAAGGACTGCCAGAATTTGGTCGATGCATTCAGCGGTCTTGCCGGCGGCTGGTGGAGCAATTATTAGTTTAGTTGTCATAATCCACGTTTCTGCATTCCGTTAATGACTCTACGAATAACAAGCAAATTACCTGAGAAGTGAGAAGGTAAAGATCTATACTTCTTCTTCGTATACATCATCACTTTCATCATTTAAGAATTCTGTTCTAAGTTTCTAGATTCGAAATTACTGCCATTTGTTTGATTATAAGTAAAGGTAGCATCTGAATCCCCGTCATCCCAAGAAGATTCAGAGCTCCAATCCACGCTTTTATAAGCTTGTAATATTTCCTCTTGTCTTGAGGTGAGCTCTTCCACCAATTTGTCCCGAACATCGATGTCCAGCCATTCTTCTGTAAGGCTCAGTAATTCTATGATTTTCTCCAGAACTTCCTCAAGAGATTTAGGTGTTGTCCAATCGGTAATCCCTGTATGTCGGATTTCCTCATCTTCATCATCATTGTACAGATAAAACGCAGGAGTCTTAGCCTGGTGTGAGTCATCGATTATTTCAAAAGCTCCAGAATCCCCATAGATTTGATAGTCCCCAACACTAAAAATCGGGTCTTCCTCCCCGAAAAGTCCCATGTCCTTGTATTTCTGCAATATCTCCAAAAGAACGGGATTGTCGATTATTACCTCAGCTGTGCAATAGCTGCTTGAGTTGGTAACAAAATCGGTGCGGATTTTCATTTTTATCCTTTCTA
>ENA-UOOK01004441-UOOK01004441.1-fermentation-metagenome-genome-assembly--contig:-NODE-4441-length-15052-cov-32.534574_pt1 | contig 15052 bp, 11 predicted proteins | sample MGYA00245777_ERZ724023 | MGnify/ENA primary metagenome ERZ724023 (study PRJEB28704, sample SAMN03018312) | fermentation metagenome | biome: anthropogenic terrestrial biome; feature: soil...
ATTTATATTTGGTATTGTCGCTTCAGAAATTGTAATGTTGACAAAGAGCATTTTCGCTGTAATGGTATGGCATACTCTATACGATTTTATTAATTGGATTTCTTTGGTTAGCGGAACAATCGAGGTGATCTTGATAATAATCCAATCTATAATCCTGGTTATCTATGCATACTATTTATGGACCAAATTACCTTTAGAGACATGAATAAAGAAACCTTGTAAAAAGCCTAAAAAAACGGCTACAGTTAAAAAACTGGTAATTAATTGAAGCACGAGCTTTTATGTGTCCTGATTTGTTACCGCAGTCCCAATAAAAGATAGTGACTCATACCCAATTTGATAGATTGAAAGGATAACGAATATGTCCTGTTCGCGCTTTCTGTGGTTATCACTGATAATATTAAGAGAATAACTGACAGATATATCTATATGAGAGAGATGGGAATATGAAAAATTTTGACGATATTGTAAATAGCGGACTTTGTATCGGTTGTGCGGCTTGTGTCAGTCTTTGCCCTTATGGAGCATTGGAAACTACGATTGGCGATTTCGGTTACCCTGTCCCGCACAAAAGCCGGGACTGCAATGATTGTGGGATTTGCTTGTTGGAGTGTCCCTCTGGCGACCTTAGCGAGGAGGACGCTGATGATTAACGCTTAACGTTTTTTAACGCCAATTCATGCGAAATTAATTTCACTACCCAAAATGTAAAAGCCGCGCATAAAATAGCCTTGGGCGAAGGTGAGTTTATCCGGGTGGTAAGGAGAAAGCGGAAGCTATGAAAAAACTTATTTTTATTGAAGGGGTATCAGGAGTGGGCAAAACCACAACAGCAGTAAAACTATGTGATGCTTTGCGTACTTGCGGCTATTCAACGATCTACCATTTAGAGGGAGATGCAGACAATCCTGTGGATTTCTTTAACTGCGCCTATTTTACAAAAGCGGAATTCTCACAGCTATTAAAGGATTATTCAAGCGATAGATTTGCACTTATAAATAACAAAGTTCAGGGAGCGGATTATAAACTTGTCCGTTATGGTGACCATAACACAATCTATTTTGCTCCACCGCTTTTTAATGTGCTGAAATCGCATGAAGGATTTTATAAGCCTGTAGATCCCATCAATATTGATAAATACACACAAGTTTTTACAGACTGCTGGCGACGGTTTTTGAGCCAATCTCAAAGTAATGTTGATTTTGAGATTTTTGACGGTAGCTTTCTATATCATCGTACCAATGATCTAATACAGAATTACGATGCCACTGATGAAATGATTGCTGTACATTTAAAAGCATTGCTTTCGGCGATGTCTCCATACAAACCGCTTATTTTCTATCTTTCTTCAAAAGATGTTCGCGCACAGCTCATACAAGCACGAGAAAGCCGGGGTCAAGCCATAGCGACTGATGCCCAAATTGATTTTGAGGTAGAGAGAAAAAGTCGACAAATTCAAGTATTAAAATTGTTGCCTGTTCAAGCCTGTATCATAGATATTACTGACGGTTGGGCGAAAGCAATTGATGAAATGATGGGTATGATCTTGGAGGAAAGCTTATGACTATATTCATTTACGGCACTGGTAATGCAGGAAAAGTTCAATTTATGCGAGAAGTTTTTATGCCTTTGGATCTTCGCTTAATGGAGATTGGAGATTTTTCATGTTCACTGCCCGATGTTGACGAAAGTGGCAATAGTCCTCTTGAAAATGCAACAATCAAGGCACTTGCTTATTATCAAACTCTTCGTGAACAAACTGAATTTGATTATCCTTTGTTTTCATGCGACTCCGGGCTATACATAGAAGGTCTTTCTGAGAAGGAACAACCAGGAGTGCATGTTAGACGTGTAGGCGTAAAAAATCTGACCGACACGGAAATGATAGATTATTATTCCTCCGTTGCCGAGCGCTTTGGTGGTAAGGTTACTGCGAAGTATAGAAATGCCATTTGCCTTGTCATGAATTCAAATGAAATATATGAATACATGGGCGATGATATTGCAAGCGCAGACTTTCTGCTGGTATCAAAGCCGCACTCGAAACGTGAGAGCGGGTTTCCTCTCAATAGTCTTTCGGTGCATATCGACAGCGGAAAGTATTATAACGACTTAAATATAAAGCCTCGTAATAATAGTCAAGAAGGCTTTCGGGAGTTTTTCCGTAGAGTATTAGTGCAACATAACATGGTACATCACTACGATACCCTCATTAATGAAAACAACAATCCAATACATGATCCCGCCCCATTGAAAGTTCACCTGGACAAATAGGACGACGAAGCATTCATTGAAATGTTGCGGTTTTCACCAGACAAGTCTGTTTTGGAAAACCGTCTTTTCGTAAAAAGAATAACCAAGTGGGATAACGTTTTGGTCTCCTTTATTTTATATTCAAACAAACAAGGCTGTTTACTGAGATCATATCCGCATCATGTTCTAATGCTTTAAAATTCCACCGATATCGCTTGTTAACAAAATTGCAATTGGTTTATGCAACGCTAGTGTTGATATATATTACTCCAGCGAAAGCGTGGATACCAATCTGCTTTTTATAATGGAACAAGTATTAAAAGCAGAGATGGGAAAAGTTAATTAGGCAAAGTGGAATAGATCATATATTAGGCTTTTTTGGTAAGTCCGACAATTTAGGGAATATAGTTATTTCATTTAGCAAAATATGTTATTCAAATAATAATAAGGGAGGAATAAAAAATATAGTTCCTAAACTATATAGTAAAAGCTAATAATGGAGGATAAAAGATGAACAACAGCACTAGTTATAATAATGCAAAACGCGTAAAAATAGGACTGAAAACATACCTATTTATTACAATACTGGTATTGTTCAGTCTTAGATGTGTTGCCGATATTAATGCACAGATTAGCTGTGATTTTGAGTCACAAGATATTTGTATTGTACTTACAGAATTAGCTAACCAAGCTGGGGTAAATATTATTGTTGATGATACACTCCAAAAAAAGGTTACCCTCAAGTTAGATGGAGTGCAATTTTCGGAAATCATTCAGATGCTAAAAGACTCGTTTAGTCTTGAAGTTACAATGAAAGATAACTTATTAGTGGTTACCCCTAAGAATCAATATAATTCAGCAAATTATGGAGGACAAGCTAACGAAGCCACTACCTCGGAAATCATTCAACTTGGTATCCATGCTCCAGAAGTTGTGATACCCATAATTAATGCTATCAGCTCTGAACTCGAAATCATATCTTTTCCTGAACAAACCCTAGTGGTTATTAGTGGACCATATTCAAAGGTGAATATGGTTAAAAGTTCACTTACTCAATGGTTATATAAACCTAGCACAGATACAAACATTTCTGCAGAGATTTATAAGCTTAACTACATAGATGCTCAGGATATATCCTATCTTTCAGGCATTATTACTGGAGTTCGTATATCTACAATAAATACCTTAAATGCTGTGATTGTTTCAGGGGATGCTAACACTGTTAGTAATACTTTAGAAATAATAAGATCCTTAGACAAAGCACCTAAGGTTGTGCAAATCAGTGTTGAAATGTTAGAAGTAAGGCAGGGAGATCTAAAAGATATAGGTATCAGCCTTAAAGGCAATAATGGTTATAATTCTTTATCTTTGAAATGGGATGAACAGAGTGTGCAGCAAAAACCATGGGGAAGTGGGGGTGAAGAGGAAAATGATAAGAATATCTTAGATTTGATAAAGTTACGACCTTGGGTAAGAGCATCAATGAGTTTATTAACTGAAGTTAATCTTTTAGTTGAAGAAGGTAAAGCAAAGATATTAGCACGACCCTCACTGACAACTTTAGAAAACAAAACAGCAAAGATTCATACAGGAGAAAGATATACTCTAGTTTTATACCAAAATAATTATCAACAACTTCAGTACATTGATGTAGGTGTACAGTTAGAAATTACTCCTAAAGTAGACGAAGATGGCAACATTACAGCAGTTCTAAACCCTGTAGTTAGTGCTATTACAGGTATAACCAAGGAAGGGTATCCGAGAATATCAACAAGACAAGTTAAAACTACAGTAAGAGTAAAAGATGGGGAAACTCTTGTAATTGGTGGATTAGTTGAGGAGACTGAGTTAAAAACAACTCACGGAATACCTATACTGAGTAAATTACCAGTTTTAAGATGGGTATTTTCCAAAAATAAGAATTCGGAAGATAAAACTGAGTTGATAATTGTTGTGACCTTTAATACGGTGGAAGATAAATAAATATAGAAGGAAGGATCCGTTTACAATGTTAAAATGTCATAAAAGAAAAATGTGGATCGTTTCTTTTGTTTTAATCACATTAGTATTAACAGGAGTTTGTTTTGCACAGAGTAGTGGGCAGCAGTATATTCTTGGTAATTTGACAAGCGAGACTATAGACGAACCAATTACAGTGAATCAATTTTTAATTAATGTTCAAGGAAAAGGTTTATCAAATAAAGATGCCTTAGATGTATACCTTAATGCAGTTAAATATCATGTTAACCCATACTATTTATATGATGTTTACGTAACTAATCCAAATTGGGATAAAATAAAAAACGCCTACGAAAAGCGTGATACCTGCTTAAAAACAATAGCTATGTCAAATAACTGGGATAAAAATGCTTTAGATAATAATACTTTGCAAGTGTTAAAGAGCTTTTACCAATTACCGCAAGAATTAATAGAGCAGTTATTAGCAGCACAGTTTAAGATTAATGATGTAGTTGATATTATCTTTTTAATGGATCTCAGAAGTAGAGAGAATAGCTCACGCTTTTTTGCAACTAGAGATGAAAGATATATAAAACTTTCTCAAGAAAACATAGAGCAAATACAAAAACAACTAGCGATAATTAGAACTAGTTGGCCTAAAATAACAACAGAAACATTGGAAAAAGAAAAGCTAATTAATCTATACACACAAGATATGGATATTGAAAGCAAAATAACTAATGAAACCTCAGATGTTAATATTTTTGATCCTACTGCTGTTTATAATGTAGAAAAAGTATCTCCATTTAAAATGGCTATGGATAATTACTCAGAGACAGTAGATTTGTTAACAGGTAATCTAATAATAAAACAAACAGATTTCATGTTACCAGGCAGAAACGGCCTAGACTTTAATTTCACTAGAATCTATAATAGCGGTCTATCAAATACAGAGGAACCTTATATAACGGTTGGTGATCAAATAACTTATGAAATCAAAAAAGGTCAAAGGTATTGGGTACAACGATATGGAGATAATACAGACGACAATAGTCATTGGGTTATAATGAACTATGATTTTGATTATGAAGCACAGCTTAGCACTGATGGGCAGGCAATAGGTTTATGTCACCAATATGGCACAATTCATTATTCAGATGGAAAAATGGAAGATGTAAATGAATATCATAAGGATTATAAAGCAGAACCAAAGTCAGAAGATATTATTACCAAAACTAAGCTCAATATAAACTCTAGTGGAGATACTATAGATATTTATTACGGGTTTGGAGTTGGGTGGATGCTTGATTTCCCTAGAATGTTAATCAAAGATGGCAGAAGATATGTATGTATAAATGGAAATGTCCTTGAACTTAAACTAGAGAACGAATTTAAATATTATGAAGCACAGGATATTCAACTTTTTCAAGATACTTCTTATACAAGAGGTGATTATAAATCAACCTACCGTTTACAAAGAAAAGACGGAATTACGTGGTTTTTTGATGAGTGGGGAAAACTACTTTGTATAAGAAACCGTTACAATGACGAGATTAGATTTGAATATGATCTTTGGGGAGGTCCTTATGAGAGAATAGGTAAAGCAATAGATACTATTGGTAGAATTATTTATTTTGGGAAAATAGGTAATACGATACAAGTAAAAGTATATAAAAATGAAAGTGAAGAACAAGCTAATAATCCTCTATTTAAGTGGGAATATAATATGAAGCCAGGTAACGATCCGTCTTGGAATAGACATATATTATATCAGGTAATACCACCTAAAAATGATGTGCCGCCAATAACATACAACTATTCGTTATCTTCTTGCATTTATCAACCCTATTTTAAAGGTCAAGATTTAGGGTTAGCTAGACCATTTGAGATGCATTATCAGAATCTTATTTCTATAACACATAACACAGGGAGAATAACACACTTGAATTATATAAAGAAGGAAAAAGATGCTGATAATACAACTCCTGAAGAGGACTCACCCTCAAGGTTAGAGTATTTTGTAGTAGCAAACAGGTATGATAATATACCTACCAAAACATTAGATGGTACAGAAATAATAGAAATAAATAATAATGAAAGCTATAACTATGAATGGACTACCGGGTTTCAAAATTTTGTTGTTACAAAAACATTGACTAGAAATACAAACGAAGCTGGAGCAACACCTATTACTGAAAAATGGGTATTCAACAAAAAATACGATTTAATATACCATGAACAAGAAGGTATTACAGTTGGCGAAAATAAGGTTAATAATGTAAAGATAAGAACTGACTATTTAGATTATGTCAACCAGTTATCTTTGAGGAAAAAGATAACTACATTCATAGATGGAGTAAGTCAAAGAACAGAAACAATTGAATCAGCAAAAACTACCTCTGGCAATATAGTTTTTGAAAATAATCTAGCTACAGGTAAAACAATTGAGAGAGGTTATGATCAAAAATTTAATAAATTACTCTATGAGTTTGTGAAACAATCGAATCTAAATTCGGGCTTGTTGTTAAAGAACACACTAAATGAAAATAAGACTCTAATTGAAACAAAAGAAATCGGTTTAGCTACCCAAAGTATGGGCTCAATAAAACAATACAGTATACCCGCACATGAAAATATATCGGAATGGACTTTTGCTCCAGATGGCAGAGTTAACTTTGTTGAATTAAATGTCGCTTGGCATAGAAATATGTTTGCAGGACTTGAATATCAAATTGAGTACCGGAAACTTGGTGAACCATCTTGGACAATTGCCACTAAAAAGAGTCATGCGAGTGGAGTATTTGCAGATGGTGGAACTGACAATGTGAAAGTCAATTTACCAACAGAAGATTTCTATGAAATAAAAATTGTGAAAAGCTACGGCGAAACAGTAGCTTTGCTTTCAGCTATTGCTACTGGACATGATTTCGCATTTAATAAATCCGAATGTACAAAAACAAAATATATTTATGATGATTCCAATATTGGCAATCTAAGATATAAATATGTCTATGATTTTGATGGAACAACAAAAGTAAAGTCACTATTTTACGATTATGATAGAGAATATCACTTTTTCCCTTCATGTATAACAACAGATCTTGATGGTGACGCAGGTACTAATTATTTATCTCAGAGAGCAGAATATAACGCTCTAGGTTTAATAACAAAATTAACAACAATACAGAAGACAACAACACATATTAACGATGGTACTGACAATGTAGATAGCACCGAAAAAAGCTTTGAGTATGATGAACTCAATAGACTTAGAAAAGTAATTCATATGGATGGAAAATATTTTGAATATAGTTACGATGATAATAATCGTATAGTGACTATTACAGATGAAGAATTTAAACAAAAAAGATATACTTATGATGGCTTAGGACGGATGATTTTAAATGAAGCTTTAAATAATGGTAATTGGCAAACTTTATCTCGAATTGATTACGATTCGTTAGGAATGTTAATAAGCTTTAAAGATGCAAGAGGAAGAATTACTCAAAATGAATATGATTCTTTTGGTAGGCTAACTAAAACTATATATCCTGATAATACTTATATATCAAAAATATATGAAGATGCTTCATCTAATTTGCTGTCTGCTTTAACACTACCTAATACTGGTTTGTTTAAGTGGATTAGGTGGGAGAAGATAATAAACGAAAATAGTGATCCTTCATACTCTGGCTATGATTTAGATAATAATCTAATATGGACTGCAAATAATCCCATTTCTAAGGAGCTTTCGACTCAGGTGTGGAATGAATACGATTATTTAGGTAGGATAACAGCTTCGTATCTTAAAAGAGATGGTAATGTTTGGGATAAAACTACCTACAATTATAACAATTATTTTAATACTGCATCAGAGATCGATTTACCTGGAGATACAGAACAAACTCATAACTATAATATAAATAGTTTAGGTTTAATAAAGTCACAAGATAATTCGAGTAATTCTACAATAGGGCTTGGTTATAACTATGATGGTATAGGACGTCTTAGTGAAATAGAATATTTTAAATCTGCTATCGAAAAAGAAACTCTTATCATAAATGAATACAACAGATATGGAGATCTTACTAAAGCAGGAGTTGTGAAAGAGAAGGTTTCTGATAGCCAGTATCTATGCGATCTTGTTGTTGATAGAAGTTATAACGATAGGGGAATGTTAATTTCTGAAAAAGAAAAAATAGGAGATTCTGTATATACAACATCCCTTGGAAGAGATGCTGTGGGGAACATTAAAAAAATAACATATCCTAATAATATAACAATTGAGCTAAATTATAATGATATACACCAATTAACGTTCGTTAAAAAAACAGATGGTTATATAATCGCTCAGTTTCAATATTATCCTAATGGTATGCTTGAGAAAAAAATATATGGCAATAGCCTTGCTACAAATTATGTATACAATCAACGAGATAGAGCGACTATGATAAGTGTACCAGGGAAACCGCTACTAGATTTGTTATATGATTATTATTCAAATGGAGCTGTAAAAACTATTACTTCTAATGGTTCAACTTTTAAATTTGTTTATGACAAAGCTAATCAGTTAAAAGAAGCTCAATATAAAACAGCTAACGGAATAAAATCTGTTAGTTATGACTATGATAGTGCGCATAATAGGTTAACTGAAACTAATGATGATCAAATTACAAAATATAATTATCTTCCTGGTAATTACTTAAATAATAAAAACGGTAGCTCGCAGGCTTATATATGGGGTAAGTATGGGCAATTAATTCAGTCACAAAATCGACAATATATTTATAACAACCGAAGATTACTTGAAGAGATCAAAGAAAATAACATTACACTAGAAAAATACGAGTATGATGCTTTAGGACGCAGAGTAAAAACTATTAAAGGTAATGAGACAACAATATCTATATATCTAGGTAACGATGTAATCTATGAAAAGACGATTAATAATAATACTGGGGAGCTAGTTGAAGAAACCAATTATATTGTTGCAAATGGAATGTATATAGCTAAAATAGTTCAAAATGGTTCTAATCAACCACAGCTGTATTATTGTCATACAGATCCACTTGGTACAATTAAAGCTTTAACAGATACAAATGGAGAGGTAGTTAAAACTTTTGAACACGAACCATTTGGTAAAGAAAGTATGGAAACTGGAGCACTTGAGGAAGAATCTCGTTTCACAGGGAAATCACTTGATTCTACAGGGCTTTATTACTTCAATGCACGTTATTATAATCCAACTATTGGTCGCTTTATTTCAGCTGATCCAGCAAGTGAGGGCTTAAACTTGTATGTGTATTGTAATAATAACCCATTGATGTTTGTGGATCCTGATGGAAGACGAATAGATGATTTGAATCAATGGGTTAGTTATGATGCTGATGGTGAAGTATTAAGCAGCGAAACTGAGATTGTTGGTGATATTGAATATTCAAAACAATTTGTAGAGAAAACAGAAACACTTCATATTACCGATCAAAGAGGTGTAAAGAAACTTGAAGTACGGAAAGCAAAAAATGCTAAATACAGTAAGGTAGGTTTCGAAGTAGCGGTAGGCGTTATGGGTAATTATTACAAATTAGGTGAAATAATTATTATCAGTATTGGTGTACCAGTGCAACTTTTAGATGAAGAACACCCCGTTGTTACAGCGCTTAAAGAAGCAAAAGATTTTAACCATAATAATATTACCCTAGTTACACAGTACTACCAATGGAAAAATTTTAATAAAGAATCTTTTGAATGTGAGATAAGTTTAAGTGAACCACAATATTATCTCAAGAGTGAATACGATGGTATATTGTATAATCTATCAATATCACCATCCGAATATAATAAAATAGTAGGTTTCTGTAAATAGACTCAAAATAATTAGAATTGGGCTTAGAGGTCTCTCTAAACCCAATTCTAGGTGCGCCATGCATATCTATTTACTTGGTGGCGAAAGGATTGTAGTTAACAACCATTAGCTAAGAGCAAGAGTGTCCATTGTGAGGTGGAATTTGATCCTAGAAACCGACATTTTGCACCCTCTAGGTAAAATTAATAAATTTTTTGTATAGGTTTTAGCTCATCTTCTGGTAGTTAAAAAAGTGCTCTATTGTATTATTCTTGTTGGTTTTTCCAAAGGTCGAATTCGTCTTTATACGGTTCAACGTAAATTTTGGGGTCAAAACCAATGTTAAGTAATACCGCAACTACTGTAAAGTCAGTGTTTGAATGAAATAGGTTCACCAATCCAGCTTCAGTTTTCTTCTGTTTTACTATAGGGTCTCTAGGAGCTCCCCTACAATGTTAAAAGTAGCTCTGGGAATAGCCTTTCTGGAGCTGGTCCTAATGTAATTTGGTTGTGACTCTAAATCTTCTTGCCAGACTTCTAACTCTTTGTCTTTCTTGGCTTTTTCCTGAATAACATCCACTGCAGATTTTTAAAACATTTTCATCGCCTAACGATACTAAAAGAGGTTTATTACCTGCTAAAGAATGGTTTTGACAATAGACAATTAAGGTTGCTACTCCAACAATAAATTGAAAGCCTTTAATACTGAATGGCTTTTCTAGCCATTCCCCATGAAGTGCTACTAGTTGTTTTATAAAGCGAAAGATATTCTCTACCTTCCATTATTTTTTATAAGTTTTTAGGATGTCTTCTCCTGTAGCACAACTTTCTGGGATATTGCTAACTAAGATAAAGCAGGATTCATGTTGTAACCATCTTTCACAGATCATTTTTTGGGATTAAGCAATTCAAAGACAACACGATAAGAAGTAGCTTTGACCTTCGGTATCTTCCAGAAGTAGCATACTTCTCAATAACCTCAGTTATGATATCGATGTTATAATCAAAAAACATCTCCTTTTGAAGGTGAGCTTTAATAAAAGCATCCTGTGCTGCTTGAGCAGTTTCCTGATCCTTTAAGACCTTAGAAGTTAACTTTACAGCTACTTTGGGTTATCTTTTCATGTTGGCTTGCTAGTTTGCGCTCTAGAGTTTTCTTCTTTTCGTTTTCGAGTCCGGTAGAATGAACAACTATTACTCGCCAAAAACCTGAAGCTCACTTAAAATCGAAAAATGTTGCAATGCTACACTCTGAGGTATTCTTCTTAGCACTAGTGGCTATTTGGCAAAGTTTCACAAACCCTGTTTTCCAGGCTCTTTCTATTGCTGAGTGAGCTAAAACAAAGGTTTCAGAAAGACGTATTATGCATAGCGCTTGGTCACTTGTTAGGTTAAACATTTCAGTATTACTAACAGCAGCATCAAAAACAAAGACAGGTCTTGTATAATGATCTCCCTTATAAACATCCATTAACTCGTTCAATGCTTCTCTAAACCAAACTGCATCACTGGTATTACCAGGAAGAGGTTTAACAAACGGAGGTACCCCATCTTGTTGAACAGCCAAGCCTAAAGTATGAGCTTTGAGATCAGTTCTCTTTCTTTTTGGAGCACCACAAGCAATAATAAAATCATTATCCGGATCGTCATACTCTCCTTGAACAGAAAAGTTGGTAGAATCGACATGAGCTACCTCTACTTTAATCTCATGATTTAATAAAGCTCTAAAAACGACTTCACCGTAGAGTTCATCTAGGTTAGCGTTAGCAAGATCCTCTAGATGATCTCCTAAACGATCATCTGCAAAATCTGTATTGGAAACATCTTTCCCAAAAATCTGCTCGCAATTAATCCGAGCATAAAATTTGTGCATTTTATATAAAAGCGTACGTTGAGCTAGGTTATTTAAGAGGAAAGCTTTAAACAAATGGCTTGGATGCACATGGTCTCTTGGATCTCTTTTGATGTATTTATCAATTAAGGTACTCTCTTAAGACCCCTAAGCAGTTCGGAATATATTCAGCATTAGTGTATAATAGGAGAAAGAGAAGGTGAAGGGACAACCCCCTCGGGGTTGTCGGAGCGCTGCCGCTTATAAATTTAGTAGGGGGTAGTAAGCATGTGTCTCCAATAAGGAAAGACTATACAGAAGAATTTAAGAATCAGATAATACTTGAGTGCCAAGAGACTGGTAATAATTCTCTTGTTGCCAGAAGACACAATATACACATAAGCACTTTAAATAGTTGGCTTAAGCGATATAAGCAAACAGGCAGTGCTAAAGGCATCAGAGAAGAGGATGCTGACATTAGAGTGCTGACAACACAGCTAAATCAAGTTACAGAAGAGAATGATCGACTCAAACGACTAATGGCTGAAAAGGATCTTAAAATATCAATACTTGAGGATTTGATGAAGAAATCAAACCCTCAAATGCCGACAAGGTTGAAATAGCACAAAAGTGGATTGACCAAGGTTACAAACTAAACTTGGTTCTAGACTTTGTCGGCTTAGCATCCTCCACTTACTATGACCATATTAAGCGAGAAAAGGCAAATATTGGCAACAAAGAAGCAATTGTAACTAGTAGACCTGTACCAGGATTCTCATTAAACAAGGCTGGTCTGCAGGTTTTTGACGAGGAGATTAAATCGTTAATAATGGAGTATATCGCAGGAGATGGTCCACGGAAACTTGCCAAGAAAGCTACAGTAACTGCTTCAGATGAGTTATAGGAAATTGATATTAAGTACTGTCGCATACACAGCAGCGGAAGATTCTTCTTCCAAGCTTCAATAATCGATGTGTTTGATCGCAATGTAATTGCTTATCACCTGGGTCTAACTTGTAAAGCAACGCAGATTGTTTTGAAATTGGAAGAAACGCTAAAAAGCCGTACTTTGCTTGGTAAAGACAAGATACCAGTAGTTAGAACAGATAATGGACCACAGTTTGTCTCTAAGGTTTTTGAGGATGCATTGAAAAAGTACAACATAGTTTGCGAGCGAATCCCGGTAGCTACTCCAAATATGAACGCTCATATTGAGGCTTTCCATTCAATCCTAGAAGCTGAATGTTATGCAATACATGAGTTTACTTCATTTTAGGATGCCTACGCTAAAATTGACCATTTTATGCGCTTATATAACGAAAGAAGAAAGCATGGAAGCCTAAGGTATAAATCCCCAATGCAGTTTTATTTGATGCACCAACAAGAAACCTTGAAAACTAAAGAGAATGTAATATAAATTCCGGACTTAGGGGTTTAATGCGGTTTGTCGGTACTTCCGGCGTCGGAAAGACCCATTTGGCTACCTCAATAGGGATTGAATGTGCAAAAAGAAAATATTCGACCTATTTTATATCATTCCATGAACTGATAACACAACTTAAAAAAGCGCTGTATGAAAATAGGCTTGAATCACGTTTAAAGCACTATTCGAAATACAGGATATTGATAATTGACGAAATTGGGTATCTACCAATTGACTTAGATGCGTCAAATCTATTTTTTCAAATCATTGCCAAGAGGTATGAGAAACATTGCACAATAGTTACAACAAATTCTCCTTTTCCCAAGTGGCCTGAAATATTCGGGTCACCAACAATAGCTAATGCAATATTAGACAGACTACTTCATCATAGCCATATCGTATCAAATAAAGATCCGTCATATAGGATCCAATCTAAACTTGAGTACCTCGATAGTAAATCGGAAAGGATAGCTTAATTGCGACTTTTTGTACATTCGTATATTGACTTTACAAACATCAATGAATACTCTCCAGAAACTGGAGTAGAGTTTATTAAAAGCAAGTTGCCTTATTTGGATCTATCAAAAGAATGGAAGAGCAATATTAAAACAAGTATTCTAAGACTTAACGATTTCTTCACAGGAGAGAAGTATAAGCTAGTACATTCTGGAAAGAAACAAATTAATCTGAAAACATTTTTACTGTACTAGACTCTTATGTAGCACAGATGGAATCGAGAAATTTCTTTCAGGCTACAATAAAAGCACGCCGAATATATGGAAATCAGTTTCTTTTAACACTGGAAAGGCAATCGATTCTTTCTTTCAAAGATTTGAAAGCTGAGCATATTGGTTCTTTTTTTCAAGAGATATCCTCAAAACAGGGATTCTGTGAAAAAGTGCCGTCTTTTGTAAAATATCTATATCAAGAATGGTATGCTGAAAACTCCGTTAGGACCTCTTTAAGATGAAATGATCGCTTATATTGAAATGCAAAGAAGTGCTGGTATATCTACTGCACAAATCGAGTATATATTGTCAGACTTAGATGATTGGAAACAATATTGACAAAGCGTTGACAGAGAAGATTGTCTCCGAGTGGTTGCAATTACTAACATACAGTCCAGCTTGGTAAGAGCAGTACACTTTTGTAATGTATCTTTTGGGAGATTGAAACGTACATTTTTTATTACGATTTGTTTCGTAAACATGGGAATGGAGGGTTATGATGTTTAATAATTTTGTTGCTTTTGTTAATAAAGTGTTAGATAAATTAGTTAATGCTCCAATAGGAAGACACTTTGTGTTATTATTACTCTTCCTTTCAATAAGATTTATCGAATCAAATTATTTTCTTACTATCATTAATCTTATTACTTTAGTTTATATGGATTTGTATGAAGTTATAAAGCAAAAAAGGTTAAATATAATAATTACAGAACGTGTAGTATTTTGGATATTCGGTTATTCGGTAACAGAATATTTATCGATTATAATTGAAGACACTCTTATTAAAAATGTTTTTGGTTTTAACATAATGTTAACTTTCGGATTTCTTTGTCCATTAATGCTAACTTTCTGTTCTAATCCTATTACAAAAAAAGAAAAGTCTGATAATGATCCTAACAACAGTTAGTGTCGAATAATGTTTGCAAAATCATCTAAGCAACTCCGAAAGATTATTGAGTATTTATTTGTAAGAAAGTAAATAAGAAGGATCATAAGAAAAACATGATCAGAAC